>Ga0209919_1000007_pt1 | contig 184148 bp, 150 predicted proteins | sample SalPon2A_C_D2_MG_FD_185721 | JGI IMG/M metagenome (GOLD analysis project Ga0209919, IMG submission 185721) | Soil microbial communities from South San Francisco under conditions of wetland restoration - Salt Pond MetaG R2A_C_D2_MG (SPAdes)... | ecosystem: Environmental > Terrestrial > Soil >... | reverse complement strand
ACCGAGACGAAGGGGAAGAAGCGCCCGGCCAACTTCTCGGTGAGCCTGGATGGCGGCCCGGGCCACACCATCAAGTCCGACAAGGGCAGCTTTACGTTCTCGGACGTCCCGGTCGGGACGCACTCTGTCTCGCTCAGCGTGCCCGGCGAATGCACGGTCACGAGCCCCAACCCCCAGGAGGCCGACGTCTCGTTCGGCCAGACGATCGGCGTGTCGTTCAAGACGAACTGCCCCTGAGTCCGGGCGGCGGTTCGGCGGAACCCTTCAGAACGGTGACGCTCGAGGCGCCGTCCGGACTAGCGGTTCGGCAGGGCGAACGTGAGCAAGGTCCGTCCGGCCACGATGGAGACCCGCTCGTGGCCTCCCACCCGGTAGGCGATGGGCGCCGCCACGATCCGACCGCCCACCCGCATCCGCCAGAGGGTCCGGCCCGTTCGAGCGTCGAGCGCGAAGACCCTCCCGCCGTTGCCGCCGAACACCAGCCCCCCGGCTGTCGCCAGCAGTCCGCCGATCGAGGTGGCCGGGAAGGTCCTCTTCCACACGATGTGGCCATCCTCGGGATCCAGGGCCCGAATCCCCAGGTGGTAGGCACTCCCGGCGGGCGTCAACGCCGAGCTGGCCACGTACCGTCGGCCCGGCTGGTAGCTGGTCGAGGATTTGTAGAAGACGCTTTGTGAGAGCGAGACGGGCACGTACATCAGCCCGGTGACCGGGCTGTAGGCCGGCGACCACCAGTTCGTGCCTCCCAGGAACCCCGGGCTGACGAGGCTACCCTCCGCGCTGGGATGAGCCGCCGGATTGAGCACGGGTCGGCCCGACGAATCGATGCGGGTCGCCCATGTCTCGGGAACGAAGGGAGTGGCGTGCAGGAACGCTCCGGTCGCGCGGTCGAGGGCGTAGAAGAAGCCGTTCCGGTTGGCCCACAGCAGCAGGTGCCGCTGCCGCCCGCCCAACCGTCGGTCCACCAGCACGGGGACTTGCGCCGCATCCCAATCGTGGTCCCCGTGGGGGGTGAACTGGAAGTGCCAGCGCAGCTTCCCGGTCGTCGCGTCGAGCGCCACGACGGAGTTGGTGTACAGGTCGTCGCCCTGCCGCTCGTCGCCGTCGAAGTCGGGACCGGGGTTGCCGACCCCCCAGCAGATCAGGTTCAGATCCGGATCGTACGACCCCGTCAGCCAGGTGGGTCCGCCCCCCGTCTTCCACGAGTCACCGGCCCAACTGTCGTTCCCGGGCCGGCCGGGTCCCGGTATCGTATAGAACCGCCACAACCTGTGTCCCGTGGCTGCGTCGTAGGCGTCGATGAATCCGCGGATGCCATTCTCTCCACCGGCCACGCCCGTGATGACCTCGCCCTTCACGGCCAGCGGCGCCGACGTGATGCTGTAACCCTTCGAGGCGTCAGCCACCTGAACGTCCCATGCCACCCGCCCCGTCCGGGTGTCGAGCGCGACCAGGTGCGCGTCCAGCGTGCCCAGGTACAGCCGGTCGCCCAACGCCGCGACGCCCCGGTTGACCCGGCCGAACTCAAGCTCCAGGTCGGACGGTACGGAGCGCGCATAGGTCCAGGCCACCCGCCCGGTCCGTGCGTCGAGCGCGACGACCGACGCCGGCGGAGCCGTCACGAACATGGCGTCGCCCACGACGAGCGGCGTGGACTCGAGGGGGGAGGCCGACGCCGGCATCTGGTACATCCAGGCGACCCGAAGTCGCTGGACGTCGGTCGTGTCGATCTCCCTCAGGTCGGTGAAGCGTCGGCCGTGGTAGTCACCCGAGTACGTCAGCCAGTCCGTGGAGTCGTCTCCGGCTCGCACCAGCTGTCCGGGTGTCACGGGCGGCGAGGACACGGAGTCCCAGAAGGCCGGCGTGGCCCCCGAGTCGGTTTCCGCCGACGGCGCCGCGATGGAGCGGATGTAGGACGCGACCTCCCAGAGGGAGTCCCCGGAGAGTCCGCTCGCGGGCATGCCGGTGCCCTCGAGACCGTCGGCGATCGTCCGATACAGGGTCCAGTCGGACGCTCCGTGGCGCAGGGGGGTCCGGGACAGATCCGGTCCGTTCCCACCCCGCCCGTCCGCGCCGTGACAGACGGCACAGTGAGCCCGGAAGATCACCCGACCCGCGTCGATGTCGGCCGGCGACGTCCTCGGATTGTGGATCCACTTGTAATGACCCGTCGCCAGGTCCCGAACCAGCTTCACGGTGGGCGCGGACTCGAGCGACGTGGGTCCCATGGCCCGGACGGCCTCGCTCCAGCTGACGCCGGCGAGCCGATGATGGAGCTTCAGGGATAGAATTCGGCCGCGCCACCCCATGTTGTGTCCGAGAAACACCGCTGCGCCCGCGAGAGCCACCACCGCTGCCGCAGCCCAGGGGAGCCAGCGCCGTCGACCTTTCCGCATGTGCCTCCTGCTCCGGAATCGACCTCGTGCTCGGGCGCGGGGAGAGGATCCGATCCGGCTCCTCTCCCCGCGTGCCTCGGGCTACATCGACCCCCCACCCACCACGAGGATCACCCGCCGGTTCTGCTCCCGACCCGCAGGCGTGGCGTTGCTCGCCACCGGGTTCGACTCGCCGAACGCCTTCACGGTGAACCGCGAGGCGTCCAGCTTCGGGAAGTGCTGGACCAGGTAGTCCCGGACCGTCTCCGCGCGCCGCCGGCTGAGCCGCAGGTTGTAGGCGTTGCTCCCGACCGCGTCCGCGTACCCCTGGACCTCGATCTCCACGTCCGACATCTGGGACAGAGCCTGGCCCACGAGGTCGAGCGCCACCGAGGAGCCCGGCCGCAGGGTCGCCCGGTTGAAGTTGAAGTACACGCCGAGCTGGTCCAGGCGAATCGGCACGTTCTTCAGGATGATCAGGCCCGGCGGGCAGCCGCGATCGTCGACCTTCTGGCCCGCGGCCGTGCCCGGGCACTGGTCGATCCCGTCGTACACGCCATCGCCGTCCGTATCCGACGGACACCCCCTGGCGTCCACCGTGGCGCCCGGCGGGGTGTTCGCGCACTGGTCGATCCCGTCGTACACCCCGTCGCGATCGGCGTCGCTCGGGCAGCCGCGGTCGTCCACCGTGGCGCCCTTCGGCGTGGCCGGACACTGATCGACCCCGTTGGGCACCCGGTCACCGTCCGTGTCCAGGGCACAGCCGTGCTGATCCACGATCGCTCCGGAGACCGTGCCCGGGCACTGATCGGCGCCGTTGGGCACCCCGTCTCCGTCGTCGTCCAGCGGGCACCCGCGCATGTCCACGGGATAGCCGCGCGGCGTGTCGGGACAGGCGTCGCTGGCGTCGTCCACGTTGTCGTGGTCGGCGTCGGACGGCCCTCCGACGAACAGCGACAGCCCTCCGCTGAGCTCGAGCCCCCACAGGTCGGGATGCGGGACGGCGGAGCCGGCCAGCCGGTCGCGGATGTCCCGCATGGCGTTGGGGATCTGGTGCCAGCGCACGTCGCCCCGCAGCGCCAGCTTCGGGCTCACGAAGTAACGGAAGCCCGCCCCGTACAGAAAGGCCAGTTGCGTCTCGGAGGAAATCGCGGTGGGCTTGAAGATGGCGGCACCGACCCCAACCTCCGGGAAGATCTGGAGGTTCTGCATGGGCTGGATGTTGTAGCCCAGGACCCCTCCGAGCAGGAACAGGTTCGTGTTGCGTGACCTGTCGCCCGTGACGAGGACGGTCCGGAGGAGGCTGTTCGAAGCCTCTCCCTGGAGGAACAGGTTGAAGGGGAAGTTGTAGCCGATTCGGCCACCGAACAGCGCTCCGCGCTGGAGCTGGTCCGCGCGTCCGTCCGGCTGCCACTCGGGCTCGTCGTTGAACTGCCCGGTATAGGCTCCGAACGTCCAGGCGCCGGTGCCCCACTTGAGGGGCTTCGGACCCCGCGTCGTGTCCGCCGTCGCCGACGGGCTGCCGGCGCTTGCCTGGGCCGCCACCGGCGCCGTGACCGCCGCGACCAACGCGAGGGCCACGACCGGTACCATCCAGCTCCGCTTCGAACATGGCGTAAGTTTCATGTCAACCTCCCGTGCTATGCCGTCGCCCCGGAGACGAGGTCGGCCAGGCGTTCCACACATCGATCGATGCGAGCGTACACCTCCGCGAACGTCTCTCGGGATTTCCACATCGGATCCCGGATCACCCGCCCCTGCCCCCCCTCCGGATCGAGATCGGCGAGCACCAGGGCCCGGGTCGTCCCGAAGCGCCGGAGCATGGCTCGCCGCTGTCCGGGCTCCATCACGACCACGAGGTCGGAGGCGCGAACGACGCCGGCCTCGATGAGCCGGGAGGCGTGCCGCCGCAGTCCGACGCCGCGTTCGTCCGCCGCGGCGACGGCCCGTTGGGGCGATCGGCGGCCCTGACCGACGAAGCCGGCCGACTCGACGCGGATCCGATCCGAGAGCTCGGGAGTCAGCCGTTCTCGGAAGGCCCGGGCCGCGTAGGGGCTGCGGCAGAGATTGCCATGACAGACGAACAGCACACTGCGGACGGGCAGCAGAGCCCGGACGCGCCGGGATGTCCACCAGCGGCGGAGAGGGTGGAGCCATGCGGACAAGAACGTCGGCCGGGCCCCGGCCGACGGCGTCGCCCGGCCGGCGGCCGAAGGGCTCGCGGAGGACCGGGCGGCCGGCGACCGCACGGCCCGCGAGACGCGGCGTGGACCGGCCGGACCGGACCCATCCGCCGGCTCCGAGGTCCGCACCCTCCCCTGCCGTCCGCTCGAGACGGACGGTGCCGAGGCCCTGGCTCTCTCCGACATTACGACGTTCCGGCGATCCGGACGCCGCCGCCCGCCCTGCGCGCCAGGCGGAGCGCGGCGTGGGCGGCCGCCAGTCCGTCGCTCCGGATACGGTCCGCAGCCTCGTGGACGGCCGGCCTGCCCGCCTCCGGACCGGCCGGGAGGATCTCCCGGATGCCGGCGCTCAGGAGGCGCGGCTCCTCGGCGAGCTCCGCCAGGTCCGATGCCACCCGGTTGAGCCGCTGCATCATGGCGGTGGCCCCCTCGGGCGAGGCGCCGTATGCCAGGATCACGACATCTCCCTCTTCGGACCCCGTCCAGGCGTACGCGTCCGAGGAGCGCAGGGAACGCGCGCACACGTCGGCCGTGACCCGTCTCTGTCGCGCCAGGGTGTCCCCGACCGCGGGGGTCGTCGGTCCGGCCACGATGCAGGTCAGCGCCTCTCCGCGCCTCTCCGCCAGCGACGCCAGGATCCCGAACGACCTCCAGGACTCGTCGAGCCCCGGCAGCCCGATTCGGCCGAGATCGGTCGTCGGGGCCGCGGTCTCGGCCACGAAGCCGACCTCGGCCAGCTTGCGGAGCTGGGCGAGGAGAGAGCTGAAGAACAGGGGCTCGGTGAGCACCAGCCACGCTCCGCCCTCGAACACTTCCGCCTTTCGGGACTCCTCGAGGGGCCCCGCCGAGCTCACGACCACGGGCACGCTCCACGGGAGCGCGCCACGGTACAGCTCGCGGCACATCCGACGCGTGGCGATGCCGGCCAGCTCGTAGTCCAGCAGCACCAGACTGGGACGCCACTCCGACCCGGCCTGCAGCAGCGCGGCGTCGTCCGAGACGACCTCGAGGACAAAGCCCTCCGGCTCCAGCAGCGTGCGCAGGGCGGCAGCGTACCAGTCCCGCCGAGTACCGACCAGCAGGCGCACGACCTCGGGACCGCGGAACGGTGCCGGCCGCACGTCGCTCGACTCGAGTGATCGATCCGGTGCGCTCACGCCCCCTCCGCCGGCTTGGCCCCGTCACCCGAAGACGAGGCCGGCGTCTCCGGCTCCGTCACCACGACCACCGTTCGCAGCATGACGCGCAGATCGAACCACACGGAGCGCCGGCGCATGTACTCCAGGTCGTATTCCAGCTTGCGCCGAACATCCTCCACCGACTGGTCGGGCGTCCGGTTCACCTGCGCCCAACCCGTGATCCCGGGCGGAACCCGGTGCCTGAGGGAGTACCCGTCGATCTCGTCTCGCAGGATCTGCACGAAGCCGGGACGCTCCGGGCGCGGACCGACGACCGACATGTCCCCCTTGATGACGTTCCAGAACTGCGGAATCTCATCGAGGCGGTGTCGGCGCAGGAAGCGTCCGACGCGCGTGGTGCGGCCGTCGTTCTGGCTCGCCCACACCGGCCCGGTGCCCGACTCGGCGTTCACGTGCATCGTGCGGAACTTGTACATGACGAAGGGTCGACCCCCGAGGTCGCCGGTGCGACGGCTGCTCGCGGTCGACTGGTCCCGTCGACGACGGTCGAGCCCGATCCGGAGCTGCCGGTACAGGATGGGACCCCGACTGTCCAGCTTGATCGCGACCGCGACCACCAGGATGACCGGGGAGAGAACGACGAGGCACAACAGGGCCACCAGCACGTTGATCGTGCGCAGGAGCGCGTCGTGCGATCGACTCAAGCCCGGTTCACTCGGCGACGTACGTGCCTCCTCGCGGGTGGTCGAGCCTCCCGGGCCCGACGAATCTCGGAACCAGCGGCGTCGGCGCGGCCGCCGCCTGTCCCGCCCGACGTCCAGCGTCAGCTCCGAGGACACCGCCCCGTTCTCCTCTCTCACGTCCCTCCGTCCTCTCGCACGTAGCGGCTTCCCGGTGAGGGGGTGGTCTTCGGCCTCGCAACCTGCACAAGCTGTGCTAACAGCTGTATATTGTGTAACCCGCTCATACGGCATGCGTTAGCGAATGGCCTCGCTCCCGGGGTCACGGCCCGCCGTTGCATCCTGCCCACATCGATGTGAGGAGCCGGCCCCGCACGGCCACGCGGTGATCCGACGGACCGCCGGCCCCTCCGCGGCGGGCCCGTCCCTCCGCCGTCAGTCGCCCAGGCCGTAGTCCCGGATCTTGTAGAGGAGGGCCCGATAGCTGAGGTCGAGCAGATCGGCGGCCCGGGTGCGGTTCCCCTCGGTCACCTGGAGGGCGCGCTCGATGAGCTGCGCCTCCAGTCGCGCCGTGTGCTTCTTGACCGAGAGCTCGTCGGGCGGCAGGGCCCCGAGGTCCGCCTCGAGCCCCATTCCCGGAGCCGGCAGGAGCTCCTGGACGAGCGCGGCGCCCAGCTGTTTCTCGTCGGTCAGGACCATGGCCCGCTCGACCATGTTCTCGAGCTCACGCACGTTCCCGGGCCAGCTGTAGTCCAGGAGGAGCTTCATGCCCGCGGGGGCGAACCCCTCGCTGCGCAGGTTGAGGACGCGGTTGAACTTGGCCACGAAGTGCCGGCACAGGGGCGGGATGTCCTCGGTGCGGTGACGGAGCGGGGAGAGGTGGATGCGGACGACGTTGATCCGGTAGTAGAGCTCGCTCCTGAACTCGCCCTCCTTGACGAGCCCCTCGAGGTCGCGGGCCGTCGCGGTCACCACTCGCACGTCTACCTGGCGGGCCGTCGACGAACCCACCCGGCGGATCTCCCCCTCCTGCAGGGCGCGCAGCAGCTTCACCTGGAGGTTCAGCGGCAGCTCGCCGATCTCGTCCAGGAAGAGCGTGCCGCCGTGCGCCTCCTCGAACAGCCCCGCCCGATCAGTGGTCGCCCCGGTGAAGGAGCCCTTCACGTGACCGAACAGCTCCGACTCCAGGAGGTTCTCCGGGATGGCGCCGCAGTTGACCGGGATGAAGGCCGCGCCCTTCCGGGGGGACATGTCGTGGACCAGCCGCGCGATGAGCTCCTTCCCCGTGCCGCTCTCCCCCGTGATCAGCACCGTCGAGGGATGGCGGGCCACCTTCTCGGCCAGCCGCACCGCGTCCTCCATCGCCTCGCTCTTGGCGACAATGGCCGGGTACCGGTGCTCGACGCTGATCGCCTCGCGAAGCCGGTTGACCTCCTGCCAGAGCTTCTCGCGCTCCTCCGCCTTGCGAAGGACGAGCAGCGCCTCGTCGGCCGAGAACGGCTTCGCCAGGTAGTCGTACGCGCCCCGCTTCATGGCCTCGATGGCCAGCTCGGTGCTCCCGTAGGCCGTGATCATGATCACCAGCCCCTCGCCCCCCGCCTTCCGGTACTCGTCCAGGAACTCGAGGCCCTCGAGGCGCGGCATCCGGACGTCACACAGGAGCAGCTCGGGGCCGGTCTCCAGCGCCAGGTCGAGTCCCTCGCGGCCATCGGAAGCCGTAAGGACCTCGTAGCCCTCCTCCTCGAGGATGAGCGAGATGGAGCGGCGCACGCCGGGGTCGTCGTCGATGATGAGGACCCTCACGGGCTCTCCTCGCGCGATTCGGGATCGGGAACGGGGCGGCGGGTGTCCTCGGCCAGCGGAAGGAGCACGGTGAACACCGTACCTCCACCGCGCCGATGCGACACCTCGATCGTGCCCCCCAGGCGATAGGCGAGGCGCGCGGACACCGCCAGGCCCAGTCCGGTACCGCGGCCGGGCTCCTTGGTGGTGAAGAACGGGTCGAACACCCGCTCGAGCTGCGCGTCGGGGATCCCCGGGCCGTTGTCGGCCACGGCGATCTCCACGAGCCGTTGGCCCTCGTCGAAGTGGGGTCGCGGGACCTCGGCGGGCCGGCTCCGGAAGCGACGCAGGTGGGAGTAGTCGACCTCTTCGGGGTCGTCCTTGCGCCGTGCGCGCAGCCCCTCGCCCGCCGCCCCCTCGTGTCGGACCACGGAACTGGTGACCCGTATGGACCCGGTGCGACCGGACGACCCGGCCTCCGCGCGCGCGTCCCCTCCGGACTCGCCGCCGCCCACCGATCCGTCGGGATGAGCCTCCTCCGCCTCGCCGAGACCCTCCTCGACGGCGTCGCAGGCGTTGAGGAGGAGGTTGACGAGAATCTGCTGGAGCTGATCGGGATTGAGCCTCACGTCCGGCAGATGGGGAGCGAGCTCGGTGGTCACGTCGACCTCCCTGAAGCGCCCCTGCACGGAAAGCAGGGAGACCGTCTCGGCCACGATCTCGTTCACCTGGACCAGCGCCGGAGGTCCGCTCTTGGGACGCGCGTAGTCGAGGAGGCCCGCCACGATCCGGTCGATCCGGTTCGATTCGTGGACGATGCCCTCGATCCACTCCCCCTCGGCGCCCCGGCGCCGGCCCACGTCGGTATACGCCAGGACCGAGTTGAGGGGATTGCCGATCTCGTGTGCCAGGCCGGCCGCCAGCCGACCTACCGAGGCGAGCTTCTCCGCCTGGACCAGCTCGTTCCTGGCTTCGGTGAGGGCCCGGTTGGTCTCGTCGAGCGAGCGCACGTTGTGCGCGAGCATGCGCTGGTTCTCGATCAGGCGGGTCGCCATCGCGTTCACGGCCTCCGCCAGTCGCGTCAGCTCCTCCGGGCGCTCCACCTCGATACGGTGCCACTGCTCTCCCTGCGCGATCCGCTCGGCCTCGGACACCATCCGCCCCAGCGGCTCGAGGAACAGGTGGCGGAGCAGGTAGTCACCGAACAGGAGCAGCACCGCCACCTCCCCGAACGCCAGCACCAGCAGGGCGGCCCCCATCAGGCCGGGCGACCACCCGATCGGAATCCACACGAGCACCACGGCCATGCTGGCCAGCAGGGCGGCGAGGAGGAGGACGGCCAGACCGGCCAGCAGCTGGCCACGCAGGGATCCCGTCGGGACCGAGAGCGTGGGAAGTCGCGACATGCGGGCAAGGTACGCCCCTCCAGTCCGGGTCGCCACATGGAGCCCGGGCGGCTCGGGAGGAGCCCGCGCCACGTGTGTGGCGTCCTCGCGTCAGCCGCCGGCGCGGACGCCGCCCGCCCGCGCCCCATCGAAAATGCGCGGATGGGTGCTTCAGGCCACCATTCTGACACGATATACGACTAACAACGCATGATAAGCGATGTTTAGGACCAATATCGCGCGCATACTTGACGATTCGGCACATGTCATGCATCCTGGAGCGTGCCGACCGGCGAGGACCCGGTCGGCAGCAGGAGCGTTCACCCGTCACGGAGGAAATTCGATGACCCAGGACATGCTGTTCGCCGCGCCCGCGGAGCACGCCGCCGAGACGCAGTACGAGCACTACGGGAAGAAGCTGGGCGGAGCGCCCGAGCCGGCGGGCATCCTCGAGCTGTGCCGGGCGCTCAACGTGCGCTTCCTGCGCCTCACCTTCACGGACATCCTGGGCCACACCAAGAACGTCGAGGTGCCCGCCAGCCAGTTTCAGAAGGCGCTGGATGGCGAGATCATGTTCGACGGCTCGTCGATCAAGGGCTTCGTGCGGATCGAGGAGAGCGACATGCTCCTGGCGCCCGACCTGGGGACCTTCCGGGTGTTCCCGTGGGGGAACCCCGAGGCCAGGGTCGCCCGGCTCATCTGCGACACGCGCAACCCCGACGGTACGCCCTTCGACGGCGACCCGCGGCTCGCCCTCAAGCGGGTGGTGGCCGACGCCGCCGGCATGGGCTACGCGATGATGGCCGGCGTGGAGGCGGAGTTCTTCCTCTTCCGCCGCGACGAGGAGGGCAACCCGACCACCCTCACGCACGACGCCGGCGGCTACTTCGACCTCACGCCCGTGGACCTGGGCGAGAAGGCGCGCCGCATGATCGTGAACGATCTGGAGGCGATGGGCTTCGAGATCGAAGCCGCCCACCACGAGGTCGCCCCGGGCCAGCACGAGATCGACTTCAAATACGCCGACGCGCTGGTGACCGCGGACAACCTGTCGACCTTCCGGTTCATCGTTCGCAACGCCGCGCTGGCGCATGGACTCCACGCCACCTTCATGCCCAAGCCCATCTTCGGTCAGAACGGGTCGGGCATGCACACGCACCAGTCGCTGTTCGCGGGCGACGACAACGCCTTCTTCGACCCCGACGGGGAGTTCGAGCTCTCCGAGGCCATGCGCTGGTACATCGGCGGGCTGAAGAAGCACGCGCGTGCCATCGCCGCGATCACGAACCCCCTGGTCAACAGCTACAAGCGCCTGGTCCCGGGGTACGAGGCGCCGGTCAACATCGCCTGGTCCCGTCGCAACCGCTCCCCGATGATCCGGGTCCCGGAGCGGCGCGGGAAGGGAACGCGGGTCGAGTTCCGCATGCCCGACCCCTCCTGCAACCCGTACCTGGCGCTGGCCGTCCAGCTCGCGGCCGGGCTCGACGGGCTCCGCAACAAGATCGACCCGGGCCCTCCGGTCGACACCAACGTGTGGGAGCTCTCCGAGGAAGAGCGTGCCCGTTACGACATGGACACCCTTCCCGCCAACCTCGGCGAGGCGGTGGCGGAGCTCGAAGCGGACGAGGTGCTCCGGGATGCGCTAGGCGAGCACATCTTCCGCAACTTCACGTCCGCCAAGAAGAAGGAATGGTCCGAGTACATCGCCCAGGTCAGCGACTGGGAGGTCGGCAAGTACCTGTCCACCTACTAAGAAGGCACGCGGGTCTCTCCGGGCGGAGAGGCCCGCCGCCGACCCGGGGGCGGCGTTCCCGCCCCTCGGGGATCCCGGGACGACGCTAGGCGTCGTCCCGGGCCAGGGACCGGGAGCCGATGGCGTGCACGGCCACCATGAGGGCGGCCAGGTTGGGCTCGGCCACCGAGCGCACGTCCGCCAGCACGTTCCGGATACGAGCGAGCTCCGGCGCGTGGGTTTCCCGGAACCGCGTCAGGACCTTCTCCACGCTGGACGAATCCAGGCCGTCGAGCTGTCCCAACAGACGGGCCGCGATGCGCATGCGGGCGGTCTCGAGCTGCAGGGCCAGGGTCTTGGAGGCCCGCTGCTCCCAAAGGTCCCGGCCCGCGCTGGAGCCCAGCCGGGCCTGAAGCCACGGGAAGTCGACATCCTCGGCGATGCCGAAGAAGATCTCGCCCACGAGGACCGCATCCAGGTCGTGCTCCCGCGCCAGCTCGGCCACCGGGAGCAGCGCCTCCAGGTGGTCGAAGCCCGCCAGCTCCTCCGCCACGTCGTCCGGCAGTCCGTCGGTGGCGTGCAACCTCTGCTGGGACTCGAACTCCTGCAGCCCGGAGCCGGTCAGCAGGCGGGGCAGCGCCTCCCGGAGCTCGTCCACGCGGGCGCCGTACGCGTCCACCCGCTGCGTGATGGACCATGCCGGGTCGGTGTTCGCCAGGAGCCACCGGGTGGCGCGCCCGAGCGCATCCGACAGGCGCAGCTGCCAGCGCCCGTACACTCCGGCGGGCACCCTCGCCTCGATCGCCTCGAGGCCCTGCCGCAGCCGGTCCGCGCGCCCGATCCGGTAGGCGGCGTACCAGTTCAGCGCCACCTCCTCGGCCGGCCGTCCCGTCTCCCGGACGAGCTCCAGGTGCCGGGTCGAGCCCATGAGGTCGACGAACAGGTTCGTGAGGCCCGTCGCAATGATGCGGGGAGCCAGACGGTGCCGCTCGAACCTGTCGGGGCCGGCGATCTCGGCGGCGTGCGCCGGGAAGTAGTCGCGCAGGAGCTCGGAGAGCGCCGGGTCGCCGGCGAGGTCCGTGTTCTGGAGGCGACGCTTCAGATGGAGCTTCGCGTAGGCGAGCAGCACGCACAGCTCCGGCCGTGTGAGGTGCCGGTCCGCCTCCTGGCGCTCGATCAGCGCCTCGGTCGTCGGCAGCGACTCCAGCGCCCGGTCCAGGAGACCTTCGCGCTCGAGGGTGACCAGGGCGTCACCGAACTCGGCGGGGGCCTCCCGTACCCGATGCTCGTCGAGGCTGATGGCCAGGCTCTGGCGCTCGTTGTGCTCGAGGACGTCCTCGACCACGTCGTCCGTCACCTCGACCAGGAGCGCGTTGCGGGCCTCCGGGTCCAGGAGACCCGCTTCCACGGCGGGCGCCAGCAGGATCTTGAGGTTCACCTCGTGATCCGACATGTCGACGCCCGCCGAGTTGTCGAGCGCGTCGGTGTTGATCCGCCCACCGCGGAGCGCGTACTCGATCCGGCCCCGCTGCGTGAATCCCAGGTTGCCGCCCTCCCCCACCACTCGCGCCCGCAGCTCGTCCGCGTCCACCCGGACGCCGTCGTTGCCGGGGTCGCCGACCTGCCCGTGGGTTTCGTCGCTCGCCTTGACGTACGTGCCGATGCCGCCGTTCCACAGCAGGTCCACGTCGGCGCGCAGGATGGCCCGGATGAGGGTCTCACCGTTGACTTCCTCGTCCTCGAGGTCGAGGACGTCGCGGGCCGCGCTCGAGAGGGGGATGCGCTTGGCGCCGCGCTCGAACACCCCGCCGCCCTCGCTGATCCGGGCGGGATCGTAATCCGCCCAACTGGAAGAGGGCAGCGCGAACATCCGGCGGCGCTCCTCGAAGCTCGTGTCGGGATCGGGGTCGGGGTCCAGGAAAATGTGCCGGTGGTCGAAGGCGGCCACCAGACCGATCCGGCGGCTCAGCAGCATGCCGTTTCCGAACACATCGCCGCTCATGTCCCCGATGCCGACGACCGTGAACGGCTCCTCCTGGATGTCGACGCCCATCTCCCGGAAGTGCCGCTTGACGGACGCCCACGCTCCGCGGGCCGTGATCCCGAGCTCCTTGTGGTCGTAGCCGTGCGAGCCGCCCGAGGCGAAGGCGTCACCGAGCCAGAAGCCGCAGGCCGAGGCCAGCTCGTTGGCCGTGTCGGACAGGTCGGCCGTGCCCTTGTCGGCGGCCACGACCAGGTACGGATCTTCGCCGTCGCGGATCACCGTGTCCGGCGGGTGGACCACCTCGCCATCGACGATGTTGTCCGTGAGGTCGAGGAGCGAGCCGATGAACTCCCGGTAGCTGGCCACGCCGGCCTCGCGCAGGGCGGCCCGTCCCTCCGGCGCGCGCTTCACCACGTAGGCTCCCTTGGCTCCCGCCGGGACGATGACGGCGTTCTTGACCTGCTGCGTCTTGACCAGCCCCAACACCTCGACCCGGAAGTCCTCGCTCCGGTCGCTCCACCGGATCCCGCCCCGCGCCACCGTGTCCATCCGCAGGTGGGCGCCCTCGGTGTGCCCGCTGTTCACGTAGATCTCGTAGCGGGGACGCGGCGACGGCAGCACCTCGATGCGCCGACCGTCGAACTTGAGCGCGATCGTCCCTTCCTCCCTGGCGTGGCTCGACGTCTGGAAGAAGTTCGTGCGCACCGTGGCCTGGACCAGGTTGAGGAGCCTGCGAAAGGTCCGGTCCTCCTCGATGCCCTCGATCGTCTCGAGCGCGTCGCGGAAGCGCTCCCGGAGCTCGGCCACGGCGGGACCCGGCTCCTCGGTGCGGCCCGGATCGTGGCGGGCCTGGAACATCTCGAACAGGAGGCGGGCCGCGTCCGGGTGACCGGTGAGGGCCCGGCGCACGCCGGCCCGACTCGACACGGCGCCGATCCGGAACGCGTAGCCGGCGTAGGCCCGCAGGAGCGCGACCTGACGCCAGTCGAGCCCGGCCGACAGCACCAGCGAGTTCAGCCGGTCGTCCTCCGCGCGGCGCTGGCGCACGGCCCGGAACACCTCGACCACCCGGTCGGCGGCGTCCCGCATCTCGATCTCCCAGCCCGCCGGCGTCTCGACCTGGAAGGTGTGGATCGTCCGGCCCACGCCGCCGGCCTGGCCGAGGTCGTACTTGTCGGCGCCGATGACGCGGAAGCCGAGGTTCTCGAGGATGGGCATGAGGTCGCTGAGGACGTACATGCCCCGCGGGGAGAAGACCTTGAGCGTCCAGGCGCCCTCCCGCCCACCCTCGGCCGGCTCGAGCGAGAGCTGCTGGAGCCCCGTGGCGGCCAGGTTCTCCAGGCGGCCGATGTCCTCGACGGCCGTCTCCACGTCGATGGTGGCCTTGTACTCGGCCGAGAAGTCCTCCTGGTGACGGTCCGCGAGGGCGTGGGCGGCATCGACGTCGTGCGTGCGCTCCAGGGCATCGGAGAGCCGCTCGTCCCAGCTGCGCACGGAGCGGCGGATCCTGTCCTCGAGCGCGAGCACGTCGACCGAGGCGATCTCCTCGAGCTCGGTGCTCAGATAGAAGTGAAGGCGGGCCTGGTCGCCGCCGTTCATGGCCAGGTGGTAGTCCAGCACCTCGCCGCCATACGCCTGCAGCAGATCCTCCCGGACCTGGCGGCGCACCTCCTCGGAGAAGCGCTCGCGGGGAAGCATGACGAGCACGTTGACGCCCCGCGCCAGCGGGTCCGGACGGGCCAGGACGCGGATCTCGTCGGAGCCCTCCGTCGCCATCACTTCGCCGATCACGCCCAGGAGCTCCGGCACGGACGCCAGGAAGAGCTCTTCCTTGGGGATGCTGTTGAAGATCTGCACGATCTGGTTGTAGTCGTGCGATCCCCTGGACGCGCCCTCGGCCTCGAGGATCTCCTTCAGCTTGCGCCGCAGGATGGGGATGTTCGAGGCGTCCTCGGCATACGCCTTCGCCGTGAACAGGCCCAGGAACCGCCGCTCACCGACCGCCTCGCCTTCGGGGCCCAGCTTCTTGATCCCGATGTAGTCCATGCGGGCCCGACGGTGGACCGGGGACTCGGCGTTCGTCTTCGAGACGATGAGCAGCGGGCCGCCGAGCACACGCGCGCGCAGGTCGGCGGGCAGGTCCTCGACGCGCCGCGGCTCCGCGTACCGGGAGGTGCTCTCCTCCCGGAGGATGCCCAGGCCGGTGCCCGCCTCGACCGAGATCCAGCGAGTATCGTTGCGGCTGCCCAGGTCGTAGGCCCGGTAGCCCAGGAAGACGAAGTAGCCGTCCTCCAGCCACGCCAGCAGCTCCTGGACCTCCGAGAGCTCGGCCGCCCGCCACGGCACGCGCTCCTTCTCCTCCTCGAGGTCCGCGCTGATCTCGCGGCAGCGCTGCATCATGGCACCGAAGTCGTCGGTCGCGAGCTGCACCTGCCGCAGGCGGTAGCGCAGGTCGTCCTCGAGCTTCCGTGCGACCCGGGGCTCGACCCTTCCCTCGACCTCCAGGTACACGACCGAGGTGTGCGGTCCCCCGGCATCCCGCCCCCGCACCGACACGATCCGTCCCTCCTCGTCTCGCTCGATGGCCACCACCGGGTGGAGGAGATGGGTGATCGCGAGGTCCTCCCCGTGCAGATACTCGCGCAGGGTGTTGACGATGAAGGGCCGGTCGGGCATGACCGTCTCGACCACCGTACGGTGCGACCGGTCGGGCACGGGTCTCACCCGCACGCCGATCTCGCCCAGGCCGCGTTCCTGCACGAAGTCGAACAGGGACGCCAGGTCGGCCGCCAGGGCTTCGGGGTCGCGTCGTTCCAGGAGGTCGGCCGAGGCGCGCGCCAGGAGACGCCGTCCGAAGCTCTCCAGCGCGTCGCCCGATGCGTCGGGTCGCTCGCCGGCGAGCAAGTCGATCACCCGGTCGATCCACTGCTTCGTGGAGGCCGTCTGCTCCATGAGCGGGTCGCGGGAGGAGGTCGTGGGAGTCCGGTCAGGTCCGTCGCGGAGTCGTCATGACGGTGGAGGATAGAGGGGAGGCAGCCTCGGAGCAACGGCCCACCCGTTGCCGGCCTCCGGACCGAGCCCGATACTGCACGCCACCCGGCTTCGTAGACGCCGTCGCCCGCGCCGCATCGGCGACCGGGCCACCTTCATTCGAACGCACGCGAGACATGCTCCTGAAGAGATGACACGTCCCTGGAGGTCGCGACCTCGGAAACGGGCCCGGCACCTTCCGTGGTGGCGCCGGATCACCCGCTTCCTGCTCGATCGCGACGTGGACGAGGACTGGGTCATCATCGTCTTCGCCGCGGCGATCGGGGCCGGAGCCGGCTACGCCATCGTGGGCTTCTACGCCACCGTCCACCTGATCCAGGCGGGGGCGGACTGGTCCGTCTCCCACCTCGGCCTGCCCCTGGATCCGCGCTGGGCCGCCTTCCTCCTGGTCCCGGTCGGCCTGGGCGTGGCCCGCTGGATGCGTTTCGCGCTCGCCGGGGGCGGCAGCGGCGAGATGGTCCCCACCCTGATGGTGTCGGTGGCTCGGCAGCGAGGAGAGCTTCCCGTCCTGCGGACTCTCGCCAAGGTGTTCTGCGCCGCCGTCACCCTGGGCGCGGGCGGCTCCCTGGGCGCGGAGGGGCCCGTGGCGCTGGCGGGCGGCACGGTGGGCTCGGGCCTGGCGCAGCTGTTCCGCTTCCGCGCGAACCGCACCAAGGTGCTCCTGGGCTGCGGCGCCGCGGCCGGCATCTCGGCCGCCTTCAACGCGCCGATCGCGGGCGTCATGTTCGCGCTCGAGGTGGTGCTCGGGACCTTCACGGTGACCGCCCTCAGTCCCGTGGTCGTGGCGAGCGTGGTCGGCGCCGTGGTCTCCCGTGCCTACCTGGGTAGCCACCCCTCCTTCGACGTTCCGACCGAGTTCCTGCTCGTGTCCGTTCGGCAGCTGGGCTTCTACCTGGCTCTGGGACTCGCCACCGGCCTGGTCGCGGTGTTCTTCGTTCGGATCTTCTACCTGGCGCTCGACTTCGCCGAACGAATGCCGGTGCCGTGGCTCGGCCCTCCGCTGGTGGGCGGCCTCCTGGTGGCCGCGGCCGGCTTCGTCCATCCGCAGCTCCTGGGTCCCGGGCGCCCCGGCATCCAGATGGTGCTGTTCGGCCAGCTGGCCGGCCTCCTGGCCCTGGCGGTGGCGCTCCTCAAGGGCGTCACGGCGGGCTTGACCATGGGAGGAGGGGGCGCCGGCGGCGTGTTCAGCCCCTCCCTGTTCGTGGGCGCCTCCTTCGGGAGCTTCTTCGGCCTCACGATCCAGAGCCTGTTCCCCGGCCTCGGGATTCGTCCCGAAGCGTACGCCCTGGCGGGCATGGCCGGGGTGCTCTCCGGCGCGACCTTCGCCCCGCTCACCGCGATCATCATCGTGTTCGAGATGACGAACGACTACGGGCTCATCCTGCCCCTCATGCTCGTGTGCGTGGTGAGCTACGTGCTGGCACGCGGCCTGAACGGCGACTCGATCTACACGCTGGCCCTGGCCCGCGAGGGTGAGAAGATCCGTCCGGGCGTCGACCGCTCGGTGCTCGAGAGCGTGTCGGTGCGGGAATGTTACGACCGCGACCCCGACGTGGTGACCGAGGACGCGCCCGTGCGGGACCTCCTGAACCGCCTGCGGCGCTCCCGGCAGACCGACTTCCCCGTGGTGAACCGGGACCTCGAGCTGGTCGGCGTCCTCAGCTACCCCGAGCTCGCGCGGGCCGTGGCCCAGGAGGACATGGGCGGACTCCTCCTGGCGGCCGACCTCATGCTCGAGGACATGGAGACGGTGTCCCCCGACGAGACGCTGCTCGAGGCGATGCGGAAGATGGGGGTGAGGGACCTGGACTTCATCCCGGTGGTGGAGGGCGACGGATCCCACCGCCTCCTCGGGATGCTGGGCCGCTCCCACCTCATGGAGGCGTACGAGACCCACGTGATGTTCAGCGACTGAGGTGCTCCGGCCCCGCGTCCGCGGGCTCCGGGGCTCCGGCGACGCGCTTCCGGCCGAAGGTCCTCCACAGGGCTCCGAGCAGGAGCCCGAGCAGGAGGCCCTGGGCGACGAGGCTCTCGACCGTCGGGTAGACGCCGAGGAGCTCGATCCTGGGCGCCCCGGCCAGGCGGGTCGACCCGATGACGCCGGCCTCCTGCAGCTCGTGGACGCCGTTCCCGGCGAACACGACCGCCATGTAATAGAGCACGCCGCTCGTGACCCCGAAGAAGGGGCGCATCGGGATGCGGACCCCGAACCGATTGAACGCAAAATAGATGGCGGCCAGGGCCATGCAGCCGGCCACGAAACCGCCCGCCACGGGGACCGTGCTCCCGGTGGAAAAGCCGAACAGGGCCTTGTAGAACAGCACGGTCTCGAATCCCTCCCGGTAGACCGCCAGGAAGGCGACCCCGGCCAGCGCCATCCCGCCCCCGGTGCCCAGCGCGCGCCGCATACGGCTGTGCAGGTAGGCCTGCCAGCGGTCGCTCTCCATCCTGGAGAGGAGCCAGTAGCTCACCGAGAACAGAACGGCGACCGCCACCAGCATGGTGGCGCCCTCGAGCACGTCCTGGCTCGCCGGCGTCACCGACAGCACTTCCTGCAGGCCCCAGGCGGTGAGGAAGCTGGCCAGCACCGCCGCCCCCACCCCGAGGTGGACGTCGCGGCGTCGGCGCTCGTGCCCGGTCCTGGCCAGGAAGGTGAGGATGGCGCCGATGATCAGGATGGCCTCGAACCCCTCGCGCAGGATGACGAAGAAGGACTGGGTGGCCAGCGACCAGGCGGTGACGGGGCTGCGCACGACCTCGCCGGCACGCCCGAGGAGGCCGTGGAGTCCCGCCCGGGCCGCCTCGATCCGGCGCGCCCCACCTTCGCCGGGCTCCGGCGAGGACACCTCGTCGCGGAAGCTCCCGAAGGCCGCCTCGATGCGATTCGTCAGGTCCGGGGCCCGCGAGCGCAACCCGGTCTCGGCCCCCTCGAACGCCATGTAGGCATCGAGGGCCGCCGCGCGGGCCCCCGCCGCGTTCCCGGAGCTCCCCAGGCGGGCGGCCTCGCCGGCCAGGGAGTCGGCGCGCTCGATCCGCGCCCCGAGCTCCGCGCCCGGGTCGGCGGCCGGCACGCCCGAGGCCGGCGTGCCCAGGAGGTCGCGGGCGTAGGCCACCACGGCCCGGGCCTGCGGAGTCGACAGGGTGTCGCCCGTGGCCGATAGCCAGCGCTCCTGCACGCGGCCCTGGAGGTCGCGGTCGGAGACACGGGCGGCGGCGGGGAGCGAGGACCACGCCCGCAGACGCCCGGAGACCGGGCTTGGGGAGTCCACGCCGTCTCCCAGCGCGAGGGCGGCGCCCTCGGCCACCTGGGAGGCGCCGAACCGCAGGGTCTGGATGTAGGCGACCAGGTCCCAGCGCTGCTGCACGGAGAGTTCGTCCCCCCGGCCCTGCATGCGCGTGCCGGGGACGCCCAGGGTGAGGACCTGGAAGTCTCGCGCCGGGGTGCCGTCGATGGCGCGGGCCGCCGCCGTGAAGTCCGCCGGCGGCGGTTCGATGCCGGCCGCCGCCGGCCCATCGCCCTCCCCGGAGGACCCGTGGCACGCGGCGCAGTCGGCACGGTACAGGGCCGCGCCCCGCGCGGCCGACGGCCGGGAGGGCGGGCTCGGCACGAGCACGGCCCCCCACCCGGAGGCCAGGGAGCGGGCCGTGCGGGCCGCCAGCTCCCGCACCTCGGCCGGCGGAGCCCGGCTCTCCACGGCCCGGCGCAGGGAGTCGAGGCGCGGCCGCGCCGCCATCGCTTCGGCGCCGGGCTGCCGCGAAGCCGGGGGGAGCCCGGCGAACAGATCGGCCGCCTGGGCCACGAACTGGCGTGCTTCGGCGTACTCCGGGGGCGCGCTCACGTGGCCCCCCTCCGCCGGCACCCCGAGCGCGTACTCGCCGGCCGCCAGCTCCAGGAGGGAGGCGACCCGTCCCGCCCGCTCCGCCACCTGAGCCGGCGAGGGACCGGCGCCGGCGGCCGGGGACGACCGGGTTCCCTGGGCAGCCGCCGAAGCGGGCGCGGCGACCATGCCGGCCAGGCAGCCGGCCACGAGCGCCCGCGCGGCCAGATGGCCGGCCCGGCTTCCCGGGCCCACGCGCTCGCGACCCGCCCTGGCCCCTCCTCTCACCCCTGGCACCCGCTCATCCGAACCGCGTCCTGACCGAAAGCGTCGTCGCTTGATTGAGACTGGTTCTCAACTGAGCCCAATATACCGGCCCGCCGGGACGAAGGCCACATGAGGGCGTGGCCCCGTCGCCGAGAGGACCGTACGATGCGCGCATGATCGTGGGCATCGGCATCGACATGGTGCGAACGGAGCGCGTGGCCGGCCTCCTCGAGCGGAAGCCGGTGCGCGCGTCACGCCGCCTGTTCTCGGAGGAGGAGCGTGCCGCCTGCGCCGGCCGCCCCCGGCCGGAGGAGTGCTTGGCGGCCCGCTTCGCGGCCAAGGAGGCCTTTCTGAAGGCCCTGGGCACGGGGTGGTCCCGGGGGATCGGCTGGCACGAGGTGGAGGTGTGTGCCGGGGCCGGGAGCCGCCCCTATCTCCGGCTGTCGGGTACCGCCGCCGAGCGCCTGCGGGAGGCGGGCGGGCGCAGCGTACACCTGAGCTTCACCCACGAGGGGGGGTTGGCGGCGGCCGTGGTGGTCATCGAGGACTGAGCTCCAGCGGGCGCGTGACGCCCACCAGCCGGGCGGGCAGGCCGGCGAGCGATCCGGGCAGGGCGTCCAGGTGGTCGGCGGCCACCCCACCGTTGGCCGCGGCGGCGTGCAGGATGGCGGTGCCTCCCAGGGACAGCGCCACGTGCGTGACCGCCGCGCGGGACGCTCCGAAGAACAGGAGGTCTCCGGGCCGACGCTCGGCCGCGTCGGAGGCGGCCTCGTCGACCCCCGGGCCCGCGGCCAGCTGGTCCCCGCTGTCGCGTGGAAGGCCGACGCCGTGCGCGGCATACACCGCCTGTACGAACCCGGAGCAGTCGGCCCCGAGTCGGGTGCGCCCCCCCCACAGGTAGGGCGTTCCCGCCCACCCGGCGGCCGTCTCGACGACGGCGTCGCCCCGGCCCGGAAAGCGCCGCCGCAGGGAAGCCCCGTCGAGCAGCCGCGCCGCATCCGACGGTACGGCCTTCCGGCCATCCGGCAACCGAACGTGCCCCTCCCCGGCCCGGGCCACGCGCCCTCCCCACGGCAGGTGGCGCGGCCACGGGCGGACGGCGCCGGCCGACTCCACCGGCCCGCAGAGCTCGACCCCGAGACAGTAGAGCTCCGCGTCGCGGACCCACGCCGCCGCGACGCCCTCCTCGACCCCGCGCAGCCCGCCCCGGGCGCACCAGCCCTCGTAGCCGTCCGGACCGCGGGCGCGCACCCACTCCTCCCGTTCCTCGAGCGGGGCGAGCAGCTCGCCGCACAGCCACTGCGTGACCATCTCGGACCGGTGCGAGGGCTCGGCCCGCGCCGGCACCCAGCCGGCGCGCACGAGCACCGCGACCACCCGGCTCACCGGCGCTCTCCCATCTCCCGCTCCAGGAGCCAGCGGACGTCGTCGCCGGCGAGGGCCTCCCACTCGAACCCGATGAAGCCGTGCACCCGCTCGGGACCGATGAGGCCGAAAACGGCCGGTCGCCGGCCGTAGAAGTAGAGCCCGATCTCGGCCGAGGTGGCCGGCGTGAGGCTGCGGTTCCTGAAGTCGAGCGCCAGGTGCCGGAGGGGACGGCCGGCGTGGATGTGTCCGCGGCCGTCCCGCTCCACGCAGTAGCGGATCTCCGGCCCGAAGGAGAGCTCGCGCCGGTGCCCCTCGCCGAGCCGGGCCCAGCGCTCCTCGGCGTCCAGGACCAGCCAGTGCTCGCGCTCCTCGGCGTACCCGCGCAGCGCGCGCGCGGCGTGGCGGAGCTCGATGGCGCCGGGGGAGAGGTCCACGACCTCTCGGCCCAGAAGGCGCGGACCGGCCTCGACGGCCTCGAGGAGGAGCCACGTCTGCGGGTACCTCCGGTCCTGCAGATCCTGGAGTCGGCCGCTCATCGCACGCCCGGGCCCGTCACCGCGCGTCCCGGCTCACGTGCCGGCCCGCCCGTAGCGGTCTTCGAGGCGGACCACGTCCTCGAGCTCCGGCGTGCTGACCTCGAGGATCACCGAGTCCTCGAGCGCCTCCATGCGGTGAATGGTGTCCGGGGGGATCTCGATGCGCTCCCCGGGGGCCCATTCGAAGCTGCGCTCCCCCAGGGTGAACGTCATGCGCCCGCTCTGCAGGTAGAGCGTCTCGTGCTTCACGCGGTGCTTCTGAAGCGACAGGGCGTGGCCGGCCGTCACCTCGAGCACCTTGCCCGCGTAGCGGTCCGTGTGGGCGTACCAGATCTCCCGCCCCCAGGGCTTGTCGACGACCTTCGGCGTGCGTGCGTCGGCTTCCATCACCACGAGTGCCTCCTGCTCCTTCGTGTCGAGACCGATGGCCCCGGGGCTCTCCTCTCACCGGGTCTCCGGGACGGGATCGGGCGGGTCGCGAAGCGTCGGGACCGGGGAGGGCCCGGGCCCCACACAATAGGCGCCGGAGCGTGCACCCGGCCAGTCGCCGGAGCGTGGATGGCCGGCGCCGGCTCACCGGTAGTCCCGGCTCGGCACCCGGCCGGCGCCGGCCCGCGTGACCAGGGGCTCGATCCGATGCGTCAGGACATTGATCACCTCCCCCTCCCTCTCCACCCTGCCTGCGGCCAGGAGGAGGGGGGAGCGGAGCTCCACCTGGAAGCGCTCGCGCACGTCCGGCATGACCACGAAGTTGGCGAACCCGGTCTCGTCCTCCAGGGTCATGAAGGTGACCCCGCGGGCCGTGCCGGGCCGCTGACGGCAGATGGCGATCCCCGCCACCCGGACTTCGTCTCCGTCCTCCCGGTCCCGGAGCGCCGCCGCCGACAGCACGCCCGCCCGTGCCAGCTCCTCCCGCAGACACTCCATGGGGTGCCCCTCGGCGGAGAGGCCGGTGGCCCGGTAATCGGCGGCGATCCGCTCGGCGCGACCGAGTGGGGCCAGAGGGAAGGATTTTCCTTCCATTCGCCGGGACGCTCCCTCCACGCGCTCCTCGCCCCCCTCGCCCGCCCCCGCGCCGGCTCGTGGCCGTCCCGGCTCCGGCCGGCGCGGGGCCAGCGGGCCGGCGTCGCCGCGCAGCCGCCTGAGCAGCTCCCACAGCGCCGCCCGCCGCCCCGGCCACAGGCTGCGGAAAGCGCCCGCCTCGGCCAGGGCCCTCAGCTCCGCCTCCCCGAGGCCCGTGCGCCGCACCACATCCTCGACCGAGGCGAACGGACCCTCTTCGCGCGCCCGCTCGAGCCGCTCGCGGGCCGCCGGGCCCAGCCCCCGCACCAGGCGGAGGCCGAGCCGGAGGGCGTGGGGCGGACCCGCCCGTCCCCGCACGCCGGGCGGCGCCGCCGCCCGCTCCGCAGCCTCTCCCGGCTCCAGGGTCGAGTCCCACGCCGAGCGCGCCAGGTCGATCGGCCGTACCTCGACCCCGTGCCGCCGCGCGTCGTGCACCAGGGTCGAGGGGCTGTAGAAGCCCATCGGCTGCGCGTTCAGCATGGCGGCGTAGAACTCGGGGGGCGCGTACAGCTTGAGCCACGCCGACGCGTACACGAGGAGCGCGAAGCTGGCCGCGTGGCTCTCCGGGAAGCCGTAGCTGGAGAAGGCCGTGAGCTGCTTGAAGATCTTCTCCCGGACGTCCGGGGGGACGCCGTTCCGCGCCAGCCCCGCTTCGAGCTCCCGGCCCACCTCTCGCATGGCGGGCTCGGAGCGCTTGAAGCCCATGGCCCGTCGCAGGCGGTCCGCCTGGGCCGGGGTGAAGCCGGCCAGCGCCACGGCCACCTTCATCCCCTGCTCCTGGAACAGCGGCACCCCCAGGGTGCGCGCCAGCACGGGCTCGAGGCGCGGATCCAGGTAGGTGACCGGCTCCTCTCCCCGGCGGCGCCGGAGGTAGGGATGGACCATGTCCCCCTGGATGGGCCCGGGGCGGATGAGGGCCACCTCGATGACCAGGTCGTAGAAGCAGCGCGGCTTCACCCGGGGGAGCGTGTTCATCTGCGCGCGGGACTCCACCTGGAACACGCCCACCGTGTCGGCCGCGCACAGCACCTCGTACACGGCCGGGTCGTCGGCCGGGATCCCGGCCAGGTCCAGCGCCCATCCGCGCGTGCGGCGCACCGCGGCCAGCGCGTCCCCCAGCACGGTGAGCATCCCGAGGCCGAGGAGGTCGAACTTGATGAGCCCCGCGTCCTCGAGGTCGTCCTTGTCCCACTGGATGACCGTGCGCTCCTCCATGGAGGCGTCCTCGATCGGCACGACCTCCCCGAGCGGCCGGTCGGAGAGGACGAAGCCCCCCACGTGGATGGAGCGGTGGCGCGGCAGGCGGTCCATGCCGCGCACGGCCCGGATCAGGGCCCGGGTGCGGCGATCGTCCGGGTCGAGGCCGGCCCGCGCCGCGCCCCCGTCGGCCAGCCGCGCCGCCGCGTCGGACGCCTCGCCGCGGTCGACCTCGGCCGACAGCCGGTCGGAGGCCTCCTGCGGGAAGCCCAGCACCCGGGCCGCGTCGCGCACGGCCAGCCGGCCCCGATAGGTGATCGACTCGCACACCATGGCCGCCCGGTCACGACCCCAGGTGCCGTACACGTACTGGAGCACCTCCTCGCGGTCCCGGTGCGCGATGTCGAGGTCGATGTCGGGCGCCTCGCCGCGCTCCTCGGACAGGAAGCGCTCGAACAGGAGATCCATCCCCACCGGGTCCACCGCCGTGATCCCCAGGCAGTAGCACACGGCCGAGTTGGCCGCCGACCCCCTCCCCTGCACGAGGATCCCCCGCCGGCGGGCGAAGCGCACGATGTCCCACACGATGAGGAAGTAGTCGACCAGCCCGAGGCGCCCGATGATCCCCAGCTCATGCTCGAGCTGCCTCCGCTCCGCCTCCCCGACCGGCTCGCCGTAGCGCTCCCGCGCCCCCTGCTCCACCAGCGCCCGCAGGAAGCCCTCCGGCTCCCCTCCCCCCGGCACCGGAAACGCGGGCAAGCGGGGTCGGAGGTCCTCGATCCGAAAATGGCAGCGTTCGGCGACTTCCAGGGTCCGCCGCATCCCCTCGCACCCCGCGCAGTCGCAGGGAGTCGGCGCGGAGGCCGGACCGACGCCCCCGTCACGGCCCTCCCCGGCCCGATCGGCCCGCCGCGCGCCGTCCTCCCCCGCTCCCCCGGCCCGGGTGGCGACGCGGCGGTGATCCGCGCTTCCCCCCGGCCGGTCCGGGATGATGGGAGGGGGGAGGGTCCGGGGGTCCTCCGTAGCGGAGCCGAAGCGAAGCGGCGGATCGGCCAGGAGCTCCTGGTCCTGGCGAACCATGGTCCCGCTCGGGGCCGGACGCGATCGGCCGCCGCGCAGCGCAGGCGAAGCCGAGGAGGACCCCCGCGCCCTCCCCCCCGCCCGTGATCCAGGGCTTTCGGGGGTCGCCCCGAAGCACCACCGCGCCGCCATCTGCCGCCCCGACTTCAGGTACCACTCCCCGTTCGGCAGCAGCCGGTCCCCCGCCTCGTCCAGCGTCGTGTCGTGCCGCAGGCAGGTGAGGACGTCGTGGACGATCCGGTCCCCCGGCGCCGCGTACCGGGGCGCATTGCCGGGCACCCAGGGGATCCCGGTCCGGTCGGCGAGCTCGATCCACCGGGCCGCGCGACGCCCGTCCTCCGGGAGTCCGTGGTGCTCCAGCGCCAGGAGACAGTCTCCGGCCGGGAACCGCGCGGCCAGGGACCGCACGGCTCCCTCGGTCCATCCCTCCCCCTCGCTCACCCGGACCAGGCACAGGAGTCCCTCCGTCCGTCCCATCAGGGCGCCGGCGGTCAGCCGCGGCTCGCCCCGGGGGCGGCTCCGGCGGGCCTCCGTGACCAGGGAGGCGAGGTTCCGCCACCCCTCCACGTCCCGGCACAGGAGGACGAAGGGGCGGTCCGGACGGACGAAGACCTCGGCCCCGAGCAGGGGCCGGACGCCCGCCCCCCGGCACGCCCGGGCGAAGCGCACGGCGCCCCCCAGGTCGAACGCGTCGGCCATCCCGAGGGCCGGCATCCCCACTCGGGCCGCCCTGGCGGCCAGGGCTTCCGGCGTGGACGCCCCATCCAGGAGCGAGAAGGCCGAGCGGGCCGCCAGTTCCACGAAGGGTGTCGCCATACCGAATAAATACCGAAAGTCGAACGCCGGAAAAAGCCTCCCCCGCCGACTCCGGGAGCGGAGCGGCGGGGGAGGCGGAGCGCTCGGGGCGCCGGAGACGCCCTAGCGGGGCGTCGTCCGGCCGCGGCGCGCCGGGGCCGCGCTCAGGGGCGCGGCACCAGGCCGACGATCCCCAGCCCCAGCGTCGTGAAGCTCGGCAGGCCCGGCGGCGACTGGTAGCGGAAGAAGGCCTGCAGCCGGCTGTAGTCGCCCAGCGGAGCCGTGACCTGGAGCGTCCCGTCGAACAGCCCGCCCGACAGCGAATCGGTCTGCGCGGTCACGTCGCCGTAGGCGAGCGCCGGCTGCACCTCCCAGCCCGGCGCCGGACGGATGTCCATCCCCAGGCTGAAGCGCCCCTCCTTGGCGGCGTACCGGTCCGAAAAGGCGACCGTCCCGATGTAGTCCCCATACGAGAAGCTCGGCACCACGCGGACCGTGGGGCTCGCCGGGATGGCGATCGTGGTCGTGACCAGATAGTCGGTGCGGTCGTACCAGTGCCCGATCAGGCCGCCCAGGCGCAGCGACACGCGGTCGAAGTCGCGCAGCCCCTCGCCGAGCCGCACCGTCTGGGCGAGCTCGAACACGCTCTCCCCCACGTCGTAGGGGGGCTGCCCGCGCCGGGCGTAGCCCGCCAGGGTCGAGAAGCGCTGGCCGGGGCCGTAGCTCACCCGCGCGTCGGCCCACACGCCCCGCATGTCCACCGGCCCCCGCACGAGCTCCGGGTGGTCGAGGAGCAGCATGTTGTCGTAGTAACCGCGCAGCCGCAGCTGCGGCACCGGCCACACAACCGCCCCGCCCCGCCGGAATCCAGCCGACCGGCCGTTACCGGAACCCGTCGGGGAGAAGAGCTTGCCGCCCCACATGAACCCCTCCGCGTAGGGCGGCGTGGCGCGCACGGCGGTCTCCACGCGCCGCAGCCCGGCCCGCGCCTCGCGCGAGCCCGGATCGAGCACCAGGGCGCGCTGGTAGGCGTCGTGCGCCTCCTGCGCCTCCCCCGCCGCCAGGTACCGGTCCCCGAGCTGGATCCACGCATCCGGCTGGGCAGGACGGTGCTCGGCCACCGAGCGCTGCCAGCGGGCCGCCGCCTGCAGGTCGCCCCGGTCGCGCGCGATGCGCGCCAGCCCCTGCATGGCGTCGACCCGGTTCGGGTCGGCGGCCAGCGCATCCCGGAACCGCGCCTCGGCGCGGGGCGTGGCGCCCTGCGCCAGGAGGGCCTGGCCGAGGCCGACCAGGGCGTCCGCGTTCCCGGCGTCCTGCGCCAGGACCTCCTGGAACGCCTCGCCCGCCCGGGCGGGCTGCCCCGCGTCCAGGAGCCCCTGCGCCCTCTGCACCCGGGCCCCGAGCGAGTCCGGCCGCGCCGCCACCTGGGGCGTGCGCTCTCCCGTCACGGGAAGGTGCGCGAGGACCTTCCCGTCCACGACCACCGCCAGGGTGTCTCCGCCCCGGAAGGCGTCGGCCGGCAGGTGGAAGTCGGCCAGGCCGAACGAGCCCGTGGTCGCCCGCCAGCTCACCTCGCGGCCGCCCGACTCGCTGTGCCGGAGCCGGACTTCGGCGCCGGTGACGCCGTTGCCCTCCGCGTCGTGCACGACCACGCTCATCGACAGGGTGTCGAGGCCGGCCTGCGCCAGCCGCAGGTGGTCGGGCTGCAGGAGGACCGTGCGCGCCGGTCCCGGAACGACCACGAGCTGGAATGGACCTCCCCCCTGGACGCCGGACGAGATCGGGGCGACCTGCACCCGGTAGCGTCCCGCCGTGGAGGGAGCCGTGAGACGGAGCCGCGCCGAGCCGTCCGCGTCCGTCACGCCCGTGACGTCGGAGCCCGTTCCCCCCGGCAGGTCGCCGCTCCCGCGCGCCACCACCCGGATGCCGCTCACCGGCTGGCCGTTCCTCTCCACGTGCACCGGGATGGACGCCTCGCCGCCGGTGGCGGTGCGCGCCGAGTCGGCCTCGAGGCTGAGCCGCGCGACGGCGGCCGCGGACGGCTGCTCCGGGGTGGGGGTGGGCTTCTGCTCCTGCTGGCGCTGCCGCTCCTCCTCCCGGCGCCGCTGCTCCGCCTCGCGCTGCGCCCGACAGGCCTGGATCGCATCCAGCACCGTCTGCGTGGCGCCCAGTCGCTTGAAGTCTTCGATGTCCGACGACGTGGGCTGGAAGCTCAGGCAGCGGCTACGGATGGTGCGTGCCGCCTCCGTCTGCGTGGTGGATGGGCTCACCAGGAGACGGACGACGTCCGTCTTGGTGAGGGGCGGGGTCTGCTGGGCCGCGGCCCTCCCGGGGACCGCCAGTCCGACGCCGAACACCATCAGGATCGTGTACAGGACCGATCGCTTCACGCCCCGCCTCCGTGTCGAGAATCATGCTCCCGCCGCTCGCCCGCGCCCTGCGTGCGCAACGCCGGAACCGCCTCCACCCTGCTACGGTCTCCGGCAACCGGTCGCATCGAAGCGACGGTTGGCGCTGTCGGCCGCCGTCGAGGCCCGGTCGAAGGCGCGGGCGGCCACCGTGTCGGCCCGGGCCCCCGTCTGCCGGTAGGCCTGTGCCACCGATAGGAAGGCCGCGTCCACGCCCCGGTAGGCGCTCGCCAGGCTGTCGCACCCGATCCGCCTGCGGTCGAATCCGTCCTGGACCTCCCAGTACGCCGACACGCGGTCCTGCAGCGAATCCGAGAGCACGCCCAGGCGGCGGACGGCCGGGTCCACCCGTTGCTCGGGCGCCGGCCGCGGTGGCGGGCCGGTGTCGCCCTGCCCGCCGCCGCCCAGGAACAGGATGGCGCCGCCTCCCGCGGCGGCCCCGATCAGCACCGCCACCAGAATCCAGCGTCCCGGCCCCCAGTGTCCGAATCGCCCGGGCTCGTCCTCGGGCAGGAGCACCATGGGCTCGTCCGGATCCATCCCCGGTCCGTTCCGGGGCGGCACACTCACTCTAGCCTCTTCCCCGCCGCCCGGCATGCGCGCGCCGGCCGCGCCGGCCGGGAGTCCGGTCCGGCCCGAGCTTCGCCCGGCGGCCATCGCCATGAAGAGGTGAGATCGGGGTCATCGGAAGTCGTGTCCCGGTGCGTCGGTCGAAGATCGCCCTCGTATCGGCGTCCTCGCGGACGACCGACGGGGCGGGCCGGGCATGTGCGCCTGCAGCACGACCCTACCCCTGTTCGACCGATCAATGTAGCCGCGCTCCCGGGGAATCGCACCCCACCGGCGGCCCATGAAGGGGGGCGCCGTCAGTCCCACCACCCGTGCAGCCACCAGTGCCATGCGCCATCGGAGCGGTATTCACGAAACAGCCACAGGAGTTCCCCGTTCGCCGTGCATACGCGGTAATACTCGCGGCGGTAGGGATCTTCCCACCAGTCACCCGAGAGACGCTCGGGACCTTCCGCCGTCACGATCTCGTGTCTCCCCTCCCCATCCCAGGCGGCCACGGGCCTCCCATCCTCCCACCGCACGTCCATCGGCCGGGGTTCGGGGAGGAGACGCAGGACGCCCGCCACGGAGATCTCCTCCGGGGAGGACGCCGCCTCCGGGCGTCCGGCCCCGGCGCGCCCGCCCTGGACCGTCTCGTCGCTCGAGGGCTCCTCCCCGGGTGGGGAGACGGGCCGCCACCCGTTGCGTCGCTCGGGCCGATGGTGCGAACGGGGAAGAGGAGCCACCACCGCGTCCTCGCCCAGCCGGGCCCGGATGCGGGAGAGCGCCGCCGTGGCCGGGACCGGATCCCGGCTCCGGGCCCGGAACAGCTCCTCCTGGCGCACCGTGGGAGCCGACCGGGCGACCGCCACAACGGAGAGCCCCACGACGGGAGCCGGGAGCCGTCCCTCGCCCCCGTCCCGCGCCGCCGCGGCCCGCTCCAGGCCCGCACGACACAGCTCGTGGAGGAGGTCCCGCCGGAGGGTGGAGCGAGCCGGGCGCACGGAGACCTCCTTGCGGGCCCCGCCCTCCACCTCCAGGCGAAGGAGGAGCCGCCGTATGGACCATCCCGCCCGGCCCACCTCCCCGCACAGGCTGTCCAGGAGGGGACCGAGGACGAACAGGAGGGGCTCCACCTCCAGGACTCCCGCCTCGAGCTCCACGGAAGCCCCGGGGGGATCGTCGGCGGCCAGCGGTCGGAAGGGCTCGTCTCCCTCCCCCGAAGCCCGCCGGTGCGCCAGCACCCCGGCCGGGCCGAAGCGAGCCTCGAGCTCCTCGCGGTTCCGCGCGGCCAGCTCGCCCGCCGTCCGGAAGCCCAGGACCCGGAGGGTCTCGGCCATTTCCTCCGGGAGGTCCAGGAGGGACAGCGGGAGATCGGACAGGAACGCCCGGCACCCCCCGGGGGCCACGATCCGGGTTCGGGTCGACTCCGGACCGGAGCCGACGGCGGCGGTCCCGGTCGCGGATGAGGCGGCGGTCCGCGCGGAGGGCGCGCCCTCCGCGGCCAGCGCGGCGGCCGCATCCGACGCCACCGCCCCGTCCGCGATCCCCACGCCGACGCGCGCACACGCTCCCCGGGACGCCGCGTGCAGGGCTCGGGCGAAGGCGACTTCCCCGCCCCGGCGCTCCCAGCCGCGCGCGTCCACCCGGCACAGGCCGGGGCCGGCCACCATCACCCGCGGCGAGGCCGCCAGGAGGGCCACGGCCAGCCGGCGGGCTGGCGGGCCCTCTCCGTCATCCCGGGGAGGCGCGCGCCCGGCTCGCCCGCGCGGGAGGTCCGCGATGCGGACCGAGGCGACCCGGCCCACGGCTCACCGGCGTCCCTTGCGGTCCCGGATCGCCCCGTCTTTTCCGGGGCGCCGGGGTCGGCCTCCGCCCGGCTCGGGACACAGCACCGGGATTTCCGCCGACCGTCCCCACTCCACCCGGACCCAGACCGGCCGGATCGCGGGGAGGAAGGGAGCGAAGGGGACGCCGGTCACCGGCTCCACCCGTCCGGGCCGGAAGCGGAGGCGGAGGGCCGCCAGGGGCGAGGCGCCCCCCACCACGAAGACCGTCCCCGCCTCCTCGGCCAGCCGCTGGAGCCGTACCGAGACGCTCCGGCGCAGCCCCGGCCCCGCCCTTCCCGGCGAACCGGAGGAGGACGCCCCTCCCGGCTCGTCCCCCAGGAGGAGGGCCACGGCGCCGAAGCTCCCGCTCCTGAGGAGAAGGTCGGAGCACCAGGCGGCTTCCTCCCGCGAGGGAGGACGCACGATCCAGAACGCCCCCTCTCCCGCCCGGGCTTCGACCCAGTCGGGAGAGAACAGGGTCCGCCCCGCGTCCACGATCGCCACGGGCTCGCCCGCGTACCTCAGCCGGAGGAGGACGCTGCGCAGCAGGGCCGTCTTCCCGCACGAGCGCGGCCCCAGCCACTCCACGGGCTCGCCCCGGGGAAGTCCGCCGCGCGGGAGGACGGCGTCCAGGATCGGCACGCCGGTGGACACCGTCGGCCGGACGTCGGCCGGCCGGACCCCGATGGAACCGACCTCCTCGAGCTTCCTCTCCAGCTCCCGCAGGACCGCGGGATCGGCCATACGACCTCCTGCCGCCGCCGGGATCGCCGCCCCGGGGAGCGGACGGGCCTCCCGGCGGCCGTACCGAACAAACACCGAAAGTGACATCGGAGCATAGCATCCCCGGAGGAGGGGCTGCAAGCGGGGGAGACGCCTAGTGGATCTCCAGGAGGTCGAGGACCGGGGCACCCATGAGGGCCGAGCGCCCGGTCCGCACCCGGGCCACCACCTGGATGGACTGCAGGGGGCGCAGCGCCTTGACCTGCTGGAGGAGCTCGGGGGGCACCGCCAGGTACACGAAGCTCTCGGAGGGGCCGGGCGAGCGGGCCAGGATGAACGGCTCGCCCTCGTAGAAGTCCGTCCGCACCGCCTCGGCCTTCTCGAGCGAGATGAACTGCACGTTCCAGCGCACCACCCGCCCCACGTACTGGTCCGGGTTCGCCCGCAGGTCGGACGGTGTGAGCCCGGCGCCGGCGGCGGCCGAGTCGGCGGGGAGGAGATCGGAGCTGCGGACCCAACCTTCCAGCCGCACCCGGCTCCACTCGCCCCGGTGCTCGAGCACCTGCAGGTCGGCGCCGGGCCGGGCCACGGCCAGCGTGTCGCCCCGCGGGGACACGAACAGGCGAGCCGGGGCGCCCTTCACCACCACGTGGTCGGGGAGCTGGTTGCTTCCCGCCGCCGGACGCGCGCCGCCCGCCGAGCCCCCGGCCTCACCGGCGCCCGCTCCCCCCGAGCCGCCGCCCCCGGTCGGGCTCCCCCCGGAGCTTCCTCGGGGGGTGGACGACCCGGTCAGGGAGGGGCCCCACATCCACGCCGTGCGGCGCACGTGGACCCAGTGGCCCTGCTCCCCCGTCTTCTCCAGGAGGAAGCCCCGCAGCAGGCGGGCGTCCACGTCGGCGTCGGCGTCGGGCTGCGCCCGCAGGTTCTCGCCGCCGTCCGCCGACACGACCAGGTCGAAGCCGTCGCGCTTCACCGCGGACACCGAGGGTCCCCAGATCCAGCCCGACAGGACCACCTGTCGCCACTGTCCCTGCCGACCGACGATGGCCAGGTCCGTGCCCCGGTTCACCTGCGCCAGCACCTTCCCCTGCGGCGACTGGCGGAGGTTCTCCTGGTCGACCGAGACGCGGGCCGTCTGGGCGCGCGCCCCGAGCGTGCCCGCCACCAGGGCGAGACCCACGAGGACGGGGGTGGCGGTGCGTCGAAGGACGGAACCGTGTGGCAGTACGGCGACCTCCATCTGGATGCGGCGGGGCGGCCCTCCTACATTGGCGGACCGGTCGTCCCGCCCCGGCTCGTGGCCCGGGGCTCATCCCGGACCTCGCGGGCTCTTCGAGTATAGAAACCGCTTCGGACGCCGGCAATCGCGGCGGGGACGGCCACGGGCACCACCAGGCGCACACGGACGCGGATCGGAGGACGGTGTGGGGAGGAAGGCGGGCAGGTACATCCCGGTACTGGGGCTGGCCTTCGGGCTGGGGCTGCTGGCCGCCTCGCCGGTCGAGGGCCAGCAGGTCCCGGCGACCAACGCCCCGCACATCACCAGCGCGTATCGCTGGGTGGGCCGGGCCCTGCGGTTGGGCGCGTTCGGAGGCTGGCTCGACACCAACCGGGGATCGGACCGCCTCGGCCCGGGCTCTACGCCATACGGGGGGTTGATCTTCCGGGCCCGGCTCAGCAACCCGCTGAGCGTGGAGGTCCAGGCCGCGTACGGGCAATCGGACCTCCTGGTCATCGACCCCCGACTGGCCAGCGGACCGGGCGTCGTGGACACGACCACCACCCGTTGGGCCTCGATCGAGGCCGGACTGCAGTTCGCCCTCACGGGACAGCGCACCTGGCACCGGCTCCAGCCCTTCGTCCTGCTCGAGGGCGGCCTCCTGCGCGGCTTCAAGCAGCCCCTGAGCCCCGCCCTGTCCACCACCGCGGACGCCCCGTTCCGCTACGGCCTCGGGACCATGCCGGTCCTCGAAGCGGGCGCGGGCTTCGAGTGGATTCCCGGGGGGCGCTTCTCGGTGAGCTTCGAGGCCCGCGACAAGCTCCTCCACATCAAGGCGCCATCCGGCTTCTTCCAGCAAAGCGTCCTGGACCAGATCAACCAGCTCGGGCTGCCGGCGCCGCAGGACAAGCAGTGGACCCACAACCTGGCGCTCACCGTCACGGTGTGGCGGTACTTCTGACCTCCGGGCCGGGACGCTCGCCCGGGCGGGCGGCGCTCCTCGGCATCCTGCTGCTGGCGGCGGCCGCCCCCGCGTCCGCGCAGACGCCCGCCCCGGCCCGCCCCCCGGCGGCCACGCCGCCCGCGCCCCTCGACCGCGCGGGGCTCGCCCGCCGACTCCGCTCTCTCCTGGCCGAGCCCGGCCTGGTCCACGCCCACGTGGGCCTGGCCGTGCGCGTGGCCGAGACGGGCGAGACCCTGTTCAGCCGGAACGGAGAGAAGCGCTTCACCACGGCCAGCACGACCAAGCTGGTGGTCGCCTCGGTCGGGCTGGCGCGCCTGGGCGCCGGGCACCGGTGGGCCACCCGGATGCTTTCCGCCGCCGCGCCGCGCCGGGGCCGGCTGGCGGGCGACCTGTGGCTGGTCGGCGGTGGGGATCCGTCCCTGGACGACGAGGGACTGCGCCGCCTGGCCGGGCGGCTGCGCGGCGCGGGCGTGCGCCGGATCGCGGGGGACGTGGTCGGCGACGGCCGGTACTTCCAGCCGCCGCGCTGGGGAGAGGGCTGGATGTGGGGCGACCTGGTGGGCGGGTGGGCGTCGGGCGTCGGCGGCCTGGAGCTCCACCCGGCCCGCGTGCGCGCCCTCCTCCGGCCGGGCGCGCAGCCCGGGGACTCGGCGACGCTGGAGCTCCTCGATCCCGGACCGACCCTGCCCCTCGTCGTCCAGGTGCGAACCGGGGCGCCGGGATCGGCCGCGCGCGTGCGCTTCCTCCCGGCGGACGGTACGCCCCCGTCGGGGGCCATCCTCCGGGGCTGGGTGCCGGCCGACGCGGACTCGGTGCCGCTCTACCTGGCCACGGCGCCGCCGACCCGCTACCTGCTGGTCCGCTTCGCCACGGTCCTCGCCGACTCGGGGATCCGGGTGGACGGCGGCTTCCGTGAGCCGCGTGCCGGCGAGCGGCCGCCCGCCGCGGCCTGGGCCGACACCCTGCGCTCGGACTCGCTCGGCGCCGTCCTCTCCGAGATGCTCCATCCGAGCGACAACACCATGGCCGAGTCGCTCCTGCGCACGCTGGGCGCCGTGGAGGGACGGGCCGGCTCGGACGAGGAGGGCCTGCGGATCGAGTCGGAGACGCTGTCCGGCTGGGGCATCGAGCCCTCCTCCTACGAGCTCACCGACGGCTCGGGGCTGTCGCGCTACGACGAGCTCACTCCCGACGCCCTGGTGCGGCTGCTGCGCACGATGTGGCGCCGGCCGGACTTCGGGGTGTTTCGCTCCGCCCTGCCCGCGCCCCGGGAGGAGGGCACCCTGCACGGCCGCTTCGAGGGCGTCCCCGCGCGGGCGGCGGTGCGGGCCAAGACGGGCTCGCTGGACTCGGTGCGCGGCCTGGCCGGGTACGTGACGGCCGGGGACGGGGAGACGCTCGTGTTCGCGCTCCTCCTGAACGGCTACGGCGTTCCGGGAGACGCCGCCGAGGAGCTCCGGGACCTCCTGGTCGAGCAGCTCGCGCTCTATCGCCGGCCGGTGGTGCCGGGCTGGCCGACCGTGCGCGACAGCGCCGGGAGCGGCGCGCCGTGAGCGGGGCGGGCCACGCGGAGGCGGAACGCGCGGACTGGCTCCCCTATCCCGAGGCGCTCGCCCGGGTGCTGGAGCGGACCCCACCGCTGGGGAGCGAGACCGTGCCCGTGGAGCGGGCGGCCGGGCGCGCCCTCGCGGCGGACATCCGCTCCGAGGTCGACCAGCCGCCGTGGGACAACAGCGGCATGGACGGCTTCGCCGTACGGGCGGAGGACGTGGCCGGGGCGGCCGAGGACTCGCCGGTCGTCCTGCCGGTCAGCGGCGACGTCCCCGCCGGCGCCTTCCCCGAAGGGCCCCTGGCACCCGGCACGGCGGTGCGGGTGATGACGGGCGCTCCCGTCCCCGAGGGGGCCACGGGCGTGATCCGCGTGGAGCACACCGACGGGGGCCGGGACGGCCGGGTGACCATCCGGCGCGCCGAGGACGCCGACCGCAACATTCGCCTCGCGGGAGAGGACTTCCGGCGGGGTCAGACCGTGCTGGAGCGCGGCCGGGAAGTGAGCTCGGGCGCGGTCGGGGTCCTGGCCACGGTAGGACGCACGGAGGTCGAGGTCGGACGCGCTCCCCGCGTGGGCATCCTGGCCACGGGCGACGAGCTGGCCGGTCCCGACGCGTTCGACGAAGTGCGGGCCGGACGCAAGATCGCCAACTCCAACGGGCCTGCGCTGGCGGCGCAGGTGGCCTCCGCCGGGGCCATCCCGGTGCCGCTGGGCATCGCCCGAGACGAGCCGGAGGCGGTCCGGGCCCGGCTCGAGACCGCCGCGGACTGCGACGTCCTGATGACCACGGCGGGCGTGAGCGTCGGAGAGCGCGATCTCGTGCGGCAGGTGCTGGCGGACATGGGCATGGCGCTGGTGTTTTGGCGCGTGCGGATCCGTCCGGGGAGCCCGTTCGCGTTCGGGCTCCTCCCGGGCGCCCGTCCTGTGTTCGGGCTTCCGGGGAACCCGGTCTCGGCCCTGGTCACCTTCGAGGTCCTGGTGCGTCCCGCCCTCCGCCGCATGGCGGGGCACGCACGCCTCGAGCGGCGCCGGCGCCGGGCCGTGCTCGGCGAGGCGGCCCGCGGGAGCCCGGACCTGACCTACTTCTTCCGGGTGCGGCTCGACGAGCGCCCGGGGGAGCCTCCCCTGGCCAGGCTCACGGGGCCGCAGGGATCGGGACTCCTGACGTCCATGGCCCGGGCCGACGCGCTGCTCGTCATGCCCGAGGGCACGGGGACGCTCGAGCAGGGCGAAGCGGTGGACGTGATCCCGCTCGCTCCGTGGGCGCCCCGGCCCGGCTCCGGGGCGGCTTGAGCGCAGGCGGAGGCGTGGTCCTCCTGGTCGGGACCCACCGCGGGTTGTTCCGGGCGGTCTCGAGCCGGCGACGGCGGGACTGGCGGCTCGAAGGCCCCTACCTGGCCGGGTTCGAGGTCTACCACGCCCTCCTGGACCCGCGCGACCCGCGGCGCGGCTGGGCCGCCGTCCGACACCCGGTATGGGGGGCGCGCATCCACGCCACGCGCGACGGCGGGCGGAGCTGGGAGCCCCTGCCGGGACGGCCCGCCTTCCCCGAGGAGACCGACCGCGCGGTGAAGGCCGTGTGGAGCCTGTCTCCCGGCGGCGCCGACGAGCCCGAGCGCCTGTGGGCCGGGACGCAGCCGGCCGGCCTGTTCACGAGCACGGACGGCGGCGCGACCTGGGGCTGGGTGCGCGCCCTCGACCGGCATCCCACCCGGAACGCGTGGCAGCCGGCGCGGGGCGGGCTGGCCCTGCACTCCATCCAGGTCGACCCGGAGCGGCCGCAGCGCGTGTACGTGGCCCTGTCGGCGGGTGGCTGCTATCGGAGCGACGACGGCGGCGCGACCTGGACGGCCATCAACGGCGGCGTGCGCAGCGAGTTCCTGCCCGGACCGCCGCCCGTGGCCGGCCAGTGCGTGCACGCCCTCCGGCTCCATCCGGCGCGTCCCGATCGCCTCTATCAGCAGAATCACTGCGGCATCTACCGATCGGACGATCGGGGTGAGACGTGGGCCGAGATCACCGGTGAGCTCCCCAGCGACTTCGGCTACGTGGTCGGCCTCGACCCGCGGGACCCGGACCGGGCCTGGGTGATTCCCGAGGAGAGCAGCCACATGCGCTCGGTGTGCGACGCGCGGCTGCGCGTGTACGAGACGGACGACGCCGGCGGGCGATGGACGGCGCGGGAGGCAGGGCTCCCCCAGGTGCACGCCTACGTGTCGGTGCTGCGCGAAGCCCTGTGCACGGACGGGGAGGAGCCCTGCGGCGTGCACTTCGGGACTTCGACCGGCCAGCTGTTCACCAGCCGCGACGGACGGCGGTGGAGCGAGACGGCCCGCTACCTGCCCAAGATCCTCTCGGTCACGGCCACGGCCGAGCTCTAGCCTTCCGCTGCCTAGCTCGGGGGACGCCAGGACACGACCAGTCCGGAGCTCGTGTACCCCCCTCCGACGGCCGTGAGCACGAGGTGCGTCGGATTCGGGAGCGCGCCGTGGCGCCCGCGGAGCACTTCGTCCAGCGTCACCGCCACCGTGGAGGCGGACAGGTTGCCGTACTTCCGGATCGTGTGCACGACGCGCTCCTCCTCGAGGGGCAGGTGCCGCGCCAGGCCGAGCGTGATGCGGAGGTTGGCCTGGTGGGGAACCACGTAGTCGATGTCGTCCCAGCCCAGGTCGGTGCGCTCCAGGGCCCGGTCGGCGACGCGCATCATGGCCTGGATGGCCTGGCGCAGCACCTGCGGCCCTCCCCCCATGTGCAGTTTGGCCTCGGGCTCGTCGGGGCTCTCCCAGCCCTGCCCGTGGAGGTGGAGATGGTCGTACGAGTAGTCCGCCTCCACGTACGGGGCTCCGAGGATCCCCTCCCCCTCCGGGCACCGGGTGAGCACGGCGGCCCCGGCTCCGTCGGCGAACAGCACGGCCGTCTTAGGGTCGGTGAAGTCGGTGATCTTGGAGAGGGCATCGCCGACCACGACCAGCACGTTGCGGGCGGTGCCGGCGCGAATGTGCGCGTAGGCCGTCCCCAGCGCGTACACGAACCCGGCGCAGGCCGCGTTGAGCACGAAGCCCCCGACGGTGGGGGCGCCGAGCTCGGCCGCCACCGTGCACGAGAGGTTGGGGACCTGCCGGCTGCACGTGAGCGAAGCGGCCAGGACCAGGTCGAGCTCCGCCGCCTCCATGCCGGCCGCCGCCAGGGCCCGGCGTCCCGCCTCGGCGCACATGAGCTCGGTGGTGAGGCCGTCACCCTCCGTCAGGACCCGGCGCTCCTCGATGCCCGTCACCTGGCGAGCCCACAGATCGAACACCTCGACCGGATCCAGGGCGGCGGCATCCACGTCCTTCAGGGCACCCCGCGCCCGGTCCACGTCGAAGTTCTCTCGAATCCCGGGATGCTCGAACAGGGTCCTGTTGTCGACCCGATGGGGGGGGAGGAAGCTCCCCGTACCCGCGATGCGGGCGCTGGACTGTCCTGGACTCACTCGTGCCTCCGAAGCGTGACCTTCCGCGCCCCGATGTCGTCGTATGGAAGGACGGAGACGATGCTCGGGCCGGCGCGTGGCTCGTGTCGGAGGCCGAACATAGGACGCCGACGGCGGCCGCTCAACGCGGCGAGCCTTGGAACAAGGTCGGGAGCCGAGCATATTGATCCGCCGGCGTGGGTGCCGGGAGACCGCCGCGGTCGGCGGAGACCCCGGGCTCTCGCGCTCCGACGCCCGGGGGCCGCGAGCGGCTCACCGGGCGACCGACGACGCCGAAGGCTCCACAACCCACACAAGGATGCGCACGATTATGCTCGTCACTCGCGCCAACAGGTTCACCCCGCCGCTCCGGTTGGGGGCCATGGCCGCCGGTCTGGCTCTGCTCGCGGCCGCGCCGCTCGCGGCGCAGGCAAGCAGCGGCGCCGGCACGGACGCCTCGACCCAGAAGGTCCAGCAGGAGATGCGGGAGGTCGGGCAGAAGGTCATCCAGCTGCGGCAGCAGGCCCTGCAGGACTCGGCCATGCAGGAGGAGCAGCTCACGCTGCAGCAGGAGATCGAGCAGAAGATGAACGACATCGACTCCGCCACCTCCACGCGGAACGACCGCATGAACCAGATCAAGCAGTCGTTCCAGCAGGCGCGGCAGAGCCAGGACACGGCCAAGATCCGCTCGCTCATGACCGAGTATCAGACACTCAGCCAGCAGAACCAGCAGACGCAGATGCAGGCCATGCAGGACAAGGCGATCGCGGCGGACCTGGACACCTTCCGCACCGATCTGATCAAGAAGATGAACGACATCGACCCGAGCGCGGACTCGCTCATCTCCAGGCTGGAAGCCCTCCAGGCGAAGCTCCAGGGTGGCGCTCCGGGAGGTTCCGGCCAGGGCGGCTGACGACCCGCCCTTCCCGACGCACCACGCGAACGCCTCCCGCCGGACCGCCGGCCGGGAGGCGTTCGCCGTTCGGGTCTAGCCTCCGCCCAGGACCGCCCGGAGGCTGTCCACCCGGGCCTCCATCTCCGGGTAGGGTCTGAGCAGCGCGGCGGCCTGTTGCAGCAGGCCGCGCGCGACCTCGGGCTCTCCCAGGACCATCCGGGCCCGGGCCAGCTCCAGGTAGGCGCGACCGTTGGACGGGTCGACGCGCACGGCGCGCTCCAGCACGGAGGCGGCATCGCGGGGCCGGCCCCCCTCCAGCAGACCGCGCCCGCGCTCCACGAGCCGCTCCGAGGCCGCGCGCTCGGGCGCCGCCGCCCGGGCGTCGACCGGCGGTACGGCCCGGCCCTCCGTCCCGCCGCCCGCGCAGGCGGCGACGCCGAGTCCGGCGACGAGCGCCAGCACCACGCGCGGGAAGGCTCCGGGCCGGCGGCCGACCGGGATCCGGGCGGTCGACGCCCCTCCGCTCACGGCGAGCCCCGCCCGACCGAATCGCAGCGGCGAGACGGGATCGTCCCCTGCAGGAAGACCTCCTCGCGGGTCGGCCCGCAGCCCGGACCCGGCAGGAGCCCCGTGGCGCTGTCCACGCTCGTCGTACGAATCCCATCGGGGACGGTGAACGGCTGGTCCGGGGAACCGCCGACCGCCTCCACGAACCGCACCCAGATCGGCAGCGCCGCGTCGGCGCCGGTGAGCCCCACGGACCGGTTGTCGTCGAATCCCACCCACACCACCGTCACCAGCGAGGGCGTGAAGCCGGCGAACCAGGCGTCCCGGTAGTCGCTGCTCGTTCCCGTCTTCCCCGCCGCCCGTCCCCCGTAGCCGAGCCGGCGCGCCGAGGCGGCCGTTCCTCGATCGAGCACGTCCTGGAGGGCCCGGTCCACCAGGTAGACCGGACCCGCGGGAGCCACCCGGCGCATCTCGAGCTCGCGTGCCTCGACGGCCGAGCCCCCGGCGTCGACCACGTGGAGCACCGTCAGGGGATCGGGGCGGATCCCGCCCCCGGCCAGGGCGGAATACGCATCGGCCATGACGAGCGGCGTGGTCTCGAAGGCCCCGAGGGAGACCGAGGGCACCGGCTCCAGGCGCCCCTGTACGCCCAGGGCGCGGGCGGTCGACACGACGCGCGGCAGGCCCACGTCCAGGGCGAGGCGCGCGGTAGCCAGGTTGTAGCTGTGCACCAGCGCATCCCGCAGGGGCACCATGCCGTGCTCGCTGCCGTCGAAGTCGTGCGGCGTCCACACCGTGTCACCGACCCGCACGGACAGGGACGAGTCGGGGACCGGGGTGGCCAGCGTCCAGTGTCCGGTCGTGTCTTCCAGCGCGGTCAGGTACACGAACGGCTTGAACAGGGAGCCGGGCTGCCGTCTCGCCTCGGTGGCCCGGTTGAACTGGCTCGATCGGTAGGAGCGCCCTCCCACCATGGCGACCACGTCGCCCGTGCGGGGGTCCATCGCGACCAGCGCCGCCTGCAGCGCCCGGAGTCCGGGCCGCCTCAGGTCGGGGTGAGCCCTCTCGAGATCCGCGAGCCCCGAGCCCACCGCCGCCTCGGCCGCTCGCTGCATCCGTGGCTCCAGCGTGGTGAACACCCTGAGTCCCTCGCGGCGGAGCGTGTCCGCGGGAAAGCGCCGCGCGAGCTCCCGCTCGACATAGTCCACGAAGTAGGGGGCGGCATCCAGGGGCCGTTGGCGGGGCGGGCGGGGGAGCGGCTCGCGCGAGGCCCGCTCCCGCTCCGCCGGGTCGATGGTCCCGCGGGCGGCCAGCATGCCCAGCACCGCCGCCCTGCGCCGGCGCGCCGCCTCCGGATGCCGGAACGGATCGTAGGCGGCCGGGCTGCGGATCATCCCCGCGAGGAGCGCCGATTGCGCCAGGTCGAGCCGTGATGCGTCACGGGAGAAGTAATGGCGAGCGGCCTCCTGGACCCCGACGATGCTCACCGGACCCTCCTGGCCCAGGTACACCTCGTTCAGGTAGGCCCGGAGGATCTCGGCCTTGTCGTGCTCGTGCTCGAGCACCATCGCCATGATCGCCTCGCGCAGCTTCCGGCCAAGCGTCTTCCTCGACGACAGGTAGTAGTTCTTGACCAACTGCTGGGTGAGCGTGCTCCCGCCCTGCTCGAGGCGCCCGTGCCGCAGGTCGTGCAGGGCGGCTCCGGCCATGCGGACCGGGTCGATTCCCCCGTGCTCGTAGAAGCGGCGGTCCTCGACGGTCAGCACGGCCTCGACGAGGGAGGCCGACACCCGCTGGAGCGTGACCGGCGACCTCAGCACCATGTGCCGGTCCAGGAGGTCGGCGACCACGACGGGCTCCAGGCGGACGTCCACCACGGCGCTGTCGGCGGACAGGTCGGTCAGGGAAGCGATGCGCCCGCCCCGAAAGCGGATGCGCACGGGCAAGCCTTCGAACCCGTCTTCCGGTGGGGGATACCGGAAGCCATGCAGTCCGACGTCGATGCGGTCACCCCCCGCCCGATACTGGCCGGGGGCGAGCGGACCGTGCGCCGGCGCGGGGCGGTAGCCGCGCGCTTCCAGCTCGCGAGCGAACTCCTTCCCGTCCAGCGACCGCCCCGGATACAGATCCAGGGCGCGGGAGTAGATCCGCGAGGGGGCGCTCGACGTATGGGCGCTCCACGTCGCCTCGATGCGGGCGGCCGCGTGTCGCACGTACAGCCACCCGACGACGGTGATCACCGCGGCTCCCGCCACCAGGGAGGCGAGGACCCGCGGCCACGAGAGGCGACGCCGACGTGGTCCTCGCCGGAACGGCATGCCTGTCGGGCTCAGCCCCCGCCGGAGCCGTGCGGACGCCCGGGGGGACCGCCCCCCGAGCCGGGCGGGCCGCCTCCCTTCGCGCCCCGCGGACCCCCGTTCCCCTGGCCCTTCCCCGCGGGGGTCGGCGCCCCGGCCCCCTGCAGCGCCCGGCCGACCTCCTGCGCCGCCTGTCCAGGCGGCTTGCCCGCCCGGATGGCGCGCCGGACCTCGGCGGAGACCTCCAGGAGCCGGTCACCATGGCGGCCCTGCTTCAGCGCCTGGCGGACGACCGCCACGGCCTGGTCCACCGGAACGCCGGCATCCCTGAGGTCGCCGAGCACCACGAGCGGCAGGGGATCCCCGCCCGCCGCCCGGCCCACCTCGGCGACCGCGTTCGGATCGACCCCCTTCTGGAGCGCATCGGCCGCGGCCACCAGGATCGCGCTCCCGGCCGAGCCGCCCAGCAGTCGATCGGCGCGCTGGAGACGCTCGGAGTAGGACTTGAGCGCCTCCACCACGCGAGTGCCCGGCACGCCCTTGGCCGCACCTTCCAGGGCCTTGGTGATCAGCACGTCCTCCGGGACTCCCGCCTTCCGGGCCGAGGCGAGGACATCATCGATGCGAGCCGACACCGCCGGCCCGAAGTGGTCCCTCATCTGCCGCAGACGTGCCCCGACCTCGCTCTCCGAGGCCGGCGCCTCGCCCTGCTGGGCCTGCGCGTACGCCGGGGCGACCGTCACCATGAGCGCCACGGCGACGCAGGCCAGCCATCGGCGACATCGCCCCGTTCCCTGTACCGGTCCCATCGCTCGCACCCCTCTCACTCGTCCCTGCGGTCCGGCCCGAACGTGGCCGGACGGCCCGCTGCTCGGGTCCAAGCGTCAGACGACGCTCTCCCGTTCCTCGTCACGGGTTCACGACGAGCGTGGCGTTGTCGCGTCCCCATGCGTCACTCACGATTCCGGGGGCATCGGCGGGCACGAACCACTTGCCGTCGACCATGAAGCCGAAGTGGTAGGTGCCGGGCGCCACTCGAACCCGGATCGTCCATGTCCCGTCTCGCCGCTGCATGACCAGCGGCTTCCACCGGTTGAAGTCCCCCACGAGCGCCACCTCTCTCGCACCCGGCGAGCGCAGCGTGAACCGGATCGTCGGGCGCGGCCCCGAGCGGACTTCCCGGTACAGCTCGGCGGTCTCCCGCTCGCGGCGCACCAGGGAATGGCTCACCACGCCGGTGGCGTACGTCGCGACCGGGGTCCCGACGAGCGGGTCCGGTTCGGTTCGGCCGCCCGACCCGAACAGCTTCCATCCGCCGCCGAGCGGAAGGCTCACACCGATGGAGCCCGTCGCGCGCGCCCCCTGGGGCGTTCCCCACAGCTGGAAGGAGGCGCTCCACCCGACCCGTCCGTCGCCTCCCGAGACCTCGACCGAACCGAGACCGTATGTGCCGCCGGCCGAGCCGAACGCCCCGGCGCGGCCCGTCACGTCCAGGTCGCCGACCGGGACCCGGATGCCGGGCCCGCCGCCGGCGAACCACAGGTGCGATCCCGAGGTCGGCGACCGGGGCCCCGGCAGATCCTCCCGGAACCGGGAGCCGCCGATCCCGAGCCGCCCGCGCAACAGCAGGGAGACGGACCCGATGGGATAGCTGAGCTCGGGCACGCCCTGTAGCGTCAGCGCCCGGAACCAGGTCGGGGAACCGACCGCGAAGGCCGTCCCCTCCACGCGGGCGTCGAGCCCGAGCTTGCGGCCCAGCGCCGCGCTCCAGCCGCCTCCCAGCGTCAGCGACGCCCAGTCGCCGCCGCGCCCCTGCAGGCCGACACCTCCGTACAGACTGCCGAACCAGCGCCCGGGGCCCGTCCCCGGATGCCCGTTCGCCCGCACGCCTCCGAGGAAGTAGGTGGCCGGCTCCGCCAGCGATCCCGCGGGAGGCTGCGAGCGCGAGAAGCCCGCGTCGGCATCCACGTGCACGTCCTGGGCGGCCGTGGCTCCGGGGACCGAGACCACGAGCAGGGCAAGGGTGGTGAAGGCCGCGCTACGGCCCGCTCCCACCCCTCAGGCGCCCGCCGGTGCGGCCACGGCCACCACCGCGTTCCGATGCCCGAACCCGTCGTCGACGTGACGCGCCGCCCCCGGGTCGGTCACCCACCGGGTGCCATCGATCACGAACATGTACTGGTGGATCCCGGGACTCATCGGCACGAGCCCGGTCCACACGCCGTTCCCGTCGGGATCCTGGAGCGCGATGGTGGGCTGCCAGTTGCTGAAGTCCCCTGCCACGGCCACGGAGGACGCGTCGGGAGCGTCGAAGCGCAGCTCCACGTAGACGCGGGTCGGCGCCGCCGGTGCCTCGAGGCTGGCGGGCCGCACCACGCCGGCCGCGGACGCCCCCGGCGTGGGCGGCCCACCTCCACGCCACACGAACACGAACAGGGCCAGCGCCGCCCCGGCCGCCAGCGCGAGCGCCGGGGGCACGGGCACCCGGATGGGGCGGAAGGGCCAGGTGATCGCCTGCCACACCTTCGAGGCTCCACCGTGCCCCTCCGGCGCCGGAGCCACCTCGTGGACCGGTGCCGCACTCCCCCGGCCGGCGCGGGCAGGGGACTCCAGCCCGAGCTCGGTCATCACCCGGTCGGCCAGCCCCTCCGGGGCCCGCATCGTCCCCCGCGACCGGAGGTCACCGAACATCGCCTCCCAGGCCCCGGCCTCGGCCCGCTCCGCGGGATCCAGGTCGTCGAGCCCGATCTCTCCGTCCAGGTAACGCGTCAGCAGGTCACTCACGACGAATACTCGCTCAACAGGTCACGCAATTCCTCTCGCGCCCGGTGGACGCGCATCTTCAGCGCCGACACCGAGACGTCCAGCATCTCCGACATCTCGTCGTACGACCGGTCCTCCAGGTGCTTGAGCAGGAACGCCTCCCGCTGGTCCTCGCTCAGGCGAGACAGCGCGCGTTCGAGCACCAGACCCAGCTCCGACCGGTCGAGCTCTCGCTCCGGGTCCCCCCGGGAGGACACCAGGGTCGGAACATCGTCCAGGGTCACCTCGTCGCGGCGGCGATCCTTGAGAAAGTCCTTGCACAGGTTCGAGGTGATTCGGAAGAGCCAGCCACCCACCCGGTCCGGTTGCCGACAGTCGTCCAGACGCCTGAACCCCTTGACGAGGGCGCGCTGGACGATGTCGGACGCGTCGTCCGGACGCCGCGTCATGCGCAGCGCGTGCCGGTACAGCACGTCCTGGTATCGCTCCACCAGGAGTCGATACGAGTCGGGCCGGCCATCGAGGACCGCCCGGACCACCTGGCCGTCCGTCAGCTCTTCCGCCACCGCCTCCTCGTCGGGTCACGCTCACCAGTCCGGCGCTGCCGGATGGACGGCGGACGAGATCCGCCGCCGACGCCCATGCCAACTTGACGCCCGCGGCGGTCCCTGACAACGAGGCGGGTCCGGCCATCATCCCCCCGCGGCCGAGCACTCGGCGCCGGTCACCGTGAAATCGGACGAGGCCGTCGCACCGGAGGTCACATCGACCGTGGCGGGATCGGCCGTCGCCGTGAAGCGGAGCGTGTCGCCGCCATCGTATCCCGTGGCCTCGACGTAACCCATCGTCCATGTGGCCGGCGCCAGGTAGTCGATCGCGTAGCTACCGTCGGCCTGCACCGCGCCCTGCTCGGTCACGCTACTGGTGTCCGGGGTGGCCGTGGCCGTCGGCACGAAGTCCTGGATCGACCGGTCGGAGCCGCCGCAGGCCGGCACTGTGACGCTGTCGGCCAGCGTGACCTTCCCCTCGATCGAGCCGCTGGTCTCGACGGTGGAGGTGCGGATCACCGGGTGCATGACCCACGCGCCCGAGGCGCCGGCCACGTGGCCGAAGCTCTGCGTCACGTCGAAGTCCAGGACCAGGACCTTGGAGCCGGTCTGGAGGTCGAGCGCACCGCCCGGCAGATTCACCTTGAGGCCCGACTGCTGGCAGCTCGGACACCGCAGTCGACCCGTGGGGGCGCTCACATCGCCGTTCGGGGGCACCGCGCCGTCCAGGGAGTATACCCCGGTCGACGTCTCCACCACGGCGCCTCCCAGAACCAGTCGCAGCTGCGAGTACGTGCCGGCGGGCACCACGACCTGGTCCGCCAGCTTCATGGTGCTGTCGGCGAGCCGCGTGAGGTCGATGAGGCCGGTCTCCTTGTCGAGGAGCACCACGCGCCCGGAGTCGGAGGCGCCCGAGTCCGAGACCCGGCCCTGAAGATACACCTCCTTCACGTCCACCCAGGCGTGCGTCACATCGCCGGGCGCGTCCTTGAGCAGGAGCGAGACCCGCGGCGATCCGGCCGGCGCGGTCACACCACTCTGGCCGCACGCCCCGAGCGCCAGCGCCGCCGCGACGGCTCCGGCGAGAATCCCCGCCCGCGCGCGAGCGCGCCGTCCGCGACGCTCTCCGCCGCGCTCCGCGCGTCCTTCCGTGACATCCTCAGACATCGATTCCCTCTCTCATCCCGAGATCGCTCGCCGCGTGCTCGCCGGGCACCGCGGCGCCCGGCACCAGCACGCGCTCAACCGTCAGCATCCCGGTGACGAGGGAGGTCGACCGCGCGTCACATCCGGATCGGGGCGTCAGGAGGGCAGGATGTGCACCACGGAGGGACGGATCCTCAGCACCCACCGGTCCCTCCGATGTCCCCCGAGTGCCTCGTAGGAGCGGACGGGGACTTCGACCTCCACGCGCAGTGGCGCCGCGGCCCGGACCTCCTGCCCCGCGCCTTCCAGGGCGAGGGTCAGGGTCGAGGTCGCCCCGCGAAGCCGCTCCAGGACGACACGGCCCGGCAGGAGGGTCGCGTCCTCACCGTCCCCCGTCGTCCCCGACTCGACCAGGTCCACGGCCTCGGGGCGGACACAGGCGACCACCTCCTCGCCGGGAGCGCAGGGGACAGCGCCCGAGGCGCGGAGCACCGGCCCGCCCTCCAGTCTCACGGCGACCGTCCCCCCCTCGACCGCTTCCACCCGGCCCGGCAGAAGGTTCCGGGTTCCCACGAAGCGGGCCACGTCCAGGCTCGCCGGCCGGCGAATCACCTCCAGGGGCGCTCCCACCTGGGCGATGCGCCCGTCGGCGATCACGGCCATGCGGTCCCCCAGCGAGCACGCGTCCCGCAGGTCGTGCGTGATGTAGAGGACGCCCAGCCCGCGCGACCTCTGGATGTCGTGCACGTCCAGCAGGAGCTGCTCCTTCATGTTGCTGTCCAGGCCGGAGAAGGGCTCGTCCAGGAGGAGGACGGACGGTCGGCGAAGGAGCGCGCGGGCGAGCGCGACCCGCTGTTGCTGCCCGCCCGACAGCTCGGAGGGATAACGCGTCTCCAGGCCGTCCAGCCTGGCCATCCCCAGGAGCCCGGCCACCTCGGAGCGGGCGGCCGAGCCCGGGCGCGCGCCGGCACCGAACAGGACGTTCTCCCACACCGTCAGGTGCGGAAACAGGGCCGGCCGCTGAAACACCATACCCACGGCGCGGCCCTCGGCCGGCACCCAGCGGGGGCCTCCCGGCTCGTCCTCAGAGACGAACGCGTCGCTTCCGCCCACCGCCACCCGGCCGCTCCTCGGCCGCTCCAGGCCGGCGGCCAGGCGGAGGAGCGTGGTCTTTCCCGCCCCCGATGGACCGAACAGGGTGACGATCTCCCGCGCCACCTCGAGGCGAGCACGCAGGTGGAAGTCGCCGAGGCGGTGCTCGACATCCAGGGAGAGGACGGGACCCGGAGAGGTGGGCGCCGGGGCCGCCGCTTCCCGTTCGGGCGCACCGCTCCCGGCGAAGCGACGCGGCGCGCCGCCGGGACTCGCAGCGGTCCGGCGCGCCGGACCGCGCAGGCTGCGGTCGGCCGGCGTCGCGCCCTCGCGCCCCGCCAGCGCCTGCGCGGCGGCGAGCACGACTCCCGCCAGGAAGAGGGCCACGAGGGCCACGGGCAGGGCGGCGCCGAGACCCGTGCTGGTCAGCTGGACCCACAGGTAGACGGGCAGGGAGTGGGGATGGTAGGCCAGCACCATCGTGGCGCCGAACTCGCCGGCCGCCCGTGTCCACGCCAGGGCCAGCCCCGCCGCCAGGCCGTGACGGGCCAGCGGGAGGGACACGCGCCGGAATACCCGGCCCCTGGACTGCCCCAGCGTGGTGGCCGCCTCCTCCAGCGTCGGATCGAGCGCCCGGAACGCCGCCTCGGCGGACAGGATCACGAAGGGAGCCACCACGAAACACTGTGCGAGTACGATGCCGCCGAAAGCGTTGACGAAGCTCCATCCGGCCGCCTGGAGCAGCCCGCCGATGAGACCCGAGGGCCCGAACACGTTGAGCAGGAGGACCCCTGCGGCGATCGGCGGCAGGACGAGCGGGACGAGGGACAGCACGCGCACCAACCCGGCGGGCCGGACCGCATCCCGTGCCAGCAGGTAGCCGAGCGGAACGCCGCACAGCCCCGCCAGGGCGGTCGCCAGGGTGGCGCTGCCCAGCGACACGGCGACGGCGCGCGCCAGTCCACCCCCCGCCAGCTCCGCCCCGAGACGCGCGAGCGACACGTCGGGCAGGAAGAGGACGAGCGGCAGGAGGAAGTAGACGAGCACCAGGCCGGCCAGCAGGTAGAACACGCGGGGGAGCTTCCGGTCCGACCTCCCGCCGTGCCCGCGACCGTCCACGCTCGCCTCCTTCCCGGTGGGACGTCCGCGTCCCCGACCCTCGCTCCCCGCTCCGACGCGCACGATGCGGCCCCGCCGGCCGATGGTCCAGCGTCGTGGCGGACGGGCGTCCGGCGTCGCGGCCGCCGCGCGCCCCCCCTACCTTGCCCATCATGACGACCCTCCACGACCTGCCCACGCCCGCGCTCCTCCTCGACCTCGAGGTTCTGGAGCGCAACCTGGACCGGATGGCCGGACGCGCCGATGCCCTCGGAGTCCACCTGCGTCCGCACATCAAGACTCACAAGTGCATCGAGATCGGACGGCTGCAGCGCGAGCGGGGCGCCCGGGGCATCACGGTCTCGACGCTGGACGAGGCCCGGGCCTTCGCGGCAGCCGGCTTCGACGACATGACCTGGGCGTTCCCGGTCATCCCGGGCCGCATCGAGGAGGCGTCTCGTCTGGACGGAGAGAGCGCGCGTCTCCGGGTCCTGGCCGACGGACCCGAGGCCGTCCGGTCGCTGGAGGCCTCGGGCCACGCTTTCCACGTGTGGCTGAAGGTCGACTGCGGCTACGGACGCGCGGGACTCGACCCCGGGGGGACCCGGCTGGCGGAGCTGGCCGACGCCCTGGCGTCCTCGCGCACGCTCGTGTTCGACGGGCTCCTCACGCACTCCGGCCAGGCGTACCACGCCCGTGGACGGGAGGCGCTGGCGGCGGCGGCCGAACAGGAGCGCAGCGTGATGGCCGGCGCCGCGGAGCGCCTCCGGTCGGCCGGGATCGTGGTGCCCGCCGTGAGCGTCGGGTCCACCCCGGCCATGTCCGCCGCCAGGTCGCTCGAGGGGGTCGACGAGGCCCGGCCCGGCAACTACGCGTTCTACGACTACACCCAGGTGGTCCTCGGCTCGTGCGCGGCCGGCGACTGCGCGCTCAGCGTGGCCGCCACCGTCGTGTCCTCCCAGCCCGGCTCGGACCACTGCGTCGTCGACGCGGGGGCCCTGGCCCTATCCTCCGATCCGGGACCCGGCGGCCGGGCCGGGAGCGAACCGCGCTCGATGGGAGAGCTCTTCGCCGACGAGCCGGCCCACGGCCTGCGAACCGACGTGCGGCTCGTCTCCCTGAGCCAGGAGCACGGAATCGTCCACGGAAGGCTCCCCCACGGTACGCGGGTCCGCGTCCTGCCCAACCACTCCTGCCTCACGGCGGCCTGTTTCGACGTCTATCACGTGGTGGTGGGCGAGGAAGTGGTGGACCGGTGGCCCATCCACCGGGAGCGACGCTAGGACCTTCTGGGCGCGGCGGACGGACGCCCCGCGCTACGCCTCCAGCCGTTCCAGCCGGCGGCGCGCGTCCCGGTAGGCCAGGGCGCCGCTCACCGCGCACAGGGCCACGGTGAAGCCGATCGCCACCCCCATCTCCTCCGCGGACGGCGGCCTGGCCTGGCGCCACGGCAGGCCGCTCCGCACCCATCCGCGCATGGCCCACAGCTGGAAGGCGACCACGATCCCCAGTGTCAACAGGGCGCCGAGCATGAACAGGAGGCCCCCGATGGACGTCGGAATCTGGGCCGCGTTCTCGCTCTCGAACTTGGGGTAGGCGATGCCCCAGGCCAGCGCCTGAGCCGTGAAGGTGGTGGTGAGGCCCGTGACCGTGACGACCGACAGGAGCGTGACCTCGGGGCCCACGCCGAGCCCGGCGGTGGTGAGCAGGGTGAGCGCCAGGGCGAGCACCAGGAGCGGCACCATCCCCGACCAGAACTTGGACCACAGGAGGGACGACGCCGGCAGCGGCGAGGACCGCAGCAGCCACAGCGTCCGTCCCTCGAGGCTCAGGGCCGGGAACACGAAGCGCGCCGCGATGGCGGCCAGCACGAACCCGGTGAGGGCCACGTTCAGGAACGTCACCAGGGAGGACAGGTAACGCCCCACGGACTCGCTGGATCGCAGCGGCAGGACCCGCATGTTGTACACGTAGACGACCACGAGCACGCCGAGGATGATGAGCTGCGACCACTGGGTCGCGTCCCGGAAGAACACGCGGGCGTCCTTCAGCACGAGCTCGCGGCGCTGCGGCCCCAGGGGTGCGAGCAGCCGACCGAGCCCGTTCCACAGCCGGCCCCAGCGTACTCGCCGCGTGGCGCCCTCCTGGGCGCGCGTGTAGCAGGTCGAGTAGTGCTGCTGGTGGAGAACGGCGCCGAGGGCGGTCACGCCCCCGGCCGTCCCCCACAGGAGCACGGGGAGGAAGGGATCCGCGCGGCCCCGGAGGAAGCCCATGAGGGCATCCGCCGTCCACTGGGATGGCAGCCAGGGCGAGGAGGGTCCCCGCAGGATGGCCAGGAAGTCCATGAGGTTGCGGAAGCCCTCCGGGTTCACGAGCCGCTCCGGCCGGAGCATGCGGAGCCCGAGGACCAGGAGCGCCACGCCCGCCGCCGCGATCACGCCGAGCAGGTCCCGGGTCCGTCGAGCCGGGAACACCCGGACCAGGAGGAGGGTGACGGCGCTCCCGGCCGCCGCGGGGATCACCAGCAGAGGCACGATGACCAGGACGGCATAGCCCACGTAGGCCGGCCCGGCGCCGTACACCCTCCCGTACGCCGCCAGGACCGGCACGAGGACGAGCGCCACCATCCACGACGAGCTCACGCCCGTCTCGACCAGGCGGGCGCCGTACACCGCCAGCCAGTCCACGGGGGCCGCCAGGATGGTCGGAAGGTCGCGCGCCAGGAAGAAGCTCGACAGCGCGGCGATCAGGTTGGACAGGAGCAGGATGGACAGGAGGAGCATGAGCCCCAGGCCGAGCAGCTTGGCCGCCAGCAGCGGACCCACCTCCGCCGTGGACTGCAGCGAGCGGAGGAAGCGGAGCAGCAGCAGGTAGATGCCGGGAAGGGTCAGCCCGCCCACGCCCAGGACCAGCGCGATGCGGCCCGCCCGCCCCGCCCCGTGCGCCCCGCGCGCCAGGCCCGACAGGGCCTTGACCCGCACGAGCCAGGTGAACTCCCGCCAGGTCCTCACGCCCGAGGATCCCCGGTGAGCGCTCGCGCGATCCGGCGCTCCTCGATGCCCCCCACCAGGCGCAGGAACACCTCCTCGAGGTCCCCGCTCTCGGTCGCCGCCTGCCGGCGCAGCTCCTCCATCGTGCCGCTGGCCAGGATGGTGCCGCTCCGGATCACCTCCAGCCGGTCGCACAGCGCCTCGGCGAACTCGAGCGTGTGCGTGGAGATCAGCGCCGCCCCTCCCTGGTCGGCGAACTGGCGGAGGAGCCGCTTCAGGAGCCGAGCGGCGGCGGGATCGAGGCCCACCATGGGCTCGTCGATGACCAGGGTGGAGGGGCCGTGCACGAGGGCGGAGGAGAGAATGAGCTTCTGTCGCATCCCGTGGCTGTAGGACTCCACCAGCTCGTCTCGCCAGGGTCCCAGGTCCCAGAGCTCGAGGAGCTCGTCGATGCGCCGATCGACCTCGGGGCCGACGCGTCCGCGCAGGCCCGCCGAGAATCGCAGCAGCTCCTCTCCCGTGAGCTTCTCGTACACGAACGGGCGGTCGGGCACGAAGCCCAGCCGGCGCTTGGCATCCAGGGGCTGGCTGGACACGTCGTGCCCATCCACCTCCACCCGGCCGTCGTCCGCCTCCAGGATCCCCACGATCACGCGGAGGGTGGTCGTCTTTCCCGCCCCGTTGGGGCCGAGCAGGCCGACGATTTCGCCGGATCCGACCGCGAGGTCGACTCCGTCCACGGCCACGAACTCGCCGTACTTTTTCACGAGGCCCTCGACCCGGATCATCCGCCACCTCTCGCGCCGGCGTCCCGTGCACGCCTTTCCGTCTCCAGCGCCTCGAACTCGTAGTACGCCAGCTCGAACGCCGTACGCCGAAGCTCGAGACCACCCACGTCCGCCTCCAGGATGCGGCCATCCTCGTCCACCCAGGAGGTGAGGCTCAGCCCCCCCTGCTCCCGGGCCACCTTCCAGGCCCGCACCGTGTCGAGCCGGGCCGCCACCCACCGACCGCTCACCGAGTCCCGGTCGGCGCTGTCCGGATAGGTCCGCGTCGCCCGTTCGAGGATGCGCAGGGTCACGGTGCGCGGGGCCATGGCGAGCGGGTCGAACACGCGCACGCGCAGGCTGTCGCGGGCTCCGGCCCGCTCCTCGGCCGCCACCCGAAGTGGCACCGCGTTCTCGAACACGATGGGACCGTGCGTCCGCACCGTGTCGACCGGCCCGCGCCCCCGGCCCGCCGAGTCGGTGGCCTGCAGCAGGAGCAGAGAGTCGCCCTCGACGTCGCCGCGCGCCGACAGCCCTCCCAGGAGTCCGGTGGAGGTGGCGCGGAACCACTGCAGCGCCAGGGTCGGTCCGACCTGGGCCTCCGACCGAATCTCGACGGTGCCCGGCGCGCCGCCGGCCGCCGACGTATCGGGCCCCGCGTCCGGGCTGCTTCCCCCGGCCGCTGCATCCGAGTCCCCGATAGACGGCAGCTCACCGCCCGCCGACGCCGCCAGCGCCCGGAGCTCCACCACGATGCGGTCGGTGAGACGAAATCCCGAACTCCCGGGGAGCGTGTCCACGGCGCTCTGGGCCCAGCCGACGCGGCGTCCGGCCCGACTCACCGCGTAGTAGGACACCCCCGGCGGGATGAGTCGGGCGGCCGAAGCCACCCGCGCGACCTCGGGACGCAGATAGAGTCGGCGCGCCTGCCACAGCAGCAAGCTCGCCCACACCGCGATCAGCCCCACGGCCGCGACCTTCCGGAGGGACACGAGCGCTCCTAGGACGTCCCGGGGAGGCCGGGTTCGCTCCCGGGCTCCTCGTCGCCGGTCGTCTCCACGAACACCCAGCGGACCTGGGGGAGCGCCTCCCGGATGCGGGCCGTGAGCTGGCGAGTGGCAGCTTCCACGTCGGCCGCCGAGCGGCCGTCATCGAAGTCGACCGACAGGTTGACCAGGATCTCCTCGGGCCCCAGGTGAGTGGTCAGCATCCGGCGCGCGGCCGCCACCCCGGTCTGGCGCTCGACCAGCCCTCGGATCGTGTCGCGCACGCGCTCATTCGCCGCCTCCCCGATCAGGAGCCCCTGCGTTTCGTGCGCCAGCCACGCGGCGATCGCCGCCAGCAGACCGCCGATCGCCAGCGACGCCACGCCGTCCCAGGCGGGCGCTCCCGTGAGATCGAACAGGAGGTTACCCGCGAAGGCGAAAACGAGCCCCACCAGGGCCGCCCCGTCCTCGAGGACGACCGTGTACACCGTCGGGTCCTTGCTCTCCCGGATCGTCCGGAAGAAGCCTCGACCTTCCGAGCGCTCGCGGAACTCGCGGCCCGCCACCACGAGGGACACCGCCTCGAACAGAAAGGCCACCCCGAGCACGATGTAGTTGACCACCAGGTCCCGGATCGGTGCCGGGTCCAGGACGTGGATCACCCCCTCGTACAGGGAAACGCCGGCGCCGGCCGCGAACACGAGGAGCGCGACCACGAAGCTCCAGAAGTACACTTCGCGCCCGTGCCCGAACGGATGCTCCTCGTCCGGTGGTCGGGCGCCGCGCGCGAGGCCGAGGAGGAGGAGACCCTGGTTCCCGGTGTCGACGACCGAGTGGATCCCCTCGGTGAACAGGGCCGAGCTCCCGCTGATGGCGGCGGCCACGAACTTGGTGACGGCGATGAACAGGTTGGCCACGAGGGCCGCCCACACGCTGCGGTGTCCGGCGCCGGTGCTCACGGCGCTCCGGCGGAGTCGGTACCGCAGGCCGCGCCCATCCCCGTGCCATCTCCGCCCATCGAGCGGGACCGGACCAGGCGAGCCAGCTCCCCCGGCGCCCGCGTCGTATCCCCGAGCAGGGAGGCCGTCGGCTCGTAACCGCGGGCCGCGAGCTCCGCGCGACCGCGGTCGGAGAGGAGGAAACGCAGGAAGCGGTCGCCGGCGACCGAGTCCGGGGCGCCGACCGGCACGGTGGCGGCGTACAGGATCGTTCCTCCCCGGAACTCGGATCCGTCCGGAGCGCGGTACGTCATCGTCCGGTACAGGTCGGCACAGGCCGGATCACCCAGGTTCACCTCGGGCGGCAGGCGGACCACCGCCAGGCCCTGGGCGCGAGCTTCCGACAGGTAGAAGACGCCGGCGTCCAGCTGGCCGGTCTCCACGCGCGCGCCCAGCTGGTCCTCGGGGAACAGCTGGCGCTCTCCACCCGGCAGGCGGTCGGTCAGGCCCGGGACCTCGTACCGGCGGGCCGCCAGCCGGAACAGCCACAGCGTGCGGTAACCCTTGGGGTCCAGCGCGGGATCGGTGCGCCCGAACCGGAAGCCCGGCCGCTCCAGCACGCGCCACCACGCCACCAGTCCCCGGGATGCGCTGTCCAGGGCGGGCGCGAACCGGCCGTCCTTCCGGTAGCCCAGCGCCAGCTCGCCGGTCGCGAAGGCGATCGCCCACCCCGGATCGGACGACCCCAGTCCCTGGAGGGTGCCCGGATCGGCCGTCACGTAGGCGTCGGCCTGGAGGACACCGTCCCGGATCTGGTGGGCCCCCGCCGTGGAGCCCCGCGCGACGCCGCGGAAGCCGCGTCCCGCGCTCGCCCGGAAGGCCGGGCCGATCCCCCGCTCCATGGCGGAGGTGAGAGACGCGGCGTACACCACGTCCACCGGCTCTCCGGCGCGGCCCACCCGGCGGCAGCCGCCGGCGAGCAGGGCGGCCGAGGCCACCACCACGGCGATGGCGCCCCGGCCTCCGCTCACGGGCGGACGCCTCCATCGCGCTCGCTCGCCACCCGTCGGGCGGCCACGGCGTAGTCCTCCCGCGTGTCCACGTCCACGGGAGCGGTGCCCGGAAGCCTCGCCTCGATCACGTCGTCCCGGTGGGTCTCGAGGAGCCCCCCGGCACCATGGTCCCCGGTCAGTCCCGCGAGACGCGCGAACCAGCTCCGGTCGAACACCACCGGATGGCCCGGGCGGTCCCGGTAGCGGGCCCGGACGACGGCCGCCCCTCCGCGGCGCCACACCTCCACGACCCGCCGGATGTCCGCGGCTCGCACACCGGGTTCGTCGCCCAGCAGGACCGCCGCCGCCCCGACGTCCGGCTCCGCCGCGAGGACCTCGACCCCGGCCGCCAGGGAGGCTCCCTGCCCGAGGGACGGATCCGCCACGGCCCCGATCCTCACCCGATCGGTCGCGTCCTCGACCGACACGAGGGCGGCGCGCACTTCCCCGCCCCGGTGTCCCACCACGACGACCACGGGATCGAGGCCCGCCTCCAGCGCGGCCCGCACGGGAGCGGTGACCAGAGGCCGGCCCGCATAGGGCAGCAGCAGCTTCGAGCCCCCCTGCAAGCGCCTGGAGGCACCCGCGGCCAGCACCAGGCCCGCGACCTTGGAACTCTCGGGATGAGCCGCCGTCACGCCCTTCCCCGCCTCACGGCGACCAGCTCCGCCAGGATGGCGACGGCGATCTCCCCGGGACCCAGGGCCCCGATGTCCAGCCCCACCGGGCCGCGAATGCGGTCGATGGTCTCTTCGTCCAGGCCACGCTCCTCGAGGGCTTCGCGGCGCAGGCGCTGGGTGCGGGACCCGCCGATCTGGCCCACGTATCGACACCGGGCCCGCAGCGCGGTCTCCAGCGCCGGGACGTCCAGCTTTCGGTCGTGGGCCAGCACCACCACGTCCAGCCAGCGATCCAGGCCGGCTTCCGCCAGGCCCTCCTCGGGCCAGGCGCGGACCACTCGGGCGGCCCCGGGAAACTTCGACGGGTCCGCGAACGCCTCGCGCGGGTCGACGACCGTGACCTCGTCGCCGAGCCAGGCCGCCAGGCGGCAGAGTGCCTGAGCCACCGGGCTCGCGCCCACGATGGCCAGCCGCGGGGGCGGCAGGAACGCCTCGGCGAACAGGGCGGCGGGAGGCTCCTCGAGCTCGACCACCTCGGTCCCTCCTGTGGCCAGCAGCGGACGCGCCGCCTCCAGCGCGGCCTCGTCCAGGGCCGCGTCCCCCAGCCCTCCGAACCGGCGACCTTCCGCTTCCTCGAGCAGCACACGGCCCCGAACACCCTCGGAGAGGCCGGTGACGAGGAGGGCCGCTCCGCGCCGGTCCAGCACGTCCCCGAGCGCGTTCCACACCGGACTGGCGGGATCGTGGGGCGCCACGAGCACGTCGATCTCGCCCCCGCACGCCAGGCCCACGTCCGCCGCCATCTCGTCGGTGATGCCGTAGTGGAGCAGACGGGGCTCCCCGCCGGCCAGCAGCTGGCCGATGTGCTCGTGCAGGTCCCCTTCCACGCAGCCGCTGGAGACCGAGCCGGCCAGGCGGCCGTCCTCGCTGACGGCGAACCTCGCGCCCGGTAGGCGAGGGGCGGAGCGGCGCACGCGCACCAGGGTCGCCACGCCGGCGCGCCGCCCCTCGGCCGACCAGCTCCGAAGCGGCGCCAGTACCTCGTCGATGCTCATGGACTCCCCCGTGGACTCCACCGCGCGCGAATCGTAGTATCCCCCATCCGGAGGGCACCGACATCGTACGATGCGGCTCCGGCCGAGCCAAGCCGCAGCCGCCACCGCACCGTCCAGCGGGAGGACCGCATGAACACCTCCGTGAGCATCGCCGTGAACGGAACCCCGCACGACTCTCGGATCGAACCCCGCCTCCTCCTCGTCCACTACCTCCGGGACGTCCTCGGCCTCACCGGCACCCACGTGGGCTGTGAGACGAGCCTGTGCGGCTCCTGCACCGTGCTGTTGGACGGGCGCGCCGTGAAGGCGTGCACGGTCCTGGCGGCGCAGGCCGACGGGGCGGAGGTCACCACGATCGAGGGGCTCGCGGACGGGGACGAGCTGCACCCGCTCCAGGAGGCGTTCTGGGAGGAGCACGGGCTCCAGTGCGGCTTCTGCACCCCGGGGATGATCATGGCCGCTCACCAGCTCCTCGAGGATCATCCGGACCCGAGCGAGGCGGAGATCCGGCACGGGCTGGAGGGCAACCTGTGCCGTTGCACCGGCTACCAGAACATCGTGCGGGCCGTCCGGCGGGCCGCCGATGCGATGGGCGCGGCGTCGAGCTAGGGAGGGACGATGGCCACGACGACGGTTCCGAAGCAGATCGGCGCCCGAGTTCGGCGCAAGGAGGATCCGCGCCTCATCACGGGCGCCTCCACTTACACGGACGACCTCAAGCTCCCCGGGATGGCGTACTGTACCGTCCTGCGGAGCCCGCACGCGCATGCCCGCATCGCCTCGATCGACACGTCGGGTGCGGAGGCGACGAAGGGTGTCCTCCGGGTGGTGACGGGGCGCGACGTCCAGGAGGCGATCGGCGGACTGCCGGTGGCCCACAAGATCGAGGGCCTCCTCGAGCCGCCCCACCGGGTGCTGGCCATCGACGAGGTCCGGTACGTGGGCGACGGCGTGGCCGCCGTGGTAGCCGAGGATCCGTCCACGGCGCGCGACGCGCTCGAGCGGATCGAGGTCGAATACGAGGAGCTCGAAGCCGTGGTGGACGTCGAGAAGGCCGCCGCGGGCGGTCCCTTCGTCCACGAGGAGCTCGGCACCAACGTGGCCTTCACCTTCCCGTTCGAGGCCGGCGACGTGGACGGCGCGTTCCAGGATGCCCCGGTGGTCCTCCGGCAGCGGATCGTGAACCAGCGCCAGATCCCGTTCGCGGTCGAGCCGCGGGCGGTGGCGGCGCGCTTCGACCGGGGGCACCGGAAGCTCGAGATCTGGTCGAGCACCCAGATCCCCCATCTCCTTCGCACCCAGCTCTCCGTGATGCTCGGGATCCCCGAGCACAGCGTCCGCGTCATCGCACCAGAGGTCGGCGGAGGCTTCGGCAGTAAGCTCAACGTCTACGCCGAGGAGGCGCTGGTCGGACACCTGGCCCGCGAGCTGGGGCGTCCGGTGAAGTGGACCGCCACCCGGACGGAGGGCTTCCAGGCCACCATCCACGGGCGTGACCAGCTGGCCGACGTCGAGATCGCGGCCAGCGAGGATGGCGTCCTGCACGGCATGCGCGTGAAGCTCCTCCAGGACCTGGGCGCCTACCACCAGCTCCTCACGCCGGTGATCCCTACGCTCACCGTGCTCATGCTGCCCGGCGCTTATCGGCTCCGGAATCTCCAGGTCGAGCTGAAGGGCGTGTTCACCGACAAGACGCCGACCGACGCCTACCGGGGGGCCGGTCGGCCCGAGGCCAACTTCATCATCGAGCGGGTCCTGGACCTGATCGCCGACGCGACCGGGATCGACCCGATCGAGGTCCGGCGGCGGAACTTCTTCCCGGCCGACGCGTTCCCGGCCGACACCTGCACCGGCCTCACCTACGACAGCGGAAACTACCAGGCGGCCGTGGACCTGCTCCTCGAGACCGTCGACTACGATGCCCTGCGGCGCGAGCAGGCGCAGAGGCGGGAGCGGGGCGAGCTGATGGGGATCGGGGTCGCCTGCTACGTCGAAATCTGCGGACTCGGCCCCTCGGCCGCGCTCCCCGCCGGCGGGTGGGAGGCGTGCACCCTCGAGGTGCGACGGACCGGCCGCGTGGTGGTGAAGACCGGCGTGAGCCCCCACGGGCAGGGCGAGGAGACCACCTTCTCCCAGATCGTCGCGGACGCGCTCGGCGTCGGCCTGAACGACGTGGAGATCGCGCACGGCGACACGGACTACGTGCCGGAGGGCATCGGCACGTTCGGGTCCCGGGCCCAGGCCGTCGGGGGAGCCGCGCTCTCCATGGCGCTCGAGGATGTGCGCGACAAGTCCCGGAAGATCGCCGGCCACCTGCTGGAGGCCGACCCCGAGGACGTGGTGTTCGACGAGGGGAAGCTGCACATCCGGGGAGCCCCGGACCGCGCGGTCGGCTTCCAGGACGTGGTCACGGCGGCCTACATGGCCGACGACCTGCCGGAGGGGGTCGAGCCCGGCCTCGCCTCCACGCGCTTCTTCGAACCCTCCAACTTCACCTTCCCGTTCGGCGTGCACCTGTGCGTGGTGGACATCGACCCCGACACGGGCGAGCCTTCGATTCGACGCTACGTCGCGGTGGACGACTGCGGCAACGTGATCAACCCGATGATCGTGGACGGCCAGATCCACGGCGGCGTGGCCCAGGCCATCGCCCAATCCCTGTACGAGCAAGCGGTCTACGATGCCGACGGACAGCTTGTCACGGGGAGCTTGATGGATTATGCGGTGCCCAGGGCCAGCTACCTCCCGTCCTACGAGCTCCGGCGGACGACCACGCCGACGCCCGTCAACCCGCTGGGTGCCAAAGGGGTGGGAGAGGCCGGGACCATCGCCGGGAACCCGTGTGTCATGAACGCCGTCGTGGACGCGGTCTCCCACCTGGGCATACGGCACGTGGACATGCCGGCCACGCCCGAAAAGCTGTGGCGCATCATCACCGAGCGGGACTAGGAGGAGCCATGCTTCCGAGCGCTTTCGACTACGTCGTTCCCGACTCGCTCGAGGAAGCCGTCCGCGCCCTGACCGAGGGACCCGACGCGCGGGCGCTGGCCGGGGGCCAGAGCCTCCTGCCCCTCCTCAAGCTGCGGCTGGCCCGGCCGGCGCGCCTCGTGGACCTTCGCCGCCTGGACGGGCTCCGCTACGTGAGGAAGGTGGATGGCGGGGTCGCCGTGGGCGGCCTCACGCCCCACGCCGAGGTTGCCGGCTCCACCCTGCTGGTCGGCGGCGGCAGGGCCCTGGCCGAGGCGGCCGCCGCCATCGGCGACGTGCAGGTCCGGAATCGGGGCACGTTCGGGGGCAGTCTCGCGCACGCGGACCCCTCCGCGGATCTCCCAGCTGCCGTCCTCGCCCTGGAGGCCACGCTCCTGGCACACGGGCCGGACGGAGAGCGGGAGATTCGCGCCGGAGACTTCTTCCTGGGTCCGTTCGCCACGGCCTTGCGGCCCGGCGAGCTACTCGTGGGGGCGCGGATGGAGATCCCGGAGGGCTCCAGGGGCGCCTACGTGAAGTTGCGACACAAGGCCTCGGGCTTCGCGCTGGTGGGAGTGGCCGCGGTGCTGGAGATGGACGGGTCGACGTGCCGACGGGCCCGCCTGACCGTGACGGGGACCGGCGGTCGGCCCCTGCGCCTCGAGGAGACCGAAGAGGCGCTCGCGGGCCTGTCGCTCGAGGACGGGCGGGCGGTGCGCGAGGCGTGCTCAGGCGCGGGTGAAGTGCTCGAGGACGTGCATGACGACCTGCACGGCTCGGCCGAGTACCGGCGCGCGATGACCTCCGTCATGGCCACGCGGGCCGTCCTGCGAGCGGTCGGCTAGAGGCGTCCCGCTCGGCTACAGGCGTCCCGCTCGGCTACAGGCGTCCCGCCGTCCCGCCCTCTCTGCCCCGGCGCGCCAGCCGGACGTCCGCTCTTCTCAGGAGGACGCCCACCACGGAGGCCGCCAGCACGAACAGGACTCCGAAGCTCGACGTCGCCGAGCCCAGGAGCGCGTTGACGGACACCAGCCCCGCGACGGAGGCGGCCGAGGCCAGGCCCAGCGACGCGAGCAGTCCGGCGCCGACCCCGGCCACGGCGTAGGCGATGGGCGTGAACAGGACGCCGGCGCCGAGAGCCGAGGCGACCACCAGGTAGCGGGGCGTCACGCTGCCGCGCTCCTGGAGACCCGGCCGCACGTACCACCAGCTGGGCAGCAGCCCGGTGGGGAAGGCGCCGGTGCGGCTTCCGGCGGCGTCGGTGGCCCGCAGCTCCACCCGCCCGTTCACGAAGGTCGCGTCGACGCGCGTGGGCCGCCCCGAACGGACCGCCCTCCCGAGGACGAACTCGATCGAGGCGCCGTTCATCCCCAGCCGGGGCGTCCTCACGCGCAGGACAAGGGACTGCCCCTCCTGTCCCAGGGTGACGTTGCGGTCCCGAACGCTGGTCGAGAAGGTGACGATCCGGGCGGGACCGTGCTGGTCGTTGGCGCGCGACAGGACGCGGGCGTGGACCCGCACCCGGTCGGTGGCCTCCGCCGCGACCACCAGCGCCGTCCGCCGCTCCGGGCCGGCGCCCGGCCGCGCGCACACCTCCTGACCGGGCGGACCGGCGCAGATCTCGGCGTCCGTCACGGTGCCCACGTAGCGGCGCCCGCCGCCGACTTCGTCGCCGGCCACCACCCGGTAGGACGGGTCCCAGCGCTCGATGGCCAGTCCGTGCGCGCTGCGGACCGTGGAGCCCAGCATGTAGGTCGCGGCTCCGCCGAAGGCGGCCAGGGCCGCGGCCGCGACCAGCGCCCGACGGCGGGCGCCGAGGCGGCGCACGGCGACGACGGCGAGGCCGCCGGCCGCCGCGGCGCCCGCGGTGTTGAGGAGCACATCGTACGGCGAGGCCACGCGGCCGAGCCCGGGCGCCAGACCCTGGACGAGCTCGACGACGACGCTGAACACCAGGGCCACGCCCGCCGCTCCGAGGACGCCCGCGGGCGTCCCTCCCCGGCGTCCGGTGACGGCGATGGCCGTGGCGAGGGGCGCCATGAGCAGCAGGTTGAGCACGATCTCCAGGCGACCGGTGGGCGGGGCCAGCACCATCCGGGAGGGCTCACCGAACGGACCCCACGGGGTCCATACCAGCCAGGTGATCACGAAGGCCAACCAGACGAGCAGTCCCAGCGGCCTGGCCGCGGAACTGGCCGGCTCCAGCCCGGCCTCGGGGGACTTCCTCTCCTTCAGCACGCTACAGCCGAATGAGGCGGGCCAGGTCCCGCAGCGCCTCGAGGCTGTGCCCCGGCGCGAACTCGTCCACGAACGGGAGCGCCGCCTTCATCCCCCTCGCCTCGGGCTCGTAGTCGGCGCTCTCCAGCAGGGGGTTGAGCCAGATCACCTTCCGCGCCCGCCGGTGGATGCTCCGCATGGCCCGCTCGAGCGCGGCCGTGTCGCCCCGGTCCAGTCCGTCCGACAGGATGACGACGACGGTCCTCTCTCCCAGCAGACGGCGTCCGAAACGGTCCACGAAGTCCTCCAGGCACGCCCCGATCCGGGTCCCGCCCGGCCAGCTCCGCACCTGCTGGCGCAGTGCCCCGAGAGCGGCGTCCACCCGGCCGCCCCGCCGCCCCGTGTCAATTCGCGCCAGTCGGGTGCTGAACGCGAACGCCTCCACGTCGCCGGTCCGGCCCAGCGCCAGGATGAAACGGACCAGGAAGCGACTGTAACGCTCCATCGAGCCGCTCACGTCGCACAGCAGCACGATGCGTGGACGCTCGACGCGCCGCGTCCTCCGGGCCAGTCGGACGATCTCGCCATCGTGGCGGACCGCGGACCGCAGGCTGCGCCGCAGGTCCACGAGCCCGCGTCGCGTGGCCGGGCGCGTTCGGCGACTCCGCCTGGTGGCCAGCTTGAGCGCCAGCCGGTCGAGGACCCGCTCGAGAGCCCGGACATCGAGCTCGTCCAGCTCCGCGAACGAGCGGCTCGCCAGCCCCTCGGACGGACTGTAGGCGCTCGGGGTCGGCACCTCGCCCTCCCGGGCGCCTCGCGCCGGGGCGGCACGACCCGACAACCGCTCGAGCACGCTCACGCCCGGCCTTCGCTGGCTCGGATCGGGGCCCCCGGACCGCCCGCCGCGCTTCGACTTCCGGGTCCGGGAGCGGGCGGGCACGCGTTCCTGGGGCGTTCCCCAGGCGGCCCAGAAGCACCGGTCGAACGCGGGTATTTCGGAGGGATCGGAGACGAACACGGAGCGCAGGCCGAAGTAGGCGTCCAGACCGTCCGACAGGTCGAGCTCCTCGAGCGCGTCCCGGGCCGCCAGGGATTCGTGCAGCGTGGAGGCGAGGCCCTCGGCCCGCAGGGCGCGCGACAGTTCCACGATCCACGCGGCCGCCCGGCCCGCCGGCGGACCGGGGGCGTCCCGTACGGCTCCGGTCACGCCTCTTCGCCGGCCGGGGCCTCCGACGGCGCCCGGAGGGCCGACGCGAGCAGGCGCTCGAGCTCCGCAGGCTCGAGCCCCTCCATGTCGTGCCGGTCCTTGAGGAGGCAGCCCAGGGTGGCGCGCACGATCTCGGGCTCGAGGTCCCGCACGCCGAGGTCTTCCAGGGCCCGGGCCCAATCCAGCGTCTCCGCCACTCCGGGCCGCTTGTAGAGCTTCTCCTGTCTGAGACGCTGGACGAACCGCGCCACCTCCTCGTCGAGACCGGTACGCAGGTCGGGAACCCGGGCGTGCAGGATCCGCAGCTCCTTCTCGAAGCTCGGATAATCCACCCACAGGTACAGGCACCTCCGGCGGAGCGCGTCGCTGAGCTCCCGCGTCCCGTTCGAGGTCAGCACGACGTACGGGTGGCTCCGGGCGCGCACCGTGCCCAGCTCGGGGATGGTGACCTGGAAGTCGGACAGCAGCTCGAGCAGGAAGGCCTCGAACTCCTCGTCGGCCCGGTCGATCTCGTCGATGAGCAGGACGGGCGCCTTCTCCCGGCTAATGGCCTGGAGGAGGGGCCGCTCCAGGAGGTACTCCCGGTCGAAGATCGTCTCCTCGAGCTCGCGGGCCGACGCGCCCTCCGCCTCGCCCATCCGGATCCGGAGGATCTGGCGGGGATAGTTCCACTCGTACAGGGCGGTGGCCACGTCGAGTCCCTCGTAGCACTGGAGCCGGATGAGCTCCATGTCGAAGGCCGCCGCCACCACCTTGGCGATCTCGGTCTTCCCGACGCCGGCCTCACCCTCCACCAGGAGCGGCTTGCGGAGTCGGCGAGCCAGGTGGACGGCCGTGGCGATGTCGCGATCGGCCACGTAGCCCTGCGCCTCCATCGCTTCGACGATGGCCCGGATCGCGCGCTCCACCTCAGCTCGCCCCGAACGCGGCGGGGTCGGCTCGGAACTTCTCCCGGCAGCCTTCGCAGCAGAAGAAGTACTCCCGGTCCGCGTGCACGAGCGTGAAGCGGGCCGTGGCCGGGTCGACCTCCATGCCGCACACCGGGTCGATCGCCGGGGCCGGGGCCCGGGCGTCGGACGCCGCCCCGGCAGCGCCGGCGTCGGAGCCCTCCCCGGCGCCCCGGAACAGCTCCCGGCGGCCCACGACCTGGGCCAGGATCGTCACCGCGATCTCCGCGGGGCTCTCGGCCCCGAGGTCCAGGCCGGCCGGGCCCACCAGGCAGGCGAGGCGCTCCTCCGGGAGGCCCCGGCCCGCCAGCCGCCGCCGCACCTCGTCGGTCCGCCTCGGGCTCGCCACCAGGCCCACGTAGCGTGCCCCCGACGCCAGGGCCCGGGCCACCGCCGACTCGTCCCACACCCCCATGGTCGCGACCACGGCCAGCCGCGCGGCGGCGGGACTTCCCTCGGCCTCGGTGACCTCCGCGCCGTCCGACGCCTCCGCGTCGTCCGGCTCTCTCCGCCGCGCCACCCTCCAGCCGAGCGGTGGCGCCATCACCGACAGGGCCTCGGTGACCGGCGAATCTCCGTACAGCTCCAGGAGCGGCGCCGGAAGGTACGGTTCGAGCAGGATCTCCACGGTCCCCCCGCTGTGGCAGGTCATGGGATGGGCGTGCAGGTCGGGCTCCTCGCCCTCGGAGAACGTGTCGGAGGAATCGGGAGCGAGCACGACGCGGCGGGGGCGCCCTTCCCGCAAGGTCGCCAGCCCCTCGCGGCGAACCACCGGCTCGATGCAGCTGCCGCCGATCCATCCGACCAGGGCCCCGTCGGGAAGGACGAGCGCCTTCTGCGCCGGCCGCGCGGAGCTGGGAGCCCGCCGGCGCACCACGGTGGCCAGGACGAACGCGTGGCCGCGAGCCGCACGCTCTCCGGCCTCGATCAGGATGTCGTGTTCGGCCATCGCCCTCGCCCCCCTCGCCTCCGGTTCACCCGGGGTTCCTTACCCGCGCACGAAGGGAACGGCTCGCCGTGGCCGCCCTAGTCCTGGATCCCCGCGTCCCTCAGCGCCTTCCACACTTTGTCGGAGGTGATCGGCATGTCGATGTGCCGGACCCCGTACGGGGAGAGGGCGTCGATCACGGCGTTCACGAAGGCGGCCGGGGAGCCCACGTTGGGCGACTCGCCCACGCCCTTGGCTCCGATCGGGTGGTGCGGCGAGGGCGTCACGGTCTTGTCGGTGTCGTAGTGGGGCGTCTCGACCGCCGTGGGGATCAGGTACTCCATGAAGTTCCCGCCCGTGATGTTGCCACCCTCGTCGTAGTCGATGAGCTGCATCTTCGAGATGGCGAAGCCCTCGGTGAGGCCCCCGTGGATCTGCCCCTCGACCACCATGGGATTGATGACCGTTCCGCAGTCGTCCACGGCCACGAACTTCCGGACCTTCCAGTCACCGGTCCCCTTGTCGATGTCGACCACGCAGATGTACGTGCCGAACGGGTAGGTCATGTTGGGCGGGTCGTAGTAGTCGACGGCCTCGAGGCCCGCCTCCAGGCCCTCGGGGACGTTCGTGTAGGCCGCGAACGCGACGTCCTGCATCGTCTTGGCCTTGTCCGGCGCGCCCTTCACCCGGAAGGCGTAGTCCTTCCACTCCAGGTCGGCCTCGTCCACCTCGAGGAGGTGGGCCGCGATCTTCTGCGCCTTGGCCCGCACCTTCCGGGCGGCCACCGCGGTGGCCGCCCCTGCCACCGGCGTCGAGCGGCTGGCGTAGGTGCCGAGCCCGTACGGCGCCGTGTCCGTGTCACCGTGCTCGACCGTGATGTCGCCGACCGGGATCCCGAGCTCCTCGGCCAGGATCTGGGCGAAGGTGGTCTCGTGCCCCTGCCCCTGCGTCTGGACGCCGATCCGGGCCAGGACCTTCCCCGTCGGGTGGATACGCACCTCGCAGGAGTCGAACATCTCGATACCGGCGATGTCGCACTGCTTGCCGGGTCCCGCGCCCACGATCTCCGTGAAGCTCGAGATCCCGATTCCCATGAGCTCGCCGCGGCCGCGCTTCTCCTCCTGCTCCTTCAGCAGGTCCTCGTAGCCGACCATCTCGAGGGCCCGGTCCATGGCCCCGGCGTAGTTGCCGCTGTCGTAGGTCCAGCCCAGCGGCGTGACGTAGGGGAACTTGTCGGGAGCGATGAAGTTCTTCTTCCGGAGCTCCGCCGGGTCCATCCCCAGCTCGTCGGCCAGCACGTCCACCGTGCGCTCGATGAGGTACGACGCCTCGGTGACCCGGAAGGAGCACCGGTAGGCGATCCCGCCCGGAGCCTTGTTCGTATAGGCGCCGTCCACCTCCACGAACGCGTTCTCGAGGTCGTACGAGCCCGAGCAGATGTTGTAGAAGCCGGCCGGGAACTTGGACGGTTGGGCGGCGGCGTTGAACGCGCCGTGGTCGCCCAGCGTCTTCACCCTGAGCGCCCGGATCTTCCCGTCCTTCGAGGCCGCCAGCTCGGCGTGCATGTGGTAGTCACGCGCGAAGCCCGTGCTCTGCAGGTTCCCCGAGCGCTCCTCCGTCCACTTCACGGGCCGCCCCAGCTTCAGCGACGCGACGGCCGACACCACGTAGCCCGGGTAGATCGGCACCTTGTTCCCGAAGCCACCGCCCACGTCCGGCGAGATGATCCGGATCTTGTGCTCCGGCAGCCCGGCCACCAGCGCGAACAGCGTGCGGTGGGCGTGGGGCGCCTGGGAGGTCATGTAGATGGTCATCTTCTCGTTGACCGTGTCCCAGTCGGCCACGCACGCGCAGCACTCGAGCGGAGCCGGGTGACAGCGCTGGTAGACCATGTCCTGGGTCACGACCACATCGGAGGCATCGAAGGTCGCGTCGGTGGCGTCGCGGTCGCCGGCCTCCCAGTGGAAGATGTGGTTGGACTTCTCGTCGCGATCCTCTCGCAGGACCGGCGCGTCCTTCCCGAGCGCGGCGTGCGGATCGATCACCACCGGAAGCTCCTCGTAGTCCACCCGCACGGCGGCGGCTCCGTCGGCGGCCGCGAAGCGGCTCTCGGCCACCACCGCCGCCACTTCCTGGCCCTGGAACAGGACCTTGCCCGTGGCCAGCACCATCTGCTGGTCGTGGGAGAGGGTCGGCATCCAGGCCAACCCCGCTTCCTCGAGGTCCTTGCCGGTGATCACCGCCAGGACGCCCGGCACCTTCATCGCCGCGGAGATGTCGATCCCCTTCAGCCGGGCGTGGGCGTAGGGGGAGCGCACCAGCGCCAGGTAGCACATGCCCTTGAGCTTCACGTCGTCGACGTAGCGCCCCTTGCCGCGGACGAAGCGCGCGTCCTCCTTGCGGCGGACCGAGTGCCCGAGTCCCCCGATATCCTGTGCCTTCGTCGCGCTCATGACGCGCCTCCTCCAACCGTCGACTCCGCCGATCCGGTTCGGATCTTCTTGGCCGCGTACTGGACCGACTTCACGATGTTCTGGTAGCCCGTGCACCGGCACAGGTTGCCCGAGATGGCCCGGCGGATCTCGGCCTCCGAGGGGTCCGGGTTCTCCGCGAGGAGCGCCTTCGACACCAGCATCATGCCCGGCGTACAGAAGCCGCACTGCAGGCCGTGCTCCTGGTGGAAGCCCTCCTGGATGGGCTCGAGTCCGCCGTTGTCGCCGAGGCCCTCTACGGTGGTCAGGTCGTGGCCGTCGGCCTGCACGGCGAACATGGTGCAGGACTTCATGGGGACGCCATCCACCAGCACCGTGCACGCTCCGCAGTTGGTCGTGTCGCAGCCGATGTGCGTCCCCGTCATGTCGAGCTCGTCGCGCAGGAAATGCACGAGGAGCATGCGCGGCTCCACCCGCGCCTCGTGCTCGACGCCGTTCACCGTCACCTTGACCGTCACCGTCTCGGCCATCTCAGCCCTCCCCTCCGGCATGGGCCGCCGCCCGGCGCAGGGCACGCGCCGACAGCACCCGGACCATGTCTCGCTTGTACTCCACCGATCCCCGGTTGTCGGCGGTGGGGCTGGCTGCCTCGGCCGCCGCCCTGGACGCCGCGTCGATGGACGCCTCGTCCGGCTTCTTCCCGATCAACGCCTTCTCCGCGTCCTGGGCCCTCAGGTTGGTGGCGCCGACCGCGGTGAGCCCGATCCCGGCGGCGCTGCACACTCCGTCGTCGTCCAGCTCGAGCCGGGCGGCCACGGCCACCGTGGCGAAGTCTCCGACCTTGCGCTCCAGCTTTTCGTAGGCGCCACCCGAGCGCTTTCCGGCGATCGGGAGCTTGATCCCGGTCACGATGTCGCCCGGCGAGAGGCTGGTCATGAACGTCGTCACGAACAACTCGTCGATCGGGACCATGCGCTGGCCGTCCGGACCGTGGACCTCGAGCTCCGCCCCGCACGCCAGCATCACGGCCCCCCAGTCCCCGGCCGGGTCCGCGTGCACCAGGGAGCCGGCTACCGTGCCCCGGTTGCGGACGATGGGATCGGCGATGACGGACGCCGCCTCGTGCAGCAGGGGATAGCGCTTCCGGACCAGGTCGGAGCGCTCGACCTCGGCGTGCCGCGTCAGGGCCCCGATCCACAGGTGGCCGTCCTCCTCGGTGACCCCCGCCATGCCCTCGATGTGGTTGAGGTCCACGAGGACGCCGGGCTCGGCCAGCCGGAAGCGCATCATCGGAATCAGGCTCTGGCCGCCGGCCAGCACCTTGGCCTCGTCGCCGTGGGCTGCCAGGAGGGACAGCGCTTCGTCCAGGGAGGTGGGTGCGTGGTAGTCGAACGCCGCGGGTATCATCGTACGGCACTCCCTTCTCGGGTTGAGCCTGTAGCCCTCGCGGCCGCGCGGGCGAGCGGCCCCGCCGCCGCGGCTCCCCTTCCCCGGATGGCACGAATCGGGCCGACGCCACGCGGGAGGATCGCCAACTTACGCGCCCCCCCGATCCGGCTTCAACCGACCGGCACGGAGCTCGCAACGCTCGTCGTCCGCCAGACCGGAACGCTCATGGCCGGTTGACGACGCCCGGCCGGACGGCCGACGTTGCACGGCGAACCCGACGACCCCGGCGACGAAGACGAGGACGCATGGCGATCACGATCGAGAAGACGTTCGAGGTGGAGCAGCCGCCCGAGGAGGTGTGGGCCTTCCTCACCGACCCGGAGCGGGTCGTGGAGTGTCTGCCCGGAGCGAAGCTGGTCGAGGAGGTTGACGAGCGGACCTACCGCGGCGAGATGGGCATGAAGCTGGGCCCGATCGGCGTCACCTTCGGCGGCACGATCCGCTTCGACCGCCTGGACGAGAAGGCCCGCGAAGTCGAGATGTCGGGCGAGGGGAAGGACGAGAAGGGCTCGGGCAGTGTGAAGATGCACATGCGCAGCCGCCTGGAGCCGATGGACGGCGGCGGCACCCGCGTCCACGTGGAGCAGTCCATCAACCTGGCGGGCCGCCTCGCGACCTTCGGTCGTGGAGGGATCGTGCAGAACGTGGCGGACTTCATGTTCGGCCGGTTCACGAGCTGCGTGACGAAGAAGCTGGCGGAGGGCTAGGAGGGCACCGCCGGGCACCACGGGCTCCGACCCCCCGACCCGGCCCGGTCGGTCGCCGGCGCACCCGCTAGAGCCTCTCGCCCAGCAGCTCGCGAAGCCGCCTCTTCCGGTACCCGAAAATCCTCCGCAGCTGGAGGCGGACGACCGGGAATGCTAGCTCTCCGGCCGGATACACCGGGAGGGCGTATCGCACGTGGTCGCGGACCCGCGTCCCCGCCTCGACCTCCCGGAAGCTGTGCGTGTGGACCCACACCGCGTAGGGCCCTTCCAGCTGCTCGTCCACGAAGCGGTCGGGTGGCTCCCAGCGGTCGATGCGCGTCCTCCAGCGGAAGGGCATCCCGAACAGCCGCAGCCGGTAGTCGATCAGGGTGCCGGCGGCCATCGGAATCGGGAGCGGCGTCATGATCCGGAAGTCCATCTCCGGCGGAGTGAGGCGCTGTAGATTCTCGGCGGCGGCGAAGAAGGCGAACACCTCTCCGAGCGGCCGGGGAACCGTGGTCTCGGCCTGCAGGACGTGCTCGCCGGGACGGCGCACGGGGCTCATCCGCGGAGGTCACGCCTCCGGGGAGCGCCGGTGAGGCTCAGCGCGCTCTACCCGCGGACGCGTCCGCGGGGGGGCGGTACGTCCCCGGCTCGGTGCGTGCCGAGATGGCTAGCCGATTCCATGCGTTGATCGTGGCCACGGTCAGAGTGAGGTCCGCCAGCTCCGGCCCGTCGAAATGGGTCTCACGGCCTCGTACACCGCGTCGGGGACGTGCTCCTCGGCCAACAGCGTCACGGCCTCGGTCCAGGCGAGGGCGGCGCGCTCGCGGTCGGTGTACCAGGGACACTCGCGCCAGGCATCCAGGGAGTGGAGCCGCCGCTCCTCCTCCCCGAGCGCGACGAGGTCCTTCCAGCGCATGTCAATGCAGTAGGCGCATCCGTTGATCTGGGAGGCCCGCAGCTTGACCAGATGGAGAAGGCCTTCCTCGACGCCGCAGCCATGCAGGTAGCGCTCCAGCCCGAGCATGGCCCGGTACCCGCCCGAATGGGCCCCGCCTAGCGGAAGCGCGCCGTCAAGGACTCATGCCCGCCGCAGCTCGAACAGCTCGACCGGGTTCCCCGAGGGATCCTCGAGCAGGACCTGCTTCGCCCCCACTCCGGTGATGAGACCGCCGCGGAAGACCACGCCGGCCGCACGGAGCCGCGCGGCCTCGGCCTCCACGTCCTGCACCCGGATCTGGATGCGGTTCCAGCCCCCGGGCTCCGGCCGGCGGCCGTCGGGCATGGCCTGCGCCCCTCCCCCTTCGCCGGTCGGCGCGCTCAGCATGAGATGGAACTCGCCCAGGGACAGGATGGCGAAGGCGCGCGCCGGGCGCATGACGACCTCGAAGCCGAGGCGCTCCGTGTAGAACGCCAAGGCGTCGTCCATGTCGTCGACGATGTAGCGGACGCTCACCTCGTCCATCGCTCACCCCTTCCCGCGCCAGCGCGACCGCGGCTGTCCCGCGGACACAGTCGGGCGCCGCCGCCGAGCGCGGCCGGTCGACCTCCGCGTCCGAAGTCGGCCGCTCAGCCTTCCCGGACCTTCCGGATCTCCTCGGTGAGCCGCGGCAGGACCTCGAACAGGTCGCCCACGATGCCAAAGTCGGCCACGTCGAAGATCGGCGCCTCGGGGTCCTTGTTCACGGCGACGATGACCTTGGCGGTCCGCATGCCGGCCAGGTGCTGGATGGCGCCGCTGATCCCGATCGCGAAGTACAGGTCGGGCGTGACGACCTTCCCGGTCTGTCCGACCTGCTCCTCGTGGGGTCGCCACCCGGCGTCCACCACCGCACGGCTGGCGCCGAGAGCCACACCGTCCCCGAGCGCGTCCCCCAGCTCCTCGAGCAGGTGCCAGTTCTCCGGCCCGCCCATGCCCCGCCCGCCCGACACGACGATCGTCGCCTCGGCCACGTCGAGGGCGCCGCGCTCGCCGCCCTCCACGGGCTGGACGCGCGCGCGGACCGGCTCCGGGTCGACGGCCAGGGTCTCCACCGCTCCCGCTCCCGGGCGCTCTTCGGGCAGGAACACGTTGGGCCGGATGCTGAGAACGGCCGGCGCGGCCGTGAAACGCAGGCGCGCCAGCGCCTTGCCCGCGTATTCGGGGCGCACGACCACCACGTGGCCGTTCTGGACTTCGATCGCGGTCACGTCCGTGGCCAGCGGACGGCCCAGTCGCACGGCCAGCCTCGGCGCCAGGTCCTTGCCCTGGGCCGAGGCCGCCAGCACGACGGCGTCGTAGCCCTCTCGCCCCTGCAGGTCGGCCGCGGCCCGCAGCTCCGCGTCGGGAGCGTAGGCCCCGTACGCGTCGCTTTCTCCCACGAAGATCCGGTCGGCGCCATGGCCGGCCAGCTCGCCGGCCGCTTCCGCGATTCCGGGCGGTCCCAGGACGAGCGCATCCACGCCTCCGCCCAGCTCCGAAGCCAGCGTCCGGGCCGCGGTCACCACCTCGCGCGACACGCCTCGCAGCGCGCCGCCCCTCGCCTCCGCTACCGCCAGCACCCGGGCCATCAGAGCACCTTCGCTTCTTCGCGCAGTTTCCGAACGAGCTCGGGGACCGCGTCCGCCCCCTCGCCCACGATCTCCCCGGCCTCGGGCGCGGGCGGCTCCGAGAGCGACACCAGCTCCAGGGAGCTCTCGACCGCAGCGGCCTCCTTCTCCTCGAGCGGCTTCCGCTTGGCGGACATGATCCCCTTGAGGCTCGGGTAGCGGGGCTCGTTGAGGCCCTTCTGCGCCGCCACCACGCCCGGCAGGTCGAACTCGACGGTCTCGTGGCCGCCCTCGACTTCGCGTCGGGCGGTGACGTGCCGCCCCGACACCTCGAGCCCCACCACGACCGTGGCGCAGGGCAGGTCCAGGAGCTCGGCCACCATGGCCGGGACCTGCATGTTGTCATCGTCCACGGCCTGCTTGCCGAACAGGAGGAGGTCGAACTCCCGGCCCTCGATCTCGGCGGCCAGCGCCTTGGCCGTGACGAGCCCGTCGTGGGACGGCTCGCCGGCGAGGAGCACCGCGTCGTCGGCGCCCATGGCGAGCGCCGTCCGCAGCTGCTCCGCCGCCTCCTTCGGACCCAGGCACAGGGCCGTCACCGACCCCTCGCCGGCCTCCTCCTTGAGCCGGATGGCCTCCTCGAGGGCGATCTCATCATAGGGATTGAGGACGTACTTCACGCCCGAGGGGTCCAGGGAGACCCCGTCGGCAGCTATCCGAACGCGCGTCTCCGTGTCCGGGACGCGCTTGATGCACACGATGGATCTCACGGTCCAGTCCTTCCTGGTCTCGTACGGCGGAGCGGGCTCCCGCGCCACGGGCCCGGCGGAGTCGGGCGCGGGTCGATGCACGCGCGGCCCGATACCCGTCGGGCCACGGCGCGGCCGAAACTACGGACCTGGCAAAATGGTGTCCAGCACGGAACGAAGGCGGGCGGTCAGCGCTCCTGGATGCGCTCGACCTCCTCCGAGGTCAGGCCGTAGAGGCGATAGGCGACGAGGTCGATGAGCTCGTCGGTAGTCGCCTCCTGGCGACGCATGCGGGCACGCTCCTCGAGCGCCTCGGGACGGGCCGAGCGCAGCTCCACCAGACGCCCGGCGAGCCACAGGAGAAAGTCGTGCGCCACGTCGCGGTGCTCGCGGTCCCGGTCGGGCTCCCCGTTCGTGTTGCGGGGCAGGAGGGCGTCCATGAAAGCCAGGAGTCCCGGGAAGACCATCTCCGTGAGCTCGGCCCCTCCCGACCCCACGGCCTCCTCGCCCGTCTCCTCCTCCCAGCCCAGCTCGGTCCAATACAGCTCGCACGCCTCCTCGAACAGGTGGGTGCGCGACTCGGAGCGCGTGGGCCTGAGGACCACGTCGACCGGGGCCAGATCCCTGTCCACGGACCGCCGAACGCCTCGCAGGCGCTCCTCGATGAGGGTACGCGCCGCCACGCCCCGGTCACCGCTGGGAAGGGCGTAGCTCGCGTCGGTTCGGGTGGGAGGGGCTTCCTCACTCACGGTGGCTCGCCGGGTTCGGGGGAAGAAACCGGGGAGCCAGCGGCCGAGCTCCGCCGCCGCTCCCGGAGCCGGCGCCTCGCCGGCTCCGGGAAGATGCGACCGCCCCGCTCGGCGTACAAGGCCGGGAGCAGCCCGGCGCGCTAGGCTCCGCGGGCCAGTCGGCGCAGGAAGTCCAGGTTGCGCCGATCGGCCGCCGTACCGTCGTCATCCTTGGGCGTCTCCAGGATGCGCGGCACGTCGACGAAGCGCGAATCACGCATCAGGCCGACGAAGCCGGCCTCGCCGAGCTCACCCTCCCCCAGGTGGGCGTGACGGTCGACCCTGCTCCCCAGCCCGGCGCGGGAGTCGTTGACGTGGAACAGGTGCAGGCGCTCGAGCCCCACGGTCCGGTCGAACGCGTCCATCACCTCCCCGTACTCCGTGCGGAGGTCGTAGCCCGCCGCGAACACGTGCGCCGTGTCCATGCACACGCCCACCCGCCCACGCACGTCCGCCGGCACCGCGTCGATGAGGGTCGCGAGCTCCTCGAAGCGCCAGCCGAGCGCCGTGCCGGAGCCCGCCGTCGTCTCGACCAGGACCGTCGTGGGTCCCGGATTTGCGAGGAGCGCGGCCCCGATGGCGGCGGCGTTCTGGCGGAGGGCGGCCTCGCGGTCGCCTCCCGTCGCATTGCCCGGATGGGTGACCAGGTGGTCGATGCCCAGGCGCTGGCAACGTTCCAGCTCCGCCTCGAACGCCGCCCGGGACTTCTCCAGGAGAGCGGCACGCTCCGTCGCCAGGTTGATCAGGTAGCTGTCGTGCGAGGCCACGATACCGATCGGGGAGCCGGCGAGCGCGTCGCGGTAGCGGCGCACGTCGTCCTCGCCCAGGTCGGGCTCCGCCCAGCGCTGGGGCTGGCCGGTGAAGACCTGCAGGGCGGTCGCCCCGATCTCGATGCCGCGCTCCACGGCCCGGGCCAGCCCTCCCGCCACGGAGACGTGGGCGCCGAGCGGCGGAAGGCCCGGGACCGACCCACCGGCGGGCCCTGGAGTGATCTCGGGATGCGTGTCCGTCACCGTCGCGTCTCCCAGGTTCGGGGGTCCGTGGAGCCGCAGGATGGGCCGCCCGGCCCGGCCGCTCAAGTCCGACTCCGGGACCGGCGCTGGACGCGCGGGGCCGCGGACCGGAAACTTCACGGGCCCCGGGATCCGTAGTAGGACTGACGAGATGCCCGATACCCCCGCGACCGGGCGGTCGCGACGGGGAGTGCCGACGGGTCGTCCCGCGCCGGGGCGGGATGCCGTCGCCCGGGCGACGACCTCAACACGGGAGCACGTCGGGGTGTTCTTGGTAGCGCGGAGAGGATGAACGACGTGGGGGAGCCGGTCCGGGAACCCGACCGGCCCGCGCGCGACGAATCCGCTGCCGCAGACGGAGGATCCGGGGAGCCGGCGCGGAGCCGGACGGCGGGCGAGCCGGAGCTGGTGCACGCGGTCCAGCGAGGCGACGAAGCGGCTTTCGGGCGTCTCGTCGACCGCTATCTGGACCGGGCGCACGCGGTCGCGCTCGGCATCCTCGGCGACCCGCACGACGCGGAAGACGCGGTGCAGGATGCCTTCATACGTGCGCTGGAGCGGATCGACCAGCTGTCCCCGGGCAGCCCGTTCGGGCCGTGGTTCTACAGGGTGCTCCGCAGCACGGCCCTCAACTTCCGGAGACACGAGAAGCTGCGGAGTCACGAGGCGATCCCCCTCGACGCCGCCACGAGCAGCGACCCGGAGGTGGAGACGCTCCGGAGGATCGACCGGGAGACCGTGCTCCGCGCGTTGGAGCATCTCCCCGAAATGCAGCGCACGGCCGTGACCCTCTACGACCTGGAGGGCTACAGCCACCAGGAGATCGCCGACATCCTCGGGATCGCGCCGGGCACGTCGCGAGCCCACGTGCACCACGGGCGAAGGGCGCTCCAGCGTTTGCTGGAGCCTGAAGAGGGCGAGGACCGATGAGCACAGAGCGGGAAGACAGGAACGACGGCTGGCCCGCGTGGCTGGAGCCGCTGAGGCCGGATCGGATGGCCCGGGCCCGGATGAAGCGCAGCATTCTGACCGCCGCCGCGCCGCTGCTGGCCGGTCGGCACCCGGCGGGATGGTGGGAGGTCGCGGCCGACTGGTCGTCGGTCGCCATCCCGATCGCGGCGTCCATCGCCCTCCTGTTCGGGTGGATCGCCTACGAGTCCAGCCCGCCGCCGGTGCCCACGCCAGAATCGGAGCAGCTCGAGATCGAGGCGCTTATGCAGCCCGCCGCGGCGGCGGCGCTGCCCGCACTGCTCATCGACCAGTCCGAGCCGAGCTCGGACGCGCTGCTTGCCGCCACGCTGCGTCGGGAGGAGCGCTGACCATGCTCGCCGGATCGCGGCTCCGGGTCGGCCTGGTCCTGGGCGTGACTTTCGCGGCCGGCCTGGCCGGCGGGGTAGCGCTCGATCGACGCGTACTGGCGGCGCCCGGCATCCACGCAGTGGGGCGGCGCGGCGAGCGTGCGGACAGCGCGGTACGAGGCGAGCGGGGACACACGCCGGTCATCGAGCAATTCGCCACCGAGCTCAAGCTGACGGACCAGCAGCGGTCCGAGATCGAGACGATCCTCGACCACTACCGTATGCAGGTACGGTCCATGTGGCAGGACTTCCGGCCCCGCTATGGCGCCATGATGGACTCAGCCCGGACCCGAATCGAGGGCGTGCTGACGCCCGACCAGGTCCAGCAGTATCGGGCGCTGCTCCGGCAGCGGTACCAGCGGGGCGACAACGACTCCACGCGTCGGTCGGAACGGGATTCCGCGGGCCGACGCGACTCGACCACCCACGGCGGATCGAGCCAGGAATGAGACAGCGTGAAGGAGCTTCCATGACGACATACACGATGTCCGCACTCCGGGGCTGCGCGGCGGCCCTGGCCCTCCTCGTGACGGCCGGAGGCCTCCACGCGCAGCAGATGGGCGCGGACACCGCGCTCCGGGCGGACACGGCCATGATGCAGGAGTCGGGTCCGCCGGCCCGGCGTGTGACGCTGGACCAGGCGGTCACCATCGCCATGCAGAACAATCCGGCGCTCACGCAGTCGCGGGCCAGCCTGGACCAGGCGCGCTACAACCGACTGGCGGCGTACGGAAACTTCCTGCCGTCCATCTCGGCCGGATACGGGTACTCGAACTCGAGCTCCGCCCGGCTGGACGTCACCCAGCAGTCGCTCACCCGGACCAGCTACAGCTTCCAGCTCAGCGGCAGCTACGACCTGTTCACGGGGCTGCGGCGCTTTAGCCAGATGAAGAGCGCCAACCTGAACGTGGAAGCCCAGCAGGACGCCTACCGGCAGAGCCGTTACCAGACGCTGTTCGACGTGAAGACGGCCTACTTCAACGCCGTCGCCAACCGGGACCTGGTGGCCGTGCAGGCGGCCACCGTGCAGCGTCAACTGAACCAGCTGAACTTCGTCCGACAGCAACTGCAGCTGGGGCGCTCGACCCGTTCGGACCTGCTGAGCTCGGAGGTGAATCTGAACAACGCCAAGCTGGCGCTGCTCAACGCCCAGAACTCGGCCCGGGCCAGCACCTTCCAGCTCGCCCAGGCGCTGGGAGTCGACCAGCGCGTGGCCCCGGTGGCCGGGGCGACCCTGGAGATCCACACCCTCTCCTACGACCGCCAGCAGCTCCAGTCCATCGCGCAGTCGCAAGCGCCGAGCGTCCAGAGCGCCCGGGCGTCCTACCAGTCCGCCCAGGCCCAGGTGTCCTCGGCCAAGTCCGCCTACCTGCCCAACCTGACCTTCTCCGGAGGATGGGCCTGGCAGAACACCGACTTCCCACCCGAGAACCGGAGCTGGTCCATCCGGCTCACGGGCAGCATTCCGCTGTTCAACGGCTTCCAGCGCGAGTCGCAGCTTTTCCAGGCCCAGGCCCAGGCCGACGCCGCCCAGGCCCAGGAGCGCTCCGCGGAGCTCGCCCTGCGCACCAACATCGACAACGCCTACAACCAGGTGCAGACGGCCATCTCGGGCGGCGACCTGGCCCAGAAGAGCGTGGAGCTCAGCCAGGAGAACCTCCGGGTCACGCAGGAGCGCTACCGGCTCGGGCTGGCCACGATCCTGGACCTCCAGCAGGCGCAGATCAACCTGCAGCAGGCCCAGGTCAACCTCGTGCAGCGCAAGTTCGACTACCAGCTCGGGCTGGCGCAGCTCGAGGCCCTGCTCGGCGAACCCCTCCCACAGGCGGCCGGGGACGCGGGCAGCAACGCTTCGAACGGCTCCCGTGTTATGGAGAAGGACGGCCAGTAGCCGTCGGCGCGCGTCCCGGCCCCTCCGGGCGCCACCCAGAGACTACGACGCCGGGACCTCCCGGGAGACCTGTATGAAGAAGCCGATCAGCGGAACCGCCCTCCTGGCTTTGGTAGCCCTGGCGGTGACCGCCTGCGGGAAGAGCAAGGCCAGCGAGGCGGCGACGGACTTCCAGACCGCCACGGTGGAGCGGCGCGACATCGTGTCGAGCGTCGAGGCGACCGGCAGCATCGAGCCGGTCCAGACGATCGACATCAAGTCGCAGGCATCGGGCGAGATCCTCCAGATGCCCGTGGACATCGCCGATCACGTCCAGAAGGGCCAGCTCCTGGCCAAGGTCGACCCGCGGAACGTCCAGAACACCTACGACCAGGCCAAGGCCAACCTCGCGGTGGCCCAGGCGCAGGCGAAGATCAACGCCGATCGCCTGGCGCGCTCCCAGGTCCTGGCCGACTCGGGCGCGATCACGAAGGACGAGCTGCAGACGGCGATCCTCAACGACGCCACCGCCAAGTCCGATCTCGTGAAGGCGGAGACGAACCTCGAGCTGGCCAGGAAGGAGCTCAAGGACGCGACGGTCGTGGCGCCCATCTCGGGCACCGTCATCGCCAAGGACGTCGAGCCCGGGACGATCATCACCTCCACGAACCAGGTGTCGGGTGGAACGACGATCCTGCAGATGGCCGACTTGACGACCGTGCAGGTCCGCACCCTGGTGGACGAGATCGACATCGGTAAGGTGCAGCCCGGCCTGACGGCCAACATCACGGTAGACGCGTTTCCGAATCGCACCTTCCACGGTACGGTCCTCAAGATCGAGCCGCAGGCGGTGGTGCAGCAGAACGTCACGCAGTTCGCGGTGCTGACCCGGATCAACAACGAGGACCGGTCGCTCCTTCCCGGGATGAACGCCGACGTGACGATCGTGATCGGTCAGCGCGACAGCGTGCTCGCCCTGCCCAATGCCGGAATCAAGACGACCGATGAGGCCCAGAAGCTCGTGGACGCCCTCGGCATGGACCCGTCGCTGCTGCAGGCCAGCGTGTCGTCGAACGGCTCCGGCGCGACGGCACCGACGGCGGCCGATCCGGGCCGTGAGCCGGCGGCCGGTGGGCAGCAGGCCCAGTCCGACGACGGCCTGCCGTCCCCCGAGAAGCTCCGCGGCATGTCGCAGGACGAGCGGCGCAAGCTGTTCCAGTCGCTGACGGCCGACCAGCGCCGCAAGCTCATGGAGCGCTTCCGGGCAGAGCGCGAGAAGCAGCAGCAGGCCCAGTCCAACCCGGCCGCCCCCAAGGATGGGTTCGTGTTCGTCGAGAACGCGCAGGGCCGGGTCACGCTCAAGCCGGTGCGCATCGGGCTGAGCAGCCTGGACTACACCGAGGTGCTGGCGGGCCTCGAGCAGGGCGACAGGGTCCTGGAGGTGCCGCTGTCGCTGGTCCAGCAGCAGCAGCTCCTGCAGCGGTTCCGGCAGCGGGCCGCCGTTCCCGGCGTGAGCCGCAACAACAACTAGTGAAACCATGTTGATCTGGGAGATCGTCCGGGTGGCCCTGGATGCCATCCGGAGCAACAAGCTCCGCTCCTTCCTGACGATGCTGGGCATCATCATCGGCATCGCGGCGGTCATCACGATGGTGGCCCTGGGCCAGGGCGCCCAGAAGGCGGTCGAGGCCCAGATCGCCAGCCTGGGAACCAACGTCCTCACCGTCCGTCCCGGGCAGGGCTGGTTCCACGGCGTGCGCTCGGGCGACGCCCGCCTCACCATGGACGACGCGACCCTGCTGCAGCGCGATGGGCCGGAGGGGCTCAAGGTAGCCCCGCAGATGGAGAACAGCTCCCAGGTGCAGTTTCAGCACACGAACGCCAACATGCGCGTCGTGGGCACGACCCCGGATTACCCGGTCATCAACCACTACGGCCTGGACCTGGGCCGCTTCTTCAGCGACAAGGAGAACGAGGGGCGTCGTCGTGTCGTGGTTCTCGGCGGAGCGGTGCCGGCGGTCCTCAACAGCACGGCCTCCCAGCTCCTGGGGCAGCAGGTCTCCATCGGCAACGTCCCCTTCGACGTGATCGGCGTCCTCCACGAGAAAGGCAGCACGGGCTTCTTCAACGACGACGAGCAGATCTACATCCCGATCACCACGGCACGCTTCCGGGTGATGGGCAGCGACCGGATCCGCAGCATCGACGTCGAAGCCCCGGAGACCATGTCCCAGCCGGTGGCCATGATGGACCTGGAGGAGATCCTGCGGCGAGCCCACAAGCTGCGGCCGGGACAGGACAACGACTTCTGGATCTCCGACCGGGCCCAGCTCCTGGGCACGCGACAGGAGACCACGCAGACGTTCACCTACCTCCTGGCCGGCATCGCGCTGGTCAGCTTGCTGGTGGGCGGCATCGGGATCATGAACATCATGCTGGTCTCGGTCACCGAGCGGACTCGCGAGATCGGACTGCGCAAGGCGCTGGGCGCCACGCGAAAGGCCGTGCTCACGCAGTTCCTGCTCGAGGCGCTGGTCCTGTGCCTGGCCGGCGGGATTCTCGGGATCGCGCTCGGAGGGGGCGGCGCCGCCATCCTCTCCTCCGCGGCCGGGTGGAACGTGGACGTGTCGGCCGAGGCCATCGGGCTGGCCGTCGTGTTCTCGCTCACCATCGGGCTGTTCTTCGGGCTGTGGCCGGCCCGGCGGGCGGCGAGGCTCGAGCCCATCGTGGCGCTGCGGCACGAGTAAGCCCCTTTCCGCTCCCCCGACGCGAACCCGGATGGCGCCACGGTAGTCCGGGCTCGCTCTGGAAGGTCCTTCCCGTACACTCTATCTTCTCGCTGCGGATGACTCCGGACCCCGAGCGACCATGAGCCTCACGACCATCGACCAGCTTCCCGACTCGGCGCGGCTGTGGTGCTTCGCGGCCGACCGCCCTCTCTCCGCCGACGAGACGGCGCGCCTCCTCGGCCTCGTACGCGACTTCCTCGGCGAGTGGGCCGCCCACGGGCAGCCCCTGCGAACCTCGTGCGACTGGTGCCGCGGTCGATTTCTGCTGGTGGCGGTGGACGAGCGCGCGGCGGGCGCGTCGGGCTGCTCGATCGACTCCCTCACCCGCCGGCTCGGAGAGATCGAGGCGGAGCTCGGCGTCCGTCTGCGGGACGGGGCACCCGTGTGGTACGTGGAGTCGGGTAGCGAGGGGGTCGTGCGGCAGGTGTCCCGGAAGGAGTTCCGGGCGCTGGCCGAGGAGGGGCGGGTGGACGGAGCGACGACCGTGTTCGACCTCACGGCCGGACGGCTCTCCGATGTCCGCGAGGGCCGCTGGGAACGACCGGCCTCCGAGTCCTGGCACGCACGCCTCCTCCCTTCCTACGCCCCGACGCGCGCCGGGAGCCCGGGAGACCGGGCGTAGCCGCCCGGCAGTCGGAGAGCACGGAGTCTCACCCGATCGACGAGCCGGGGGCGTCCGCGCAGGAGCTGGCCGTCGCTCTCTCCGGAGGCGGAGCGCGGGCGGCCTACCAGGTCGGCGTCATGCGCCACATCGGTCGGCGCTATCCCGATCGCCATGTCCCCATCATCACGGGAGTGTCGGCCGGCGCCATCAACGCCCTGCACCTGGCGGCCTTCCGGGGCAACCTCGAGGAAGCGACGACCGACCTCGAGGGCCAGTGGCGCAGCCTCACGACCGGGCAGGTGTTCCGCTCCGATCCGCTCACGGTGCTCCGAACCGGGATCGTGTGGGGGTACACGCTGCTCTCGGGAGGTTCGCGGCTGGGCCCCCGGGCCCGCAGCCTGGTGGACACGGAGCCGCTCCGGCACTTCCTGCGCCACGCCGTCGACCCGCGCGGCATCGAGGAGAACATCCGGGACGGCTTCCTGCGGGCGGCCGCCGTATCGGCCACCTCCTACCAGACGGGCCAGACCATCACGTTCGTGCACGGCGATCCGTCCCTGAGCATGTGGGAGCGGCCCCACCGCCGCGCGGTCCGCGACCGCCTCACGGTCGAGCACGTCATGGCCTCCTCGGCGCTCCCGCTCCTGTTCCCGGCCGAGCGGCTGGACGGGCACTTCTACGGGGACGGCAGCATCCGCCAGTCCGCGCCCCTGGCTCCGGCCGTGCACCTGGGGGCCGATCGCATCCTGGCCGTGTCGGCCCGCTACGAGCGCAACGCGGAGGAGGCGCGACATCCGGTGGTCCAGGGCTATCCGCCCCCGGCCCAGGTCATGGGCCTCCTGTTCAACTCGATCTTCCTGGACACGTTGGACGCCGATTCCGTGCGCCTGGACCGCATCAATGATCTCCTCGAGCGCTGCGGTGACGGGGGCGATCCGGGCAAAGCGTTCCGGCGCATCGAGCTCCTCCTGCTGCGTCCCTCCCGGGACCTGGGCCAGCTGGCTTCCGAGTACGCGGACCGACTGCCGCGCATCCTCCGTTACCTGGCGGGGGGGCTGGGCAGCAGGGAGGGCCGCACGGCGGACTTCGTCAGCTACCTCCTGTTCGAGGAGTCCTACCTGTCACGCCTGATGGAGCTGGGGGAGGAGGACGCCACCGCACAGTGGGAGCGGATCGAAGCCTTCCTGGACTGGGGTCCCCCTCAGAGCACGTAGGGGCTCGGCGCCGTGGGCGGCATCTCCAGGGCGTTGTTGAAAGCGTTGAAGTACAGGAACAACCCCACCACCATGGCGATCTCCACCACCTCGCCCTCGTTGAAGTGCTCGCGCAGGCGCGCGAGCGTCTCCGCGGGGACGGCGTTCGAGTCGCGGGTCACGGCCTCCGCGAAGGCGAGGGCGGCCGCCTCGTCGGCCGCGTACAGCCCGGGGTCGATCGTCGCGCCCTGCAGGTCCCGGAGCTGGTCGGGCGTCACCTCCAGCGCAGCTGCCAGCTGCGTGTGGGAGGCCAGTCAGTAATCGCACCCGTCGAGGGCGGAGACCCGCACCGACAGCATCTCCTTGAGCGCCGGGGCGACGGAGCCCCGGCGCATCACCGTCCCGAAGTGGCGGATCATGGTGGCCAGGTGCTCCTCGCGGTGGCCGACCACGCGGAACATGTTGGGCACGTTCCCACGCTCCCTACGGAAGCGGTCGAACACCGCCTGGACGCCCGGCCGGTTGCCCTCCAACGGCAGCCTGGAGATCCTGGGCTCGCTCATGGCACTTCCTCCTTCGTGGACGGCTACATGTCCCCTCGCCGAAGCGGGCGTGCCGCCCGGCCATCCCCTATCTTAGGGGCGATGACGCGCATCCTGCACACCGCCGACCTGCACCTGACCGAGGACCACCCCGAGCGCTGGGACGCGCTGGAGGCGCTCCTGGGCGCGGCCCGGGACCACGCGGTCGACGCCCTGCTGGTGGCCGGGGACCTGCTGGACCGGGGCGGCGACCACGCCGCCCTTCGGCCGCGGCTGCGCGCCGCGTTCGAGAGCCTCGACGTCCCCGTCCTCCTCCTTCCGGGCAACCACGACCGCACGGCCTACCGTCCCGGCCAGGATTGGGGTCCGCGCACCACCCTCCTGCTGGGTGAGCCCGTCCAGGAGGCGGCGGTCGAAGCCGTGCGGGTGGTGGCCGTCCCCTTCCCGGCGGGAGAGATCGGCTTCGGTCACCTGCGGCGGAACGTGGAGGAGAGGCTCTCCGCTCCGTCCGGAGCCGGAAGCGACGCCGGAGCCGGGGCGACGCTCCTCGTCCTGCACGGTACGCTCATCGACGCCTCGGCGCCCCGGATCCAGGACGAGAGCCGCTCGGACGAGGCCGGCCCCTATTTCCCGGTGCGCTCCGACGACCTTCGGGCGCTCCGGGCCGACTACGTCGCCCTCGGCCACTACCACCAGCACGCCCTCCGCCGGCTCGGCGGGCTCCCGGTCGCCTACGCCGGCTCGCCCTCCCCGGTCGGCCCGCACGCGCTCGGACCCCGCTCGGCGATCCTGGTGGAGACCGGCCCGGGGGGGCTGCAGCTCCAGCCGGTCCACCTTCCGGTCCCGTGGCGGGCCCGGATCGAGCGCTGGCTGAACCCGTTCGAGGAGCGCGCCGGCCTCGAGGCGGTCGCCGCCGAGCTGGAAGAGGCCGCCGACCCGCTGTGCGACATGAGGGTCCGGATCGATGGCATCCTGGCCGGGGTGTCCGAAACCGACCTCCGGGAGACGGCCGACCGGGTACGGGCGCGGCTCGTCCCCTCCTTCGCGAAGCTCGAGCTCGACCTCGCGAGCGTCGGGCTCGACCCGGCCCGGGCCGATCTCTTCCGCGACTTCCGACGCCGCCTCGAAGCCCGGCTGAAGGCCGACCGCGCCCAGGGCCTGGTTCGCTCCGAGACCGTGGAGCGCCGGGCGCTCGAGCTGGCGGCCCGCGCGCTCAAGGTCTAGAAGACCGTTGAGGAACCGGGGCGACCCGCGGTGAGGATCGTGCGCGTCCGGGTGCCCTCGTTCGGGCCCCTGCGGGACCTCGAGATGGAACCCTCCCCGGGGCTCACCGTGGTGTGGGGCCCGAACGAGGCCGGCAAGACCACGCTGTTCGACTTCATGGTCTCCCATCTGTTCCGGTGGGAGCAGAAGACCGGCACGCGGCTCGAGACGATCCTTCCCGGCGTCGACCGGTTCGGAAGCGCCGCCGAGGCGGGAGGACAGGTCGAGGTCCGCCTGGGCGACGAGGTGCTCTCCTATCCGGGCTCCACCTCCCTGCTGCACCGCCTCGAGCTCGAGCACGCGAGCCTGGCCGGCCTGTTCTGCGTGCGCTCCGGGGAGCTCGAGCTCCCCGGAGCGGCGCGCGGCGAGTTCTGGCCCGAGCTCAAGAAGCTCCTGTCGGGCCTCCCGCGCGGCGTCGACACTCTCCGGGCAGCCGTGCACCGGCAGGCGCACCTCACACCCGGGGGAGTCCCCAGCGACCGCGGGGATCCGGGGCCGCGCACCCGCCACCGGGAGCTGAAGGAGCGCATCGAGCGCCTCGAGGTCCTGGAGAGGCGGCTCGAGCCGGCCGCCCGCTTCGAAGCGGACGTGGCCCGCGTCGACGCACGACGGGAGGCGATGGAGCGGGCGCGGGTGGCGCTGATCGCCACCCTGTTCGAGGAGCGCGAGCGGCTGGCGTCCGAGCTGGCCGATCTCCCCGAGCTTCCGATCGAGGCCCTGCGGGAGTGGCGCTCGCTCCGGCACGAGCGCGAGGGAGAGCTGTCCCGGCGTCTCGAGCGGGCGCGCACGGGGATCGACGAGGCCACCGCCGAGGCGGCCCGCCGGGCGCAGCGCCGCAGGGACGCCGAGCGGGAGGCCGAAGAGCTCCGCGCCCGCCTCGACGCGGCCCAGGAAGCCGGACTGGAGCGCCGGACCGCCGAGCTGGCCACCGAGCCGCAGCGGCTCGAACGGGAGCCATCGGCCCTGTCCAGCTGGATCTACAAGGCCGGTTTCGGACTCGTCCTCGTCCTCCTGGCACTGGCGCTCTTCCTGCCCGGGCACCTGCTCACCACCATCGCGTTCCCCCTGCTGATCGCCCTCGTGGCGCTGGCGATCCCGGTACTCTACTGGCGCCACCGGCGGCGGAAGGGCGAGGAGGCCCGCCGCGACCGGGCCGAGCGCGCTCGTAGTCTGCGGGAGGACGCGGCGGCGGCCGGGCTCGAGGTCGAAAGTGCGTCCGAGGTGGCCGAGCACCTGCGGCGACTGGAGGTGGAGGCCGCGCGTCGGGAGAGCGAGCTCGAGGCGGCGGCGGCCTCGGCCGAGGAGGCCGAGGGCCGCGCGGCCCGGGCCCGTGAGGAGCTGGGGGCCGCGGAGAGGCGCCTCCGGGAGATCGAGCGGCGGACGGCCGCGCTGGCGGAGCGGCTCGAGGTCGAGGGCATCGACGAGGCCGAAGCGCGCGCGCGCACGCGCGAGGAATGCGCCTCGCGGCTCCGCGACGTGGAGCGGTCCCTGGAGGCGCTGGCCGGTCCCGACCCTGCCCGCTGGGACGTCCCCGCCCCCGAAGACGCGGAGGCGCTCCCGGCCTGGGACCCGGAGGAGAAGGCGCGCCTGGAGCGGCAGGCCGCGACGCTGCGCTCGGACTACCGGGAGCTGCGGGACGCCTTCGTGCAGGCCGGACTATCCACTCCCGAGGACGTGCTCACGGAGCTGCGCTCGGCGCGCGCCGCGGCGCTTCGCCTGGAACTGGACTGGGAGGCGGGTCGCCTGGCCGGCGAGGTGTTCGCCACCATGGACGAGGTCCTGGAGCTCCGCCTGTCCGAGGCGCTCGACAGCCGGGGTCCCCTGTCGCCGGGCGCCCTGCTCCAGTCGGTCACCGGACGGTACCGCGGCCTCGTCCGCGACGAGGGGGGGGGGCTCGAGCTGGTGGACGAGGAGGGCCTGCGCCTCCCCATCGACCTCGTGAGCCGTGGCACGCGGGACCAGGTGCTCCTGGCCCTGCGCGCGGGGCTGGCGCGCGCCGCGTTGCGCGCCGCCGGGCTCGAGGAGCCCGGCCTGCTCCTCCTGGACGATGCCTTCCTCACGGCCGACTGGTCGAGGAGGGAGCGCCTGGTGGAGACCGTCGCGGAGCTGGCCGGAGAAGGCTGGCAGGTGATCTATCTCACCTGCGACGACCACCTTCGCGATCTGTTCACGGGAGCCGGGGCCCGGCTGGAAGAGCTCTAGCGCGGCGGGCGGCGGGACCCCGTCCAGGCGCGCGCCCGGGTCTCAGCGGATCTCAGCCTCGCGGGCGGTGTTCCCCGGCGGTCCCGGACGCGGAATACCGCCCCTTCAGTCCGCGCCACCGCGCCTCCACCCACAGCAACCCGTCGTCGATCACCTCGTAGAACACCGGCACGATCAGCAGCGTCAGGGCCGTCGACGTGAACATCCCCGCCACCACGGCCACGCCGAGCGGTCGCCGCGACTCGGCGCCCGCGCCCAGCGCCAGCGCGATCGGAAGCACGCCGAAGATGATGGCCACCGAGGTCATGAGGATGGGCCGCAGCCGCACCGTCCCCGCCCGCAACACCGCGTCGCGGCGCGCCTCCCCCGCCTCGCGGCGCTGGTTGGCGTAGTCGACCAGGAGGATGGAGTTCTTGGTCACCAGCCCCATGAGCATGATGATCCCGATCATGCTGTAGATGTTGAGCGTCATGCCGAGGGCGGCCAGGGCGGCCACCGCGCCCACCAGTGCCAGCGGCAGCGCCAGCATGATCGTGAACGGGTGCACGAAGCTCTCGAACTGGGCGGCCAGCACCAGGTAGATGGCCACCACCGCCATCAGGAGGGCGAACGCCAGACTGGCGAAGGACTCCTGGAAGCTCTCCGCCTGCCCGGCCACGTCGGTGGAAAAGCCCGCGGGCAGGATGCTATCGGCCAGCGCCTGCACGTGCTGCAGCGCCGTGCCCAGCGGCACGCCGGAGACGTTGGCGCCGATCGTGGCGGAGCGTTCGCGGTTACGGTGGTTCACGACATTGGGGCCCGCGGCCTCGTTCACGTTCACCAGGTTCCCGAGCTGCACCAGGGAGCCGTCCGAGGCGCGCACGTAGATCGAACGGAGGTCCTCCGGGGTCGCCCGGAACCGGTTCTGGAGCTGGGCCACCACCCAGTAGCGGTTGTCCCCGCGTTCGAAGTCCCCGATGTGCCGGCCCCCGAGCAGGATCTGGAGCGTGTTCGAGATCTCCGCCACGCTCACGCCCAGGCGCGACGCCTTGGCGCGGTCCACGTTGACCTGCAATTGCGGCTTGTTGAGGTCCAGGTTCGAGTCGACGCCCTGGAGTCCCGGGATCCGCTGGGCCAGCGTCACCATGCTGTCGGCGTAGATTCCGAGGGTGTCCAGGTCTGGATACTGGATCACGAACTGGAGCGGCTTGCCGAACGCCCCGGTCGACAGGCCGCTGAGGGCGATCGGGTAGGCGTCGATGCCCGCCAGGGAGCCGAACTTTCCGCGCAGCTCGTTCATGATCTGCTGCTGGCTCACCGACCGCTTCGCCTTGAGCCGCACGAACACGATGCCCGTGTTCACGGACGGCGGCGCCCCGATGGCCAGCCCGATGGCCGAGAAGAACCGGTCCACGCCGGGCGTGGATGCCGTCATCTGCTCGATGCGCTTCAGGTAGGCGTCCGTGTAGGCCAGGGTGGCCCCCTCGGGCGCCTTGAACGTGATGAGGAACTGTCCCCGGTCCTCCTGGGGCACGAACTCCTTCCCCATCACCCCCATGATCGCGAAGCTGGCCAGGAGGCTCCCGACGGCGATCCCCACCATGGTCCAGCGATGGTCGAGGGCCCAGGACAGGGTGCGGCGGTAGGCGTCGGTGACGCGCTGCAGGAGCCCCTCGACGGCCTCGAACACGCGGTTGCGGCTCTCCTCCAGCTTGAGGATCCGTGAGCTCAGCATGGGGCTCAGCGTGAGGGCCACGAAGGCCGAGATCAGCACGGAGACCGCCACGCCGAGCCCGAACTCGCGGAACAGCCGGCCCACGATGCCGCTGATCAGGGCGATGGGCAGGAACACGATGACCAGCGTGATCGCGATCGCGATGACCGCGAAGGCGATCTCGGCCGAGCCCTTCCGTGCCGCCTCCAGGGGCGCCTCGCCTTCCTCCATGTGCCGGTAGATGTTCTCCACCACCACGATGGCGTCGTCCACCACGATCCCGATCGACAGCACGAGCGCCAGGAGCGTGAGCGTGTTGATGGAGAAGTTCAGGGCGTAGAACACCGCGAACGTCCCCACGATGGACACGGGTATGGCGAGGGCCGGGATGAAGGTGGCCCGCCAGCTCCGCAGGAAGAGGAGGATCACGAGCACGACGAGCCCGAACGCCACGAACAGCGTGAAACGGACCTCGGACAGGGAGTCCTTGATGAAGTCGGCGTTGTTGACCGCGACCAGGATCTTGTAGCCCGGCGGCGCCTGCGCTCGGATCTGGTCCACCTCGCTGAGCACCCGGTCGGCGACGTCCACCGTGTTGGCATCGGACTGCTTCACCACGCCGACGCCGACCGTGGGTGTCCCGTTGAACCTGGCCAGCGTGCGCTCATCCTGGACTCCGGCCTCCGCCTCCCCCACGTCGCCGAGCCGGATGGGCGTGCCGTCCCGCGTGGTGATGATCAGGTCGTTGAAGGAGGCCGCGGTCGGGAACTGGCCCTTCGTACGGACCGTGAACTCCCGGGTCTGGCTCTCGACGCGGCCCGAGGGAAGGTCCACGTTCTGGGACAGGAGGGCGCGCTGCACGTCATCCACGGTGAGCTCGTGCGCCGCCAGCTCCCGCGAGTTCAGCCGGATTCGGACCGCGAAGCGCTGCTCGCCCCCCAGTATGATGTTCCCCACCCCGGGGATCCTCTGCAGCCGCTCCTTCATCACGTCGTTGGCGAAGTCGTTGACCTCGGTGATCCCGAGCGACGAGTTCTGAACGCTGAGCCAGATGATCGGCTGGGCGTTCGGATCCACCTTCTGGATGACCGGGTCCTCGGCATCCTGCGGCAGCTGGCCGCGGGCCAGACTCACCTTGGCCCGAACGTCCTGCAGGGCCAGGTCCACGTTCCGTGACAGGTCGAACTCCGCGGTGATCTGGCTGGCGCCCTCGCCGCTGATCGAGGTCAGGGTCTTGAGCCCCTCGATCGTGTTGATCTGCTCCTCGAGCGGCTTGGTGACGTTGGTCTCGACGACCGTCGGGCTGGCGCCCGGAAGGGCCGTCGACACGCTGACGATCGGATACTCGACGTTGGGCAGCTCCCGAACGGCCAGGTTCCGGTAGCCCAGCCAGCCCGCGAGCAGGATCGTCATGGAGACGACCAGCGTCAGGACCGGCCGCTTGATCGAGGTGTCCGGAAGGAACACGGCTCAGCCTCGCGCGGCCGAGTCGGAGGCGGCTCGCCCGGCCGAGTCGGGGACGCTCCCGGACGCGGAGTCGGATGCCGGGCGCCCCCCGGCCGGCAGGCCCACGCCCCGCCCCTCGATCCTCACCGGAGCCCCGTCCTCGAGCCGCTGCTGGCCCGCGGTCACCACCGTGTCGCCGGGAGCGACGCCGGACAGGATCTCGACCCGCCCCTCGGTTCGCGCCCCCGCCTGGACGGGCGTGCGACGCGCCTTTCCGTCCCGGACCAGATACACGAGCATCTGCTGGTCGCTGGGCACGATGGCGGCTTCCGGGATCACGATCGCGCCCGAGCGCCGCTCCAGCACGAGGCGGACGTCGGCCGAGGAGCCGGACCGGAGCTTCCCGTCCGGATTGGGAACCTCGGCCTTCAGAGTCATCGAGCGATTCACCGGGTCCACGGTGGGGCTCACGAAGTAGACCTGGCCGTCGAACCACCGGCCGGGGACGTTCGGCGACTTGACCTGCATGGAGCTGCCCGGATGGAGCCGGTCCGAGTAGCCCTCGGGGACCGTGAACCGTACCTGAAGCGTGTCGTCGTCCGTGACGGTGAACAGAGGGTCCCCCTTACGGACGTAATCGCCCACGTCGAAGGTCCGCTCCCCCACCCTGCCGGCGAAGGGGGCGCGGATGGTGGCGTCGGCGAGCTGCTGGCGCGCCAGCGCCGCGTTCGCCTCCGCCTGGTCCACCTGCGCCCGGGCCGACCGGTAGCTGGACTGCAGGTCGTCGAACGCCTGCTTGGAGATGGCGCCCTGGGCCAGGAGGCCCTCGTTGCGCTGGACCTGCCGTTCGAGGTTCTCCGACTGCGTCCGGGCCTGCTGGGCCGTCGCCTCGGCCGCGTGCAGCGCCGCCCGCAGCTTGGAGGCATCCAGCTGGACGAGCACCTTGCCGGTGGGCACCCGGGATCCTTCCTCGAAGTCGATCCCGGAGACGGTGCCGTCGATTTCCGAGGCCACCTGGGCGGACGACTGGGCCTGCAGCGTTCCCACGGCGCTGAGCTCGATGGACAGCGTGTCGCGCCTGGCGACGTCGACCTCGACGGGCAGTGTCCGTGGGCTCGTGGCCCCTTCGCCCCCGCCGCCGCACGCGGTGGCCAGCAGCGCGGCCGCGACCGCCGCCACGACGGCCTCGAAACGCGAAGGGCCGACGCGTCCGCGCCGGCCCCGTGGCCGAACCCCATCGGGGCGGCGCGCGCCGGGCCCGCCCCGCCCGGGCACTCCCGTCCTCTTCCGTCTTCTATGCACCACCAGGGTCTCCCGTGAGTCCAGCGTGAGCGCGTGGAGGCCCGTCCATCGACCTCGAGGCCCCATCTGCATACTCCCTGCCAGCCTACTTGTCCCGAAAGGCCGCCGAGCTCGTCGAGTGCCCCGGATCCACCCGGGCGTCGGGGTTGGCGAAGTGCACGGCGTTGTTTACCGCGATGGCCGCTTCCCCGAAGCCCGTCGAGATCAGCTCCAGCTTCCCCTCGTACGTGACGATGTCGCCCGCGGCGAACACGGCGGGCAGGTTGGTCATCATACGGGTGTCGACCCGTATCGTGTTTCCCTCCAGCTCCAGCCCCCAATCGGCGATCGGACCGATGTTGGGCACGAAGCCGATGAGCGCCAGCACGTCGTCGATCTCGAGCTCCCGACGCTCCTCGGTGCGGTTGTCGCAGATCGTGGCGCCCGTGATGTGCTCCGCGCCGTGGATCGCCTCCACCTCGTGGTGGGTGAGGAGCTCGATCTCTCCTTTCGCGGCCGCCCCCTCGACCAGGCTGACCGTGTGATCGTGGGCCCGGTAGCGGTCGGAGCGGTGGATGTGCACGATCGACTCGGCCACGTCCCGCAGCGCCCAGCTCCAGTCGAACGCGGAGTCTCCCCCGCCCACGAGCAGCACCCGACGGTCCCGGAACGCCTCCGGGTCGTGCACGTGCGGCCATACGCCTCGCTTCCAGAACTCGTCGAACCCGGGACACTTGATGCGACGCGGCTTGAAGGCCCCCTTCCCGGCCGCGATCACCAGCGTGCGGGTAGGCCGCTCGCCCCGGTCGGTCTCCAGCACCAGGCGGTCGTCCTCTCGCCGCAAGCCGTCGACCCGCTCGTCCAGGCAGATGTCGGCATCGAACTGCGTGGCCTGCTGCACCAGCGCCTTGGCCAGGTCCTTGGCCAGGATCTTGGGGAAGCCGCCCACGTCGAACACGTCCTTCTCGGGGTACAGCGCCGTGAGCTGTCCCCCGAGTTCGGGGAGGACGTCGATGAGCCGGGCGCTCACCCCCCGCATACCGGCGTAGAACAGGCCGTAGAGCCCCGTCGGGCCCCCGCCGATGATCGTGACATCGACCAGCTCGGAGCTCATGGAGCCGAGCGCCGAGCCACGGCGTCGCCGCTCCCGCGCGAAGCCGTGCCACGGGCCGCCGTACGCTCCTGGCTGATGCGCGTGCTGTACATCCCGTAGTCGATTATGGCGTACACCGATGTCACCCCGACGAGGAGGATCAGGACCGGCACGTACCTCGGCCAGAACAGGAGGGCGAAGAAGGTGGCGACCTGCAGGCCGGTGGTCAACTTGCCCCCCAGCCTCGAGCGGAAGGGCAAGCTCCGCCCCGCCAGTCGACCCACCAGGTAGGACCCTGCCGTGAGGATGTCCCGCAGCACGAGGATCAGGAAGCCCGCCCAATCCAGGTGCCCGCCCGGCAGGAAGGAGATGAGCCCGACGAGGACGAACACCTTGTCACAGAAGGGATCGAGCAGGGACCCGAGCTCGGAGGCGGTCCCGCTGAGCCGGGCGATCAGTCCATCCAGGAGGTCGGTGAGGGCGCCGGTGGCCACCACGACGGCCAGCCATCCGCGGTCGCTCACGACCAGGAACAGGAGGGCCAGGGGCACGCGGCTCAGGGACAGGAGGTTGGAGACGGTCAGGAAGCCCGGGTCACTCCCGTCCGGGTCCCCGGCGGGACCGACCTGACCCTCCGACTCGGCTACCATCCGCCCCTCAGTCTCGTTCGACCGCTTCGCCCACGGGCTCGCCGCGGAACCACCGCGAGACCTGGTACCGCCGGAGCGCCGCCGCCAGCACCAGCTTCAGGAACACGGCCGCCGGAACTGCAAGGAGCAGACCGACGAAGCCGAAGAAGAAGCTGAACAGGGCGAGCGACAGGATGACCCACACGGGGTGAAGACCGACGGACTGTCCCACGATCCGGGGACCCAGGATGCTTTCCAGCACCTGCTCCACCCCGAACACCACCCCGATCTTGAGCAGCCCGCCCAGGAAGTGTCCGCTGAACAGCGCGATGAGCACCGCGGCCAGCAGGCTGGCGATCAGCCCCAGATAGGGCACGAAGTTCAGGACACCGGCCAGCAGGCCCAGCAGGAGCGCGTACGGGAAGCCCAGGATCCAGAAGCCGACGCCGATGATCACGCCCACGCAGGAGGCCAGCAGCACCTGGCCTCGCAGGTAGCGGCCCAGGAGCCGGTCGTACTCGCCGGCCATGGCGACCACACGGTCCCGGTAAGCCCGCGGGAGGAGCTCCTGAATGCGCCCGCGCAGCGCGTCCCAGTCGCGCAGAAGGTAGTAGGTGAGGATCGGGAGGAGCACGAAGTACCCGATTACGGTGAGCACCGCCCCGATGCCGCGGCCGATGCCGAGCACCGCCTGCAGCCCCCCCGAAGCGACCTCCGCCTGCCGTCGCTGCAGGTACTGCACGAGCGACTGGGCGTCGATGTCCCGCAGGGTGGGCAGGGTGCGCTCGTCGATCCCCCTGATGCCCATCCGGATGATCCAGGCCCGCACGCTCTCCAGCCACTGCTCCAGCGTCCGCAGGTAGGTGGGGACGTTGGCGATGAGCTGCGACAGCTGGTTGGCCACCGCGGGAACGAGGACGAAGATGATCAGCGCCAGGACGCCGGCGAGCGGGAGCGCCAGAAGGGCCACGGCCGCGGAGCGGGGCAGGCCGAGGCGCTGAAGCCGGTCGACCACCGGGTCCAGCACGTACGCCAGAAGAAAGGCCAGGACGAAGGGCGCCAGCAGGAGTCCCGCCCGCTCGGCGACCCACAGGAGGGTGAGGATCGCGGCCACCACCGTGAGGCGCGCCACGAACGGCGAGGACTGGTGCGGCCACGCCAGGTACAGGTAGAGGAGGAAGAGCACGAAGGGCGACAGGACGCTGCGGACGCTCACCGCCAGGACGAGGAACGCGACCAGGATGATCGCCGCCTGCGGCCACGCCGGCCACGTCCGGCTCGCCCCTCCCCGCGCTTCGCCGTTCACGGCCTCACCTCGTCACAGGTAGTCGTCCAGGGCGACCGCGAACGGGAGCGGCTCGAGCCGGAACACCCGCCTCAGGGCCGCGGCCCCTTCCACGGCCCCCGGCAGCGCCAGGACACGGAGCGCCGACAGGGCCGAGGGGGCGGACAGCCCCGTCCTGTCCGCCAGCGCGGCCAGCCTCCGACCGCTCCACCGGGGCAAGCGCACCACCCTCCGCGCCAGCGACAAGCGCCGGGCGACGGCCCCGACGACCTCGGTCGGGGAGAGGACGTCGGGGCCGGCCAGCTCGTGGGTCGCGTCCGCGACATCCGCCCTCTCCACGGCCTGGCACAGCGCCTCGGCCACGTCCTCGACCGCGGCCGGCTGGACCACGCCCTCGTCCGGCCTGCCGGGCGCCACGAAGAGCGGCCCTCTCCGCAAAGCGCGAGCCAGCACCGAGACCACGTGATCATCCGGTCCCACGACCAGCGAGGGGCGCAGGATCACGTGCTCCGTCCGGCCCGCGCGGATCGAACGCTCGGCCTCGCGCTTGCGAGCCGCGAAGGGCCCGTTCGCATCCCTGGCCCCGAGGGCGCTGACGTAGACGATCCGCCGGACTCCGGCTCTCTGCGCCGCCTCGACCAGGTTGCGGGTGCCGTCCAGGTCCAGGCGCCGCGCCTCCTCGCCGCCCGGCGCCAGCCCGCCGGCCAGGTGCACGACCACCTCGCACCCGCGCACCGCCGCGTCCACCCCCGAGCCCGACGTGATGTCGACCGGAGTCCACTCGAGGTCCGGCACCACGCGGTCCGCGTGCGGTGCCCCTCGGCGGCACACGGCCCGCACGCGGTGCCCGCGTCCGAGGAGGCGCGGAAGCAGATGGCGTCCCAGGAACCCGCTCCCGCCCACGACGAGGACGCTCGTGCTCCGCTCCGGTGCTGCGAGGAGAGGCTCCTCCGCGGTCTCCGTCGCGGTCTCGCCGGCCTGCGATACGTCGAACGACGGGCTGGAACGAGGCGACGAAGGGCCCCCCGACATGACCTCTCCTGGCTGGCGGGACGAGAAGCCTCAATGTGCCGCCGCCGCCGGAGCTATGCAACGAGCGGGGGAGCGGACGGGCGCCGGGCGGCGCCCGTCCGGCGAGCTCAGTCGACCAGCGCCGCCGCCTCGCTCTCCGCGTCCACCGGATCGCCGGTCCCTTCCGCGCCCGGTTCCGGAACGCGGGCGTCGAGGAATACGAAGTCCTGGACGATGACATCCACGGTCGGGATGCTCACGCCGTCGCGCTCGTAGGACCCGTACTCGATGCGCCCCTCCACGTACAGCCGGTTCCCCTTGCGCAGGTAGAGCTCGGCGGCCTCGGCCGCGCGACCCCAGAACGTCAGGCGGTGCCAGTCCGTCCGGCGCTGCTCCTGCCCGTCCACCTCGTAGCGTCGGTTCGTGGCCAGCGACACGTGCGCGACCCTGGTCCCCTTGCCCGTCTCCCGAACGTCCGGATCGGATCCGGCGTTCCCCACCAGCGTCACGCGATTGACCGAGCGGCTCATCGGCTGCCTCCTGCGAGTGGCGTCCCTGCCTGGCGCCCGCTGGCCCGGGTCGGGACCGGCGGACGGACTCGACGGCTACGATGCCCGAGGGTCGCCGAGCCGGGGAGGGGCCTCCGGCCGGTCGGGCGACCGGCCGATCCGGGGTTGACGGAGCACGGGGCGGAGGAGCGCCCCCGTCTGGTCACTAGAAGATGGAGAACTTGAAGTACTTGCCCGGATTCCGCTTGAGCTCGTCCAGGAGGGACCGCAGCTCGACCAGCGTCGAGGCCAGATTCTCGTAGAGATCCGGGTCGCTGGCGAGCTGCCCCAGGGAGCCGCGACCCGCGTTGACGCCGGCCACGAGGGAGTTGAACTCGCCGAGCACGCTGTCGGCCCGGGTGGCGACGTGGTTCACGTGGCCCATGGTCGTCTGCATCTGCGACGCCACGTCCGTCATGGATCCGGACGCCTTCTGGACGTTCGCGAAGATGTCCTGGAGCTCTCCACCCTGCGTCGCCTCCTCCAGCCGCGCCAGGGTCGAATCCAGGTCGGCGCTCGCCTGGCGCACGGTGCGGCCGGCCGCCGCCATGTCTTCCGCGAAGCCTCCGAAGCTCTGCCGCTGCCGTCCGAGCAGCTCCACCAGGTCCGCGCTCGCCTTCTCGAAGTTGTCGATCGATCGCGCCAGGTTCGCGGCCGTCTCCTTGTTGAATGCCACTTCGACGCGCTGCGTGATGGTCTGGAGGTTCGACGCGATCTCGGCCGTGTAGTCGCTGAGCTGGGCGAAGTCGGTGGCCGTCTGCCCGGGCAGGACGCTGTCGGGACGCGGGATCGAGTCCTGGCCCATGCCGGCGCGGCTCCCGGCCGGAACGATCGCGGCACCCCACTCGCCGAACAGCGACCGCGGCCGCAGGAGGACGGCGGGGTGGCTCGGCAGGGGCGCGTCGGTCCGAACGCGCAGGACGACATCCACGCCCGAGCGCGCGAACTGGACGGCCTGCACGCGGCCGATCTCGACGCCGCGCAACGTGACCACGTTGCCCGGTCGGAGCTGGCCGACCGTCTGGACCCGGGCCGTGAGGGTGCGGAAGTCGCCGCTCAGCCGCGAGCGCGACAGCCACAGCCCTCCCACCACGATGACGGCCAGACCGAGGAGCACGAAGGCACCCGTGATGATCTCGTCGCGTCGTTTCATCGTCCCGAGCTCTCCCCGCCGGACCTGTCCGGGCCGGGCCTCGCCGAGGCCCTCAGTCGTCCGGCCACAGGTCCCGCCTTCCCTCGACGAACGCCTTCACGGCCGCATCATCCGTATGCTCGATCTCCTCGGGCGTCCCCAGCCAGGAGACCCGTCCCTCCCGGAGGAGCGCGATGCGGTCCGCGACGCGGCACGCGCTCCGCATGTCGTGCGTGACCACGATGCTCGTGGCCCGCAGGTCCTCCTTGAGCTGCAGCACGAGCTCGTCGATCATCGACGTGGTGACCGGGTCGAGACCGCTCGTCGGCTCGTCGTACAGAAGATAGGTCGGACGCGGCGCCACGGCTCGGGCGACGCCCGCGCGCTTGCGCATGCCCCCCGAGAGCTCGGCCGGGTAACGGCCCTCCCAGCCGCCGAGGCCCACCGTCTCCAGGCTCTCTCGCGCGCGCTCCTCGATCTCCGCCGCCGGCGTGCCGTGGCGCCGCAGGGCGAGGCGCACGTTCTCCGCCACCGTCATCGAGTCGAACAGGGCCGACGACTGGAACACGTAGCCCATGCTGAGCCGCAGCCGGCGGACCCTCTCCCGGTCGGCCCCCGTCACCTGCTCGTCCCCGATCCACACCTCACCGCTGTCCGGCTGCAGGAGGCCGGCCACGTGCTTGAGGAGGACGGACTTCCCTTCGCCCGAGCGACCGATCACGGCCACCGTCTCACCGGTGGCGACCTCGAGGTCGAAGCCGCGCAGGACGTGGAGGTCGCCGAACGAGCGGGTGAGACCTTCCAGCCGGATCACAGCAGCACCACGGCCCAGAAGGCGTCCAGGACGAGGATCACCATGCAGGCCACGACCACGGCCCGCGTCGTGGCCCGTCCCACTCCCTCCGCTCCGCCGCTCGTCGTGTAGCCGAACAGGCACCCCACGCTGGTGACGACCACGCCGAAGCTGGCGGATTTGATGAGGGCGTAACGCAGGTCGAAGGGCCGGTAGAACATGCGGAGGCCGCGCACGAACTCCTGGCTGGAGAGATCCAGGAGGCCGGTCGACGTGATCCAGCCGGCCACGATGCCCATGCCCACCGCGAACGCGACCACGATCGGGAAGGTGATCAGCCCGGCCGTGACCCGCGGCACGGCCAGGTAGGCGAGCGGGTCGTAGGCCAGCATCTCGAGCGCATCCACCTGTTCGGTCACCCGCATCGTCCCGATCTCGGCCGCGATGTTGGCTCCCACGCGCCCGGCCAGCACGAGGCCCGTGAGCACGGGCCCCAGCTCCAGGATGATCGTCTTGCCGACGAGCGTTCCGACGAAGTAGAGCGGCACGGCTCCGGTGAACGCATACGAGCTCTGGAGGGCCAGGACGACGCCCGTGAACAGGGCGATGAACATGGCGATCGGCACGGAGTCGACGCCGATCCGCCGGGCCTGGGTGGCCAGCTGGGGCCACCAGGTCCGGAACTCCGACGTCGCGCGCAGCACGTCCACCGCGAAGCCGGCCGTGCGTCCAGCCACCGCGGCCACGGCTGCGGCTCCACGACCGATCCAGCGAACGGGCTCGAGAAGTCGCATCGCCACACGTTACGCCCGGCCCGCAGGGGGCGAAAGCAGAGGGCCCCGCCGGAGCCGCCCTCGAACTGTGGCCCGCCCCTTGCATATTCAACTCGTTCAACTAGTATTGAAGATTCTGAGAGAGGGGCGCGAGGTCCCGACGATGGAGACGGGACCGGCCCCTCGACGCACGATTCGCACCCCGGGCAGGAGGTGGCTGGTGGATCCGGCGGTCCAGGAGTTCGTCGAACGGATCGGCATGGAGACACAGTGTGAGGATCTCGCCAGGACGGCGGGGCGGGTGTTCGCCTACATGGTCCTGCGCGGCGGGCCGAGCTCGGGCGACGAGCTGACCAGCACGCTCCAGATCAGTCGTGGAGGCGTCAGTATGAGCACCCGCTACCTGGAGTCGCGAGGTCTGCTCGAGCGCACCGGCAGGCCGGGAGACCAGCGGGTCTACTACCAGCTTCCCGAGGACCCGTTCGGGAACCTGATCGAGCAGTCGCTGGAGCACCGCCGCCGAATCCGGGACGTGACCCGCGAGGCACGGATTGCCCTGCAGGATGTCGAGCTCGGACCGGAATTCGAGGGCGGCGTCGAGAGGCTCGAGCGCATGGAGGCGTTCTACGACCTGGTCGTCGGCCGGATGGAGACCGGGCTCAAGACGTGGCGATCCGCCGCGGGCGAGGTCGTGACCCGGCAAGTCGACGGGACAGCATCGTGAGCGAGGATGGCAGCGTGAGCCAGACACAGCACGAAGAAGAGGAAGCGCCGCGGCCGGACGTCGCGCCGGATCCCGGCCCGTGGCCGGCCATCAAGAAGTGGGCGATCCGCATCGTGCCGCTGACGCTGGTCGTCCTCGCGGCGGCCTACCTGGGCCCGAAGTTCATCTATTCCCTCTCCCACGAGAGCACGGACGATGCCTACGTGGCAGGCACGATCGTGCCCATCAGCGCCCAGGTGGCCGGACGCGTGACGCACGTGTGGGTCATCGACCACGAGCACGTGCGCCGGGGACAGCCCCTGGTCGAGATCGACTCGACCGACTACCGGAACGCCCTCCAGGGGCGGACGGCGGCGCTCTCCAGTGCCCGGGCCCAGCGCGACGCCACCGCAGCGTCGATCGAGGAACAGCGGAAGGTCCTGGCCAGCGCCCGGGCCAACCTCGAGGCCGCCCGCTCCGAGGCCGCCCTCGCCGACTCGGACCGGCACCGGTACGCCGGACTCCTGGAGGCGGGCTCGATCTCGCCGAGCGAGTTCGACCACAAGCGGTCGGCGGCTCAGGTCGCCGGCGCGAAGGCGCAGGCCGCCGTGGCCGCCGTCCAGCAGGCCCGGGCCACCCTGACCCGCCTGCGGGCCGAGCTCAAGGTGCAGGAGGATCGCATCGACCAGGCCCGGACCGACCGCGACCAGGCCCGCACGCAGCTGGGCCGGACCACGGTCGTGGCCCCGGCCGATGGCGTCCTGGCCCAGAAGGACGTGGACCCGGGCCAGGTGATCCAGGCCGGCCAGCCCCTCATGCAGCTCGTGCGTGAGGACAGCATGTACGTGGACGCCAACTTCAAAGAGACCCAGCTCCACGACATCCGGATCGGCGACGAGGCCGAGGTCGACATCGACGCGTATCCGGAAGTCACCTTCCAGGGCCACGTCGGGAGCTTCCAGCCGGGCGCCGGCGCCGTGTTCAGCCTGCTGCCGCCCGAGAACGCCACCGGCAACTTCGTGAAGGTGGTGCGACGGGTCCCGGTCAGGATCTGGATCGACTCGCCCCCGGACTCGCTTCATCCGCTGTGGCCCGGCCTGTCGGCCGAGCCGCACGTGGAGACCGGCAGCGCGCCCGTCGGGTCGCCGACGGCCGCGGCCGCACTCCGTGAGCGGCGAGGCGGCTGAGCGTGGCAGGACCGTCCCACGGGGGAGCCGGCTCCCCCGCCCTCGAGGAATGGGCGCCCACCCACGGCAAGTGGATCGTCACGCTGTCGGTGATGACCGGGACCATCATGAGCGTCCTGGACATCTCGATCGTGAACGTCGCCCTGCCCCACATGCAGGGGAACCTGGGCGCCTCCGTCGAGCAGATCACCTGGGTGGCGACCGGCTACATCCTGACCGAGGGGTTCATGATGCCCCTCGTGTCGCTGCTCAGCGCCAAGATCGGCCGCAAGCGCTACTACATGCTGAGCGTCATGCTGTTCGTGCTGGCCTCGGCCCTGTGCGGCACCTCCAGCTCCCTGACCGAGCTGGTCGCCTTCCGGATCCTGCAGGGCGTGGGCGGCGGGGCGCTCATCCCCCTCTCGCAGGCGATCCTGCTGGAGAATTTCCCGCCCGAGGAGCGCGGGACCGCCATGGGCATCTTCGGGATCGGCGTCGTGCTGGCACCGGCGCTCGGGCCCACGGTGGGGGGCTGGATCACCGACCACTACTCCTGGCCCTGGATCTTCTTCATCAACGTCCCCATAGGGCTCCTCAACCTCTTTCTGGTGGACTACTTCGTCGAGGACCCGCCCTACGCGCGGCAGCGGGAGGTGTCGATCGACTGGACGGGCATGGGCTTCCTGGCGGTGGGCCTGAGCTGCCTGCAGATCATGCTCGAGGAGGGGCGCGACCAGCAGTGGTTCCAGTCCGACCTCATACGGTGGCTGGCGCTCCTGGCCTTCATGGGACTGGCCGCGTTCATCTGGTGGGAGCTCCGGTCGGACGAGCCGGCCGTGAACCTGCGGCTGTTCAAGAACGTCCCCTTCGCCTCGGCGACCATCATCGGGGGGATCCTGGGCGTGGGGCTCTACGCCAGCGTGTTCATCCTGCCCCTGTTCCTCCAGGAGTTGCTGGGCTACCCGGCTTTCAACTCGGGACTCACCCTCATGCCCCGCAGCCTGGCTATGGGGATCGTATTCCCGATCGCCGGGCGGTTCTACAACCGATTCGGGCCACGCGTGTACATCGGGAGCGGCCTGGCGATCAGCACGTACGCGTTCTGGGAGCTGGGGCAGCTCAACGTGAACGTGGGATTCTGGGACATGTGCTGGCCGCAGGTCCTCCAGGGCGTGGGCTTCGCGCTCATCTTCGTGGCCCTGAGCACCGCCGCGGTGGCGGAGCTCCGCAAGGACCAGATGAGCGACGCCACCGGGCTTTACAACGTGGTTCGACGGGTGTTCGGGAGCGCCGGCGTGGCGCTCGCCGCCACCGAACTGGACAACGGCGGCATCCGCTACCGCGCGATCATGGCCCGGCACCTCTCGAGCGCGCGCGGCCCCGTGTCCTCCTTCGTCCAGAATGCCGAGCACGCCTTCCAGCAGCTGGGCGGTGGCACGAAGTTGGCCTACCAGAAGTCGTACCGGATGCTGGACGGGATCATGACGCAGCAGGCGTCGATGCTCTCGTTCAACCACGTGTTCTTCCTGATGGCCGTCGTGTTCGCGGTAGCCATCCCGCTGATATTCTTCCTGCACTCCGGGCCGCGAGACGGGTCCGACGTGATGATGGAATGACGAGAGGAGACGAGATGTCTGGGAGATGGAACGGCGCGGCGGAGCGGCGCGGCCGACCCCGCCTCGCGGGCCGGCCGGCCGCTCTCCTGGCGGCGCTGACACTGGTCACGCCGGCCGGCGCCCTCCGGGCGCAGCAAGCCCTGCCCGACACGACGGCCCCGCCGGCGACTCGTGGCGACACGATCACGCTCGGGGTCCAGCAGGCGGTGGACATGGCCATGGACCGCAACGAGCAGGTGCTCATGGCCCGAGCGAGCGCCGCCGAGGCGGCCGGTATCGTCAAGCAGGTCGGCGCCGATGCCTACCCACAGATATCGGCCGACTTCAGCTACACCCGCAACATCCAGAAGCCGGTGATCTTCTTCAACGGCGCGAACGGGGTGCAGCAGATCACCATCGGCAACGACAACCAGTACAGCTTCGGACTCACCCTCTCCCAGACGCTGCTCGATTTCTCGCTGGGGCCCGCGCGCAGCGCGGCCCGGCTCAGCAAGGTAGCGAGCGCGGACCTCGTGCAGGCGGCGCGCACGAGCGTGGCCCTGGCCGCCAGGACGTCGTACTACGATGTCCTGCTCGGTCGGGCGCTCGTCGACGTGCAGCAGAAAGCCCTGGAGCAGGCCCGGCGGCGGCTGGCCCAGGTGAAGGACTTCTACGACGCGGGCACGGGATCGGAGTTCGACCTGCTGACGGCCCAGGTGGAGGCCGACAACCTGCGCCCACCCCTCATCGAGGCCCGGAACCGATACGCGCTGAGCCGCAACCAGCTCAAGCGGACGCTCGGCCTCCCACTCGACAAGACCGTCGTGCTCACCGACAGCTTCCCCACCCCCTCGGACTCGGCCAGCCTCCAGCACTACATGCAGGTGGCCGAGCGGGCGCGCCCCGACCTCAACGCCCAGCGGGTACGCGTCCGGCTGCAGGAGGACAACCTCACGGCGCAGAAGCGCTCCTCCCTGCCCGTTCTCAAGCTGATCGCGGGACTCACGCGCCAGGCGTCGTCGAGCGAGCTGCTGCCGCCCGGGCAGGACTTCGCCCAGAGCGCCACGGCGGGGCTGGACTTCAGCGTCCCGCTGTTCGACGGGCGGAAGCGCTCGGGAGAGGTGCAACAGGCGGCGGCCCAGAAGGAGCGGGAACAGTTCCACCTGCGACAGCTCGAGGAGAACGTGCGGCTCCAGGTGCAGCAGGCCTACCAGGACCTGGACGCGGCGCGGCAGCGCATCGAGGCGTCCCAGGCCAACGTCCACCGGGCCGAGCGGGCCCTCCAGATCGCCGAGACCCGCTTCAAGAACGGGCTCTCGACGCAGGTGGAGCTGAACAACGCCGAGCTCGCCGTGACGCAGGCGCGCACCAACCGCGCCCAGGCCCTGCACGACTACGGGGTCGCGCGCGCCAACCTGCTCGCAGCCGTGGGGGAGCGATGAAGACCCGTGGAGCCGTCTCGATCCTCCCGGCCTTGGCGCTGGCCCTCCTCCTGTCCACCGGAGCCCTCCGTGCCCAGGCCTCCGCGGCGGCGGCCGATTCCGCCGCCGCCTACGGCCCCGAGAATCCCCCGGCGCCGCGCCAGTTCCGCATCGGGATGACCGGGAGCGCGCTGCTGTGGAGCGGCTCGGCCTCCCGCACGCCCCAAAACGCGTCCGCGTGGGGACTGGACGTGGGACGGCGGCTGCTCCGCTACCTGTCCGTCCGGCTCGGCGTGGCCTACACGCCCGAGCGCGTCGTGGATGGCTCGGACTCCACCGACGTCCACGGCTACCTGGTGGAGGTGGTGGCCGAGCCACGCCTGGCCCTGGATCCCCTGGTCTCGGCGGGTGTCGTACCTTTCGCGGAATTCGGCCTCGGGACCCTGGTGTTCGATCCCGCCCGGTCCGGGCTTCCGACGCGGTCTCAGAACGCGTTCGTTCTGGGGGGCGGCGTGGAAGCTCGCCTCTCGTCCCGCTGGGGAGGACGCCTGGAATGGCGACACTACACGGTGCAGCTCCAGAGCCTGTTCGACGTCACCGAGCTCGGATCGGTGAACCGCGGCGCCGACCGGATCATGGCGAGCCTGTTCTGGACCTTCTGACGGCGATCCGGCGGCGGTCCGGGCGGGACCGGTCCGCGGCGTGAGCCCGGGAAGCCCCGTCCGGACGCAAGCGGCCACGTGGCCGCAGGTCCGCCTCGGAGCGATCCTGCTTACCGTGCTCGTGCTCGCCTCGGGCATGGTGTTCTTCCTGGACGCGGTGCAGCGCGAGCTGGCGGAAGGACCCCACCTGGTCGTCGAGGCCTCCTCGGCGCAGGGGCTCGAGGTGGGCGGCGACGTGTGGATCGCCGGCGTGGTGGCCGGCCGGGTGGAGTCGATCCGCCTCGAGCGCCCGCACGACGGGCGGGGTCCCGTGCTGATCGGGGCCGTGCTGGAGCCCGGAGCGGGGCGGATCCTGCGGGCCGACGCCATCGCCTCTCTCCGGGCCTCCTCCCTCATGGCTCCCACCGTCCTCAGCCTGGATCCGGGCCGCGACGTGGACCGGACCTTCCGGTGGGGCGATACGCTGCAGGCGCGGCCGGAGCTCAGCGTCGAGGAGATCATGGCCCGCGCCGACACCCTCCACACTCGCCTCCATCGCCTGGCACCGGAGGGCCGCGCCCTCGTTCGCAGGCTGGAGGAGGGGCCGGGCACCCTGGCCGCCCTCCGGGATCACCCCGAGCGGCTGAGGCGTCTCGCGGCGGACCTGGATCGCACCCGGGAGCTGGCCCTGGCCGCGCCGGGAGGCACGGCGGCCAGGATCCTCCGGGACGCCGCCCTCCGGCGGCAGGCCCACCGCCTGCGGGCGCGGCTGGGTTCCATGACCGGGCCGGACGGCGTGCTGGCACGCTCCGGACGGGAGCGTGCGGCCCTGTCGGCCACGCTCGACAGCCTTCGGGGGCGAGCCCAAGTCGTGGAGACCCGCCTCGCCGAAGGGCGTGGGACGGCCGGTCGCGTCCTGCACGACCGCGCCATCCAGCAAGAGAGGGCGCGGTTCCGGGCGCGCATGGACAGCGTCAAAGCGGAGCTGATCGCCGACCCCCTGCGCTGGCTCCGCTTCGCCCTCTTCTGAGCCGCGCCCCCGACGGGGGCGCGGCCCGCCCGGCTAGCGGCCGTTCTCGGAGGGTGGCTCCAGGTCCCCGTGCAGGACGAAGTGGACCTCCTCCTCCTTCCGGCCCCGCTTGCGCTTCGTGACGACCACGATGCGCTCGACGATGGACTCCTCGTCCTCGAGCGAGACCTCGAACCCGGCCGACCCGTCCGCGGCGCTGATGCGCGTGCGGATGACCTTGCCCGGCTCAGCCTCGGCCCGGTCCGCGCCGTTCTTGAACAGCGTCACCGTCGAGCGTCGCCGGCCATCGGGCAGTTCGCGCGAGATCTTGACACGGTCGATCCAGTCGGGCTGGTAGCTGATGTGCCAGAGGTCACCGTGCTGGTCGACGCCCTTGGCTTGACGGTTGTGGCGGGCCATCCATGCCTCCTGCCTGGCTTTCAGGGTCCGGTTGGGCCGGGCGCCTCACGCGCCTGCCGCGGCGGGAGCCCCACTCCCGGGGTCCCGTCGACCGACAGGAACTTGCGGTCCCGACGGCTCGTATACAAAATACACACACGACCATGTGTTCGGTCAACCCGTTCTAACTACCCCGACTGGTGCCGCAGGGGCCGCCGGGGCGATCCTGCCCGGAGAGGCAGGACTTCCGGGCTTCCCGCAGCCTCTCTTGACCGGAGGTGCTACGTCGGATTAAGGTGCCAATACCAACCGGGCCGTGACTTCGCCCGACGGTTCGGTCCCTCTCTTCCGACGGTCCGGCGACTTCCCACTACAGCGGCACGGAGAGACGGCCGCCACGCTCGGGCGAACGACGCCCCCTCACCATCGAGGCCGGGCCCGATCCCACCGTATACATCATCGGAGTACACCTGGTGGACATCGCAGAGTTGAAATCCAAGTCGATCGGCGAGCTGCACGAGCTGGCCGACGATCTGAGCATCCACAACTACTCCGGGTTGCGGAAGCAGGACCTCATCTTTCGCATCGAGCAAAGCCTCCTGGACACGGACACCGTCCTCCGCGGCGAGGGGGTGCTCGAGATCCTGCCCGAGGGATACGGCTTCCTGCGCAGCCAGGACTGGAACTACCTGTACGGTCCGGACGACATCTACGTGTCGCCGTCCCAGATCAAGCGCTTCGATCTCCGCACCGGGGACACGGTCCTGGGCCAGGTACGTCCACCCAAGGAGGGCGAGCGGTACCTGGCGCTGCTCAAGGTCGAGACCGTCAACGGTGACGACCCGGAAAAGGCCAAGCACCGCATCGGGTTCGACAACCTGAGGCCGCGCTATCCCGAGGAGCGCCTGCAGCTCGAGCGCTTGGACGGCGACGTGTCGATGCGCATCCTCGACCTGATCGCCCCGATCGGTAAGGGGCAGCGGTCGCTCATCGTCTCCCCGCCCAAGGCCGGGAAGACGATGCTCCTCCAGAAGATCGCCAATTCGGTGCTAGAAAACCACCCCGAGTGCAAGCTCATCGTGCTCCTGATCGACGAGCGGCCCGAGGAGGTGACGGACATGGAAGAGCACGTGGACGCGGAGATCATCTCGTCCACGTTCGACGAGCCCGCCGACCGCCACACCCAGGTGGCGGAGATGGTGCTGGAGAAAGCCAAGCGGCTGGTGGAGTACCGCCAGGACGTGGTGATCCTCCTCGACTCGATCACACGCCTGGCTCGCGCCTACAACACCACGGTCCCGCACAGCGGCAAGATCCTGTCGGGCGGCGTGGACGCCAACGCGCTCCACAAGCCCAAGCGCTTCTTCGGCGCGGCGCGCAACATCGAGGAGGGAGGCAGCCTCACGATCTGCGCCACCGCCCTGGTCGAGACCGGGAGCCGCATGGACGAGGTGATCTTCGAGGAGTTCAAGGGGACCGGGAACAGCGAGGTCATCCTCGACCGTCAGATCGCCGACAAGCGCATCTACCCGGCCATTGACCTCAACCGTTCCAGCACCCGCAAGGAGGAGCTCCTGCTCACCGACACGGAGCTCAACCGCATGTACCTGCTGCGGAACTTCCTCTCGGACATGCCCCCGGCCGAGGCCGTGCAGTTCCTCATCGAACGCCTCAACCGAACCAGGACCAACCAGGAGTTCCTGGACTCGATGACCGCGGGCGAGTGACCGGGCCGTGACGCTCGAGCAGGCCCTGGAAGCCCGCGGGCTCGCGGACCCGCGTCCGCTGTGCCGGGAGATCCTCAAGCAGCTCCGTGACCGGGACCCCGACGCCTACCACGAAGCCGTCCGGCGCTACGAGAGCGAGCTCGCTTCCGACGGAGAGACGGAGGGAGAGGCGGGCGTCGCCGCGTGGCTGGACTACGGCCTGTGGCTGGCGGCCCGGCTCGACCCGGGGCGGGCCGTGGCGGTGACCTCCGACGGGCGCGCCGAGGAAACCAGGGAAGCGCCCCCGGACGGGCCGCTGCTCCTCCATCTGCCCGACCAGCGCAACCGCCGGGCCCTGCTGGTCGCGGTTCCCCGAGACCCCTCGCCGGCCCAGGAGGCCACCCGGGAGCTACTGGTCGGCTGAGCGGGTCCCGAAGCCCGGCCACGGGCTCTCCCATCCCACCGACAGCACGTTGTCCCCGTCGTGCAACCCGTGGGCGAAGTCCACCCTGAGCCGGCTCCCCGTGCCTGGAAGCGCCACGCGCAGCCCGGCCCCCACGTCCACCTCCAGCGGACTCGCCCCTCCGTCGCCGGGCCGGTGCCACGCCCGCGCCACATCCACGAATCCGGCCGCACCCAGGGCGAGGGGCGCCGGTGCGTCCGTCCACGCATCCAGCTCCGCGCCGCCGTGGGCGAGCACGCGGCCGAACGCCGCCCCATCGATGACCCCGGAGTCGAGAAGCGGGTGGGCGCGGAGAAGGGGCATCCGGGCGTAACCGGCCCCGGCGCCCGGCCATAGCATGAGGGGTGCCGTGGCGGATGCGGCCGAGATGCCGGCGCGTCCCGCCGCCACCACGCCGCGTGGCGCGGCCGACGTCCTCCAGCCGGCCGTGGCCGACACCGCGCCGAAACCCCCGTCCAGCTCGGGCCACCCCTCTCCCTGGACCAGGAGGCGGAACCGATCGCCCGCCGCACGGGCCTCGGCCGCCAGCGACAGGCCCGGGCTCGTCCCCCGCCCCGTCCACCGGTCCAGCGACAGGCCCGCGCTCCAGCGCAGGTCCGGCGTGAGCCATGTCCACACGGACACGGCGGCCCGCCAGCGCTCCTCTCGCAGCGTGGGAGCCGCGGCGCCCGTGTCCGCCGCACCCCCGCCGCTCGCGCCCTGGGGCCGAAACGCCTCCCGCTCCCAGGACCCGCCCGCGTCCCAGATCCCGGTGACGCCGAAGGCATCGGGAGCCTGCACTTCGAGCGCCACGCGCGGCCTCTCGGTCCACCAGCGCCAGGCGGCGCTCCAGCGCTCCCCATCCCCGAACAGGCTGCCCGTCCGCAGGCGTACCACCCGCAGGGGGAGGCCTGCGGCCAGGGAGAGCGCCAGACCCGGCACTCCGCCGGGGAGGGATCGCCTCTCCAGCACGGCCACCCGCAGGTCGGCCCGGCCCGCGCCCTGGGAACTCCAGTCCACCCGCGTGGCCGCGAACCCCGGCACCGCGTCCAGGCGGCGCCGAACCAGGGCCAGGCGGCGTGGCGTCAGGAGGCTGTCGACCGGCAGGTCCACGCGGCGGGACACCACGCGGTAGCGAACGTGCTCGAGTCCGTACACCCGCAGCGCCGACACCCGGGGCTCGCCGACTTCGTTCCAGGTCCGGAGCGCCTCGTCCCTCTGCCCGGCCATGTAGAGATCGCCGGCCAGGAGCCCAAGCGTGTAGGAGTCCCCCGGCTCCAGGGCCAGAGCCCGGCGCGCCGTCGCGGCGGCCTCTGTCCAGCGCCGCTGGCGGAAGCGGACGCCGGAGAGCTCGCGGAGGGGCGACGCGGAATCCGGACAGGCCGCCGCGGTCGCTTCGAGAAGGGACGCCGCGCCGAAGAGGTCCCCATCGCTCGCCATCCGCACGGCGGCGCCTACGCGCTCGTGGCAGGCCGCCGGGCCGCCGGGCGCGGGGAGGGCGGACGGGCGCTCGGGCCCGGCGGTCGGGTCGGCGGCGGGCCGCGGAGCCGCCGAGTCGGCTATGGCCGCGCCCGCGGCGCCCGGAGATCTCACCGGATTCCGGGCCGGGACCACGAGGAGCGACCAGGCTCCCGTTGGAGCCCACATGCTCCGGAACGCCTTCACGGACAGGCGCCGGAACGGGGCGCGGGCGGGATCGTGCACGAGGACCGTGCCGTCGTCTGCCGCCACCACGACCACGTAGTGGTAACGGTTCCGGCCGACGCGCAGCAGCACGATGACGGGCCGACCCCGGACCAGCTGCCGCCGGATCTCGGACAGGCTGCCCCGGAAGGTCAGCGCCCGCCACCCCAGGGCACGGACCTCCCGCGCGAGCACGCCGGTCCGGATCCCGCGGGCCGAGTCGTCCACCAGCGGCTCGAAGGCGCGGATGTCCACCGAGTCGACGCCCCAGTACCGCATCACCATGACCGCCGCGGCTCCGCCGCACAGCGCCTCGGTCTGCGATACGTAAGGAACGTCAAGCACGGGGACGCCCGGCGTCGTGTCGGATCCGACGCCGGGCGTCCGCAGGGCGGCCGCCGGCCCTACGGCGACGCCAAGCTCGAGGAGTGCGGCCAGGGCGATCGAGGCCGCCCGGCCGCCGAGCGTCATGCCACGAGGATGATGATCAGGACGAGAAGAGCGATGATGAGCGTGGTGGTCGAGATGATGATCGTGTCGCTCCCGCCCGCCAGGCCGGCATCGATGCGGCGCGCCCGCGCCCCCAGTTCGGCCAGCTCCGGGCCGTCCAGGGTGGCGACCGCGTCATCCGCCCGCTGGAGGTCGAGGCCATAGTGGTCCGCGAGCCGACGCGCCTCGGGGCGTGCCAGGAGCCGCCGCAGGGCCGCGCGATCGGCCGCCGCGGGAGTGGACTCCTTCCGCACCGCCCGGTCGATCTCCGAAGACGAGACCACGTGCGCCTGCTGAGCGGCCACCGGGCCCGACAGGGCCAGGAGGGCGCCGAGCCCGAGGACGATGGCTCCGCTGCGTGCGCGCATTCGTTCGCTCCTTTCGGTTAGGGATCGTGTGCCGGCAACGCCGTTCGGTTGTTCTCGATGCTCGTCTCCAGCAGAACGCCCCGGGGGTCGAGGACCACCGAGTCGGGCCGCCCGGTCGTAACGACGGTCACGGTCTGGCTCTCGTCACGCGAGTCCAGCCGCAGCGTGCTGTCGCCGACGGCCAGGTCTACGGGCATCCAGGCCCGTCCCCGGCGCGTCACCTGGACCGACGTCTTCCAGCCGGACGTCCCGTCCGGGACCGTGTGTACGTCCCCGAGGGCGTAGTCCAGCGTCCAGGTCGTGCGCAGCCACTCGTGGAAGAACCACGCAAGCTCCCTTCCGCTCGCCTTCTCCATGGCCGCCTGGAGGTCGGCGCCGTCCACGTGGTGGAACCGGTAGTCACGGTAGTAGACGTGCATGCCCTCGCGGAAGGTGTCCTCGCCCACCAGCCACCGGAGCATGCGGAGGACGACCGAGCCCTTGGTATAGATCATGGCGCCGTAGGTGGCGTAGTCCACGAAGTCCTCGGACGGCTCCGAGACCACCTGTGTGGCGCCGGCCGCTTCCCGGGCCCGCGCGGCCCGCATGGTCCTCGCCCACGGGTGGGCCACCCCGTGCTCCCGCTCGAACCAGTTGGTCAGGAAGCTGGCCATGCCCTCGTCGAGCCAGCCCTCCTTCCACTCGTTGTTGGCCAGGATCCCCATGTTGTACTGGTGGCTGGACTCGTGCGTGATGAGCCCCTGTCCCGGCCCCCCGTTCATGATCACCATGGGGAACTCGGTGCCGCCCCCCTCCAGCCGATGGAGGTTGGTGAGCTGCGGCCACGGGTAGGGGCCGTAGATGCCTCCCAGCCAGCGGAGCGCCCGGATCGTGCGCCGCACCGCGGCCCCGAGGTCCCAGTCCAGGTCGCCGGGGCGGTACAGCACACGGACCGCGACCTTGCCCAGGTGTCCCTGCTCGTAGCGGTAGGCGGGATCGACGCTCCACGCGAAGTGGTGCACGCGCTCGGCCCGGAAGCGGACCCGCTTGCGGCCCGTCGACGCCGGCCCGTCCAGCAAGCCGGGGTCGTCGAGCCTCACCGGCCTGCCGTACCAGTCGCGCTGGTAGTCGACCGTCCGGTCGGGGCTCGAGGCGTCCGGCTTCCAGCCCGGGTCCCCCTCGACCGGTACGCCGGTGGCCCCGAGGACCTGGTCGGAGGCCAGGTCCAGCGTCACGTCGTAGGTGCCGAACTCGCCGTAGAACTCCCCCTGAGGGTGCAGCGGGTGGTCCTCCCACCCGGCCGTGTCGAACACCGCCACCCGGGGATACCACTGCGCGAAGTCCCAGTGACGGCCCTGGCGGCACTGGCGCCGGCACAGGGTCGCGGGGCGCGCATCCCACGCGATCCGGACCCGAGTCGAGTCGCCCGGAGCCAGCGGCCGCGGGAGGTCGAAACGCACGACCGTGGAGTCCGGGGCGAACGGATAGGCCGCCGTCAGGCTCCGGTCCCGGGCACCACTCCCGCTGGCGTCAGCGCCAGTCCCGCTGCCTCCCCTTCCCCACGGCACCAGCTCCGCCGACCGCACGCGCTCGTACCCGTAGTCGGGGTCCCGGAGCGCGCCGAAGTCGAACGGCTTCCGCTGCTCGGTGCGCGCCCAGATGCTATGGGGCCGGAAGGCGTTCAGGTACAGGTGGAAGAACAGGACCTTCAGGGTGTCCGGCGAAGCGTTGTGGTAGCGCACGACCTCGACGGCGTGCAGGACCTGCGCGTCCTCGTCGAGCCGCGCCTCGGTGCTGTAGGACACCCGCTGCTGCCACAACGTGTCCGGGGGGCGTCCGGGGCGCGTCACCGACGGGGCCGACGACCCCGCCGCCGTGACCTGGGGAGCCAGGAGAAGAGCCGCCTGGAGAAGGTGGGCGGTGAAGCTGGTCAGCATCGATACCTCAGGGTACGGGAACGGACCGACCCGAACCTACGCCCGCTGGCGAGCCCGCTCAACGAGGTCCGTTCGCCGGCACGTCGCCGGCGAGCGGCACGCGGATGGAAGCGAGCATCCCCTGGTCGACGCGCGGTCGGCGGTCCGCGCCGGCCGGCACCAGGCACACCGCCAGATAGTGGCCGGGCTCCAGCGTCACGTCCAGGTAGCCGGCGAGGCCGGGCGACACGGCCACCAGGCCGCCCACGAACTTCACCGGGGCCGGGCCCTGCATGCCTCCCCCGAGCCAGCTCCGGGCCTCGGCCGGCGTGTGCCCATCGAGGAGCCGCACCAGCTCGAAGTCGTGCTCGTGGAATCCGTAGTTCGCGATCCTCAGAACGTGGTGACCAGGCGTCAGGGACCCAGAAAACCGGTAGGCGTCGTCCGTCATACGGACCGACAGGTCGGGTTCGGGAGCGGCGGCCGGGGGGACCCCGGTCGGCGGCGCCAGGACCTCGAAGGTCACCTTCGTCGCCATCCGGATCCGTACGGACCCGTCGGTGCGGTTGGACCAGCGGGCCATGACGTAGTGGCCAGGATGGAGCTGGACGAGCACGTCCGTGCTGTCGCCGGGGGCGACCATCCCCGGGGTCCCGGGGTCGACGCCCCACAGGCCGAAGTCGCCTCCCGCGAGCCAGCGCTGGGCGCCACGCAGGTAGGCCGTCGCCGACTGGCGCGGCCGAAGCCGCGTGAGGACGATCCGCTGGGCCCGGCGGCCGTGGTCGACGAGCCGTAGACGGACCAGGCCCGATGGGAGGATGTCCGGAATGGAGATGGACGAGTCGGCCACCTCGATCCGCACCAGCGGAGCGGGGGGACCGGGATCGACATTCGGTGGGCCCGCCAGGCCACCGGACATGCCGGCGAGAGCCAGTCCCACCACGAGCGCGAAGCTCGAGACGGAGCCCGGCGTCGGCAGCGGGCTTCGGACGGAGGGGCGGCGGAGAGCGTGCATGCGGGGCGCCAACCTAAGGCGTCGCCCTGCGCCGGCCAACCGATCAGGGGCGTGCGGCCGGTCCGGAGGCAGCCCGCATCCCGCCATCGCTCAGGTCACGTGGATGGCGTACAGCATGCCGTGCAGCGCGTGGGGCCTCCCGTCGGTCTGGTCCGGGACGAAGCACAGCAGAAGATAGTCGCCCGGCACGAAGGCCTGGCGTACGTAGCCGTCGCGTCCCGCCGAGATCCCCACCAGGCCCCCCTCGAACCGGAGCGGCGCCGGTCCCTGCATGCCTCCCTCGAGCCACGCCATGGCTTCCTCCTGCGTGTGACCGGGCTCGAGCCGGACGAACTGGACCTCGTGCTCCTGGGGACCCCGGTTCACGACGTGGATAGTGTGGTTGCCCGTCGTGATCGGGGACGAGAGCGCGAACGCGTAGTCCATGAGTTCGATCGTAACGTCGGCCTGCGGCGGGGACACGGAGAGCGCACCGGGCGTCGCCACCACGTCGAACTCACGCACCATGCCCTTCTGGAGGTGCATGACCCCCGTGGGCGTCCTCACGTAACACGCCACCACGTAGTGACCCGGTGCGAGCGTCACGGTGACGTCGGCGCTGTCTCCCGGCATCACCAGCCCCGGTCCGCCGGGATCGTCGCCCCAGCCCGGGAAATCGCCGCCCCGCAAAAAGGCGGCGACCCCGGCCAGGTAGTCTCCGGCTTTGCGGCCGCCCTCGAGTCGCGTGAGGACCGCGTGATGGGGCGTCGCGCCCTCGTTCACCACGCGGAGGCGAACGAGGCCCGCCGGGAGGGTGTCCGGGAAATCGAACGTGTAGTCCCGGGCGTGAATGACCACCAGCGGCGTCGAGGTGGAGGGCACCGCCAGGCCATACCGGGCCCTCAAGCTCAGGGCGGCGATCAGCACGAGAGTCGGAACCAGGACACAGGCGATAGCAAAGCCGAGATTGGACTTACGGCCGGGCTTGACGCCCAGGACCGCCGACCGGCGACGGTCGGGAGCGAAGCTGCTACTCACGGGGGATGCCTCCAGGAAGGCTCGACAGCTGCGGCTCCACGGGAGCCCACGTCGCTCCCGGAGCGGCCGGGAAGGCTCGCGCAATACGGAGAGCGATGTTTCCAGCCGTCTAATATAGCATGGGACACGGCCAGAAGGAAGTATCGGTGTGGGGGGAGCGCGCGGGGGGTCGGTGTCCGCCGGCCCGCAACCGCCACCACCACGGAGCCGCGTGGCCGGAGGGTGGTCCTGCGGGCGGGCCGCGTCCCTTGTCCCGCGGCGGGTCGCGCCGCACGTTGACCGAAAATGCACCGAAGCCCCCAGCCCGAGGGACGACACGTGGTAGGAGCATCGACCCGGCACGAGAGGATCATACCCCGCTTCCTCGAGCAGGAGATGCGAGACTCGTTCATCGACTACTCGATGAGCGTCATCGTCCAGCGCGCCCTGCCCGACGCCCGCGACGGACTCAAGCCCGTCCATCGCCGGATCCTGTACGCCATGTGGGAGCAGGGCCTCCTTCCGGGGCGGCCCTACAAGAAGAGTGCGACCGTCGTGGGAGACGTGCTCGGCAAGTACCACCCGCACGGCGACAGCGCGGTCTACGACACGCTGGTGCGGATGGCGCAGGACTTCTCCATGCGCTATCCGCTCGTGGACGGCCAGGGCAACTTCGGGTCCATCGACGGCGACAGCGCGGCGGCCTACCGGTACACCGAAGCGCGCCTGGCCTCGATCTCCACGGAGCTGCTCGAGGACCTGGGCCAGGACACGGTCGACTTCACGGGCAACTTCGACAATCGGCTCGAGGAGCCCACCGTCCTCCCCACGCGGCTCCCCCAGCTCCTCCTCAACGGCACCGACGGGATCGCGGTCGGCATGGCCACCAAGATCCCGCCGCACAACCTGACCGAGCTCCTGGCGGCCACGGCGCACCTGGTCCGAGACCCGGAGTGCACGGTCGACGACCTCACGGCGTACATCCCCGGCCCGGACTTCCCCACCGGAGGCTATATCTGGGGCCGGGACGGCATCGAGGAGGCCTACCGGACCGGTCGCGGCCTGGTCGAGATGCGCGCCCGCATGCACGTCGAGGAGCTGGGCTACGGGAAGAGCGCCATCGTGGTCACCGAGCTTCCCTACCAGGTCAACAAGTCGCGGGTCATCGAGCAGATCACACGCCAGGTCCGCCGCGGGCGCATGGACGCGATCACCGACCTGCGCGACGAGTCCGACAGGGACGGCATCCGGCTGGTGATCGAGCTCAAGCGGGACGCCGAGCCACGGCGACTCCTGCCGTCCCTGTTCAAGAAGACGCAGCTCCGGTACACCTTCGGCATCATCAACCTCGCCCTCGTGGACGGACGGCCCGAGGAGCTGGACCTCGTGCAGGCCCTGCGCTGCTTCGTCGACCACCGACTCGAGGTCATCGCCCGGCGCGCCGGCCACGACCTGCGCGAGGCCCGGGACCGCGCCCACGTCGTCGAGGGTCTGCTCATCGCCCTCGACGACATCGACCGCGTGCTGGAGATCATCCGCGCCGCGGCCGATCCCCCCGCCGCCTCGGAGGCGCTCCAACGCGAGATGGGGCTCTCCGAGCGGCAGGCGGCGGCCATCCTGGCGATGCGCCTGGCCAGCCTCACCGGCCTGGAGCGCCGCAAGCTCTCCGAGGAGCTCGCCGCCCTGCGGGCCTCGATCGAGGAGTTCGAGCTCCTGGTCGAGGACGAGGCGGCGCGGCGCGACGCCCTGTGCCTGGAGCTGGAGGAGCTGTCGGAGCGGTACGGGGACGCGCGGCGCACGGAGATCCTGGACGGGCATGACGCCTTCCCCCTGCCCTCGGGGAACGCGGGGGGAGCCACGCTCGTCCTCCTCAGCCGGCGCGGCTACCTGAAGGCCCAGCCGGTGCGGGGCGGCGCGGGACTGGCAGGAGCGGAAGCCCTGGCCGAGCGCGAGGCCGACTTCGTGAGCCAGGCCGTGCTGTGCCAGGGCAGCGACTCCCTTCTGGCGGTCACTCGACGGGGGAGCGCCCACGCCCTCCCCCTCGGCGACTTGCCGCGCGGCACGCGCAGCTCGCGCGGCAAGCCCCTGGCGAGCTACCTGGCCCTGGAGGAGGGAGACGACGTGGTGGCGCTCCTCCCGGTGACCGCCTTCGACGCCGACCACTTCCTGGTCACGGTCACCGAGGGCGGGCAGGTCAAGCGCACGTCGCTGGACGAGTACTCCAACGTGCGCTCGGGCGGCATCATCGCCGCGGGCCTCGGCCACGGCGACCGCGTCCTGACCGCCCTGGTCACGGGGGGCGGGGGAGAGATCGTCCTCGGCACCGGGGCCGGCATGGCGATCCGGTTCGAGGAGGGCGAGGTGCGCCCCATGGGCCGCACCGCCCAGGGGGTGAAGGGCATCGACCTGGAGGCGGAGGACCGGGTGGTGGCCGCCCTGGCGCCGCGGCGGGACTCCGAGCTGTTCGTGGCCGGCTCGCGGGGCTTCGGAAAGCGGGTCCCGTTCACCGAGCTCCGGCTCCAGGGCCGCGCCGGGAAGGGCGCCACCATCCTCCCCGACCGGGACAAGGCCGGTGACCTGGTGGGCCTGCTCGAGATCCAGCCCGGCGACCGGGTCGTGTGGGAACTCCGCTCCGGCGACCTGGTCACCACCGACGCCTCCGAGCTCCGGGTGCGCGCCCGGGGCGACGCCTGTCTGCGGGTGCTCGGGAGGCTGGAGGGGGACGACGTGGCCGCGGTGCACCCGCTGCGGTCCGAGCCGCGCTCAAAGGGCGGCGAGGAGGAAGCCGGTGCCGCGCGGGCGGAGGTCGAGACCGGAGCGACCAGGGGCGGCGGCCGGGTCGGCGGAGAGGATTCGGGAGGCGCGGAGGGTTCGGGAGCCGGGGAGTCCCAGGCCGAGCTCGAGTTGTGACGCGCCCCCAGGCCGTGCCCGAGAGCGCGTTCGCCGGTCCGCCCGGGAGCTGATCAGCCGCCTGCGCCGCTCCCCGGATGGAGCGCCCGGCGGATCCGCTCCCGCAGGTCCTCGAGGTGGAGCCGGGTGATGCCGTCGGAGGCCCGGTCGATCCGCGCGTCGATCCGGTCCGCCGTGGCCTCGAGCTCGCCCCGCGCCAGCGCGGCCAGGTCGCTGTCCGCCTTCAGCTTCCGGGCCAGCTCCTCCACCCACCGGCGCTGCAGGCCGCGCCGGAAGGGCCCGATCCGCACGTCGCCCTCCCCCAGCTCCGAGAACAGACCGGCCCGCAGCTGGTCCAGGTAATCGCCCGGCGCGAGGGTGCCCTCGCCTTCCCCGGACAGGGCGGCGGCCTCGGCCAGCCGGCCGATGCGATCGTCCTCGAGCAGGTCGTCCAGGAGCCCCGACTGCACCTCCTCGATCCGGTCCACCGAGCCCGATGCCTCGAAGCGGCGCAGCACGTCGCGATCGAGGAGGAAGTCGGGCCGCTGGAAGGCGTTGGCCAGCAGGAAGGCGACCGCCGCCTCCTGCCGGGAGGCGGGGACGGGCGCGTGCAGGACCCCGTCCTGGCCGTAGTGCTTGCGCTGCCCGTACACGCCCCCGACGACCGCCACCACGTGCTCCAGCTCCGTCTCCCACTGGCGCACGAGCTGGCCGTACATGTCCTTCAGGTCGTCGTAGTTCTCGCCCGGGGTCTCGGTGCCCGTGAGGAGGATCCTCGCCACGCGGCGCAGGTTGGCCAGGCCCAGGCGCGTGGCCGCCACCGGATCGTCGCCCAGGTCCTCGGTCTGCGCGCGCGGGTCGGCCCCGTCCCGGGGCCCGAAGCGGAGCATGGGATCCCCCTCCTGGCGCCGCGCCCACGCGTCCAGGGTGTCCTTCTCCGCCTCGGGCGTGGCCGCTCCCGGGATCGGCCGGTAGCCCCACTTGATGGCGAAGCTGTCGTACGGCCCGATGATGGGGATCAGGTGCGCGCCATCGCCGGGCTGGGCCACGTAGTTGAAGCGCCCGTAGTCCATGATGGAGGCCTCGTCCCCGTACTTCGCCGTGAAGGTCGGGCTGCGGAGCGAGTCCACCGGGTAGGAAGAGCTGGCCAGCATGTTGTGGGCGAGGCCCAGCGTGTGGCCCACCTCGTGGGTCACCACGTACTCGATCAGCCGTCCCATGAGCGAGTCCGGCAGGGGCAGGTGGCGCGCCCTTGGATCGTTCGGCGATGCCTGCACGAAGTACCAGTCCCGGGCCAGCTTGAGGACGTTGTGGTACACCTGGATGTCGCTCTCCAGGATCTGGCCCGATCGGGGGTCGTGGACGTTGGGGCCCATGGCGTTCTCGATGGGCGAGGGAAGCCACCGGATGACCGAGTAGCGCGCGTCCTCGGGGCTGAAGTCCGGGTCCTCCTTCTCGGTCGGCTCCATCCTCGCCGTGATCGCGTGCTCGAAGCCGGCGGCGCGGAAGGCCACCCGCCAGGCGTCGACCGCCTTCATGATCCACGGCCGCCACTTCACGGGCGTGGCGCGATCCACGTAGTAGACGATCGGGTGCACGGGCTCGCTGAGCGCCGCGTTCGGGTCCTTCTTGCGGAGATCCCAGCGGGTGATCATGCGCCGCACGGGCGCCCTGTCCTCATGGAGGCCGTAGTCGTACTGACGCACCTCGAAGTAGCCCACACGGTCGTCCGCCAGACGCGGCCGCATGGGCCGGTCGGGCAGGCGGATCATGCTGTGGTGCACGACGACCGAGACCGTGCTCATGCGCCCGCCCCCTCCGAAACCCTCCGGGAGGGCGAAGGTGCGCACCGAGTCGGCGCTGTAGGTGAGGAGCGCCTCGACCTCGATGTTCGTCGGGAAGGTGAGCACGCTCTCCAGGAAGCTCCGGCTCCCGTCCAGGGAGCTGGCCCCCAGGATGCGCCGGGGAGAAAGCTCGGGCACGTCCGTGGTGAACAGGCTGGTGACGTCGATGACGGCGGCGCTGTCCGGCGCGAACGCCTCGATGTCGAACGCCCTGATCACCGGCTGCAGGGTGGCGTCCCGCACGGCCCGGTAGATGGGCTGCGTGCTGTCGGCCACGACCTCGTAGGAGACGCCGCGCAGGAGGATGCGGTCTCCCTGCCGCGTCCAACGGATCACGCGCGTCCCGAGCTTCTGGCCTCCGTAGCCCGTCCCCGTCTGCGCCTTCGCGATCCGCGACACGAGCAGGAAGGGCTCGCCGAGCTGGTCCCTGGGGATCTCGTAGTAGAGCGTGTCTCCGACGCGGTCGGTGGCGAACACGCCCCGGTGGTGCACCGCGCGGGCCGGAATCACGTCCCGGTAGGGTCGGATCTTCGGCGCGTCCTTCACCTTCTTCCCGGGCGTCGTATCGGCGGCCGCCGTGTCGGCCGCGACCTTCGCGGGGCCCTTCCTGTCCTGGGCGGCCGCCGCCGCGGGGAAGGCCGCGCCCGCGGCCGCCGCGAGGAGAACCGCGCTGACCGCCAGCCACGAGACCCTCCAGACGGCGCGCGAGGGACGGAGGGCCGGGCGTGCGGCGCTTGGGTCCATGGCGGTCTCGTTTCGGTCCGAGTCAGGTCTCATCGCCGCTCTCCTCCGCGCCAAGGCGGAGGACGTCGTCGAGGAGCGCGTCGATGTCCGACGCGGTCGTGCGGTAGCCCAGCGGGCACAGGCGGAGAACATAGCGACCCCGCAGGCGAGTGGAGGAGACCATGAAGCGTCCTTCCTCCGTCAGGCGCTCCACGATGGCCCGGTTCCTGGCGTCCGCTTCGGTCCCATCCAGCGCCGGTCTCCCTTCCGGCCCGGGGTCGCCCACCCAGCGAAAGGTGAGGATGCCCAGCGACGGGGCCGAGGTCAGCTCGAGGCCGGGCTCGGACGCCACCCGGCGCCCGGCCAGCTCGGCCAGGTGCTGGGTGCGATCCACCGCAGCGATGAGACCGGCCAGCCCGTGGTGCTTCATGTGCAGCCACAGCTTGATGGCCCGCGCGCTCCGCGTGAGCTGGAGCCCGAGGTCGGCGAAGTTGACCTCGCCCCGCCGCACGGCGGCGTCCTGCAGGTACTCGGGCAGCACCCGGAAGGTCTCCAGCAGCACCCCCGGCCTCCGCACGAGGAGACAGCCCACCTCGAACCCCACGTACATCCACTTGTGGGGATCGAGGACGAGCGAGTCCGCCCGTTCGAGCCCCTCCAGGCTGCGGCGCCCCCGCACTGTCACGCGGGCGAACGCCCCGTACGCCCCGTCCACGTGCAGCCACAGTCCCTCCCGGGCGCACAGCTCCGCCAGCGCGGGAAGGGGGTCGACCGCGCCGGTGTTGGTCGTGCCCGCCGTGGCCACCACGCAGAACGGACGCCGGCCCCGGGCGCGGTCTTCGCGCACGGCCGCCCGCACGTCGTCCGTCCGCAGCCGGAAGTCCTCTCCGGCCGGGAGACGCCGGATGCACTCGTTCGGGAAGCCCAGGATGCGGAGCGCCCGATCCACGGCCGTGTGGGCCTGGTCGGACAGGTAGGCGACGCCCTCGGGGCGGCCGCCGAGGACGGCCTGGCGGGCGGCCGCGAGGCCGCCGAGGTTGGCGGCCGACCCGCCGCTGGTCAAGAGCCCTTCGGCCTGGGCCGGCAAGCCGACGCACTCCTTGAGCCAGTCGAGGACGACGAGCTCCACCTCGCTCGGCCCGGCCGACTCGAGCCACGTGCCCTGGAAGAGGTTGCAACCCGAGGCCAGCCAGTCCCCGAGTACGCTGGCGAAGGTCGGCGAGCTGGGGATGAAGGCGAAGAAGCCGGGGTGGTCGGACCGCATCGAAAAGGGCTCGATGTCCGACCAGAACCGCTCGAGCAGGGGCTCGATCGGCTGGCCCGCCTTCGGGAGCGGCTCACGGAGGCGCTCCTCCATCTCCCTCCGCGTCGCCGTACGACCCGCCCGGCTCCCGGCCAGGCCCGCCCAGCGGTCCACGACCCGGTCCACCACGGCATGCCCCAGCTTGCGCATGGTCTCGGGGTCCATGTCGAGGGGGCCCCGGCTCCTTTCCTCGCTGTCCTCCACCGCGTCTCCGTTCTCTGTTCGCGGCCCTCTCCGCCGGGGCGCGTCCGGGCGGCGCGGGTCCCGTGTCCGGCCGCGTGACGGCCCCGCCCCGTCGCTCGTCTCACGACACGGGGCCCCGAAGGGGCACCAACGCCGGGCGCACGCCGGCGGTAACCGCTCCCGGAGCGGGGCCGACCGGTGCGCCGTCCGAGACAGCCGGCCGGCCCCCACGTTTCGCCATCCTGAGCGCGAGGACAAGGAGGACGCCTCATGAACGCACCTTCGTCGACGCGGCGTACCGCCCTGCTCGGCGCCGTCATGTCCGGCGTGGCCCTCGTGGCCGCGGCATGCGGCGGGAGCGGCACGGGTCCGGTCCGCGGCAGCCTGTCGGCCGACGAGTCACGGGCCCTGGCCACGACCATGGACAGCGAGAACAACACCGTGGTGGGGGACCAGACGGGCCGCCTGGACACCTCGCCGGGGCTGGCTCCCCTGTCCGACGGGAGTGGCCACATGCCCGGCCTGCGCGCCACCGTGCTCTCTTCCGAGACCACCTTCCACACGCAGCGTGACTGCCGACTGGGGGGGAACCTGACGGTGGACGGCCACATCTCCCACACCTTCGACACCGACACGCATACCCTGACCGCCGACTTCCAGGCCACCGCGACCCATGACGCGTGCGTCCGGAAGATCCGGACAACGAACCTCACGCTCACGGGGAATCCGAACCTGCAGCTCGTCGCGCACCGCGAGCGGGTGAACGGCGCGCCGAGCGGCCTGCAGACATGGTCGCTCCAGGGTTCGGTGGACTGGGTGAAGTCCGACGGTACCAGCGGCACCTGCGACATCGACATCCAGGGGCAGCTGGATCCGGCGGCCCGCGCGCGCACCATCGACGGGAGCGTGTGTGGCCACACGGTCCACGAGAGCCTGACCTGGGACGGGGCGAACGCCTGACGTCCGGAGCGACGCGGTCGAGGGAACGGCCGGAGGCCGTCGGTCCTCCGAGGTTGGACCGGGAGGACCGGCGTCCCCTCTCCAGGGGAGTGGCACGATCCTTCCCATCCTCCCGGGTGGATTCGGTACGACCCCGCACCGAGCCGAACGTCCTGCTGGAGGCCATCCGACCATGAGCCGATCAAGCATCCCGCTTCTCCCGGCCGGCCACGTCACCCGCGCGCGGGCGCTCGCCGCCGCCGTCGCCATCGCGGCCCTGCCCCTGGGAAGCTGCGCCACGAACCCGGCCACGGGAGAGTCGCAGCTCTCTCTCATCGGCCAGGGCCAGGAGATCCAGATGGGGCAGCAGGGCGCCGAGCAGGTGCGGCAGACGATCGGCGTCTACCAGGATCCGCAGCTCGAAGCGTACGTGAAGCAGATCGGCCTCAGCCTCGCGCGGGTCTCCGAGCGCCCCGATCTGCCGTGGAGCTACCAGGTGGCCGACGAGCCGGTCGTGAACGCGTTCGCCTTACCGGGCGGGTTCATCTTCGTGACGAGAGGAATCCTGCCCTACCTCGACAACGAGGCCCAGCTGGCCATCATCATGGGACACGAGACCGGCCACGTGACGGCCCGGCACTCCGTCCAGCAGATCAGCCGGCAGGAGCTGGCGCAGCTCGGCCTCGGCCTCGGGGCGATCTTCGTGAAGCCCATCCGGCAGTTCGGCGGCCTCCTGTCGGGCGGCCTCCAGGTGCTGTTCCTGAAGTACAGCCGGGACGACGAGAACCAGGCCGACGCGCTCGGCATCCGCTACGCGGTGAAGGACGGCTACGATCCGAACCAGGCCATCGGTGTGTTCGAGATGCTGGACCGCCAGGATGAGGCCGCGGGGGGTAGCGGCGTGCCCTCGTGGCTGGCCACCCACCCGGCGCCCCAGAACCGGATCCAGACCATCCGTCGGCAGATCGACACCCTGCCGGCCGCGGAGCGCTCGGGGAAGGTGGAACGCGACGCGTACCTGAAGCATCTCGACGGGATGGTGTTCGGCCCCGATCCGCGCCAGGGCTACTTCCAGGGCGCCGCCTTCCTGCACCCGGACCTGAAGTTCCGGATCCAGTTTCCCGGCGGCTGGCAGACCCAGAACATGCCCCAGGCGGTGGCCGCCCAGAGCCCCAAGCAGGACGCGATCCTCGAGCTCACGCTGGCCGACTCGGCGGGCTCGCAGGAGGGGGCCGCCCGCGCCTTCTTCTCGCAGCAGGGCGTGCAGTCCGAGAGCGTCTCCCAGACCACGATCCATGGCTTCCCGGCCACGACGGGGCTGTTCAGCGCCGCCACCCAGCAGGATCAGCTGGAAGGCGTGGCCGCGTTCATCGGCTACGGAGGGCACGTGTACAGGATCCTGGGCTACACCCAGGCCGGCGGCCTGTCCTCCTACCGGAGCACGTTCGAGGCGGCGATCCAGAGCTTCGACCGGCTCACCGATTCGCAGGCCCTGAACGTGAAGCCGATGCGGGTGCAGCTGTACACGCCGGGGCGCGCCACCACCATCGCCGCGCTGGCCAGGAGCAAGGCGTCCCCGGTCGACGCGCAGACGCTGGCCATCATGAATCAGGTCGCGCCGGGCGAGACGATCCCGGCCGGTCGGACGATCAAGTGGGTGGTGGGCCAGAAGCCGCCGGGCACGCAGCCGTGAGCCGGTGAGGTCACGCCCCGGGCGCACCCCGGCCGACCGGGGTCAGGAGCCGCCCGACAGCCTCAGGTAACGGTCGACCACCGGCCGCAGGTCCATCTCCATTCCGGGTTCCCGTGCCAGGAGACAGGCCGAGGCCGAGAGCTCGGCCAGCTCGAGCCGGTCCCGGGCAGCCTCGGGGCCGGAGCCCGTGACCAGGACGCCGTGGCCGGACAGGAGGACCACCCTCCCGCCGCCGGCCACCGCCTCGCCCACCCCCTCCGCGAGCTCCTCGCTCCCGCTCGGGGCGAAGGGAGCCGTCGCGATCTTCCCCGTGGCCTCCTGCACTTCCGGGAGCAGGCCCCCGATGTCCAGCCCGCGAAGCCCCGCGGCCGTGAGGGCGGGCGCGTGCGCGTGGACCACCGCGCCCACGCCGGGCTCGGCCCGGTAGCACGCCAGGTGACAGGGAAGCTCCGTGCTCGCCCGGGCGCGCTCCTCGCTGGTGGGCTCGGGCAGGGAGACCACGACCGGATCGTGGAGCTCCATGCGTCCCTTCGGGACCCCCCTCGGCGTGACCAGCAATCGGTCCTTCCCGAGCCGGACCGACAGGTTGCCGGACCTTCCGGCGATGAGCCCGGCGTCGTGGAGCTGGCGTCCCACGCGGCACAGGCTGGCCCTGAGCTTCCGCTCGAGGTCCGGATCGGGACCGGCGCGCTCGTGCCTGGCCGCCCCGCCGATCCGAGTCATCCGGCCGCCCCGGCCGTGGCCCGAGCCTCCTCGGCGCTGCGCACCGCGCCGGACAGGCAGGGTCCGTACGGCGGCCGGCACACCCCCTGCTCGGTCACGATCGCCGTCACCAGGTCGGCCGGCGTCACGTCGAACGCCGGACTCCACACGTCGGCCTCCTCGGGCGCCGTGAGCCGCCCCCACGGGCGGCGGATCTCGTCGGGGTCACGGATCTCGATCGGGATGTCGGCCCCCGTCGGGGTGGAGAGGTCCACGGTGGAGGTGGGGGCCAGCACGTAGACGGGCACGCCGTGGTGGCGGGCCAGGATCGCCAGCGAGTAGGTGCCCACCTTGTTGGCCACGTCCCCGTTGGCGGCGATCCGATCGGCGCCCACCAGGACCGCGTCCACTCCGCCAGAAGCGAGTCGAGCCCCGGCCGCCCCGTCCGCGATCACCGTGACGTCCACGCCGGCGCGGCGGAGCTCCCAGGCCGTGAGCCGGCTCCCCTGGAGGAGAGGCCGCGTCTCGTCGGCCACGACGCGGAGCGGCCGGCCGCGCTCGGCGGACAGGTAGATGGGCGCGAGGGCCGTCCCGATCCCACCCGTCGCCAGCGCTCCCGCGTTGCAGTGGGTGAGCACGGTGCCGCCCGAGCGCTCCGCCTGGTCCCCGCCGCTACGCTCGTCGAGCAGCGCGAGGGCGTGCTCCCCGATGCGGTGGCACATGTCGCGGTCCTCCGCCAGGATCGCCTCGGCCTCGCGGCGGAGGCGGTCGGCGAGGGTGGAGGCGGCGTCCGGTCCGGGAGAGCCCCCGCGGCCGGCGCTCGCCACCCCGGCCGCGCCCCGCATTCGCCGCAGCGCCCAGGCCAGGTTCACGGCCGTCGGACGGGTGGCTTCGAGCGCGGCGCACCAGTCCCCCACCGAGCTCCGGAGCGCGTCGGAAGTCGCTCCGTCTTCCGCCGCCGCCCGCGCCATCGACGCCACGCCCAGGGCCGCCGTGATGCCGATGAGGGGCGCGCCCCGCACCCGGAGGCTCTGGATCGCCTCGGACATGGATGTCAGGTCGCGGAGCTCCCGCTCGACCTCCCGTGCGGGCAGCTCGGTCTGGTCCAGGATGACGAGACCTCGCCCGTCCGCGGAGAAGCGGACGGGCACGGGCGGGCCGGGGGCGGACGCTCGGTCTGACTCCTCCATGGGACAAACATGCGCTGCGATCCCGGGCGGTGCCAGGACGCCGGGTTCCGGGTCGGCCATGCCCGGTTCACTCCCGGCGGACTTCCACGCGCCGGTTGGCGGCCCGGCCCTCCAGTGTGCCGTTTTCGGCCAGGGGGCTCGATTCCCCGGACCCCGAGGTCGTGAGCCGCGCCGCCGCCGCGGGCCCCAGGATGTGCACCAGCGCAGCCTTTACGGCCCTCGCCCGCCGCCGTGACAGCTCCAGGTTGGCCCCCTCGGTCCCGATCGAGTCCGTGTGTCCCGTGACGCTCAGGCGCCAGTCGGAGTGTTTCCGCATGATGCCCGCGATCGCCTCGAGAACGGGCCCGGACCCCGGCAGGATCGAGTCGCTCGCGAACGGGAAGTGGACCCGGTACAGCACCAGCGTGCGCTTCTTCTCCAGCGTCCGCTCCATGCGCGCGGGGTCCAAGGGCCGCGAGATGCGCACGACGCGGCCGCCTCCCCGCGTGCAACAGGTCGACAGCACCAGGGGCATCGCCGGATCGTCCAGGAACGTGATTTCCACGGATTCGGTCGCGTCCCCGTGCTGAAGCGTGCCGCGGGCGACGAGGGACGGTACCTCCACGAGCGAGTCGTCCAGGACGACTTGATAGGTGCGCGGCCCGCTGTCCACGGGAGCCAGGGTGCCCACGAACGTGACCTTCCGTGTCCAATCGTCGGGATCCGGCTCGTTGGCCCGTCCGATGGCCACGGGCTCCCCGCGGCGAAGTACGGTGAACAACGACCGCGACATCGCTTCCCACGTCACGCCCTGCACGGCGTTGACCTCGCCGTTGAAGATGTAGTAATTGACCGCCAGACATCTCGCCCAGGTCAGGTCCTGGCGGAAGACGCGGCGCCGGTACGTGTCCGTGGTGTCGCGGCCGAGCGGGACCACCGAATCCCGGGTCACTCGACGGACCAGCGGAACCCGGCCTCCGGCCATGAATGTCACGGACTCCGAGTCCGCCTGCGTGACGCGGGTCGTCCACTCGTAGTCGTGGCCGAACCCGTGCTCCGCCTCCACCACCTCGAGACCCGTCTCGAACCGTAGCCCGAGGGGACTCGAGGCCGTGTCCGAGAACCCGCCCGCCCGGCGTGCCCGCGCGGTCCACAGTCCGCACTCGTCCGCCTCGTCGATGGCCGAGCCCATGGAGCCCAGCATGTCCTGTAGATCCGCGCTCGCGCCGCTCCCCGCCGGTGCCGGACTCTCCCCGGACGCCAGGCTCGTGTCGGACGAGCCGGCAGCCGGATGCGAGGAGCGGCTCGACGCCGGCACCGAGCTGGAAGGCGTCCCGTCCGGCCCGCGCGATGCCCGCCCCGAGCTCTCACCGCAGGCGGCTGCGCCGGCAGCGAGCGCCAGGGCCGCCACGACCACGATCACGAAACGACGCATGGGCTCCTCCGGTGTCTCCGGGGGTGGACGGACGCGGCCGGGCGGGCCGACCGTGGTGCCGCCAGGAGGCACGAGTTATTTCATTGATCGTAGGCCGGGCCCCCGTCGGCGGCCATAGCCGACGTCCGGCGCCCCGCCGTCCGCCTCGACTGGAGGGAGCCATGTCCGTCGTCCGGCAGTGCACCGCCGTGCTCAGGCCGTTCCCCGCCGTCCTCCTTTGCGCCGTCCTCCTCGCGTGCGGCTCCTCCGGTGGACAGCGAGCCGCCTCCGACTCGGCGTCCTCCGCCGAGGCTTCGAAGTCCCCTGCGCAGGCTGCGGGCGCCGTTCGCAGTGCCTGCGACGTCCTCACCGCCAAGGACCTCCAGGCCGCGCTGGGAGAGCCGGTGGTCGCCACGCCGAGGCCGAGCACGGCCACGAAGTCGGAGTGCTGGTACGTGAGCCCGACGAGTGACCGCATCTACTTCGGACTGTCCGTCTACTGGCAGGGCGGCCAGGAAGAGTGGAAGATCGACCAGACCGCCACCCGAATGGCCGCCCGCATGTTGGAGTCGCCGGACGTCAACTCGGACAGTATCGTCGTGCCGGGGCCGGTCCCGGGGCTCGGCGACCTGGCCGTGTTCAGCGACATCATGGATTCGTACGTGCTGGTGGGCGACACGCTGCTCGACTTCAACACCGCCGAGCTTCCCCACGCCTCGAAGAACTTCCGGCCGCTGGCCCGTCTCGCGCTGTCTCGGCTCTGAACCAACCAGAGAGCGTCGCTGCCGCACACGCCGCCGCAAGGAGGAACGCCATGCGCCCGCTCAGCCCGTCCCGGCGCGGCTCGCTTCTCATCCTGGTGTTCGCGTTCGCCGCGGCCGGGTGCGGCCGCCACAAGAAGACCGGCCCGGCCGGTAGCGAAACCGCCGGGGAAGGCTCCGGAGAGCAGGCGGCCGGGACCGTTCCGGGTCTAAAGACGCACTACGATGTGACCTACACGGACAACACCGTGGTCCTGGGTCGCCCGACCGTGGAGTCCAGCTACCTGGGCCGGGGTTCGGACAGCACGGTGTACCGGTTCAAGGCCGGGACGAGCGCCGTCGAACGGCTGAAGCCGGGCCAGATCCTGTTCCTTTCCGGGCTGGCCCTCCGGAAGGTCTCCGCGGTGAGCACGGAGGGCGGCGAGATCGACGTGCAGACGGCGCCGGCCACGCTCGCCGAGGCGATCCGCAACGGCACGATCTCCTGGAACTACGCGATCGACTGGGGCCACCTGCCGGCCGGGAGCTACCGGGCCATGCAGCAGGCCATGTTGAACGCCCCGGCCGGCGGACCGCCGCGGTGGGAGCCGGTCGCCGGCCCGTCGGCCACGCCCGTCCGCTTCGCGTCCCTGGTCGTCGCGCCGGGGCGGCCGCTGGCGGCCGGCGGCGCTCCGACCCTCTCCCTGAAGGAGAAGTACAGGGGCTGGGATCTGGAGTACAAGCTCCAGCCCACGGGCAAGCGCGTGAACATGGACCTCGTCGCCTCCAAGTCGGCCGGGGGCAAGAAGTTCATGGCGATCCACGCCAGCGGCTGGATCAGCAACTTCACGCAGGAGACGATCCTGAGCTGGGATCAGCAGACCCCCGATCGCATCGTCGTGAAGACGACCGGCCTCGAGGGCCAGATGGAGATCAAGTGGTCCGCCTTCACGATGGGCGAGAAGGGGGTGACGGAGGTCACGGCGTTCCAGGTCCCGGTGGATTTGCCGATCCCCTTCGACGTCGGCCCCATCGTGGCCGTCCTCCACCTCAAGGCCGTCCTGCAGGTCGTTCCGCAGCTGGTCCCGCCCGACGCGAGCAGCGGCGGGAGCTGGAAAGTGACGTACAGGAGCGACCAGGGCTTCGAGACGAAGAACACGCTCCCGACGCCGTGGGGAGGACTGCATGACAGCAACATCGGGGTGAACGGGGAGACGGTGTCGGCCGGCCACTATCCGGTCGGCTTCGCGGTCGGGGTCGAGTTCCCGAGGATCGAGCTTTCCGTCCTCGGCACGGCGACCGCGTTCGTGACCGTGAAGGCCTACAGCTCGAGCATGTTCCAGCCGGGGACGGTACTGACGGGCGACATCCCGCCGTGCCAGGTGGGAGAGACCCAGCTCATGTCGGTGGTGGGCTACAAGCTCGGCTTCTTCGGCCTCACCATCGACCAGGGGCAGAAGGAGATCTGGAAGAAGAAGGAGACGAAGTACCTCCACGGCAAGCCCTGCACCATGACGGGCAAGACGGACTGAACGGGGAACGGGCCTCCGGCCCTTCCCCGACAGCCGAACGGCGTCGTGGGACCCGGCCGGGGCCGGATCCCACGACGCCGTTTCCTGACTCCAGCGCCTTAGTTCGCGGCGCCGGCCTCCCTCCGCACCTCGGAAGCCAGGAGCTTCACCCTGGCCGCGTCGCGGGCACCGGCCACGTAGCCGTCGATCCGCCGCGAAAGTCCGTCCAGTACCCGGGCGCGCTCGGCGCCGGCCAGCGCCTCGGCCCGGTCCAGGGCCGCTCTCGTCGCCGCCAGACGCTCGGGCGAGAGCCCGCGGGAGCGCTCTAGCTGGTCCAGGTAGGCACGCGCCACGGCGACGCTCCGGGGCCACACGAAGCGCTGCTGGTCCTGCACGTTCTGCTGGTCGAAGCGCACCTGCCTGGCCGCCTCGATCTCGTTCTTCGACAGGAGGCCGCTCGGCACGAGGTCCAGGACGTCGAGCCCGCGGGAGATCTCGGAGCTGTAGATGTGGCCGTTGTACCAGTAGGCCGACCAGGAACCCGCGCCCACCAGCTTGGTCGCGTCCATGGGACCGCGGTCGAAGAAGGCGATCTCCTTCGGGTGGGTGGGGTCGGTCCAGTCGACCACCGACACGCCGCCCTGGTACCACGCCTGGACGAAGATGTCGCGGCCCGGCACCGGGACGAGCGACCCGTTGTGGGCCACGCAGTTCTCCTGCGAGGTCTGTGGGGCGGGCAGCTTGTAGTAGCCCTGGAACTCCAGGGAGCCGCCCTCGCGCCGGAACATGGCGTCCGCGCCCCAGTGGGGGTTGTCCGTGGACCGGCAGCGCGGCTGCAGCCCCCCGCCCCACTCGTCCGTGAACAGGAGCTTGCTGCCGTCGTTGCTGAAGGTGGCCGAGTGCCAGTACGCGAAGTTCGAATCCGCCACGGCGGCCAGGCGCCGCGGGTGCACCGGGTCCCGGATGTCGAGCAGCAGCCCGTAGCCCGCGCACGCGCCCCCGGCCAGCCCGATCTCCGGGTAGACCGTGATGTCGTGGCACTGCACCGGACCGGGGCGCGCGCCCCCGGGGCCGGCCGGCGGGTTCATCATCTTGTCGACGATCCCCTGGAGCTGCTCCCGCAGGGTGGCGCTATCGGCCGCCGTCGGCGCGCCGCTGCCGCCCCGGGCGGTCACCAGGCTGTCCAGCATGTGGTCGGCCATGCGATCGGGCAGGACGCGCTCGACGCCCTGGATGTCGACCGTGTACTTGCCCTGCGCCCGCGCGTCGGCCGCCGCCTTCCTGGCCGCCTCGATGTCCACCTCCGCCGGTCCGTGCTCGGTGGCGTGAGACAGGCCGGCCAGAATCGCGGGCTTGCTCACGACCTTCGCCTGCTCCGGGTGGGCGAGCGGCACCTGGATGACCTCGATCCGGAACAGCTCGCTGTTGGGGTCCTGGTCGGGCGTCAGGGCCGAGCACCCTTCGAGCTCGGTCGGCGAGCGCACGGGGGCCTGCCCGGAGACGTAGATGTAGACGTCGTCGGGATCGTCGGGCGAAGTGACCACGGTGTGCGTGTGGGAGCCGCGGCAGGTCTGGACGTCGGCGATCTGCTTCGGGTGCGTGACGTCGCTGATGTCGAAGATCCGGATTCCGCGCATGCGGTCCGGACTCACCGAGTCCTGCACGCCCTGCGTGCCGCAGTCGACGCGGCCGGCGGGCGACTCGACCGACACGAACAGGAGGTTACGGTAGACCGAGACGTCGTTCTGGGAGCCGGGGCACACCAGCGCGGTGACGGCGTGCGGGTGCGCTGAATCGGACACATCCCAGATCTGGATGCCCCAGAAGTTCCCCTGCACCACGTAGTGGCCCGTGAACGCCAGGTCGGAGTTGATGTAGGCGAAGTCACCCGGCTTGGACCGGTCGATGAATCCGTCGGGGGGCTCGGTGGCCGACACCAGCGTCATGTTCCAGGTAGCCTGACCCGCATCCATCCAGCCCGCGCGCAGTCCGACCCGCGGATCGGGGCTCGGCGGGGTGGTGGACATGTCGGCGGCCGGTGCGGCGCTCGCGGCTGGCGACGCGCTCATGCCGGTCTGCGTCCCGGAAGAGGCGCAGGCCACGAAGGATGCGAGCGCGAGCGCCGCCGGCACGGCCCACAGGCGGCGGGCGGCGACGCTCCAGCGTGCACGAAGGCGTGGGACGGCTGGGACAGGAGCCACGGGAGATTCTCCGCGTGAAGGGTATGGGGCGACGGGGACGACTACGGTTTCGTTGCGTCCGCCGGCAGCGCCACCAGCATGCGCTGCATCAGGTGGATCTCGACCGTCTGACTCGAGTTGATGTCCGTCGCGAACTCGAACACGAAGTTGTCCTGGGCCCCGCCGGGCGAGGCGAGGAGGTCCTTGACCATCGTGACCGCGCCCGCGTGATGACCGATCATGCCCTCCAGAAACAGGCGGTCGAACTCCTCACCGCGAGCCGCATCCAGCGCGGCCAGCTGGTCGGAGGTCAGCATCCCGGCCATGAGTTTGTGGGTCCGCATGCCGGACCCCTCGTAGTCGAACACCCAGCTCGTGTCCGGAATCGAATGGCCGTGCTCCTGGAGCCAGCGCTTCATGAGATCGATGTCGTCGCGCTGGGAGACGGAGATCTTCCGGCACAGCCTGGCCACGTCCGGTCCCGCGTCGTGGGTCGGCGCCCATCCGGCCATGAGCACGGCCTGCTCGTGGTGGATGATCATCCCGGACATGAACTGCACATCCGCCGGGTTGCCCGAGGGCTGCTGCGCGCGGACGACCGTGGCGCCGGCGAAGAGCAGGCCGGTCGCGCCGGCGAGCGCCAGGACCGGCGATACGAAGGCCGCCACGAGGCGACGGGGGGGTCGCAGCATTGAGATCCAGGCCACCATAGCACAACGTGCAGTGTGAGTTGATGAGGCGTCAGGCATCAAGCGTATACCAGATACCGAAGGAAGACAAGCCCGGTGGTCGATCCAGCCCCGTCGCCCGAGGAGTTCACGATCGGAGCCGCCCGTCCCAGCGAGGTCGAGGCGCTCAGCGCGCTGGCCGTCCGCTCCAAGGCGCACTGGGGCTATCCGGCCGACTGGCTCGAGGCATGGGGGCCGCAGCTCGCCCTCTCCCGGGCCGACCTCGAGAACCGCGAGGTGTTCGTGGCGAGGGGCTCCGCGCAGCCGGTCGGGTTCTACAGCCTGGCGTTCAGGAACTGCGCCTCGCTCGAGCACCTGTGGATGGATCCGCGATTCATGGGTCGGGGCCTGGGGCGCCGGCTGGTCGAGCACGCCGTGGCGCGGACCGCCCTGAGGGGCTACCCGACCCTGCAGGTGGACGCCGATCCCCACGCCGAGTCCTTCTACGTCCGCATGGGAGCCATTCACGTGGGCTGGGTGCCCGCGCCCGTGTCGGGCACGGCTCGCCTCCTCCCGCGACTCGTGATCCCCGTGCCCCCCGCGGACGCTTGAGCCGACCCGACGAGCCGGAGCCCGGCTAGTGGGCACCGACCGGTTGCAGGCGTTCAGCGACGGCGTCCTCGCCATCATCATCACGATCATGGTGCTGGAGCTGAAGGTGCCGGAGGACATCGGCATGGGAGCCCTCCGGCCCCTGCTCCCGGTGCTGCTGAGCTACGTTTTGAGCTTCGTGTACCTGGGGATCTACTGGAACAACCACCACCACATGCTCTACGTGACCGAGCGCGTGAGCGGCGGCGTGCTGTGGGCCAACCTGCACCTGCTGTTCTGGCTGTCCCTGGTCCCGTTCGTGACCGGGTGGATGGGCGAGAACAGCTTCGCGGCCGTTCCGACCGCGCTGTACGGTGTCGTCCTCCTGATGGCGGCGATCGCCTACTGGATCCTGCAGGGGTCCATCCTCGCCGGGCAGGGCCGGGACTCCGTGCTGGCCGCGGCCGTAGGACGGGACCTCAAGGGGAAGCTGTCTCCGGTGCTGTACGCCGCCGCGATCCCGGCGGCGTTCCTTCGACCCTGGATCGCCGATGCGGTGTACGTCTTCGTGGCGCTGATGTGGCTGGTGCCGGATCGCCGCATCGAGCGGGCGCTGGCCTCGGCGGGCGCCCCGAGAGAGGAAGAAGAGGACGTTCCACGCCAGGGGCGGGTGGAGCGCGCGCGCGGCCCGCGGAGCCGGGCGCGCCCCCCGGATGCACCGCCACCACCCTCCAACCACGAGCGGAAGTGACGCCATGAGATCCGAGGAGCTCCGATCCCTGCAAGCCCCCCTCAAGGAACGCTACCGCGAGGAGCCAGGGGCCGCCCTCATCACCCTGGAAGCCGAGGGTCGGCTCGGGGAAGACGTCACCTGTCGGGTCGAGACGGGCAAGGCGCTGGTCGAGGCCGGGCTCCATCCCGCGACCGGTGGAACCGGCCTGCACGCGTGCTCGGGCAACATGCTCCTCGAGGCGCTGGCCGCCTGCGCCGGAGTGACCCTGAACGCCGTGGCCACGGCGCTGCGGATCGAGATCCGCGAGGGGACCGTCCACGCCGAGGGCGACCTGGACTTTCGGGGCACCCTGGGCGTGGACCGGGAGGCGCCGGTCGGCTTCCAGGCCATCCGCCTGCGCTTCGACCTCGACACCGACGCCTCCGAGGAGGAGCTGGGCACGCTCCTGCGGCTCACCGAGCGTTACTGCGTGGTCTACCAGACGCTGTGCAGCCCGCCGCCGATCGCGGTCTCCCGGCGTATGGACGGGGCCGCCACGGGGGACGGCTCCGACGGTGGTCCTCGAGGCGCGAGCGCCCCGGTGCGACGACCGTCTCGGTAACGCGCTCCCAATGGCACGGTTCGCGCCCCCTCACGTCCCCGCGGAGACGTCTCCGGCTCCTCAGCCCTCCACGTCCGCGCCCGGCACGGCCCGCTCCATGAGCTCGGCGAAGTGCTCGGCCGTCTTCATCGCCGAGAGATCGAGATCGAAGTCGGGGCGATCGGCGGGGCGGAGCTTCTCGAGCAGCTCCAGGACCTCGCGGCCCGACAGGCCCAGCTCCCGGAGCTGGTCGCCCGTGAGCCCCGATCGGCCCGCAGCCCCATCGGTTCCCCCCGCTCCGTCCCCTTCCGCTCGCACCCGGATCCCCTCCGCGTCGCCGGCGGGCTCGAGGAGGCGGCGCAGGGCCTCGAGCTCGCCGCGCGACAGGACCGTGCCGGCCACCTGGTAGTCGAGCCAGGCCTCGTAGGAGAGGGGCGCCACGCGCTTCAACATCCCGGCCATGATCTCCCCGTAGGCCCGGATCTCCTTCTGGGCGTGAGGATCGACGCGCAGGGAGAGGAAGTGGAGGAGGTTGTGGAGGTCGATCTTCCAGTACCACTGCGTGTAGGTCGACAGCGGCAGGTCGATCCTCGCCAGCTCCCGCGCCACCTGCTCGCCCACCAGCCACTCGTACAGCCCCGCCACCTCCTCCCGACCCCGCTCCCAGCGGCGCACGGCCTCCCGGTGGAGAACCTCACCGGCGCTCTCCGAGCGGCGGCCCTGTCGGTTCGAGCGGCTCTGCAGGGCGAAGTCCCCGTGCTCGGGCGTGTAGAACAGGAGCGGGATGAGGCTGTAGCGGCCGCTGTACTCGTTGATGTTGGCCGTCCTGTGCCGCACCCACTGCCGCGCCACGAAGATGGGCATGCAGCAGTGGAACTTGAGCTCCACCATCTCGCTGGGCGTGGTGTGGCGGTGGCGGCGCAGGTAGCGGATGAGCCCGCGGGTGGCGCTCCGCTTCCGGGTCCCGTAGCCGTAGCTCACGCGGGCGGCGCGCTCGATGTCCTCGTCGCCTCCCATGTAGTCGACCAGCGCGACGAACCCGTGGTCGAGGACCGGGAAGTAGCCGCCCAGGATCTCCTCGGCGGCGGGGCTGGTCGGGCGGCGTGTCTCCATCGGCTCCTTCGGGTCGCGGCTGCGCCGGCGAGCGGCCGGGACGGCCTTTACCGCGGCCTCCCGAGGCGAGAGAATAGGAGGCGGAAGCTACCGCCGCCAGCCGCGCGGCCGTCCCCCGGACCAGCGCCACGAACCGCGAGGAACAGCTGACCCCGAACCCGCCACCCCACGGTCGGTACGATCGGGCACGCGACCGCCACGGTCACGCGCGGGAGGGCTCGCACGCCGGTGCCCCGGGAGAGTCCCGGCCGCACCGCGACCCGCGCGACATCGTCACGCCCCACGCGTTCCGGATCGCCCCGGAGCTCCTGGGAACACCCCTGGCGGAGCCCTCCCGGCGCGGCTTCGCCATGCTCGTGGACCTCATCGCCGCGGGGACCATCACGGCCGTGCTCCGGAGCCTGGGCGGCATCTTGTTCGCACTCATGTTCGCGTGGATCTTCTGGCGCATGGCCAGGAGCCGCGAGCTGGACGGACGGAGCGCGTTCTCCCGTCGGGCGCTCAAGGGCCTGGCCGCGCTCGCGCTCTTGCTGGCCCTGACCCAGGGGTGGGACGCGATCAGCGGCGGTTCGGGTCCGAGCCGGGGGAGCCGCGGACCCCGGGTGGTCGCGGCGGGCCGCGACACCGCGGCGGTCACCACGCTCCGGTCCCTGGGACTGGGCGACATCGCGGGAGGCGTGGGGGACGTCATCGCCCTGCGCTCCGCCTCGACCTCGCCCGACGAGGCCCGGGACGCGGCCCGCCGGTTCACGGGCCGGCTCGCCCAGGGTGGGGCCTCGCGCGCCGAGATCCGCGACGCCCTGCGGACCGTGCTCGAGGACCGGGCGGACTCCGCCACCCGGGCCTCCATCCTCGGTGACGCGATGGCGCACTTCGACTCCACCGCCAACCTCCGGCTCGCCTCGGCGGACTCCGTTCTCCTGGCCTGGGCCGACGCGGTCCGCAGCGGCGACACGGCCGCCGCCGCCACCCGCCGGGAACAGGTGGCCGACGCGGTGGCGGGCGAGCGGATCCGGAAGCTCCGGAGCAGCAACGAGGACCTGCAGAAGGAGCTGGCGCAGGCGAGGAAGCAGCCGAGCATCATCGGCTTCCTCAAGAGCATCGCCAACGACCTGGGCTTCGGCTTCGGGTGGCTGGGCCTCTACTTCACGGCCATCCCGGTGTTCTGGCGGGGCCAGACCCCGGGCAAGCGGCTCATGGGCATCCGCACGGTCCGGCTCTCGGGCGAGAAGATCGGCTGGTGGAGCTCCTTCAGCCGCTTCGGCGGCTACGCCGCCGGACTCGCCACCGGGCTGCTGGGCTTCCTCCAGATCCTGTGGGACGCCAACCGGCAGGGGATCCAGGACCAGATCGCCGGGACGGTGGTCGTCCGGGAGCGGTGACCTACACGTCCAGGTTCTTCACGTATCGGGCGTTCTTCTCGATGAACTCCCGGCGCGGATCCACGTCCTCTCCCATCAGGTCCTCGAACAGCCGCGACGCGGCCGTGGCCTCGTCGATCGTGACCTGGAGGAGGGTGCGCTTCTCCGGGTTCATGGTCGTCTCCCACAGCTGGTCCGGGTTCATCTCCCCCAGCCCCTTGTAGCGCTGCACGCCGATCCCGCTCCGGCCCTTCCCATCCGAGAAACGCTCGATGATCGCCTCCCGCTCCTCCTCCGTATAGCAGTAGAACTCCTGCTTTCCCTTGTGCACGCGGTACAGGGGCGGCTGGGCGATGTAGATGTAGCCCGCCTCGATGAGCTCCTTCATCTGCCGGAAGAAGAAGGTGAGGAGGAGCGTCCTGATGTGGGCTCCATCCACGTCCGCATCGGTCATCAGGATGATCTTGTGGTAGCGGGCCTCGGCCAGGTCGAACTCCTCTCCGATCCCGGCCCCTATCGCCGTGATCATGGCCCGGATCTCCTCGTTGGAGAGGATCTTGTCGATCCGAGCCTTCTCGACGTTCAGGATCTTCCCTCGAAGGGGCAGGATCGCCTGGAAGCTGCGGTTCCGGCCTTGCTTGGCGCTGCCCCCGGCCGAGTCGCCCTCCACGATGAAGATCTCGGAGAGCCCGGGGTCGGTGATCGAGCAGTCGGCCAGCTTGCCGGGAAGGATCCCGGTCTCCAGCGCCGAGCGCTTGCGGGTGAGGTCGCGCGCCTTGCGCGCCGCCTCGCGCGCGCGAGCCGCCTGCACCGCCTTGTCGATGATCGAGCGGCCGGCCGAGGGGGTCTCCTCGAGCCACGTCGAGAGCTTGTCGTTCACCAGGCTCTCGACGATGCCGCGCACCTCGCTGTTGCCGAGCTTGGTCTTGGTCTGGCCCTCGAACTGCGGCTCGAGGACCTTGACCGACAGCACGGCCGTGAGCCCCTCGCGCACGTCGTCGCCCGACAGGCCCGGATCGCCCTTCTTGAGGAGGTTGTTCTTCTCGGCGTAGCTGTTGATCGTGCGCGTGAGCGCCGCCTTGAAGCCCGTGAGGTGGGTGCCGCCCTCGTGGGTGTTGATGTTGTTGACGAAGGTGAAGGTGTCCTCGTTGTAGCCGTCCGTGTACTGCATGGCCAGCTGCACCTCCACGTCATCCTGCGTGCCCTCCACGTCGATGACGTCGGGGTGGAGCGGTGTCTTCTTGCCGCGCAGGTACTCGACGAACTGTACGATGCCGCCGTCGAACTGGAAGTCCTCGACGCGAGGCTCCTCCTCGCGCTCGTCCGTGATCAGGATGCGGGTGCCCCGGTTGAGGTAGGCGAGCTCGCGCAGCCGGCCGACGAGCGTATCGAAGTTGAAGCGGAGCTCGGTGAAGATCTCGGGGTCCGGGCGGAAGCGGATCGTGGTGCCCGTCTCGTCCGTCTTTTCGCCCCTGGCCAGGTCGTCGGTCTTGAGGCCACGCTGGAAGTGCTGGCGCCACACGTGCCCGTCGCGGCGCACCTCCGCCTCCAGCCACTCCGACAGGGCGTTGACCACCGAGACGCCCACCCCGTGGAGCCCGCCCGAGACCTTGTAGCTCTGTTTGTCGAACTTGCCGCCGGCGTGCAGGGTGGTGAGGGCCAGCTCGACGCCCGGCACCTTCTCGGTGGGGTGAAGGTCGACGGGGATGCCGCGACCGTCATCCGAGACGGTGACGGATCCATCCGGGAGCAGCGCCACCTCGATGTGGGTGCAGTACCCGGCCATGGCCTCGTCCACGGAGTTGTCCACCACCTCGTAGACCAGGTGGTGGAGACCGCGGGCCGCCGTGGAGCCGATGTACATGCCGGGCCGCTTCCGGACGGCCTCGAGCCCCTTGAGGACCTGGATCTGGCGGGACGTATAGTCGCCCGCCTCCACCTTCTTTCGGACCTTCTTCCGGAGCTGTTCTTCCGTCTTCGTCGTCTTCGTCTTCGCCATCTAGCTTCGTCCCCGTGTGGTCGCGTTGTCCCCGCCGCTCTCCCCCCGGCCCTCGGCCTGGAGGAAGACGATCTTCTCGATCCGGCCCGAATCCCGTCCCGCGTTCAGCCGCCGCATCAGGTCGCGGCGCATCATGGCCAGCTCCGTCATCCAGGCGGAGCCATCCACCTCCACGAACAGCGTGCTCCCCGACACGCGCGGCCGATGCGTGACCCGCGCGATGTGCGGCCCGACGATCTCGTCCCAGCGCGAGGCCGTCCTGGCCCGCTCGACCTCGTCGCGAACCCCGCAGCGCTCCAGCACGGAGCCCACCACCCCGCCGATCGGCTCGGGGGCCTGCCGCCGTGCCGCGTCGGCCTTCCGCCGGCGGTGCCGCCGGGGGCGCCGCGGACCCGGGCGGTCGTAATAGGAGCCCGGCCGGTCACGCGCTTCGGCCGGTCCCGGCGCCGGGTCGCCCGTCACGATTCCAGCCTCCCATCCCGGAGCCGCCACACGTCCAGCCCGCCCCGCAGCCGAACCTCCGAAGGCTTGGGCGACGTGAGCACCACCTGGCCCGAGCGACCCTCTTCCAGCAGCTGGAGCAGCCGGCCGGAGCGCTCGCGGTCGAGCTCGGCGAACACGTCGTCGAGCAGGTAGACCGGCTCGCGGCCGAGCCGCTCGCGGAGCGTGTCCGCCTCGGCCAGCCGCAGGGCCAGCGCCGCCGTGCGCTGCTGTCCGCCCGATCCGTACGTCCTCAGGTCGCGCTCCTCCTCTCCGCCCACCTGCGCCGTGAACGCGAGCTCGTCGCGGTGCGGCCCCACCACGGTCACCCCACGGCGGCGCTCCCGCTCGCGCGTGCGCTCCAGCGCCGCCCGGAAGGCCTCCGCCCAGGCGGCGCGGGAGGGAGGGCGGCCCTCCGCCGACGCCTCGTCGTCGCTCGCCGCCGCCGCGCGGCCCGCCGGCGCTCCGAGCGACGGCCGGTACCCGAGCACGCCGCGCGCCCCGCCCGCAATCCGCGAGTGGTAGTGATCGAACGCCGCCGCGCGGCCGGCCACCCAGCGCGCCCGGGCTTCCATCACGCGGGCGCCGACCTCGATCAGGCCGGCCGACCACGCCTCGAGCTGCGCCCGGTCGGCGCCTCCCTTGAGCGCCTCGTTGCGCTGCGACAGCACCGACCTGTACTTGCCCAGGGCGTCCACGTACCCCGGCTCCACCAGCGACAGGAGGATGTCCATGAAGCGCCGCCGTCCCGATGGCGAGCCCCGCACGATCTCCACGTCCTCGAGGCTGAACACCACCGCCCCCAGCCCCCCGATGGCGTCCGAGAGACGCGAAACCTCCCGGCGGTCCACCTCGACTTGCTTGCGCCTCTCGGCGGCGCTGTAGGCCGCCGCGATCGTGCGCTCGCCCCGCGGTCCCTCCACCGTCGCCTCGACCCGGAACACCTCCTGGCCGAAGCGCACCAGCTCCCGGTCCGAAGCACCGCGGAAGGAGCGGAACACTTCCAAATAGTACACCGCTTCGAGCAGGTTTGTCTTGCCCGCGCCGTTCGAGCCCAGGATCATCACCCCCTCGGCGGGGAGCTCGCACTCCAGACGCTCGAAGTTGCGGAAGTCCCGCAGCCGGATCCGTCCGAGCCGGACCGCTCCGGTGGCCGGCTCCGGACCGCTCGCCTGCGGCGAGGGGTGCGCGGATGCGCTGTGTGGCATCGCTCCTCGGCGGCCTGTGGACGCCTCCCGTCGAATCCCACCAAGATAACCCGGAAACCCGCGCCGTTGCAACGAAAAGCGCAGGTCTCGCCGGTCAGCTTGCCGCGGCCCCGGAGCCGTCCCACATTCGGCGCCCATGATCCGCCGAACGGGGAGGTCGGGCGGCCTGGCGGCCGCGCTGTCGCTGCTGTCCGCCGGCCTCGCGCCGGCGTCGGCGAGCCTTGTTCAGCGTCCCACCGCGGCTCCGATCGCGGCCGCTCGGGGAACGACTACGCCCGTCGTCGCCATCCGGAAGCGTTGGACAACTGTAGACGAGCGCTCGTCGTCCGCGGCGGACACGTCGCGGGACGCCGACTCCCGCGGGCCCTCCACCCTCGCCTGGATCGGCGGCGGCGCGGCCGCCCTCGGTGCCCTGGTGGCCCTGGACGAGCCGGTCCGGGACGTCTCCCGCGACGTGCAGGGGAGGACCGGCGACGCGCTCGCGCGGCGGGCGCGGTGGTTCGGAAACTGGCACCAGAGCCTGCCCTGGTTCGTGGGCGGGACGCTGGCCGTGGGGGGCGTGACGGGCGGGGGCCGCGGACTGGAGACGGCCGCCGCCGTGCTGGCGGGCGCGGCCGCGGGCTCGGCGGCCAACGAGGTGGTGAACGAGCTGGTGGGCCGGGCCCGGCCCCTGTGGGGGCGCGGAGAGTTCTCCTTCCGGCCGCTGTCCGGCCACGCCTCCTTCCCCTCCGGCCACGCCGCCTACACCTTCGCCATGGCGGGGGCCATCGACGAGGCCACCGACGGGTGGATCCCTGCGGCCCTCGGCTACACGATCGCCAGCGCCACGGCCCTCTCCCGTGTGTACGACGACAAGCACTGGCTGTCGGACATCGCGGTCGGCGCGGCCATCGGCACGGTGGTCTCGCACGTGGCCACGCGCCGCGTGCTGCGGCTCCTCCGCCGCACGGCAAGCCTCGATGCGAGCGCGCCCGGAAGCCGACCCGGCCCCCGGGCGCATCTCATCGCCGCCCCCGGCTTCCTCGGGGTCGGCTTCACCTTCTAGGCGCGTCGCGCCGGCACTCAGCGCTTCACGAAGTCGCTCACCACGGGTTCGTCGCCGCCGTAGTCGTAGAAGCCGATCCCGGTCTTCCGGCCGTGATGCCCGGCCAGGACCATGCGCTTGAGGAGCGGCGGCGGCGCGAAGCGCTTCTCGCGGTACTCATCGAACATGATCTCGGTGATCTTGTAGAGCGTGTCGAGCCCGACGAAATCGCCCAGGATGAAGGGGCCCATCGGGTAGCCGCAGCCGAGCCGCATGCCCTGGTCGATGCCCTCGATGGACCCGATCCCCTCCTCGTACGCACGGATGGCGTCGAGCATGTAGGGTACCAGGAGCCGGTTCACGATGAAGCCCGAATTGTCGCGGCAGGCGATCGGCTGCTTCCCGACCGACTTCGCGAACGCCCACGCCGCCTCGAACGTCTCGTCCGAGGTGAATCCGGTCCGCACGACCTCGACCAGCGCCATCACCGGGACGGGGTTGAAGAAGTGGAGCCCGACGAAGCGGTCGGGGCGCTCGGTCACCGAGGCCATCTCGGTGATGGTGAGGCTCGAGGTGTTGGACGCGAAGATCGTGTCGGCGCCGCACAGCTCGTCCAGCTTGCCGAATACCTGCTCCTTCACCGACAGGTCCTCGACCACCGCCTCGACGACGATGTCCCGGTCGCCCAGGGGACCGAAGTCCACGGTGCCGTGGACGCGGCCCAGAACCTCGTCGCGCTGGTCACCGGTCATCCTCTCCTTCTTGACGGCCCGGTCCAGGCTCTTTCGGATGGCGGCCAGGCCCCGGTCGAGGGCGTCCTGGTCGATCTCCCTCACCACCGTGTCGAAGCCCGCCTGGGCGCTCACCTGGGCGATGCCGCTGCCCATGAGACCGCAGCCGAGCACACCGACCTTCTCTATCGACGCCACGTGACCGCTCCTTTCGCAGGTCTGTGAGGATCCGGCCCGGGCAACGCCCCGGCGCGGAGATTCGGCCCGGCAGGACCGGGTCCGAGGGGATGCAGGCTACATGCCGGTCGGGGGCGTGCGCCAGCCGGGAGACGCCCGCGGGCGTCCCCCGCACGGCGCTCTCAGAGCTGTCTCAGGAACTTGTCGCGCAGGCTGGGACGCGGCGGCTCGAGCGGCCCGCCCTGCTCGAGGCGGTCCAGGAGCCCCTCGATGGCGAGCGCGATACGGGCCTTCCGGCGCCTCATGCTGAAGCCCACGCCCCACGCCGTGGTCCCGACCACGGCGGCTCCGGCGCCGGCGATGGGGAGGAGGGGCGGCAGGGCGAAGGACAGGAAGGCGGCGACCGCCACCGCCCCGTAGCCGGACACCGCGCCCCCCAGCCACCCGCCGATGTAGCGGCCGCGGAAGTTGGACACGTCGGCCGTGACCGTGGCCAGGGACCAGTCCGACTCGAGCGGGGAGACGGCCAGCTCGACCTGCTTCACGTCGGCCAGCTCGTAGCTCCTTCCGGTCAGGTCGAAGGTGCGCTGGACCTTGCTCGCCAGCCCCGTGGCCGGCCGCCACAACGACCGGCCCGGACGGCGTCGTACCTCGGCGAGGCTCTCGCGCTCCCGGAAGTGCGCCTCCACCCGTGACTGGACGGACGAGGGGGTGCCGGGCACGGGCCGGCTGCCGCGGACAAACGCCTCCCCCCACAGGCGCCGGGCGAAGGCCGCATCCGGTGGCGCCTCCGGCAGGAGGGCGTCGGCCTGCACTTCCGCCAGCGCCTGGCGCACGTGCCGCTCGTCCAGACCCACTTCCCGGCCGATGCGGATGATCTCGCCCGTGTCCAGGACCTCGGTGCGGCCTTCCCCGGTCGCCGACTGCAGCTCGGCGGCCCGCCGGATCACCCGCTCGAGGGCCTCGTAGGGGACCGACTCTCCGGCAGGCGCGTCGGGCCCGGGCGCGTCGGGCCCGGGGCCGGCGGGCGGCCGGGTCTCCGGCTCGCGGGGCCGGTCCCCTCCGGACACCTCTAGGGCTGCCACACCTGCGAGTCGTCGGAGCCCGGCGCGAAGGTGAGATCGGTAGGCGCGGACCCGTCCGCGCCCATGACCCACACGTCCGCGTCACCCGTACGGTCGCTGACGAAGGCGATCATGCTCCCGTCCGGCGACCACTCGGGGTCGTGGTCCCGGCCCGCCCCGTCGCTCGTGAGGTCGGTCTGCCCGGATCCATCCGCACCCATGATCCACACGTCCTGGACCCCCGTGCGGGCGCTCACGAAGGCGATCATACTCCCGTCGGGAGACCAGCGCGGGCTCTCGTCTCCGCCGGCGGCGCTGGTGAGCTGCGCGGCGCCGGAGCCGGCGGCGTCCATGACCCAGATCTCGTCGCTTCCCGTGCGGGCGCTCACCCAGGCGATCATGCTCCCGTCGGGCGACCACCGCGGGTCCCGGTCCGCCCCGGCACCGTCGGTGAGCTGGACGAGGTTCGAGCCGTCCGCGTCCATGACCCAGATCTCCTGGCTCCCCGTCCGGTCGCTCACGAACGCGATCCGGGTCCCGTCAGGCGACCAGCGCGGGCTCTCATCGGCCGACGAGGAGCTCGTGCTCGCGTCGAACGGGGACGATCCGTCCGCGTTCATCACCCAGATGTCGCGATCGCCGGTCCGGGCGCTCACGAAGGCGATCCGCCCGCCGTCCGGCGACCAGCGCGGGTCGGTGTCCGGTCCCGCCGACCCGGAGGTGAGGTCCGTGGCTCCCGACCCGTCCGGGTTCATGCTCCAGATGTGCTGGCTGCCCGCCCGGTCGCTCACGAACGCGATCGCGCTCCCGAACGGCGACCAGGCCGGCTCGATGTCGAGGCTGCCGCCGCTCTGGCTCAGGTCGATGGCCCCGGAGCCGTCCGGGGCCATGCTCCACACCTCGGCGTCGGCGGAGCGCCGGCTAACGAAGGCGATGCTGGACCCGAGGGGACAGTGAACCAGGAAGGTGACCTGGACCGTGCCGGACCCGGCCACGTCCGCGGCGCGGGGATTGGAGCCGGCCACGAAGCAGTTGGAGGCCAGCCCGGCGAGCTCGACCTGGTGGGATCCGGTGGAGACGTTCTTGAAGGTGACCGTCCCGCCGATCCCTATGGCCTGGCTGGTCCCACCATCGAGCGACACCGTGTAGCCGTCCGGATCGACGGCGCCGCCGGTGGTCAGTGCGTACGCGGCCACATTGCCCAGCACGGGGCCGGACGGCGTTCCCCCGCTCTGGCTGCAGGCCGCCGGGAGCAGGCCGAGCAACGAAACGAGCGCCACACGGACTGGACCGCGACCGATCCTGGAGACCACCATAGCCGAACCTCCCCTAGTCGCGGGAGCGGACCGCACCGGCTCTCGGCGCGGCCCGTCCGCGAGGCCGGAGGGCCTCAGCCCTCCACTTGGACGATGACCGCCGCGCCCTGCCCACCGCCGATGCAGGCCGAGCCGAGGCCGATCCCGCCGCCCCGGCGCCGGAGCTCGTACAGGAGGTGGCCCGTGATGCGAGCGCCCGTGGCGCCCAGCGGGTGCGTGATCGCGATGGCGCCGCCGTTCACGTTCACCCTGTCACGGTCCAGGTCGAGCTCCTTCTCCACCGCCACGTACTGGGGCCCGAACGCCTCGTTGATCTCGATCAGGTCGATGTCGTCCCAGCCGAGACCCGCGCGCTCGAGCGCCGCTCGCGACGCCGGGGCCGGACCGATCCCCATGATCCGCGGCGGAACGCCCGCCACCGCCCACGACACCAGGCGCCCCATCGGCTCGAGGCCGTGGGCGTCGGCGAACTCGCGGTCGGCGATCACCAGGGAGGCGGCGCCGTCGCCGATCCCGCTGGCGTTGCCCGCCGTGACCAGGCCGTCCTCCTTGAAGTACGGCTTGAGCTTGGCCAGCCCCTCCAGCGTGGTGTCGGGCCGCATGTGCTCGTCCAGGTGGAACGGCTGTTCCTTGCCGCGCCGGACGAGGGTGACCGGGATCACTTCCTCGTCGAACTTGCCGGCGTCCCAGGCCGCCCTGGCCGCCTTCTGGCTGCGCAGCGCGTACGCGTCGACCTCCTCCCGCGTGACGCCGTACTCCTCGGCCAGGTTCTCGGCCGTCTCGGCCATCGAGTAGCCGCAGTACGGGTCGGTGAGCGCCTCCCACAGCACGTCCTCGAACGGCCTGGCCGGCCCGAGCCTCAGGCCCCAGCGTGCCCCGCGCACCGTGTGCGGCGCCTGGCTCATGGACTCGGTCCCACCCGTCAGGCACACGCGGCCCTGGTTCAGGAGGATCGCCTGCGCCCCGTCCATGACGGCCTGGAAGCCGGAGCCGCACAGGCGGTTCACGGTGCAGGCCGGCACTTCGATCGGGAGCCCCGATTTGAGGCCCACGTGCCGCGCGACGTAGATGGCGTCCCGGGACGTCTGGATGACGTTGCCGATGTACACCTGGCCGAACTCGGACTCATCGACGCCCGAGCGCTCCACGGCCGCCTTCGAGGCGAGCACGGAGAGGTCCGTGGCCGTCTCGTCCTTGAGCGAGCCGCCGAACGTCCCGAACGGCGTGCGCGCCGCGGAGAGGAACACCACGTCCCGGTCGAAGCCCATCGTGCCCATCGTCTATCTCCTCACTGATGTCGATGTCGGTGTCGGACTCAGTCGATGACGGCGCGGGCCAGCCACTCGCCCACGGCGGCCGTAGTGCGATCACCCCCCAGGTCCGGGGTCCGCACGCCCTCGGCGAGGGCCCGGTCCACGGCCGCCTCGAGGCGCGCGGCGGCCCGATCGGCGCCGTGGTCGGCCAGCATCAGGGCGGCGCTCAGCACCGCGCCCATCGGGTTTGCACGCCCCGTGCCCGCGATATCCGGGGCGCTGCCGTGGACGGGTTCGTACAGGCCGTGCTTGCCCGGGTTCACGTTGGCCGAGGGAGCCACGCCCATGCCGCCCACCAGCTCGGCGCCCAGGTCGGAGAGAATGTCCCCCAGCAGGTTCTCCGCCACCACCACGCCGAAGCGCTCCGGGGCCCGCACGAACTCCATGGCCAGGGCGTCCACGTAGCGCATCTCGGACTCGAGGTCCGGGAACTCGGAAGCCACCTCGCCGAAGACCCGCCGCCACAGCCCGTAGACGTGCGGGACGGCATTGGCCTTGTCGCCCAGCGTCACGCGCTCCCGGCCCTCGGCGCGCGCCCGCTCGAAGGCCGCGCGTACGATGCGCTCCACGCCCCATCGGGTGGCCAGGGACTCGCTCACGGCGACCTCCCCGGGCGTCCCCTCGCGCAGCACGCCTCCGGAGCCCGTGTAGAACCCCTCCGTGTTCTCCCGGAAGATCACGAAGTCGATGTCACGCTCCCCCTTCAGGGGGCAGAGGTCCGGCGCCCTCAAGCGCACGGGGCGGAGGTTGATGAACAGGTCCAGACGGAAACGCAGCCCCAGCAGGATGTCTCGGGCGTGCTCGTTGCCCGGCACGCGGGGATCGCCCACCGCCCCGAGGAGGATGGCGTCGAAGTCGTCACGGAGACGGACGAAGGTCTCCTCACCCAGGGTCTCGCCCGTGGACAGGTAGTGGTCGGCGCCGTGCGGGAAGGTCTCCATCTCGAGCTCGGCGAGCCCGGCCTCCTGCACGGCGTCCAGCACGCGCCGCGCCTCCCTCAGGACCTCGGGGCCGATCCCATCGCCCGGGACGAGGGCCACCCGGATCACGGGTGCGCCCCCCGGCCGGTCCCGACGGGGCCGACCCCCGGCGCCCGCGCGCTCAGCTGCCCGAGTGGCTCAACGTCCAGGTGTAGGCGGACACGGCACGGACCTGGTCGTCGCTGAGATCCGCCCCGGCCCTGGGCGGCATCGGAATGCCGGTCGAGGAGCGCTCGGCGGACACGCCCTTCTCGATCGTCCCCACGATGCCCTTGTACGAGCCGTCCGAGTGCTGCCACTGCCCGTCCGTGAGGTTCGAGCCGAGCTCGGGGAGCCCCTTGCCGTCGGGCCCGTGACAGCTGTAGCACAGCCCGGCCCCACCGAACAGGCGCTTGCCCTCCCGCACCATGTCGGGAGTGACGCCGGCCGGCAGGCCCTGGAGCGACGTCACGCCCGACGGCGGAACGGTCCTCTCCGGGGGGACGGTCCACATCATCCCCGTGACCAGTGCCGGCACCAGCATGACTCTGAGGCTCCGCATCGTCGCCTCCCGGGCTGCGTCGGTCCGTGGGAGCCCCTCGAGGGGGCCGCTCGCTCACCTCTCCGCCGCCCGGCCGCACGCCGGGCAGTACCGCCAGTCCGCTTCCAGCTCCTCCCCGCACGCCGCGCAGCGAGGCGTCTCCTGGTCCGCACCGCAGTAAGGGCAGAACCGGGCCTCCCGGTTCCGGGGCAGCTCCGCGCCGCACGCGCGGCAGGCGGCCGCCTCCGTCGCGTCCTCGCTCCCGGGCTCTTCCGCCCCCGCTTCCGCAGCCGCGTCGCCGGGGGCCTCCACCCCCGCTTCCGCGGCCGCGGCGGGTCGCTCCGAACTGTTCGGTCGCCGGGCCACCCCCGGGCGGCGCCGGCCGCCGAGCGCCGGACCCAGCCCGACCATGCAGGCCGCGAACCCGTCCAGCACGGCGAGCTCGGGCTCGGGGGAGGTCAGCTCGCGCCCGACCGCCTCCCGGAGCCCCGCGTCCAGGACCTCGACCAGCTCCGGCTCGTTCAGCATCGCGAGCAGCGCCAGGTCGTACTCGGCCTTCGTGGCCAGGTCGAGCTCTCCGCGGCAGCTCCGGTAGGGCACGAAGCGCCCGCGCACGGCCTCGACCGTGAGCGTCCCGTTCGGGTCCACGCCCGCGGCCGCCATCCGGCGAGCCAGGAAGCGCCCCAGCGCGACCGCGCTCACCGCTCGATGCGCAGGATGCCCGCCCGGGCCGAGGCCCGAAGGAACCGCTCCGGATCGTCGTCCGGGACGGACATCCCCGTCAAGCTGCGGACGACGCGCGCGGCGTCCCGCATGTAGTCGAAGATGGAGACGTTCGGATCGGTGGAATCGTCACGCATGGCCTGAACGATGGCCGCCCAGTCCCCGGCGTAAAGCTTACCGTCACGAGCTCTTACGACGTGAACACCAGGGTTTCTGGCTTCCGGCCTGCCCCGCTCCAGGACGAACAGGTCCAGCTGGTTCCGGTCGGGCACGGAAGCGCCGGCCGACCCGGGATCGGCGGCCGCCTCGATCTCCGCCAGCAGCCGCTCCTCCGGCGCCGGCTCCTCGGTGAGGATCTCGAGCTGGCGCATGAGGGGCTCGATCGCGTCGGCGTCCGGCGGCAGGCCCCGGAAGCCTCTCAGCAGCTCCACGGCACGCCACACGGCCAGCGGATCCCACATCCGGTCGGGCGGTACCCGCTCGAACTCCTCGAGGGCCCGCTCGTAGTCGCCCCGGTCGTACAGGAGGTTTCCGTAGAACACGCGGGCCTCGTGGTGGTCCGGATGGCGGGCGAGGGCACCCTCCAGGAGCGGAAGCGCTCGCTCGGCGCCGTCCATCTGGTAGAGCGCGTAGGCCAGCTCGGCGGCGGCCTCGGCCACGGTCACGTCGCCGGCCGTCGGGACGCCGTCCGCCCCGACCCGGATTCTCTCGTCGGAGGGGACGTGATCGGTGGACGCGCCGGCGGCGGCCTCCGCCGCCCCGAGCGCCATCCGGTAGAGGTTCACCGCGCGCTCGTAGAGCTCCTCGCGGTAGAGGGCCCGCGCCATGGCGAGGAGCAGGTCGGGGTCGGAGCCGAAGCCGAGCTCGAGCACGCGGCCGAAGCAGCGGAACGCGCGGGCACGCTCGCCCAGCTTGAGCAGGACGTCGCCGAGGCCGACGAGGGCCTCCTCGTGGTCCTCTTCGAGCCCCAGAGCCCGGACGAACGCCTCACGCGCCCAGGCGTACGCCTCGCGGGCCAGCTGGGTGTAGCCCAGCGACACCCACAGCTCCGGCGACCCGGGGTGGAGCGCCAGCCCCTCGTGCAGGGTCTGGAGGGCCTCGTCGAAGGCGCCGCGGTCGTACTCGTCCTGCGCGCGGGCATCGTATTCCTCCCACTCCCACAGATCCCCTTCCATCGCCCGGTCCACCTCCGTCCGAAATGAAGTCCCTTCAGGATATCACTTCGCGATCGTGCCGTCCCGCCCTCCGTCCCCGCCCGGCCGCGCTCCGCTCGGCGACGTGTCGCCGGGAGCCGACCCGGGCCCCGTCTCGTGGAGCTCGAGCCGAGTCACGCGACGGTCGCGCGTCTCCAGCACCTCGAGCACGGCCGGGCCGAGGGGCACCCGCTCGCCCGGCTCGGGAATGTGCCCCAGCTCGCCGATGACGTAGCCGGCCACCGTGTCGTACTCCTCTCCGACCTCGGGGAGGTCGAACTCCTCCTCCAGGTCCGAGAGGGCCGCCCCGCCGTCCACCAGGATGCGGCCATCCAGCTCCACCCGGATCTCGGCCTGGGCGATGTCGTGCTCGTCGTAGATGTCTCCGACGATCTCCTCGACCAGGTCCTCGAGGGTCACGATCCCGTCCGTGCCGCCGAACTCGTCCACCACCACGGCCATGTGGACCTTGTGGCGCCGCAGTTCGGCCAGCAGGTCGTCCACCGGCTTCGTGTCGGGCACGAAGTAGGCTTCCCGGGCCGCACGGTCCGCCCGGAAGCCGCTCCGGTCCTGCCGGCGGAGCCACGGGAGCAGGTCCTTGACCAGCACGACGCCCACCACGTCATCGATCGACTCGCGGTATACCGGGAGCCTCGAGAAACCCGAATCGGCCGCCGCCGCCAGCACCTCGTCCAGGCTGGCGTCGTGCCGGACGGCGACGATGTCGGTGCGCGGCGTCATGACCTCGCGCGCCACCGTGCGCGTGAGCTCGAACACGCCGTGGATCATCGCCTCCTCGTCCTGCTCGACGACTCCGCCCTCGAGGCTCTGGTGCAGGAGCATCTGGATCTCTTCGGGGCTGTGGATGTGCTCCTCGCCCCCGGCCGAGCCCCACCCGAACGCCCGCACCACCAGGCCCGCCGAGCTGTTCAGGAGCCACACGGCCGGCGCGGTCACGCGGTTGAACAGGTTGAGAGGCACGGCGACGTATCGGCTCACGGTCTCCGGACGGAGCAGCGCGGCCGTCTTGGGCGCCAGCTCGCCCAGCACGATGTGGAGGAAGGTGATGAGCGCGAAGGCGATCGCCACCGCGACCCCGTGCGTCGCGATCCCGGACCAGGGACCGGGCAGGCGCGCGAACAGGCCGGAGAGGGTGTCGGCTATGGCCGGCTCGCCGATCCAGCCCAGGCCGATCGAGGCGATCGTGATGCCGAGCTGCGTGCCGGAGATGGACCGGTCGAGGTTGGCCTGCGCCGCCTGGACGGCCCGCGCCAGCAGGTCGCCCCCCTCGGCCAGCTCCTGCATGCGCGTGCGGCGCGCCTTGACCAGGGCGAACTCGGCCGCCACGAAAAAGCCGTTCGCCCCCACGAGGAGCAGAACGGCCAGCAGCTTGAAGGCTAGAGCCGGATCCATCCGAGAAAGTGGGATTCGTCGCCCGCGGACACGGAGTCCGCCGGGCTCGAATCCGATCGAGTCGGCGCGTCAGGCCCGGAACCCGAGAGCGGTTCCCGGGCCGACGCATCCCGCCGATGCGACCGTCGGTCGGGCCGGTTCAGGCTGCGGTGACCTCGTCGGTCTCGACTTCCTCCCAAGCATCGCGCGCATCGGCCTCCCCGTGGGGGATCGCCGGACGGCAATACCGATCACCGATCTTCTTCAGCTCGCCCAGTTCCTGACGTGACAGGTTCGGATACCTCTCGGCCAGGAACTCGACCGTATCCTGCATCCACTCTTCCCGCTGGCCGTCCTCGGCTTCGAGGACGCCGCACCGCCGGATGTGGCTGAACAGCTCGTCGCGTGCCCGTTCAAGGTCCGTCGGTTCGTACTTGCCTTTACCCAAATGCTCCTCCGATTCGGCTGGTTTCGTCAACTCCCGACCCGTCCTACGCCTCCCGGGTGCGGGAGGTCCGGCAACCTCGAATATACCGGCCCTCGCGGGGCCGGGCAAAGCCACATGGCGGGTCGAACCCCGGTCGTGGGGCCGGGAGAACCCTGTTGCCTCCCGCCGGTTTCGCTAAGTTGAGACCCGGGCGGGCCCACCCGGGTCCGACCGGGCCGCGCCGCACCGCGGAACTCGCCGCGGGGAGCCCGGCACGGCCCAACCGGCACGTGGCCTGGAGGCCACGGTTCAGAGGTCCACCATGTCTCCAAGGATCCACGCATCGAGGGCGGCGGTCGTGACCCTGGCGCTCCTCGCGGCCGGGGGCGTCCGCGCCCGGGCGCAGGAGGTCCGGTACGAGACCGTGACCACCTTCAAGCTGGGCGGCACGCTGGGCACCGCCGCCCGGTTCATGGGGGTCGGAAAGCCCCACACCGACACCACGTACCTCAAAGGGGACGTCCTGCGCATCGACAGCGGCGATCAGTCCAGGATCATCGACCTGGACCGGGAGCTGTTCATCGACGTCGACCACGCCAAGAAGCAATACAGCGTCCTCACCTTCGCCGAGTTCCAGCAGCGGCTCCAGGCCATGATGGACACGGCCCGGCAGAAGGCGGCCGGCCAGCCCGCGGCGTCGCCCGCGGAGCCCACCGGAACGCAGGCCGACTCCAGCCACGTGAAGCTCACCGGCAGCGTGAAGCTGGAGCGCACGGGCAAGACGCAGTCGATCGACGGCCACGAGTGCGACGAAGCGGTACTCAGCATGGCAGTCCAGGGGGCGGATACCGTGAAGTCGGACACCGCCACCCTGTACGCCACTTCGGACATGTGGCTCGCCAAGGACGTGGCCGCGTACGACCAGGTGCACGCCTTCTATCGGAAGCTGGGAGAGAAGCTCGGGCAGCCGTGGCGCGCCTCGGCCGCCGACATCGGCAAGCTCCTGTCCCAGTCCAGCCCGGAGGCCGCGGACAGCTACCGCAAGCTGGCCGAGGACGCCTCGAAGCTCCAGGGCGCGCCCCTGATGACGGTCCTCAAGATCGAGACCGCGGCCAGCGGCCAGAGCACGGAGGAGGCCAAGAAGAAGGAGGACTCCGGCGGCGGCCTGGGCGGCTTCTTCAAGAAGAAGATCGAGAAGAAGATCGAAAAGAAGGTGGAGGGGGGCGACCAGGGCGACCGCGCCCTCCTGTTCGAGAGCACGACGAAGCTCCAGAACCTGTCTACCGCGTCCCTGGACGCGAGCCTGTTCCAGCCTCCGGCGGGCTACACGAAGGTGGTGATGCCGGCGGGAGCGCTCCCGATGGACTGAGCGCGGCGGCGGGGGCGACGGAGTCGGGCCGGACAGGGCCCGGCTCCTCGCCCGGCCGATAGCTCTTCAGGTAGAGGTTCAGCCTGCCCACCTTCATGGATGTCTCCAGCTCGACCACCACGTGCCGTTCGTCGTCGCTGAAGTACACCTTCGCCTTGCCCCCCTCGCCGAACATTCCTCCGGTCCGGATGACCGGATGGACCACGACGGTCCGGAAACGGCCGGCCGGTACCGTGATCGTCTCTCGGCCGAGCACCTCCAGCACGACCGGGTTCCCCTCGGCCTCGAAGTAGCGGGCGAAGCGATACGTCGTGCCAGGCTCGAGGGGCAGCGTGCGGGCGAAGTACAGGAACGCGATCTCGTCGAGGGCGGCCGGGGGCATCGGCATCCCCTCGTCCAGGTCCTCGTCGCCGGGCGGCGAGCGCCAGCTCCCGTCGTCGGCCTGGTCGAAGCGCCAGTAGCGGCCGGCGTCCTGGTCCAGGCAATACCTGCGGTCTCGACGGTAGCCGCCCTCACGCAGGTGCTGCTCGAAGCGCAGGGACCGGAAGGGCCGCGGCGCGATCCAGCTCGCCTGACGATCGTCCAGGTGGTAGAAGAAGGTGCCGCCCCGGAGCGCCATCGCGACGCGCCAGGTCGGCGTGCCCCGAATCGTGTCGGCCGCCTCGACCGCCAGGGAGGCGCGTCCCACGTGGACCGGTCCGAAGGTGACCGCGTAGGTGGCCCGCTCGCCGACGCCGAAGGGCCACCCGGCCTCCGAGCCCGTGTCGGGGACGATCGTGTCGACGCCGACCGTGTCGGCGGCGGCCGCCGCCCCGGGGCTCTCCGCCGCCCCGGGGACCGGCGGGAGCGCCGCCAGGAGGAACGACCCGGCGAGCACCGACGCCCGCCGCGGCGCGATCACCCCGACCCGCTCCCCGCCTCCAGCGCCGCCTCCCGCTCCTCCTCTCCGCGCGCCGCCCGACGCAGTCCGCGGTCCATGCCGACGCGGAGCAGGCCCCAGAGCTCGGGAAGCGCGCGGAACCGGCTCTCCCGGTAGCGGCGCGTGTAGGTGAGCGGAAACTCCACCTCCTCGACCCGGCGCGCACGGGGGAGAACCCGCGCCAGCATCTCCGCGTTGGCCGCCCAGCCCTGGTGATGCAGGAGCCGGCCGTCCGCATCGGAGGCCTCGCGCAGGGGCCGCTCCAGCATGAACAGGCGATACAGCCGGAAGCCGCCCAGGGGATCCTCCACGCCCCGGGTCGCCGGGATCGAGCGGGACAGGAGCGACGCGCCCGCGCGGCCCAGACGCACCGATGCCGGCGGGCGCTGGTCGGGTCGCGGAACGCCGAGCACCAGGTCGGCGCCGCTCCTGAAGTGTCGGATCATCTCGGGGATCGCCTCCGGGGCGTCCGTGAAGTCCGCCTGCAGCGTGAGGAGCGCGTCCCGGCGATGGTAAGCCGAGCGCTCCAGCGCCTCGCGGACGATGCGCTCCAGCGACGCGGCGTAGCCCCGCCGGGTGTCGTGGTGGATGAGCGTGAGCGGGAGGATGCGGCGGTAGGGCTCGAGCGCCTGGTCCGTACCGTCCCCCGACGCGTCGTCCACCACCACCAGGTGGAAGTCCCCACCCTGCTCGACCAGCACCTTCCGAATCCGCCACAGCAGCGGTCCGATCGTGTGCCGCTCGTCATGGACCGGGAGTCCGATGTAGATCAAGGCGACCTCGTCTCCATCACGTCAACCGTCGTCGACCGCGGCCCCGGGAGCCACGGATCCCGTCACGTGTGCCTGTGATCCTGCGTACCCGGCCCACCGCTCTCCGTGCCGGTCAGCGCTCCCCCCGGGGGCCGCGTCTTCCAGCGCCGGTGGAACCAGAAGTACTGGCCCGGCCAGCGGCGCACCGCCCCCTCCAGCCGGCTCACCCAGCGGCGCGTGAGCTCGACCTCGGCGGCGGCGCCCGCCGGGCCCTGGCCCGCGCCCGGCTTCGGCACGGGCTCGATCTCGACCCGGTAGCCCCCTCCCTCGCGGACCACGAAGCCGAACATCAGCGGAGCTCCGGTCCGCAGCGACAGGTACGCCGGGCCCCGGAAGGTCGACGCTTCGCGGCCCAGGTAGGGCACGAACACCCCACGGCTCCCGGCGTCCTGGTCGGCCACCAGGGCCACGGCCGCCCCCCCGGCCACCGCCTCCGGGATCCGATGCCCGGCGCGCGCCATGCTCACCGTCTCGATCCCCAGGCGGCGCCGAAGTTCCCGCAGCCGCCGGTCGAAGCGCCGGTTGGCCTGGCGCTTCGCCACCGCCATCACGGGCAGCCCGATGCCGGCCAGCAGCGCCCCCGCCAGCTCCCAGTTCCCCAGGTGGCCCGTCACGATGACGCAGCCGCCGCCCGGACTCCCGCCACCGGCGAGCGCCTCGCGGACCGCCTCGACGCCCCGGGTCCGCGCCACCAGGCGGCCGGGATCCAGGCGGGAGAGCCGCGCCAGCACCGCCGCCTCCCGGCCGAAGTGACGGTAACAGGCCGCGGCGGTCGCCTCCACCCAGGCGGCGGCGCGGTCCGGGAAGGCGGCGGCGATCTGCGACCGCACCACCCCGGCGCGCAGGCCGGCCACACGGGCCGCCCTTCCGAGCGCCACGCCCACCGCCTCACCGGCCCGCGGCGGGAGGGCCCCGAACCCGGCCTCGAGCGCACGGGCCCCCAGGTACTCGAGCCCGGCGCGCGTGCCGCTCACCGCCGGTCCGCCGAGCGCCGGGCCGCGGCCCGGTCCCGACCCCGGCGGTAGGCGCGCCCCAGGAGGGCCTCCTCCCGGCGCCGGCGCACGACCGCCCGATAGGCATCCAGCGTGCCCTCGGCCATGGCCCCGGCGGAGAACGCCCGCACGCGCTCGCGGCCGGCCCGCGCCACCCGCTCCCGGACTTCCGGGTCGGCCAGGAGCGCCAGGATCGCGCCGGCCAGGGCATCGGGATCGCCGGGCGGAACCGAGGGGAGGGCCTCGCCGGCCACCTCCGCCAGCCCCCCGGCTCGGGCGAGCACGACCGGGACACCCGCGGCCATCGCCTCCAGCGACACCGAGCCCAGTCCCTCGCCGCTCGAGGAGAGGACGAACACGTCGAGATCGGCCAGGGAGTCCGCCACATCGGGCACGTGGCCCGGGAGCGACAGGCGAGCACCGAGTCCGAGCGCCGCGACCAGTGCCTCGAGCTCCGGGCGCAACCGCCCTTCCCCGGCCACCACGAAGCGCGCCTCAGGGCTCCGGCCCACCACGACGGCCGCGGCCCTCAGGAAGGTGGCGTGGTCCTTGTGGCCCACCAGCGCCCCCGCCGTCCCCACCAGGAGATCGCCGGGTCCGGCGCCCGCCGCCGCGCGCAGCCGGCCGTCGCCCCCGGCGCCGCCGGCCCTCGCGACGGCGACCCCGTCGTGGACGACGCGCACCCGGGCCGGCTCGAGCCCGCCCGCCACCAGCCCGTCCCGGACGGGACCGGAGACGGCCAGCACCACGTCGGCCCGCTTCCACACGGCCGGCGAGCGCAACGGGAAGTCCAGCCGCCTCGACCCGACCAGCGCGGAGCGGCCGCCCGCCAGCGCCAGGGCGAGCAGGGAGGCCTGCAGGGCGTGGGAGCTGTGCGCGTGCACTACGTCCCAGCCGCCATCCCGGATCTCCCGCGCCAGGGCGACCACGGCGGCCGGGTCCAGCCCCGCGCGCCAGCGGAGCGGGACCACCCGAACGCCGAGCGCGTCGACCTCGGCCGCCAGGCGGGAATCCGGCCGGGCGGCCAGTGCCTGCTCCAGCCCGCGCCGGGCCAGCTCGGAGACGAGGAGACGGGCCTGGTTCTGGCCGCCGCGCCACTCCCGCGCCGCGTCCACGTGGAGGACGGCCGGGAGGTCAGGCACCGGAGCCCCGACCGTCCGCGCCTCCGGCGTTCCCGGCTCCCCCGCCGCCTCGCTCCAGCTCCCACAGCTCCAGGTAGGCCAGCAGACTGGCTTCCGCGGCCAGGAGCTCGTGGGCCAGGCCGGCCCACCCGTCCAGGAAGCGGCCCTGCAGCAGGTAGCCGCCGAACAGGCGGCCGAGCGCGTGCGCGCACGCCGAGGCCGGCGTGGCGCGCCGGCCGAGCTCGCGGAGGTCCCTCGCCTTGAGCCGGGCGTACGCGGCCATCTTGGCCTGGTGGTGGGCCACGCTCCGGTAGCTGTAGTGGCGGATGGGAGCCCGCAGGCGTCCGACCCGACCCTCCACCTCGAGTCCCTCGTGCACGCGCCGCCCGGTGACCCGCAGCGCGTCCTTGCGCGCCAGCCGCACGTGCCGCTCCCGGTACCAGCCGCGCCGCCCGAACCAGTGGTCCAGGTAGCGGGTGTGGAAGAGGATCTCGTAGCCGGCGGGGCCGGCGCGAGGCCCACCACCGCCGGCTCCGCCGCCAGTCGCAGCACCGCCGTCGGCCGCATCGCCGTCGGCCGCATCGCCGCCCCCCGCGAGCCGGCCCAGCGTGTCCCGGATCTCGCGCGCGAGCCGGGGCGTGACCTCCTCGTCCGCGTCCAGGACCAGGATCCAGGGGCCGGCCGCGGCCTCGATGGCGCGGCGGCGCTGGGCCGCGTAGCCCGGCCACGGAGGCTCGGTGTCCAGCACCCGGGCGCCCGCCGAGCGCGCGATCTGGGGCGTGCGGTCGGAGCTCCCTCCGTCGACGAGCACCACCTGGTCGGCCCACGCCACCGAGGCGAGGGCCCGGCCGATCCGGTCCTCCTCGTCCGTGGCGATCATGGCCACGGACACGCCGGTCGAACCCGCGTCCCCGGTCACGCCCGCACGCGCTCGCTCACGCGCCTCCTCCGGTGCTCTCCGCCGGCCCGACGCCACCTCCCGCGGCCTCGCGGTACAGCCGCAGGTAGTCCTCGGCCATGCGCCGGGCCGTGAAGCGCTCCTCGACGCGGGCCCGGCACGCGGCCGGCTCGATGCGGTCCAGCGCCTCCACCGCCTCCACGAACGCCTCCTCGCTGTCGCACAGGAAGCCGGTCTCCGGGCTCACCAGCTCCGGCAGGGAGCCGCGCCGGCTGGCCAGGACGGGCGTGCCCGACGCCAGCGCCTCGATGACCGCCAGCCCGAACGGCTCCTCCCAGCGCACCGGGAACAGCAGGGCGCGGGCGTCCGCCAGCAGCTCGCGCTTCCGCTCCCCGCCGACCATCCCCACCGAACGGATGCTCCGGTCGAACGGGTGCGGGCGCCACCCCCCGGCGATCACCAGTGGCACCCCGGCCGCCCGCGCCACCCGCTCCGCCCGGTCCACCCCCTTCACCTTCCAGCGCACCTTGGCGAGGAACAGGAGCCACTCCCGCTTGCGCTCCCGGAAGGTATAGTCGCCGGGCGGCAGGCCGTGCAGCACGTAGCGGCTGCCGCCCATGCGCTCCATGTGGTCGCGGGAGACGAACACCGAGTCGGGCCCGAACGTGCCGGCCTCGCCGTTCCCGTGGATGGTGGTGAGGCGGGGCACCGACGTGCGGGCGGCCGTCACCGAGTGGAAGTGGAGCACGTCCAGCCCGGGCGGCAGGTGCGCGTCCAGCTCGAAGTCCGGCTCGGCCTCGGCGCGTCGCATCACGCGCTCGGGGAGGGCCACGATCTCGGCCGTGCGCGAGCGGGACCCGGGCGGCGTGAGGAGGACCGGCTCGTGCCCCAGCTCCGCCAGGGCGTCGGCCAGCCACACCACGACCCGCTGCGTGCCGCCGTAGCGGCGCACCGGCACGGTGGAATGGAACCACAGGCCGATCCTCACCCGCGGCGCCCCCCGATCGCGCCGCCTCGACCGGGCACGCGCTCAGTCCAGGAGGACGTAGTTCCGGTGCTCCGCCGGGCGCCGCCCCGTGAGGCGCTCGATCGCATCGGAGACCCGGACCTTGAGCTCATAGGGCGTCAGCTCCGGGCGGGGCGCCGCCTCCGGGTCGAAGGGCCAGTCTTCCGACGCGATCCACGCCCGGGCCGCCGGGGGATGGGTCCCTTCGAAGCGGACGAGCCCGCCGTGCCGGCGCCACCGGAAGGGATCCACGTCCGCGTCGTCCCGCCCCGCGTAGCGCGCCCCCAGCCTCCGCTTCTCCGTGAGAGCCCGGAGGCTCTTCACGTAGCCGTAGTGGAACACCCGCGCGCTCGCCGGCAGCACCCGCGGCTTCCGGTCCCCGACCATGAAGCCCTGCGCGCCGCTCACCGATCGGACCCCGCTCGAGCGCCGCACCACCCGCACCTCCTTCCGATACGAGCGCCGTCCCCACAGGACCCAGTCGGGCGAGCCGTAGAAGTGCAGGTAGTCGAACAGGAGCCCCTCGGCGCGCGGATCGCGCTCCGCCCGGGCGAGCGCCTCGCGGAACGCCTCGTAGTCGTCGGCGTGCAGCACTTCGTCGGCCTGGATGTAGAGGGCCCAGTCGTTCCGGCACGCCGCCATGGCCGCGTTGGTCTCCTCCGAGTGGACGACCGTCGAGCGGCCCCGCTCGGCGCCCCAGTCACGCTCCAGGACCCGGACCTTCCCCCCGCCCTCCGACTCCGCCCAGCGCCGCACGCGCTCCAGGGTGTCGTCCTCGGAGATCCCGATGTCCACGACCAGCTCGTCGACGAGCGGGAGCGCCGACCGGAGCGCCACCTCGACGGGGTACTCCTGGATGCTGGCGTTCTTGACGATCGAGAAGCCGGAGAGAGGAGGGATCATGGGCCGGGAAAGCTACCGCTCCGGCCCGGGCCGTACAAATCCGACCCGCCATGCCCGGACGGCCGGCCGACGCGGCGCCGTCGGCGCGGTCCCGCATCGCGGCCGGAGCGGGTGCGCGACATCTTCCGGGCATGACGAGCCCCGATGCCGCGCCAACTCCCGGACCCGAGCCCGAGCCCGGTGTGCCCGCCGATCTCGCGGACCGGTTCGTGGTCCGCCGCGAGGGCCGCCGCTCGGCCCTCGTGCGGGTCGACTTCGCTGAAGCGTTCGAGGCGGCCGGCCTGCTGGAGGCCGCCTCCCTGGAGCCACGAGAACTGGTGGCGCGCCTCGCGGGCGGGGCCGCCGGACCACGCGGGCCGGGGCGGGGCGCCCGGCTCCTCGACACCGCCCCGGGCCGGGGCCCGGTGGCGATCGTGCCGGCCGGGCAACTGGGCGAGGCCGTCGTCCGTCCTTACCGGCGCGGGGGACTGGCCCGGCGCTTCAGCCGCCGGCGCTACCTGTTCGGCCGCCGGGGCGAGCGGGAGCTGGTCGTCACCGAACGCCTGCGCCGCCGGGGCGTGCCGGTGGTCGAGCCGCTGGCCTGCGTTCGGGAGGCGCTCGGCCCCGGCTACCGGGCCGCCCTCGTCACGCGCTTCGTGGAGGGGGCGCGTCCCGCGAGCGAGGTCCTGGGGCGCGGGGCGCCCGGGCCGGCGGCGAGGGAGCCGGGAGTGACGGTCCTCATGCGCGCCCTCGGCGAGACGGCGGCACACCTGCACGCGGCGGGCGGATGGCACGCCGATCTCCACGCCGACAACTTCCTGGTGCGTGGCTCCGGCGCGGACGCGGCGGCGCCGGGAGACGCCCGGCCCCTCCTGGTCGACCTCGACCGCGGGCGCCTGTTCCCCTTCCCGGTGCCGGTGGCCGTCGGCCGCTGGAGCCTGCGCCGGCTGGCGCGCCACCTCCGCAAGCGGAGGCTGGAGGCGGCGCTGGCGGCGTTCGGCGCGCTCGAGGATGCCTACGTCGAAGCGCGCGAGGCGTCGTAGGGCGCCCGCCTCATTCCAGGTGCTCCACCAGCCAGTCCACGATCGCGCCCAGCACCCCGGAACGCACCGAGTGCGATCAGCACGCAGCCGCTTCCACAGTCCCAGAAGCGACGACGCGCTCCGTGTTGACAGGCGCTCAGGGTGGGAGGGGTATCCTGACACACATTTCGACCTCTCGCTTCCCCCAGCCGATCGGAGGGGCCTCATGCGTACGGCCCGTTTTCTCTCCGCCTTGCTGTGCCTCTCGGCTCTCGTGGGGCTGCCGGTTGCCCTCGCGGCCCAGTGCTACGCATGTAACGCACAAACGGTCAACTGCGACCCGGGCTCCGGCTACGATACGTGCGACGAGCATCACGGGTCTGGCGGTGACAGCTGCAAGGTTTCGGGTTCACCCTGCGTAACGCTCGCTCCGAGCTACGGGAGCGCACTTGACCGCGGCCGTCTGGCGGGAGAATATCTCTTCAGGTCCGGTGAGGCCGCCGAGCTGACCGTCCGTGGACCTCTGCCGCTTCGATCTCGAGAGTCGTCGAGCGGAGTTTCGCTTCCAGCCGGTGCCGTTCGAGTGCGGCCATGTGGCGTGCAGCGGTTCGCACTCTCATCCCTCGAGTGATGGCGAGCGGTTCGAGACGACGGCGTCAGCATCGATGCGGCGCTGCAAGCTACCTCCCTCGACACCAACCGAGTTTCGGGTGAGAACCCTGCGAAGAGCGGCGCACCGCGTGGTCGTGCCAGTCCTCGTTGCGCTCGCCGGGGCCGTCGCGCGGGCCGAATGTCAGGACGAATCTACACCGACCTTCCGCCTTGTGGCGGACCTGAGGATCGGTAGCGAAGTGGGGTCCGGACCGACGCTGACGTGGGTCGACGCTATCCGCGTCGACCCACGAGGGCGCATGTTCGTGGCGCAGCCGCAGCAGGGATCCGTACTCGTGTTCGATACGTTCGGCAAGCGGACCGGAAGGCTTGGACACGAAGGAGAGGGACCGGGAGAATTCCGAACGATCTCCCAGATGGGATGGCTCGGCGACTCCCTCTGGGTCGTCGATGCTCGTCTCGGGAGAGCCACGCTTTTCGGGCCGGACGCTGCGAACCCCACAACTTTCCCGGCCGGAACCAGCTACCCATACCCGTTCTCGCGCAGTGTGGCGGCCGCCCTGCTCGAGCATGGTCACGCGGTTCTTCCCGTCAGCGTGAGTCTACCTGCACTTGTCAGCGGAGACCGTCGTCGAGCGCCCGTCCTTCTTGTCGACCGGAACATGGCGCCTCTGGATACCCTGGCCACGGTGGATTTGACGCGGTCACGTCTCGTCTCCAAGACACCGGACGGGGGCATGCTCGTCTCGTCACAGCAGCCGTACGACGACTCGCCGCTGGTGCGGACCGGAGATCGCGGCCGAGAGATCGTCGTAGTGGAGCGGAGCGTCGCCCCGAGCGCATCGGTGGACAGCTTCCGCGTGACTGCGCTCGACTCGGATGGGCGTCAGATGTGGTCCAGATGGCTACAGTTCACGCCCCAAAGGGTGAACCCCGACCAGGCTGACAGTCTGATCGACCAGCTCGCGCAGGATTTCGCCTCGTCCTTTACGTCCCGAGCCGATGCGAGACGCGCCGTTCAGGCCGGTCTCTTCGTGCCCCCTTTCGAGCCCCCCGTGACGGACTGTGTCGTCGGTCATGACGGAATCGTTTGGCTGAGGCGCGATGTCTTCGCTGCCGACGGGATGTCATGGACCGTCCTCGATCCTGACGGAACCAGCATGGCTCGAGTCCGAAGCAGTGGACCCATCCACCTCTTTGACGCCTCGAGTACCCGCGCCTGGGGAGTCGAGTACTCGAGCCTGGACGTTCCGTTCGTCGTACGCTACCGGCTCGAGCGGGTCGGCTCGGACCGATGACCGCGGATGGTGGGGTGCGATAGCAGATCGACTGGACACGGGTCTGAACGCAACTTTCCTGGCACGGATCGCGTCGCTCCCCCGGCGCGATGCGCTGCACCGTACCGACACGCCCGCTGGCATTGTCACCCGGGACGTACTGGCGCCTCGGCGGGCGTCCACGCGCCTTGATCCGTGACCCGGACGACCGGGGATCACCGGCAGCGTCACGTGCGAGGGGTGCGCGGCGTCGTGCAGGACGCGCTGGTGCGCGGACACGTAGCTCGTGTCGCGCTCGTTGTCCCCGCCGGTGTCGAGGTTCCGGTCGTACTTCGGGAACGCGGCCGACTCCACGGTCACCCGCAACCGATGGCCGGGCGGCAGCACCAGCGCCGTGAACCACACGTCGATGTCGTACTTCTCGACCTTTCCCGGCGTGAGGAGCTCGGGCCGATCGAAGCCGTTCCGGAAGCGGGCGCGCACGATCCCGTCCTGGATGCGCCTGGCCCGCCCGTCCGGGTGGACGTCCAGGATCATGACGTGCCAGTCCGTGTCCCGCGCGTCCGTGGCCGCCCACAGGGTGGCCGTCATCGGCCCCTCGATGCGGAGTGAGTCCTCGAGCGGCGCGGTCGTGAACACGAGCATGTCGTCGCGGCGACGCTCGACGTCCGCGTAGTCCTCGTTCAGCGACAGCTCCAGCTCGCGCGCGTCGACCAGGTAAGGGGTGGGATCGCCCGGATCGTAGGTGAAGGTGTCGGCCGCGGCGCCGCCCCCCGTGCCCGCCGCACCGGCCGCCGCCACGCCGGGCCGCGGCGGGATCGTGTCCAGCGTCCCGTCTCCGGCCGAGCCGTTGGCGGCGCCACCCGAGTGCAGGTAGAAGGGCGTCCACTTCGTCCGCGCCAGCGGCCACTCGTTCTCCTTCGTCCACACGTTGGGACCCATGAGGAAGAAGTCGAGCGGCGGCTCGCGGTCCACGCCGTTGTCGATTCCCTTCAGGTAGTGGTCGAACCAGCGGAGCTGCAGCAGGCGCGGCTGGATGCGGGCACGCGGGCCGAAGTGCCCGTGCACGTAGTCGATCCCCTTGTGCGCTCCCGCGTCCATCACGACCCGCAGGAAGGGGTGGTGGGGCAGGCGGCTCATGACCGCGTAGTTGCGGATCGTGCCGCGCGCGTCGTCGTGCCAGCCCGCGATCCCCAGCACCGGCACCTTCACCCGGTCCAGGTGGTTCTCGACCCCGAGCCTCTTCCAGTAGGCGTCCTGGCTCTGGTGGTCGAACCAGTCGAGCCAGAACTGGCGCCGCGGGCAGCCGGCCATGGTGTCCGCATCGATGACCGGCAGGTGCCGGAACGCCTTCACCTCGGCCACGTCGCTCATGTCCGACAGCGTCTCCTTGACCTTCGTCAGACACAGCCATGGAACGATGGTGGGCGAGAACACCATATCGATGTAGGGGACGATCCGGACCGGATCGGCCGTGGCCACCTGTGGGGCGATGGCGGCCAGGTGCGGGGGCGCCGCGATGGCCGCGTACCAGGCGTACAGGCCGGGGTTCGAGCGGCCGACCATGCCGACCTTGCCGTTGGAGCCCGGCAGCTTCCCGGCCCACTCGACCGCATCGTAGCCGTCCTCCATCTGGTGGTCGTTCATGTCGAGGACGCCGCCCGAGCCGCCCCGTCCGCGCACGTCCTGCTTCACGTAGATGTAGCCGCGGGAGGCCCAGAACACGGCCGCCGCCGTGTCCCAGCGCAGGTACGGGGTCCGCTCCATGACCACGCCGAACGGCCCCTTCCCTACCGGCCGGCCTACGAAGCTCGTGAGGAGCGTCCCGTCGCGGGCGTGCATGGGGACGTCCGGGTCGATCGTGACCGCGTAGGCCGAGTCCGACAGGGGACCCGGCCACAGCCGGATGGGGGGCTCGAAGTCGAGCGGAGAGGAGCGCCGCACGAGCCACACGCGCTCGGTGGGCGTCCCGCCCCGGTAGAGGAGCCCCGCGATCGTGTCGAATCGGGGGCTCACCCTCGATCCGGCGCTCGGCTTCCACGACCCCCGGAAGGCGGACGTCTGGCCGCCCTCGGCCGGGGCGAACCGGAGGACCACCGAGTCCCCGGAGGCCGCCACCGAGTCGATCGTCTCCATGGTCTCGCCGGAGCGACGCTTCAGCCACGCGCCCTCCGCCTCCGGGCCCTCGAAGTGCGCGAAGGCGAAGCGGCGGCGGCCCTCCCAGCCGCCGGTCGGGGTGGCGCCCATGGTGCGGTACCAGTCCCAGTCACCGGAGAGGGAGGCCGGAGAGGAGGGCGAGGAGGCCGGGCGGCAGGCCCCGGCGAGGAGCGCGACGACGGCCGCTGCCGCGAAGAGCGCGACGGATACGAGGGTCGCCCGGGCGCGCCTCACTTCAGGTGCTCCGCCAGCCAGTCCGCGATCGCGCCCAGCACCTCGGGGCGCACCGAGTGCGAGGGGAGCGTGGCGTAGCCCGACGGAACCCCGGACGGGTCGGCCAGGAACAGGTGGTCGGTGTCCGGGAATTCCTTCAGCGTGACGTCCGCGTCCCCACCCTCCCGGAAGGCCGCGGCCAGGGTGTCGGCCTGCTCCGGGGTCACCTGGTGGTCGGTCTCCCCCTGCAGGACGAGCACGGGAACCCGAACCCTTCGGGCGGTCGGCAGCGGGTCGTAGTCGAGGAAGAAGCGGAGCCAGGCGCTCTTCTCCGCCATCGCCGCCAGCCGCCCCGGCACCGTCGCCAGGACGGAGTCTCTCTCGGCGGGCGAAAGGCCCGGCGCGCGCTCGATCGAGCCGCGGTTCTGGTAGTCCAGGATGCGCCGCCCCGTAGAGGCCGGTCCGGCCATGAGCACGATGCCGGCCAGGGAGCTGTCGGTGGCCGCGACCATGGGGGCGATGAGGCCGCCCTCGCTGTGGCCGACGAGTCCAATCCGCCGCCCGTCGATCCCGGGCCGCTTCCGGAGCCACGCCACGGCCGCCCGGATGTCGTCGGCGTAGTCGGCCGAGGTGGCCGAATTCGGACCCGGACTCGAGCCGTTCACGCCGCGGTCATCCAGGCGCAGGGTGGCGATGCCGCGACGGCCAAGGGTGTCGGCGATCTGCCAGAAGGGTCGGTAGCCCCGGACGAGGGGGATGCGCTCGTCCCGGTCCTCGGCGCCCGAGCCGGTGATCGTGACCACGGCGGGCACGGGTCCGCCCGCCGTGTCGGGGACGGTGAGGGTGCCGGTGAGGTCGAGGCCGGCCGGGGTGCGCACGGTCACGTCCTCGGCCGTGTAGGGCGCGCCCTCGGGCGGGCCGTAGTCCACCTTCTCCGGCTGCATCGGGTGGGCGCCATCGACCCGCTCGAAGCGGAGGTTCTGCGCCGGCACGGCGAGCGACTCCAGGTCCCCTCCCGCGGAGACGCAGGCTCGCATCTCCACGCCCGCGATCGCGAGCGTGGCCGAGTCCGCCCCGGTCCAGGTCACCATCACCGGTGTCGTGCTTCCGCCCTGGACGGCGAACAGCGGCACCGTGTCCACCTGGCCGATCGACGAGCCCAGGTCGCGGGCCCGCCGCAGGAGCTGCTCGAGCATGGCGGCCGAGGGGTTGATGTAGGGCATGGCGCCCGGCTCGGTGGCCAGCCGTTCGGTCTTCGACGTCCGGCCCGACAGGGTGGCGACGACCGAGTCGTCCTCGAACCGGAGATCGATGCTCTGCGCGGGCGCCGTGTCCCCGGCGGCCGCGTACATGGCCACCCACATGGCCGGGACCCGGCCATCCGGCGCGACGGTGAGGACGTAGTGGACCCGGCCCGAGCCCAGGCGGCTCACCAGGTCGACCTCGACCCGCACCGGACTGCGGCGGACCACCTCGGTCCCCATCGTCTGACCGCCGAGGTTCATTCGGAAGGTGTACGTGCCGGACTCCTGCGCGAAGATCGCGGAGGGGCCGGTGGCGACCATCAGGGCCACGAGGGCGAGAGCGGGACGTGCGGCGCCCATGCGCGGGCAGCGGACGCGGTAGGCGAGCGGTCGTCCTGGCACGGGAGGGCCTCCTCGAGGGCATGGAGACGGGGGGCGCAGTCCATGGCGCGGCCTGACATGAACCGAATATAGCGCGGACGGGGTCGCCTGGAACCGACATCCGTTGTATCTCTGTTCTGCGCCGCGACCGGAAGGGCACGGCGCGGGTGCCGGGCGTCCGGATCCCAGGACCGCCCGCACGAGACACCGACTTCGGCCCAGGAGACCCGATGCGCCGCCCGTCGTCCGCCCCGAGCCGCTCCGCCGCCCTTCTCGCCGTCCTGGCCCTCACCGCCCTCGCCGTCCTCGGAGCGACCGGACCGGCCTCGGCCCAGGCCGCCGCCCGCCGCGCGCCGGCGACGGCCGCGCGGAGCTGGCCGGCCCGCCCGATCCGCCACGACATCCCGATGACGGACATGATCCGCCGGGCCTTCGCGGCGGGCACGCGCGACTCCACCGGCCGGCCGGGGCCCAACTACTGGCAGCTGTGGACCGACTACGCCCTCCAGGCGAGCCTCGACCCGTCGACGGGCGTGGTCACGGGACACGAGCGGGTGACGGTGCGGAACACCAGCGGCAACCCCATGCACGCCATCGTTCTCCGGCTCTACCAGAACATCTTCGCGCCCGACGCGGTGCGGGTGGACCGCATGCCCTCGATGACCGACGGCATCACCCTCACCAGCCTGTCCTTCGACGGCGAGCCGGTCGACCTGAACCCGCCGCCCCGGCGCCGCTTCCGGAGGGACACGACGCCGCCCAAGGTCATCCTGGCCGCCTACGACACGTCGGCCACGGTGGCGTTGATCACGCTGCCTACGCCGGTGGCCGCGCACGACAGCTTCACCCTGGAGGCGGACTGGCACTTCACGGTGCCGAAGGTGCCGGCCGACGAGCGCGGGGAGCGCATGGGCGCCTGGGGCGACTCGCTGTACCAGGTGGGCCAGTGGTACCCACAGGTGGCCATGTACGACGACCTGTTCCAGGGCGGCTGGGACACCGATCCTTACCTGGGTCCGTCGGAGTTCTACAACAACTTCGGGCACTTCGACCTGCGGGTGAGCGTTCCGGCCGGCTGGGTGGTGGGCGCGAGCGGCGTCCTCCAGAACCCGGACCAGGTCCTGACCTCCACCGAGCGCGAGCGGCTCTCGCACGTGCTCGAGTCGGACTCGACCGTCCACGTGGTCGGCCCCGACGAGCTCGGCCCCGGCAAGGCGACGGCGGCGGGCGACCGACTGACCTGGCACTTCGTGGCCGACACGGTCGGAGACGTGGGCTGGGCCGCGTCGAACCAGTTCCTGTGGGACGCCACGCGGGCCACGATCCCCGACAGGGGGCCGGTCCCGGTCAACGTCATGTACCTGCCGGGCCACGCCAAGGCATACGCGCCGGCCCCGGCCCGCATCCGCCACGCGCTCGAATTCTACTCGAAGCTGTGGATCCCCTACGCGTTCCCCGTCCTCACGGACGTGGACGGTCCCGAGCTCGGCATGGAGTACCCGATGTTCATCATGTCGAGCACCGGCGCCTCCGACCACGAGACCGGCCACCAGTGGTGGCCCATGACGCTGGGCACCAACGAGACCTGGTACGGCTTCATGGACGAGGGCTTCAACCAGTACATGAACATCCTCTCGGCCGACGACCTGCGGGGGCTCCCCGTGGGGCCCAGCCTGGACGGCCGCGGTCAGCTGTACGGCCGGGTGAGCGGCAACGAGCGCGAAGCCCCGCTCATGTGGGACGCCAACTACGGGGGCCCCATGTACAGCTTCCAGGCGTACGGAAAGGCACCCATGATGCTGTCGATGCTGGGCGGGATCGTGGGAGACAGCGCGGTCACCCGCGCCATGAGCCAGTACGCCGCGGCGTGGCGCTTCAAGCACCCCTCGCCGTGGGACTACGCCTTCTTCATGGACCACGCCCTGCACCGGGACCTGGGCTGGTTCTGGTACTCCTGGCTGTTCACCACGGACGCGGTGGACGGCTCCATCCAGGGCGTGCAGCACGACGGGACGAGCACGACGGTGACCGTGCGACAGGACGGCGAGATGCCCTCGCCGGTCGTGCTGGCCGTGCACTTCGCGCCGCAGGGCCCGGCGATCCGCCGGATGACCCACGCCACCATGGTGGACGACTCGACCGCCGTGGTGCGCTATCCGGTGGACGTGTGGTTCGACGGGTCACGGACCTTCGACGCGCACCTGGACTTCGGTCCGCGCAAGATCGACCGCATCGTGCTGGACCCGCACTGCCGCTTCCCCGACCGTGACGTGGCCGACGACACGTGGCCGCGTCAGCCGGAGACCACGGCGCAGAATCAGGGCGGCCGCGGCATGTTCGGCCGGCCGGTGTGCAAGGGGTAGAGGCGCCACAGGACCGCCAGGTAGAGGGCCAGCGCCGTCCAGGTGACGGCTCCCCATCGCTCCGCGGCGGCCGACACGCCCCGGCCGACGAGGTCGCGGCCCGTGAGGTCGAGCGCTACGAAGGCGAGCGCGAACAGCACGAGGAGCCCGGCGCCGACTCGACCGCCGTCCGTCGCCCGCCCCCGCCGGGCCGTCGCTCGTCCCCCGGCCGCGATCGGTCCCGCCGCCAGCACGAGGACGAGAGGCGCCAGCGACACGTAGTGGGCCTTCCAGGCGAGGGGTGAGAGGAGGCTGACCGCCACCAGCATCACGGCCAGCTCGGCCGCCTCGCGCCGCGGCCCCACGCGGCGGAGCGGCCGACCGATCGCCGCGAGCGTGAAGACCGCGAGGACCAGCGTGACGACGCCGAACAGGGCGATCCCCGTCCCGCGGCCGACCGGGACCAGCCGCAGGATCACGGCGAGCAGCGACTGGTTGCTCCCCCGCACGAGGAGGGTTCCCGACGTGGCGTGCCCGAGCCACGCCGCGTAGGAGCCGAGCCAGCCTCCGGCCGGGCCACCCCCGGCCGACCCGCCGCCGATGACGAGGACGAGGGCCGGCAGCGCCACCCACCAGGCCACCACGCCCGCCGCCGCCGCGCCGAGGTCCCGCCACCGGCCTCGCCACGCCAGGTAGCCCAGCAGGAGAAGGGGCGCCGCCTTGAACGAGGTGGCCGCGCCCAGCGTGAAGCCGCCCGCCCACCGCCGTCCGGAACGCAGCAGCCCGAACGCCACCGCCACCAGGCCGAGGACCAGGAGATTCACCTGGGTGTTCTGCAGGCTGTCGAGGAGGATCCTGTAGGGGACGGCGAGCGCCAGCAGGACCGGAGCCGTCACCAACAGGACGATGGCGCCGCGGCTCTCGCGGGCGGGCGGCCCGTCCGCCCGCCCGCCCGCGCCCATGCGCCCCGCGAAGAAGGCCAGCGTCGTGGCCAGTCCACCCAGCGCGGCGGTCTGCACCAGGAACACGCCCAGGGACCGGGAGACCCGGTCGACGAGCGCGAGCACGGCCGCGAAAGGCGCGAACGCCGGTGGCCACGTGGCCCAGGCGGCGTGGAGGTCGGGCCGGTAGAGCGCCTCCAGCTCCCGTCCGTAGGGGAGCACGCCATCCAGCGCGGCGCGGCCGAAGGCCACGAAGCCCAGGTAGTCGCCCGGCGAGCGCACCTCGCGCAGGGCGACCCACACGAGGCCCGCCGCCAGCGCGCCGGCGAGGAGCTTCGCGGCGAGCGGGGCGGTCCCCCCGTCTCCCTCCGCCCCGGTCGGGCCGTCGGCCTCCGCCCGGGTCACGCCGCCGGCCGGCCCGGCGGAGGCCGGCGGCGCGCCAGCACCACCAGCCCGGTCCCGACCAGGAGGAGCGCGGCCCAGGTCACCACGCTCCCCGCCTCGAGCGCCCGGGCCGCGGAGCGACCGACCACGCCGTCGGAGCTCAGGTTCAGGACGAGGAACGCCGCCCCGAGCACCACGTACAGGGCTCCGGCCCCGGCCGCCGGCTCGACGCCCTCCGCCACGCCCGCGCCTCCGACACCCTCCGCCCTCCATCGCTCTCCCGCCGACGTGTAGGCGAACAGGGCGCCGGCCAGGGGCACCAGGGTCACGTAGTGCGCCTTCCAGGCCAGGGGCGAGAGCAGGCTCATGGCCACCAGCACGAGCGCCACTTCCAGCACCTCGCGCCGGCCGTCCGCCCGCGGGCCGGCGGCCCGGTCCGCGCCCGGTCCCCCGAGCACCCACAGCCCGATCACCACGAGCGCGCCGGCCACCGCCAGGAACAGCGGCCAGCCTGACACTCCCGGGACCAGGCGTTCGAGGGCGGCCAGCAGCGACTGGTTGAGAGGCGAGATCTGAGCCGCGGATCCCGCGCTCTTCCTCATCCACGCCCCGTACCAGGCCGCCAGGCGCCCCGGCCCGAGGAGGAGCGCCGGCAGGAGGAGCCAGGTGAGCGCGCAGCCGGCCAGCGCGGCCGCCAGGTCCCGCCATCGTCCCTTCCACGCCAGGTAGCCGAGCAGCAGCAGCGGCGTGGCCTTGAAGGCTGTGGCCAGGCCGAGCGCGACCCCGCCCCCGGCCCGCCGACCCCGGTGCAGCAGCCACATCCCGGCCACGGCCAGCCCGAGGATGAGGAGGTTGGATTGGGCGTGCTCGAAGTTGGCCAGGACGACGCGCAGCGGGACCAGGAGGGCGGCGAGCACCGGGAGGGCGGCGAGCGGCATCCCGTCGCCGGCTCGCGCCGCGCGCCACGGGTCCGACCCCGGCCCATGCGGCGATCCCAGCGTGAGCCGACGCCCGTACAGCCACCGCGTCAGGATCCACAGGACGAGGGTCAGGGCCAGCAGGTTGGCGAGCTGGAACAGGAACACGGCCGGCTCGTGCGAGATCGCGTCCAGGCGGGCCAGGAGAACGGCGATGGGGGCGAAGGAGGGAGGCCACGTGGCCCAGCGGGCGTTCAGGTAGGCGGCCTCTACGGCGGGGTCGTAGGGGACCTGCCCGGCCGCCGCGGCCGCGCCGAACGCCACGAACCCGGTGTAGTCGCCCGGCGATGCGAGATCGCGCCCCACCTCCACGAGGGCGATCAGCCCGAGGAGCACGTACAGCGCCACCACCGCTCGCCGGCGCCACGACGCGGGGGCCCCCGCGTCAGCTCGCACCCGGCTCCAGCTGCATCTCGTACAGGCGTCGGTACAGGCCGCCGGCCGCGTACAGCTCGTCGTGCGTGCCGCTTTCGACCAGGTGGCCGTCCTCCAGCACCAGGATGCGGTCGGCGCCACGGACGGTGGACAGGCGGTGGGCGATCACGAACACGGTGCGGCCGGTCAGGAGACGGTCCATGGCCGCCTGGATGAGCCGCTCGGACTCGGCGTCCAGGTTGGAGGTGGCCTCGTCCAGGATGAGGATGGGCGGGTCCCGCAGGATGGCCCGGGCGATGCCGATCCGCTGGCGCTGGCCGCCGGAGAGTCGCACGCCCCGGTCGCCCAGGAGCGTGTCCCAGCCCTGCGGCAGCGCCTCGATGAACTGGAGCGCGTTGGCGGCCCGCGCCGCCTCTCGCAGCTGCTCCTGGCCCCAGCGGTCCGGCTTCCCGTAGGCGACGTTGGCGCGCACGCTGTCGTGGAAGATGACGGTTTCCTGGCTCACGATCCCCATCAGGTCCCGCAGCGCGCCGAGGTCGATCCGCCGCAGGTCCACCCCGTCCAGCGTGATCCGGCCCCGGCCCGGCTCGATGAAGCGCGGCAGGAGGTCGACGAGGGTGCTCTTGCCCGCCCCCGAGGGGCCCACCAGGGCCACGACCTCTCCCCTGGGGACCGCGAAGCTGACGTCCCGGAGGACCGGCCGATCGGGCTCGTACTCGAACTCGACGCCCTCGAAGCGGATCTCCCGCTCGAGCCCCACCGGCCTGACGCCGTCTCCCCCCGCCCCCTCAGGAACCGGTCGCACGGCGGGCTCCGGGGGCGTGTCGAGCACCTCGAAGAAGCGGTCGGCGGCGGCCATGGAGGACTGGGCCTTGGCCGGGAGCTGCGCCAGCGCCTTGACCGGGGAGATGAGGCGGAGCGCGATCGTGATGAAGGTGAGGAACTGCTCCGGCCCCATGGAGCCCGAGCCCAGGACCATGTTGGCGCCCATCCACAGGAGGACCAGCGCCACCAGCGCGCTCAGCACCTCCGAGAAGGGCGAGGCGAGCTGGGAGACGGCCTCGGTGCGTATCAGCCTTCGCGTGAAGCGCGCCGACCCTTCCTCGAAGCGGCCCCGCTCGTACCTCTCGGCCCCGTACGCCTTCACCAGGCGCACGCCGTTCACCGTCTCCTCGAGGATGCTGAGCAGGTCGCCCTGCTCGTCGTAGGCCTTGCGGAAGCCCCGCCGCAGCCGTCGGAGGAGCGGCCGGAGTGCGCCCGCCAGCACGGGGGCCAGGACGACGGCGATCAGGGTGAGCCGCCACGACAGGGCGACCATGGTGAGCAGGTAGGCGACCGCGGTCACCACCTGGCGGAGCGCGTCCGCCAGCGCGTAGCTCACGATCTGCTTGGTCTCGCGCGTGTCCGTGAGGACGCGGGCCATGAGCTGGCCCGCGCGGGTACCCGAGAAGAAGGGGAGCGGCAGCCGCGCCAGGTGTCCGTACACGTCGTCGCGCATGTCGCGTTCGATGCGCTCCTGCACGACGATCCCCAGGAAGCGCGCCCCGTACAGGAACACGTTCTTGAGGAGCAGCGCCGCCAGCACGACCAGGCAGATGCCCCTCAGCGCCTCGAGCCCGGTCGCTCCCTGCAGCCACCCCCCCACCACCCAGTCGATGACGCGCTCGGCCGCGTTCCGGCCCCCGCCGGGCAGGAGCGCGCCCTGCCCGAACAGGGAGCGCAGGAAGGGGATGAGGAGGACGAGACTGAAGGCGTCGAACAGGGCGGCGAGCACCATGCACAGCAGGCTCGCCGTGAAGATCCAGCGGTAGGGCTTCAGGTAGCGGAGGAGCCGACCGTAGCCGCCCGAGCCTGCCGCCGCGCCGGCCTCCGGGCTGTCGCTCACCGCGGCGTGAGGAGCACCGCGGGCAGGATCGTCTCCTCCGGGCTCACGCCGCCGTGGAGGAAGCTGTCACGGTAACGCTGCTGGTACTCCCGCAGCTTGGTCGGATACACGAAATAGTAGTCGTCGCGGCACAGCAGGTAGCGCATCCGGGTGCCGCCCGGCGGGAGCCGGAAGTCATCGGCCCGGTTGGCGGACAGGACCGTGGAGGGATTCTCGGTCCTGAGGTCCTCGCCGAACTTGTAGCGCAGGTTGGCGGTGGCGTCCCGCTTGGCGTACACGGTGGCCGGGCGCCGGCAGTGGATCGAGCCGTGGTCGGTGGTGAACAGGACGCGCACCCCGCGCCGGGCCGCCTCGCGGAGCGCGGCGAAGGCGGCCGAGCGCTCGAACCACGTGCGCGTCAGGGAGCGCAGCGCCGCGGCGTCGCGGGCCATCTCCCACACCAGGCGGGACTCGCTGCGCCCGTGGGTCAGGAGATCCACGAAGCCGAACACGAGCGCCGTGGCCGAGGGGTCGGCCAGGTAGCCCGGCAGGCGCTGAAGCATCGCGTCGCCCTCGTCGGCCGAGAACACCTTCTCGTAGTGGGTGCGCACCGTGCCGCCCGACAGCTCGCCGATGAAGCCCTCGAACAGCTCGTCCTCGAACGTGTTGTAGCCCTCCTCCTCGCCGTGCTCCCACCAGCGCGGGTAGCGCTCGGCGAGCTCGTCGGGGAACATGCCCCCGAAGATGGCGTTGCGCGCGTAGGGCGTGGCCGAGGGGAGGAGCGAGCCGTACAGCGTCTCCTCGATCTCGAACAGGTCCGACACCATGGGGGCGATGGCCCGCCACTGGTCCAGCCGCAGGCAGTCGACGACCATGAGCAGGGCGGGCTCGCCGCCGGCCAGGAGCGGCAGGAAGAACTGCGGGATCACGTCCACCGACAGGGCCGGGCCGCGCTCCCCTTCCTCGTGCACCCACTCCGGGTAGCGGGCGGCCACGAAGTCGCAGTAGGCGCGGCGGACGTCGATGACCAGATTCTCCAGGCTTTCACGGAGGCCGGACTCGCCCGACTCCTCGAGCCGCAGCTCCCAGTCGACGATCTCGCCGTACAGATGGGAGTAGTCGTCCCAGGTCTCGGCCCCGGACAGCGTCTCGCGCAGCTCGCCGAAGCGGCGGGTGAAGTCCCTGGCGATGCGCTCGTGCCGGAGGCTCTCCCCTTCCAGCAGCCGCTTCACCACGGAGAGGACCTGGCGGGGGCTGGTGGGCTTGACGATGTAGTCGTCCACGCGCCGGCCGATGGCCTCGCGCAGGGTGACGTCCTCCTCGCTCTTGGTCACCATGACCACCGGCAGGCGGCCCATGCGCCGGCGCAAGCGGCCCAGCACCTCGATGCCGCGCAGGCCCGGCATCTGCTCGTCGAGCAGGACGAGGTCGTAGGGCTCGGCGCCCAGGAGCTGCAGGGCGTCGTCCCCGTTCATGACCGTGTCGACCTCGTAGCCTTCCTCCTCCAGCCGCATCACGTGCGGCTTGAGGAAGTCGACCTCGTCGTCGACCCAGAGGATGCGCCCGCGCCGGGCGCCCCCTTCCCGTCCCGTCATGATCCTCCCCCAAGGTGACGCGCGGCTGCGAGCCGGAGCCTCTCGACGACCTCGTCCACGGTGATGCGCTCCATCCCGCCCGACCGGAACCCGGCCACGGGCGGCTCGTCGGGACGGCGCGGGAAGCGGTCCACGACCAGCTCCCGGAACGGCTCCCGGTAGGGTCCGGCGCGCCGCGGGTCGGTGGCGCCGTACAGGCCCACGACCGGGGTGCCCAGCGCCGAGGCGATGTGCAGCGGCCCCGTGTCGGGGCTCAGCACGAGCGCGCTCCCCTCCAGGATCCAGGCCAGGCGCCGGAGGTCGTCCCGGAGGGCGTTCACGGTCCGGGCCGAGGTGAGGCGCTCGACCTCGGCCGCGGCCGCCCGCTCGGCGGCCGCTCCGCTGCCCACCAGGACCGGGCGGAGCCCCAGCTCCGATTCGGCTGCCTCGAGTACCCGGGCATAGCGCTCGGGGATCCAGTCCTTGTCGCTACGCGTCGTGCGTAGTACGACCGCGAGCGCCGGCCGGTCCAGCGCCTCGAAGAAGGCGTGCTGCGCCTGCCGCTCCGCCTCGCTGAACCGGAAGCGCCACTCGCGCACCACGGGCACGCCCAGGTGCTCGAGGAACTCGAAGTACTGATCCTGGACGTGGCGCACGGGCCGCGCCGGGATGCGGTGGGTGACGAACAGGCCGTTGAGGTCGGCGGCGCGCTCCCGGTCGAAGCCCAGCTTCACGGACGCGTCCAGGAGTCCGGTGAGCATCCCGGCCTTGAAGTAGACCTGCAGCGCCAGCACCAGGTCGTAGCGGCGGCCGGCCACGCGCCTCCGGAAGTCGGCCATCTCCGCGAGGGCGGCCGGGCCCTTGAGCCGGGTGAAGGGTACGAACTCGGCGACGTCGGGATGGGGCCGGACCAGGGCGCGCGGACCGGGCTGGATGATCCACTCGATGCGGGCCTCCGGCCACGCCTCCGCCAGCGATGTGACCACCGGCATGCCGTGCACCACGTCGCCGATCGCCGAGAGGAGGACCACGGCCACGCGCCGCGGCGGCCGCTCGAGGATGGGCGGGTTCGAGGTCGAGGGCCCGGGGTGTCTCGGAGAGGGCATGCCGAAGATTGTCAGGATATGTCAGGGAATAGCAAGGCTGGACATTCTTTGACATCGCGTCCGGGAGGACCCCTCCGCTCCCCGGCGCCGGCCCTCCGGTCGGCCCGCGCGGCGGTGTCCATGGGCCCAGGGAGGGCGTAGCTTCCGGCGTGGAGGCCGCGAAGCCGAGGCCCACGCCACAGGATCCACCAGCCAGGGGTCACGAGTCCGACGCATGCCAGGGTCCCCGCGACGCGCACGAGCCCGCCTGCCCGAGAGCGAGCCCCGCTCCGCTCGGCCGGGCGGCATCCTCACACGCTATCTGCTCCGGCTGCACGCCGCGCCCTTCCTGTTCGCGCTCTCCGCGCTCACGCTGCTCCTCCTTCTCAACGAGATCGGCCAGCGTTTCAACAAGCTGCTGGGCAAGGGGTTGGACTGGACCATCATCGCGCGCGTCTTCGTCCTCTCCCTTCCCTTCATCCTCGCCGTCACCGTGCCAATGGCTGTGTTGATAGCCGTCCTCTACACCTTCAACCAGCTCGCGGCCGACAACGAGATCACCGCCCTCAAGGCGAGCGGGATTCACCTGCCACGCCTTCTGGCTCCGCTGGCCCTCGCCGGCTTGTTGATCGGCGGGGCGCTGGTCGTGTTCAACAACACGCTGCTCCCCGCCTCCAACCACAGGCTGGCGCTCCTGCTGTCGAGCATCGGGCGCAAGAAGCCCACCTTCGTGCTCCGCGAGCGCACGATCAACGAGGTGCTGGCGAACGAGCTCTACCTGCAGGCCGCCCGCATCGACCGCGCGCGCAGCGCGCTCCAGGACGTGGCCATCTACGACCGCCGCACCCGCGACCGGGCCCGGACGATCTACGCGGACAGCGGCGACATGGCCTACAACAAGACACAGACGGACCTGTTCCTGACGCTGTACAACGGGATCATGTACCAGCACAGCGAGAACAAGCCACGCGAGTTCGAACGCATGGACTTCCGCGAGCTGGTCATGCGCGTGCCCGGGGTGACCAACCAGCTCGAGAAGGAACAGGAGAACGGTTACCGCGGCGACCGCGAGATGCCGGTCGGCCGCATGGAGAAGGAGGTTCGCAGCGCGCGCCTCGAGCAGGCGGAGGTGCTCGCGCAGAGCCGCGCCTTCTCGGAGGGCCTCGCCCTGCGGATCCTGGGCCTTCCGGTCCCGCGGGACACCGTCCCCTCGCGGCCCGCCGCGTCCCGGCCCGGCGCGGCTCCACCCGGCGCGGCCGGCGACACGGGGGAGACCAGTGCGGCTCGCGACACGCAGGAGACCGGCGCGGCTCGCGACACGGGCACCGGGAAGGCCACGACGTCCGTCCCCGACACGGGTCCCCTGGCCGCGGTGAGCGGTTCCGACACGGCTTTCGTGCGCGACTCGACGCTGGCGGTGGCGCGTCGGAAGGGACACGACAACGCCGCGCGGCTCAACGCCCTGGTCTCGGCCGCGACGGAAGCGGGCTCCTACACGATCCGGCTCCGGGGGGCGAAGCAGCGGGCCAGCCGCTACCAGGTCGAGATCCAGAAGAAGTTCGCCATCCCGACGGCCTGCCTCGTGTTCGTGCTCATCGGCGGTCCGATCGCGGTGCGCTACAAGGAGGGAGGCGTGGCCATGGTCGTGGCGGTGAGCCTGGTGGTGTTCTGCGCCTACTACGTTTCGCTGGTGGCGGGCGAGGGGCTGGCGGACCGGCTCATCATCTCACCGTACGTGGCCATGTGGTCGCCGGACGTCCTGTTCGGCGCCATCGGGTTGTGGTTCGTGTGGCGCGGGGTCCGGGTCGGATGAGGGGCTCGCGCGGCCGGTCGGACCGCGGGGAGGGCGGGCCGTGAGGCGCATCCGGGTGCTCGACCGCTACGTCCTGCGGCAATTCGTGCGGATCTTCGCGCTGTGCGTGCTCGGAGTGCCCTTCATCCTCATCGTCATCGACCTCACGGACCACCTGTCCAGCTTTCTGAACGAGGGGGCCAGCCGGCTGGACGTGCTCCTCCACTACCTCTACCAGTTCCCCTACCAGTCCCTGCTCGCCTTCCCGATCGCCGCCCTTCTCGCCGCGGTGTTCACGATCTCGAACATGACCCGCCACTTCGAGACGACCGCGGCCAAGGCGGGGGGCGTGAGCTTCTACCGGCTGATCGCGCCGCTGCTGCTGGCCGGCGGGGTGATCAGCGTGGTGGCGCTGGGGCTCACGGAGGTCGTGCCGGCGGCCAACCGCAAGGCGGACCAGGTCCTGGGCAAGCAGCGCTCCAGAAGCGAGACGGTCCGCAACCAGTTCGTCTTCCGGGGGAACGCGGGGCGGGTCTACCAGATCCGGCAGCTGGACTCGCGGCACGGGTCGATCGCGGGGCTCGAGATCACACGCGAGGGGACGGGCTGGGACTATCCCACCTACGACGTGCTGGCGCGGGGCGCCGACTGGGACACGGCGGGGCGGCGGTGGACGATCCGGGACGGGCGGCTGCGCCTGTTCCCGCAGCGCGGCATCGCGCTCAGCTTCGAGTTCCAGACGCTGTGGCAGCGCTCGTTCACGGAGACGCCCCAGGAGCTCCTGGCGGAGCCCAAGGACCCCGACGAGATGGGATACGCCGAGCTGGGCCGCTACATCGAGGCGATCCAGCGCTCGGGAGGCACGGCCCGCGAGCTCATCGTCGAGCGCGCCCTCAAGATCGCCTTCCCCTTCACCTGCCTGATCATCGTGCTGTTCGGACTTCCGCTGGCGCACTCCACGCGCCGCGGCGGCGCCCCGGTGGCCATGGGGATCGCGCTGGCCACCACGATCTTCTTCCTGATGCTGATCCGGATCGCGCAGGCGCTGGGGGCCGGGGGGGCCCTGCCGCCGGTGCTGGCGGCCTGGCTCCCCAACGCCCTGTTCCTGGTCGCGGGCCTGGCGCTGATGGCCCGGGTGCAGACGTAGCCGGGGGCGCCGCGACCCCGGCCCCGCTCAGCTCCCGCCGGAGCCCTGCCCCTTGGGCGGACCCTCGTTCACCTTGACGTCCTTGACCTCGATGGTCATGTCCATGCTGCCGGTGTCGAGCATCTGCTGCATCTTCTTCATCTGCGGCCCCAGCATCTGCTCCATGGCCTGGCGCTGCGCGGCCGGCATGTTCTTGAGCCGCTCCTGGAGCTGCGCCAGCGACTGCCGGGCCTGATCCCGGTCCTCCTTGGACAGGCTGCCGGTCAGTCCCTCCATGGTGATCTGGGTCTTGAAGGGCTGCATGAGGCCCTTGACGTTCCGGTAGTCGAGCATGTGGGCGTCCATCGTGATCGGGTTGGACGCGCTGTCCCGCGTGATCGTGCCCTCCAGGTGCATGCGGCGCACCAGGTACGCCTGGCTGTCCAGGTAGAGCGTCATCGTCTTGGGCTCGAGCTTGGCGTCCTGGGCCTGGCCCAGCGCCTCCTGGCCGAAGTCGATGCCCGACAGATCGTCGACCTTCACGACGTACGAGTCGTGGCCGTCGACGATCTCGTGGCCGGTCACCCTGGCCCGCGAGGCGATCTTGGGCAGCACCTCGTACGGGTTCCCCCATTCGCTCGCCGCCTTGTCCTGGCTCTGGCCCGGCGTCACGAACACCGGGCGCCCGTTCACCATCTTCTTCTCGTAGTAGACGGTGTAGGTCTGGGGCATCATCGAGGAACCCAGCGTCAGGGAGTAGTTGTCCACGCCCTTCATCTGCTGGTCGTAGCGGTTCAGGGCCTTCTGGAGGACCGAGCTGGCGGACTGGGCGCGGGCCGGCGCCGCCGGAAGGGTCACGACCATGGCCAGGGCGGCGGCCAGGATCGGTGCTATGCGCTGCCTGGTGTTCACGGAAGCCTCCGGGATCGGGTGGCGTCGAAGGGGCGTCGTTCGCCGGCCGGCGGGAGCGTCGTCCGCCAGCCGGCGGGCGGCGAATGGACCGCCGCCGGCGGTGTCGAATGCCGAATGTCGCGTGTAGTACAGATACGGCGGGGCCGGGATCCACCCCCCGGGGTCGGTGGCCCGCCGCCCGGCGGGCGCGTAGCCTTGGCCGGGTCGAGGACCAGCGCTCACCCCGGCCGGGGCGGCGGAGCCGCCGCGGGCCGACACGAGGACAGGAGACGACGTGCCCACGAAGGCCCTTCTCACCGAGAGCATCCACGCCGGCGCCGACGCACCGCTCTCCCGCATCCCGGACATCGAGATCGACCGGCGCAGCGGCGCCGTGAAGACGGGAGTCGCCGGGGAGATCGCGGATCGCCAGCTCATCGGCATCCGCTCGCGCACGCACCTGGACGCCGAAGCGATCGGCGGAGCGACGGAGCTCCTCGCCATCGGGTGCTTCTGCATCGGGACGAACCAGGTGGACCTGGAGGCCGCCGCCGCGCAGGGCGTGCCCGTGTTCAACGCACCGTTCGCCAACACGCGCTCGGTCGCCGAGCTCACGCTGGCCTCGGCGGTCATGCTGCTGCGCCGGATCCCGGAGAAGAGCCTCGGGCTGCACCGCGGCGAGTGGCTCAAGACGGTCCTGGGCGCCCACGAAGCGAGGGCCAAGAACCTGGGCATCATCGGCTACGGCAACATCGGATCGCAGCTCTCCGTGCTGGCCAGCGGGCTCGGGATGCACGTGTACTACTACGACATCGAGGCCAAACTCTCCCACGGCAACGCGCGGGCGGTCGGGACGCTGGAGGAGCTCCTCGGACTCTCCGACGTGGTGACCCTGCACGTCCCCTCCACGGAGCTCACGCACGGGATGATCGACGCGCGGGCCATCGACCGCATGAAGCCCGGCGCCTGCCTCATCAACCACGCGCGCGGAGACCTGGTGGACATCGACGCCCTGTGCGAGGCGCTGGGCTCGGGCCACCTGTCGGGCGCGGCCATCGACGTCTACCCGGACGAGCCGGGCTCGAGGGGCGAGGCGTTCGCGTCGCCGCTCCTGGCGTTCGACAACGTCCTCCTCACCCCCCACATCGGCGGATCGACGGTCGAGGCGCAGGAGTCGATCGGCGGGGACGTGGCCGCCAAGCTCGCTCGCTACGTGCTCGAGGGCGTGACGCGGGGCTCGGTGAACGTACCGGAGCTCGACCCGGGGGCGCTGCGGGAGGGGCGGGCGCGCATCCTGTCCATGCACCGGAACGCACCGGGCTTCCTGAGCCGCCTCAACGAGCTGGTGAGCGGGCTCGGCCTCAACGTGGCGGCCCAGCACCTGGAGACCCGGGGGCCGCTGGGCTACGCGGCCACGGACGTGGAGGGGGAGCCGCCGCCCGACGCGGCGGAGAGCCTGGGCGAGCTGGAGGGGGCCATCCGGACGCGGGTGCTGCGGGGGGGGTAGGCGAGAGCCGGCAGACCGGCGGCGGGCGCGGCCGCCGGCGCGGGCGCGGCCGCCGGCGCCGGCGCAGGAGCCGGCGGGCCGCCTACTTCTTGCTGGCGATGATGAGAGTGGCGGCCGCCGTGGCGATCGAGGTCAGGATGCCGAACAGCTGACCGACGGAGATCCCTCCGCCCTGCTTGGGCGTCCTGGTCGGCACCGTGATCGTGCTGCCGGGATCCGGGTCGGGGAGCCCGCCGCCGAAGATGAGAAACTTGCTTCCGCGCGCGGCCACCTGGCCGTTGGAAAACCGCACGCGCGTACGCCCCTTGTCGGCATCCTGGGCATAGCCGCCGGCCCGGTTGATGTAGTAATCGACGCCCTCTCCTTCTCTCCACAACACCTTGGTCTGCACGCCTACCGCGCCCTCCACGTCCACGGTGGGGACATAGCGCGGCACGTAGATGGAGTCGCCGGGCTCGATCAGGATGTCGGCGGAACCGTTGGGATGACGCAGGGCCTGCTGGAAGTCGATTCCGACGCGCGTGCGCGGCGTGGGCGGCGCCGGCGGCGGCTGGCCCGTCTGCTGCGCCTGGAGCTGCTGCTGGAGGAGGGCCAGCGAGTCGCGCATGGCGGCCACCGCGCCGGTGTCGGGCGTGGTCGTGTAGCCGGCCGCGCCATAGGGACTGAACGGGCTGGTTCCGCCCGCCTCGCCAGCACGCATCCGCGCGCCCTGCGGCACCGAGCCCGGCGGCAGGGTGTCCGAGGGCAGGAACCCGCCCCGCGTGGTGTCGCCGACGGCCTGCCCGGCGATCTGGGCGGCCGTCAGGGTGTCGGACGCCTGGACGGGCTCAGCGCGCCACAGCTGGAAGCCTTCCGGATAGGCCTGCTCGGTCAGGCCGCCGGCTCGCTTGATCAGGTCGGTCAGCCGCTCTTCGCGGGTCCGGATCGAGTAGGGTCCCGGGAACTGCACCTCGCCGGTCACGACGACCTTCTGCTGGGGCTCGAAGCCCGGGGCCTTGCGGATGTAGACGGCGTCCAGGTTGTCGAGCGTGAAGCGAGACGCCTGCCCGCCCGGCGAGCCGCCGCCGCCCGGCCCGGTGCTCGGCGAGCCGTTCGTCGCGTCGAACACGAAGCTGCTGTCGAGCGGTACGAGGTACCGGCGCGTCAGGGTGTCCGAGCGGGTCTGCGAGATCACGACCCGCGCCACCTCCGCCTGGCCCGTGAACGCCCCGGTGCGCAATCCGCCCGCCTTGAGGATGAGGTCGGCGACCGTCATCCCCTCGACGAACGGATACACGCCAGGATTCTGGACCCAGCCGCCGATGGACACGGCCTGGTCCTCCCTCAGGTTGCGCTCGGCGAAGACGATGACCTGGTCCATCCCCTCGATGCGCGGGTCGTGCAGGGGATGGCCGGCCGAGTCGGTGGCCAGGGAGATGGGGATGAGCCGCCGCGTGTAGTCGGGTTGGAGCCGCTGGATCTGTGCCCGCCCCTGGTAGGCGTCGGGCACCAGCCCCCCGGCGGCGTCGATGATGTCCCAGAGCCGGGTGCTGTCGCCGGCCGCGTATGTACCGGGGCGCCATACGCCGCCGCTCACCGTGACCTGGTTGCGAACCTCGCTCAGGACCGCGAACACGGTGATCTGGTCCCCGTCCACGAGCGGGACGGCCCGTCCTCCCGCCGCCTGCACGGTGGAGTCCCCGGCAGCCAGAAGGCCGGTCACCGGCACGTCAAGCAGGGCCCGGTCGTGGCCGGGCGTGCGCTGCGCGGGCGGCAGCACCCGCTGGATCTGCACCCTCCGGAGTTCCGCGTTCGAGGCGAGCCCACCCGCGAAGCGAATCGCGTCGGCCAGTCCTTCCTTGCCGGTCAGCTCGTAGATCCCGGGGCGCCGGACGGCGCCCTCCAGGTCCACGCGCTTCCTGGCCACCGGAACGTACACGATGTCGCCCTGCTCCAGCCGGACGTCCTCGCCGGCCTTCCCCTTGAGCAGGTAGTCGTACAGGTCGATGTGGGCGACCGTGCTGTCGCCCCGGTTCACCAGGACATCGCGGAAGGACCCGTCCCGCGTGGGTCCGCCCGCGTAGTAGAGGGCCGTGAGCGCGGTGGCCAGGCTGCTCACCGTGTAGGCCGCCGGCCGCTCCACCTCGCCGATCACGTAGACCTGGTCGGTGCGCAGGTTGCCGACCGCGACGTCGAAGTGGGTGGTGGCGCCGGGCCCCTTCTTGATCCCCGAGTAGGACTGCGACAGCCGCTGGAACAGCGTCTCCCGGACCTCGTCCATGGTCTTGCCGCTGACGTACACGCGGCCGACGTCCGGGATGACGATCCACCCCTGACGCGTCACCGGGAGCTGGTAGGCCGCCTGCACGCCCCCCGTGAGCACGAGGATGAGCTCGTCACCCGGGCCGACGCGGTAGTTGGACGGCACCGGCCCGGTGGTCACGGGCTGGAACTGCGAGGTAGCCTGCTGGAAGAGCTTGCGTCCGTAGACCGGCGGGCCCGTCTCCGGTGGCTGGCCGTACGGCGGCTGCCCGTAGCTCGGCTGGCCCGTATAGGGCGGCGGCACCTGCCCCGTGGTCATGCCGGTCGTGTCGATCCCCATCTGGCTCGCCATGCCGGGCAGCACGCTCATCAGCTGCGCCGCCGAGAGCGAGGACGTTCCGGGCGCCACCGCCTGCGCCTTCCCCGA
>Ga0209919_1000006_pt1 | contig 185396 bp, 169 predicted proteins | sample SalPon2A_C_D2_MG_FD_185721 | JGI IMG/M metagenome (GOLD analysis project Ga0209919, IMG submission 185721) | Soil microbial communities from South San Francisco under conditions of wetland restoration - Salt Pond MetaG R2A_C_D2_MG (SPAdes)... | ecosystem: Environmental > Terrestrial > Soil >... | reverse complement strand
GCCAGACATCCTCACGCAGGACATCCAGCAAATTGATGTTGCCCGGTGCCGCAATATTCTCGCAGTCGCTGCCGGAATCTTCATCGTCCGACTCCTGCCCGATCCGGTAATCGCGATCAGTGGAGCCGCTCATTTGCCAGTCAAACACTACATTGCAGCGGCTGCATTGTCTCATCATGCTGCCCCGCCACCGGCCTTGCAGGCGATATACACCTGCCAAATGTTCAAGCGAGACCTGCCAGTGCATGTCCGATGTCAGATCTCTCAGTGCTTCCACCGATCCGCAGGCAGCATCCTCAAGCAGCTTTCTTGGCACCTCTTGGTCCCAATCGCGTCCGCTTGACGGCAGGCCCTGCAATGTCACAAGCCATTTGCCCTGCACCAAAACCTCCAGCCGCCAATTACGCAGGCGCGCATTATGGGTAATGCCCCTACGGGGTCAAGCCTTTACGGGCGCGGTAGAACGGGTTGAATCAGACCTCTTCCACGCCCATCAATAAAGCATCAATCATATCAACAACACCGTGCGCAGGAGACAATGTCCCTAAACGCCGCCGCAATTCTTTAAATTCAGCGCGTTGCCTGTCCCCCTCATCTGTATTTTGCAACATTGGAAGCACGTGCTCAACAATGTGTTCGGCCGTACAATCCTGCTGAATCAACTCAGGCATGACAGTCCGATCATCGAGTATGATATTGGCCAGTCCTGCACATTTAACCCCGACAAGCTTTCGAGCCAAAAACATGGTTAATACAGAAGTTTTGTAGATCAGGACGGTTGGCACATCCCACAAAGCAAGTTCTAGGGTTGCTGTACCTGAGACAGCAATGGATGCGTCCGCCCTGAGAGCATAGTCCGCCTCCTGACGTTCCAGAGGCAGCCCTCCAGCCTGCCAGAGGGCCGCCAGCGATTCGCGCGACACACCGGGCGCCACCGGCACAACAAACTCAATGGAGGCATCGATCTGCCTTATTTGTCGCATCACTTCGGCCAGCACAGTAACGTGTGACTTGATCTCCTGGCTGCGGCTGCCCGGCAAAATAGCTAGCAACTTACTCGATTGTTCAACGCCGAGTCGCGCCTTCAGTGCATCCCTGCTCCAGCCCCCAGCACAGGCGATTACACTCGGGTTGCCAACATAGCTTGCAGCGATGCCATGTTTGCCAAACCAGTCGGGTTCAAAGGGCAGAATGCAGGCAAGAGCATTCTGTGATTGCTTCAACTTCCTGATGCGCCAGCTCCCCCATGCCCATAACTTGGGAGCAATAAAGTGCAGGACAGGTATTCCCATGGTTCGCAATTTGCGCCCGAGGCGCATATGAAAGCTTGAGAAATCGACAAGGATCGCTGCGGCAGGTTTATTTTCTTCACACCAGCGCAAGATCGATTTCTCGATCCGATGAATGCGCGGTAAGGCTGGGATGACATCGCTGATGCCCATGACATTCAACGCTTGCATGGGATGCAACGGGTGACAGCCCGCAGCGAGCATGCGACTACCTGCAATCCCTGAGATGTTGGTGCCGGGGTGGCGTTTGATCAATTCATCAATAACGGCAGCTGCATGCATATCGCCGGAGACTTCACCGGCACTGATGAAAATACTGGCTGGAGTCATGCTGTGCCGGTGGGCCTATGAAGCCTGATAACCATACACGGAGATGCCCATGCTGGTGGCAAGTTGCAGAAACCGCTGCCGCTCGATGATAAGGGTTATGCCGCTTTCAATGGCCAGCAGATTACAGCCTGAGGCATGCATGGTTTCAAGCGTATCGGGGCCGACAGCAGGGACATCAAATCGAACATCCTGGTTAGGTTTGGCGACCTTGATGACTGCCGCCTTGCCACTACCAAGCTCTCCGCCCCGGCGAATGGCAGCATCCGTCCCTTCAATCGCTTCTACAGCCAACACAGCCTGATCCTGAACCACGATGGTCTGGCCGATATCCAGACCGGCAATATGCTTGGCTTGGGAAAATCCGAATTCAATATCCTTGTTACGTTTTTTGGCAGCAGGGCCTGCAATATGACCATCACCTGCGAGCATATCCCCGGCGTATTCTATCTGGGACCTCAAGTTCAGACCGGCCTCTGAGAGAATATCAGCGATGGTTATAAGAATAGAGTCATCGCGCCTGTCTTTCATGCGCAACAAGCCTTTGACGGCGGTCATGTCTGGTCGAAAGTTACGAAACAGGTGAAGCTTCCTGACCTTTCCGGCCATGACAACCTGTTCAACGCCTGCTTTTTTGAAGGCTTTAATCATGCCGCCGATCTGCCCCACATGCAGCCAACAGGTTGAAGCAACCAGTGATTCAATTTCAGATGAAGCTTCCTCTTTGGCTGCTACAGCGTGGACTTCGTAACCGGCCTGTTTCAGATGTTCGGCAAGCTCAAGGGGAAAATGGCCATAACCTGCAATCAGCCCGATTTTTTGACACATTTTAGCTACTTATGCATCCGAATCGCGTTTATGCAAGGTCATCCCACCCTTGGCATTGCGAATAAATTCCACCATATACCTGACCTGGGCATCGTCTCCGGCCACCTGCTCCGCAGCCTCGATCATTTCGTCGCGCTTGCCTGTACCCTGAAGTAACAGGCGATAGATTTCTTTCAATTGGGTGATTTGACCTTTGGAGAAACCCCGCCGCTTTAACCCTATCAGGTTCAACCCAACCAGAGTTGGACGATAGCCTCCGGAAACCATGCAGAAAGGTGGTATGTTTTTATTCACCCCGGCTGTACCGCCAATCATGGAGTATTTGCCGAGGTGAAGAAACTGATGGATAGCCGCCAGGCCGCCGATGATGACGCCATCATCAACCGTTACGTGTCCGGCCAGAGTGGCGCAATTGGCCATGATAACCTCATTGCCGAGAATGCAATCGTGCGCCACATGGGCATATGCCATCATCAGGCAGCGATCGCCGATGCGGGTTATCATGCCACCACCCTCGGTGCCGGCGTTGACAGTTACATTTTCCCGGAAGGTATTGTCATTGCCAATAACAACTTCCGAATCTTCCCCATGATACTTAAGGTCCTGCGGCTCCTGGCCGATGCAGGCGAAAGGAAATACGCGGTTGCCGGAACCCATGGTCGTGTGGCCGGTAACCACGGCATGTGAAATCAGTTCGGTATGGTCTCCCAGAATAACTTTCGGACCTACCAAACAATGCGGACCAATCCTGACGCCGGTCCCAAGCCGGGCTTCACTGTCGACAATAGCTGTCGGATGGATGTTGCTCATGCCTCGTCCTGCGCCACCAGCGTGGCCATGAGTGTGCCTTCGCATACCAGTTCGCCATCCACAAAGGCTTCTCCACGCAACTTCCACATGAAACCACGACGTTTCAGGCAAGTGAGTTCAAAAATAACCTGATCTCCGGGGCGGACGGGTTTACGAAAGCGTACGCCATCAATCGCAGTGAAATAGACAAGGAACTCACGGTCATCCTCAACCGATTCAAAGGCAAGAATGCCTCCGGCCTGTGCCATGGCTTCAACCAGCAAAACACCGGGCATGATGGGGTGATTTGGGAAGTGGCCCGTGAACTGAGGTTCATTATAGCTCACATTTTTCAATGCTCGAATGGATTTTTCTTTCTCGAAATCGAGCACCTTATCGATCAGAAGAAATGGATAGCGATGCGGCAGGCGAGCCATGATTTCCTCAATATTCAACGCCGGCATAAAAACTCCCCTTACTTTCAAAATTTATATTTTTTCGCCTCAGGAAGGCAGACTCTGTTATTTTACATCAAGCCGTTTCATTAGTTCCGGCAAGCGGCGCAAAATCGCTGCCACCTTAAACCATAAGCGATGTGGCATGGCAGGATTTCCCGCATATGTACCTCCCGCTTCCAGATTGCTGATCACACCGGATTTCCCGGCTATGCGGCAACCATCACCAACATGGATATGCCCCGCGAAGGCAGAGTGGCCGCCAATCTGACAGCCCTTGCCGATCGTTGTTGAACCAGCCACAGCAGTTAAGCCAGCCATGATGCTGAAGTCCCCAATCTGAACATTATGCCCGATCTGCATCAGGTTATCGAGCTTGACGCCATAACCAATCACGGTGTCATCAATGGCTCCGCGATCAATACATGTGTTCGCACCCACCTCCACACCGCTCCGCAACACAACGCGGCCAACCTGCGGAATCTTCAAGTGCTCACGTCCGCTCCACGCGTAACCAAAGCCATCCGAGCCGATCACGGCTCCCGGTTGCAAGGTAACATTGTCTTCCAGAACACAGTCATGGCATACGACTGCACGAGAAAGAATCCGGCAGCATTTACCTATCTGCACGTCCTTCCCGATGATGCTACCAGGGCCGATACTCGTGCCTGCAGCAACCTTGGCACCTGCTTGAATCACAGCATGTGCGTCAATATCCACATCCGCAGCCACACTGGCTGTCGGATCAACGGCTGCGGTGGCATGGCGAAAGCCGGTTGTTTCTTTCTCTGGGTGAAAAGTTCGCTGTAACCGGGTAAACGCCAGATAGGGGTCCGCCACGCGGATGACGTCTATTCCTTCCGGTGCCTTTATCCCATCTGCAAGCAACAGTAGTCCGGCCTTTGTATCGGCCAGTTCAGACTTATATTTTACATTAGCCAGAAACGATGCTTCGTTCTCACCTGCCGAGGCCAGGGTGTTGACTGCTGAAATAAGAACTGAGCCTTTTCCTTCAAGCCTTCCGTCAATCAGTTCTGCGATCGATTTTGGTGAGAGTGGGCTCACGCAATAACCGGTTTACTTCGCATCCAGAAGCTTGGTAATGCTGGCTGTTACATCATGCTTTGGCTCCACATACAGAAATGCAGACTTGGCCATAATCATGTCGTAACCACCCTTCTGGCCGAAGGCTTGCATGACCTTCTGGAATTTAGCGCCGACATTCATATCCAGTCGGTTCTTCTCAGCTACCAGCTGTTCCTGCGCATCCTGCTGTTTGCGCTGCAAGTCCTTACGCATTTCCTTTAGGTTCTGCTGTTTCTGGGCCAGACGATCAGGCGACATGGCCATGGACTGGCCCATCAGATCTTTTTCCGACTGGTTGATCTTATCGAGCAGTACGTTCAGCTCTTTCTGCTTCTTGGACTGCAGAGCTTCCAGACTTTTGATTCCGGACTGATAGTCGGCCGTATTCTCCACAGCACTCTTCACATCCACATAACCAATCTTGAGATCGGCTGCTCCTGCAGCACCTGGTAGATAAATAGCCAGAGCCAGTACAGCGCCAACAATCATTGCACGCATATTCATTTTATTCATAGATCAACCCCTTTTTACGCGACTAAAATGACCCGCCAACGGCGAATTCAAAATTCTTAACGACATCCCCTGAAGCCTTGTGGATCGGGAAACCCCATACAAACGAAATCGGCCCTACCGGAGATACCCATTCAACACCGAATCCTGCCGAAGATCTTACTTTTGATAAAGCAAATGATTCATTGATGGCCAGAGGCGCTGAACCTGGAATCGTTGCACTGACCTTTCCCCACAGCGTGCCTGCATCGGCGAAGAACACCCCGCGGAACCCTGCCGTTTTCATGTACGGAATCGGTGTAAACAGATTGAGTGAAGCCCGAATCTGGCGATCGCCACCGATAGCTTCCCCATTTGGATCCCGCAATGAGATGCCGTAGGAATCAAAACCTCTAACAGTACCAATACCACCCATCGAATAGCGTCGATTAAGCAAAATATTGCGACCTGAATAGCCATTGATCATCTTTCCCTCAAATGATGGGTTCACTACGAAGTCATCATCCTCACCAAACGGGAAATAAGATGTTGTGGAAGCAGCAACCTCCCAAAAGCGATTGCTTCCGCCAAGGCCAGCAACGCTAGCTCTGAGAATCTCCTGGTGCCCATCCGTGGGGCCTATAAATTTGTTGCGGCTGTCCCAGCTGAGGCTTTGGCTTAATTCACCGACTGTCTGCGTCCCCTGTTGGGCACGGAGCAAAATGGAGGCTGTAGGAAGAATCCCGCTAAGCGACGTTGAACTGTACTGGTAATTGATGGTATAGCTGAGGTGATCGCTCAATGGGATGCCGAAACCTATGCCCCCACCCTGTGATTTCTGGGTGTATGTCACCTGCGACAGTGGATCAGTCTTGGATTTGAATGCGTTGACCGTGGCACTCATATTTTTGCCGAGGAAATACGGATCGGTAAAGTCGGTCGTAAAATTCTGAGTCTTGGCGCCAAACGTTCCGTTGAGATTCGCCTGATATCCTTTACCGAACAGGTTGTTCTCGGATAATTTGGTGTTGAAAATAACCTTTTCAACCTGCGAGTACCCAACACCGAAGGTAAATGAACCGGATTTTTTTTCGGTGACATCCAGCTTCAGCTTCACCTTGTTGGAATCGGACCCACGAGGAAGGGAGACACGTACATCCTCATACAAAGGAGAACGCGTCAGTTCCTCCTTGCTGCGATTGATCTGACTGGCTGAGAATCGAGCAGCCTCGGATTGTTTAATGCTGCGGCGAACCACTTTATCAACGGTTTTTTCATTCCCGGCGATTTCAATGCGTTCAATATAAACCTCACGGCCCTTTTCGATATCCAGCTCGACAGCAACTGTGTTATCCAGAAGGTTACGCTTAAATAATGGCGTCACCGTGGCAAAAGCAAAACCTTCGTCACCCACTCTTTCGGTCAGCGCCTGAACTGTGTCTCTGAGCTTTTGCAGGGAATAAACCGCTCCCTTTTCCAACGTCACAAGTTTCAACAATGTTTGTTCATCCGGAACAATATCCCCTTTCAGGGAAACGTTTTCAACCCTGTACTGAGGCCCTTCCGACAGGGCAAACGTCAGATCAAAATGTTGCTTGTCTTCAGACATGGCCAACCTGGATGACTCAAGGCGAGCATCTATATAGCCGTTATTCTGATAGTGCTGCAGCAACATCTGACCGTCAGCGCCAAATCTCTTCTGATCGAACACGTCCCTGTCATTAAACCATGTAATCAGATCCGATTTCCGCGATGCAATGGCATCGCTCAGCTCTGTTGCAGAAAACGCATGGTTGCCGATAAATCCGATTCTCTGGATTCGGGTCACATCACCTTCATGGATATTGATATCAACGTCTACCCTGCCATCAGCCAGGGGCTTGGAAACAAAGTCTATCTGAACCTGGTAATATCCTTTTTTCAAATAGCTCTTGCGAATGTTGTTTCTGTCCTGCTTGATGTAATCAGGGCTGAAAACCAGTCCGGGCTTAAGCTTCAGCCTTAACTTGAGATCCTTGCTTTTTACTTTTTCATTGCCATGAAGATTCAATTGGGCAATCAGCGGATATTCCTTGACCCGATAAATCAGACGCACGCCTTTTTCACTCCTGCTTCCTTCCACTCGCACATCGGAGAAATCTCCGCTCTTGAACAGACGACGAACATCCTGACTGACCGTTTTTCTGCTCAGTGGCTGACCAACACGTGATTCAATACGGGCAAGGATCGTTTCATTTTCGACCACATGGTTGCCGGCAACATCAATAGACAATATCTGCGGAGACTGATTTTCCGCAGCAAATGCATTGAACGAAGAAATCGGAGATATGACTGAAACCGCCAGAAGGAATAGCAGCCTTTTGAAACCTCTGTGCATGCTAACCCCTAAACAGTCTTGAAATATCGTTATAAAATGCAAAGACCATCAGTGCAATGATCAACATCAGGCCGATCATCTGGGTCTTTTCCATAACCTTTGGCGTCAGCGGCCTGCCACGAAGCTTTTCCAGCCCGAGATAAACCAGATGTCCGCCATCAAGAATTGGAATGGGCAACAAATTCAAAACTCCAAGGTTGACCGAAATAAGGGCAAGAAACGTCAAAAATGAAACCAGACCAAGTTCAGCGGTTTTACCTGCCAACTGAGCAATCGCAATAGGCCCCCCGAGGTTATCCGGTGAAATCGCAGTTGTCAGCATCTTGCCGAACACCTGCAAAGTCAGCGCGCTCATCTCCCATGTGCGTACAAACCCGTACTCTAGGCCCTGAAAGACTCCCATACGATAGATTTCTGTCCCATTGATGGATCTGGAAGTCAGCCTGACACCAATTTTCCCCTGCTGGTGATCATCTTTCTCGGGCACGAGCTGCAACTGAAACAGGATATTATTCCTTGTTACGGCAACATCCATAGGGCTGCCGGCATGACTTTTAATCTGCGAAATAAATTGCTGGATGTCGGACACCTGCTGACCGTTTACCTGTTCTACGATATCGCCATCCCTGAGTCCGGCCCGTTCCGCAGGTGACCCTGTAACAACATGGTCGATAACAAGCAGCAGGCCGGGGTCAAGCCCCAATAATTCATCAGCCACATTCAACAGCAGTGGATCCTTTTCCGGTGTCGGGATGCTGACTTGTAGACTTACAGGTTCAGAATCGCGCAGGATTTTAAGGCTCGCGGTCTCTCCTGTTCTGGATTTGAGAAACTCCTCCATCTGCTGCCATGAATGTACTTCTTTTTTATCAACCGACTGAACTCGGTCGCCGACAAGGATTCCCGCCTGCTCGGCAATAGACGCCGGAGCAATATGCCCAACCACCGGCGGCAACACAGTTTGACCAAGCCAGCCAATCATCATGTAAGCAACAATGGCAAAAAGAAAATTGAACCCGGGCCCTGCAACTGAAACAGCAGCACGCTTCCATACAGGCTGAACATCAAAGGCCCGCTTTTTATCCGCCTCACTGAGCTGAATTTTTGCCTCTTCCCCTAGCTCATCCGGATTTTCACCGAGCATCTTCACATAGCCGCCAAGTGGAATAGCTGCAATCACATACAGCACTTCCTTATCCCCACTACGCCAAGAAATCAGTGCAGGGCCGAAGCCAATGGAAAACTTTTCAACCTTGATACCAAGTTTCCGGGCCACAATGAAATGGCCGAACTCGTGCACAGCGATCAGCAATGCAATAGCGACAACAAAAGATAAGGTTGTATGTAGTACTTCTATCATGCGTTCATTACCTCAATTGCCAGCCTTCTCGCCTTGCCGTCATGAAACCACACATCATCAAGCTGTCCAACGGGGATATTTTCCACCCTGTCGAGGACCTTTTCGACAGTATTGACGATATCTGAAAAAGAAATTCTGCGCTCACGGAAAGCCTGATTGGCGACTTCATTGGCAGCATTCATTGCGATTGCCAGCGAATCCCCGCCACACATCACCTGCTTTACAAGTCGCATGGCCGGAAATCGTTGCTCATCCACAGCTTGGAAATCGAGTGAACCGTTTGCAGCGAGATCCAGCCAGTCGATGCCACTTTTCAGCCGGGGCTCCGCCTGCATTGCATAGGCGATGGGCATACGCATATCAGGCATCGCCAACTGAGCCAGCACCGATCCGTCAATATATTCAACCAGCGCATGTACGATACTCTGAGGATGAATAATGGCGGATAATTGTTCAGGCAGGCAATCAAACAGCCATTTAGCTTCTATCAATTCCAGCGCCTTATTCATCATGGTGGCTGAATCCACACTGATTTTTGCGCCCATATCCCAATTAGGGTGAGCAATTGCCTCTTCGGGCGTTACCGATGCAAGTGAGGCCGGATCACGATCCCTGAAGGGTCCACCCGATGCTGTCAGGATGATGCGCGATACAGATGCACGATCATGACCAACCAGACACTGGTGTACTGCAGCATGCTCGGAATCAACCGGAACAATGGTAGCGCCCGATTCGCGGGCAGTGCGCATAAATATATTTCCCGCTGTGACCAGGCATTCCTTGTTGGCCAGACCAACACGTTTGCCGGCACGGACAGCAGCCAATGTGGCCGGGATTCCTGCTGACCCAACCATGGCAGCCATCACCATATCCACTTCAGATGCTGCCGATAGTTCAATCGCCGCATCCATACCTGCTTCCAGGCGCACACCGGCCGGCAACAGTCCCTTCAGTGTGTCTGCAGCAGATACATCGGTCATCACAACCCACTGCGGATGCAACAGGCTTGCTAATTCAAGCATTCTATCGGTATTTTGATGGCCAACCAGAGCGTGGGCCGAAAATTTATCCGGGTGCAGGTGAATGACTTCGGCAGTGCTGCGCCCAATGGATCCGGTGGCGCCGAGTATAGTCAACCGTTTCACACCATACTCCAGCCGACCCAGACCACTGGCACCGCCATGATAATGGCATCAAGTCGATCCAGCATACCGCCATGGCCGGGCAACAGCTTGCCGCTATCCTTGGCGCCGACCATGCGCTTGATGGAGGATTCAGACAGATCTCCCAACACACCGGCAACCACGGCGAAGAATGCCAGAAGACAGGCAGGCACAATCGGAAAGATATTCCATGATACCCAGCAGAACACCGCCACCGGAATACCGGCGACCAAACCACCCAACAACCCCTCGACTGATTTCCCCGGGCTTATGGCTGGGCAGAGCTTGTTTCTTCCCCACGCCCGGCCCACAAAATATGCCGCGACATCTGAGGCCCACACAGCCAGACATGCACCGATAACCAACCCTTTCCCTGCTGCAGAGACATGTGTATCAGCAATTACAAAGGCAAACGCAAACAACCAGGAAAACATCCAGACCGCACCAATAAAATCAGAGAAGGAGGGTGAATGCCTGCGGCTGGAAAGGACGAACAAGAAGAACCACGCAAACACAATCAGTAACAACTGTCCGATCTGGGGTTGATAAAAAAATGCGACCCAAAGACCTAAGGCACTCAGGATGTATCCTGCTGGCTGATGCAATTTCATCAGAATAACAAGCTCGCATGTCGTCACAAAGCCCAGCAAGGCCAGGCCTCCTGCAAACCAGGGCTGGGAAGCATGAAAATACCATGCCCAAACAATTACAACCAGAATCAGAGCAGTGATGATTCGTTTGACTAGCTCATTCATGCTTTTAGCTGCTCGCTCGTTTTGCCGAAACGGCGCTCCCTGGAGGCATAATCATGCAGAGCCCGTTCAAGCTCCTGGCGTGAAAAATCGGGCCACAAGCAATCAGTAAAAAACAGTTCCGCATAGGCAGCATCCCAAAGGTGAAAGTTGGATATGCGTTTCTCACCACCCGTTCGGATCAGCAGATCGACAGGGGCGAGGTCATGACGCCATAGCAGGGTGCGAAAAGCTTCCGGATTAAGCTTATCAACCATGGATTCGGGATTCGGAGACGTCAGGAGCTTGCGTGCGAAGTCCTGAACTCCGGCAATGATTTCCTGTTGGCCTCCGTAATTAAGGCACAATATCAGGGTAATGCCAGTGTTCAGTTTTGTATCTGCGCAAGCCTGACCTACAGCGCGACGCGCTGCTGCCGGCAAGGCTGTTATGTCACCCAGCACGACCAAGCGTACGTTTTTTTCTTGCATCATCGGAACTTCACGAGGCAACAGTGTGGATAGCAGGCCCATCAGGCCGCGCACTTCCAGTTTAGGGCGTTCCCAGTTTTCAGTTGAAAAAGCGAATAATGAGAGTTGTTTTATGCCAAGGTCGTCGGCCCACTCCACGATATCGCGGGCTCGTGCTGCGCCTTCACGGTGACCGTCCAGACGGAGTTTTCCACGTGCTTTGGCCCAGCGACCGTTGCCATCCATAACGATGCCAACATGGCATGGAATCGTTGGCTTAAGCACCAGGGTTGATGAGGCCATTAAACGGTCAGTATATCTTTTTCTTTATGTTCGATGATCAAATCGATATCGGCAATAAATCCGTCGGTAATTTTCTGAATTCTGTCCTGCAGGCGCTTGCCTTCATCCTCGGAAAGGCCTTCGTCCTTCACTTGCATTTTGACCTCGTCATTGGCATCGCGGCGGATATTGCGAATGGACACCTTCGCTTTTTCAGCCACATTGCGCACTTGTTTGACCAGATCTCTGCGCCGATCCTCGGTCAGTTCCGGCAACACGATACGCACTACCTCACCGTCACTGGATGGATTAAGACCAAGATCAGATTTAAGAATCGATTTCTCAATATCTGCAATCAGGCTTTTCTCCCAGGGTGCAATAACCAGCATGCGTGGCTCAGGAACAGATATGTTTCCAACCTGCGACAAGGGCACTTCAGAGCCATAGTAAGACACCCGCACATGCTCCAGTAATGCAGCATTGGCGCGACCTGTTCGTATGGTAGCCAGTTCTGATTTAAGCGCTGCAATGGACTTCTCCATACGGCTCTTGATGTTGTCGAACATGTTAATCCTCCCGCACAAGTGTGCCGACTGATTCGCCGGCAACAGCCTTAAGCATTTGCCCCGGGGTTGTCACGTCAAACACGACAATCGGCATGTGGTTGTCACGGCATAAGGACATGGCCGTAGCATCCATGACACCCAGTCGCTTAGTCAATGCTTCGGTAAAAGTAAGGGCTTCATAGCGGCGGGCATTCGAATCCTTGGCAGGATCGGCTGTGTATACACCATCCACCTTGGTGCCCTTCAGAACGGCATCCGCCTGAATCTCCATGGCGCGCAGGCTGGCTGCGGTATCGGTGGTGAAATATGGATTGCCGGTTCCGGCAGCAAAAATGAGAATCCGCCCTTTTTCAAGATGGCGCAAGGCACGTCGGCGAATATAAGGCTCCGCCACTTCCTGAACATGTAATGCTGAAATGACCCGAACCACTGCACCATTCCGCTCAATGGCATCCTGCAATGCAATAGCATTCATGACCGTAGCTAGCATACCCATATAATCGGCACTGGCCCGGTCCATGCCCGATGCAGTGCCGCTCATACCGCGGAAAATATTTCCCCCGCCAATGACTATGGCTAGTTCAACACCGGATTCCTTAACCTCGATGAGTTCACGTGCAAGCCGATCAATGGTTCCGGTATCAATGCCATAGGGAGTTTGCCCCATCAGCACTTCGCCGGAAAGTTTGAGCAACACTCGCTTATACGGGTGTTGCCTGTGACTTTCGGATTCGGCCGCTACGTGATCCATAACGGATCAGCCGCCCTTGACCTGGGCTGCCACTTCAGCGGCAAAGTCAGATTCCTCTTTCTCAATGCCCTCGCCCAACTGAAAGCGAGCCATGGAAGCAATGCGGGCATTGCCAATCGCCTTGCCAACCTTTTTATCAGTGTCCATGACAAAATCCTGTTCCAGCAGACATACGTCAGAGTAGAACTTATTTAGCTGGCCGCTAACAATCTTGTCAACGATTTCAGCCGGCTTGCCGCTTGCCATGGCACGTTCCGAAAGGACTGCACGTTCGCGGGCAACCGCTTCAGCATCAACATCTTCCCGGGAAATGAACTGCGGATTGACGGCAGCCACATGCATGGCCACGCCGCGAGCTGTTGCTTCATCAAGACTTCCTTCGATGCCAACCAGCACACCGATCTTGCCTGCTCCGTGTACGTAGGCCGCAGCCACGCCATCAACATCAATGCGCTGGAAACGGCGAATACTCATGTTCTCACCAATGGTGGCGATAAGCTGTGACAGTGCCTGCTCAACATTGAGTTCACCATCAAAAGCGAGCGCCTTCAGGGCATCAACGCCAGACGGATTCTTTTCCAGAATAAGCTGGGCCAGCGCATTAACAAAGTTTACAAACTTGTCGTTTTTGCTGACGAAATCAGTTTCAGAGTTAACTTCAAGAACGACGCCTTTGCCGCCCTCGGTTAACGTTACAACAATACCTTCGGCAGCCACGCGACCAGCCTTCTTGGATGCGGCCGAAAGGCCCTTCTTGCGCAGAAAATCAACAGCAGCATCAATATCACCACCTGTTTCGTTCAACGCTTTTTTGCAGTCCATCATTCCTGCGCCCGAGATCTCACGCAATTTCTTTACATCAGCAGCCGTAATCTGGCTCATTAAATCCTCCGGAATTCAGTAATCAGTATAGTAGGTTTTTATCAAGCGGCAGCAGCAGGTGCATCCGATGCTTCAGGAGCATCTTTGCCTTCAGCTTCTTCAACCACTTCTCCGGCTTCAACGGACATGGCTTCTACGAGGTCATCACCATCTGCTGCATTTTCCATATGCCAGGTTTCAGCACCCTCAAGAAGCGCATCGGCGATCTTGCTGCAAAACAGGCGCACGGCACGAATAGCATCGTCATTACCCGGAATAATATACTCAATACCGGACGGATTGCAGTTAGTATCCACGACGGCAACCACCGGAATACCCAGCTTCTGGGCCTCTTTAACAGCCAACTCTTCCTTGCGTACGTCCACCACAAACAGACAGTCAGGCAGCTGAACCATTTCCTTGATACCACCCAGTGAGCGCTCAAGCTTGTCCAGCTCGCGCTGCAGATGCAGGGCTTCCTTCTTGGTCAGGAGATCAAATACACCCTCTTCCTTCTGGCGTTGCAAATCCTTCATCTTGCGTACGGACTGTTGAATGGTGGCGAAGTTGGTCAGGGTGCCGCCAAGCCAGCGGTGGTTTACGTAGAACTGTCCGCCGCGTGCAGCTTCTTCCATGATTGCATCGCGAGCCTGTCGCTTGGTACCTACAAACAGAACATGTCCGCCAGCTGCGGCCAGCTCACGCATGAACGAATAGGATTCATTTGCCATACGCAGGGTTTTTTGCAGATCGATAATGTGAATGCCGTTGCGCTGACCGAAAATATACGGTGCCATTTTAGGGTTCCAGCGACGGGTCTGGTGACCAAAGTGTACGCCTGCTTCAAGCAGGTGTTTCATTGTAAATTGAGACATAAATGTCCTCCGATTGTTTTGTATCCTCCACGGTCTGTCACCTGTCAGCGTCGATTTTGACAATGACCGGCACAATGGATCAGTCCGTGTGTGAATTTACCCTGCCGTGGCACTAGCCTCGGAGAGCGGCGCGCTTTCTAACGAAATAGCAGCTATTTTGCAAGCATTATCAGGGTATCTGAACACCCATTGCGAGTTCAATCAGCCATCGTGCCGAACCCATGATGAGCGGGCCAATGGTGTTCTGGAAAAACCCCGATACAAGCAGCAACACGATAATGATAAAGCCGTATGGCTCGATCCGGGATAGTTGATAAGCTGCAGCAGCCGGCAATAGCCCGACTGCCACCCGGCCTCCATCCAGCGGCGGCAGTGGAATCAGATTGAAGATGCATAGTACGACATTGATCAGAATCGATGCCTGGCACATCAACGCCAGCGGTTGAGCAACCCATGCGGCTGAATCAGGCAACTGCATCGCCAGACACAACAATGCCGTGGAAGCAATGGCAAGCAGGATATTTGTGACAGGGCCGGCCAACGCCACCCAGACCATGTCTCTTTTGGGATTACGAAGTTTGCGGAAATTCACCGGTACCGGTTTGGCATAGCCGAATATGAACGGGGAACCGATTACAATGAGGCCGACAGGAATCAGGATTGTGCCGATGGGATCGACGTGTTTGAGCGGATTCAAGGTCAAACGCCCCATCCAGCGAGCTGTATCATCGCCAAATTTTTCGGCAACCCAGCCATGTGCCACTTCATGCAACACAACGGCCAGTATCACCGGGATGGCCCAGATACTTATATTGACGATGATATTATCGATATTCATTTTACTGGCCTCGCCTGCATGATGCGCAAGATAAACACAGAATGCCAGCCTGTCGCCAAAGGTCTCGGTCAGCCTGTTCGCCCATGCACACCCTTTACCGGACGTTTACACTCCCGATGCACTCACTTACACAAATGCATCTAGAATGGTTCTATGAAGATTCCTCATCAAGGAGACGCAATATGAAGAACAAGGCACTCTCACTCACTATAATTTCACTGTTCGCAACTTCTGCTGAACTGGCGTCAACAACCGCATATGCGGAAAGATCCTACGACAACAGCCACCGAAGCGAAAAACAACAAACGCGTAGTGATGCGCACGATAACGGGAAAGCGATGAAAGCACAGCGCTCCGAGCAACCACAACGACAGCGTGCTGAGCAGAAGAGCTTTAACAGCGCTGAAAAAAACAATGCTCAACGCACTGACCGGCCGAGCCCGCAGCTGGTTGAGCGCGCGAATCCCCAGCGCGTGGAGAAAAAGTCGCCACGGTACAACAAAAGCAGGACGCCACAGAACGTGCAGCGGGATTACAGACGAGAACAGGGTAATCGCAATGCCCGAAATCCGGTATACGACCGCGACCACAGGGCAGATGTCCCGCGCCGCCACGTGGAGGCCCGCCGTTCATTCCATGTCGAAGCACCACAACGCATCGTCAGGCCGCACTATTATCGGACCGTTCCACGCAGCCGTTATTACCTGGGCATCCGTGTCTATCGTCCGTACGGCTATCTTTATCCAGGCTTCGGCTTCTACTACAGCGATAATGATGCCTTCCACTGGCTGGCTTTCACAGCGTTGACCCTGACGATCGTCAATCAACTGGATGAGCATCAGCAGCGTATGCACGAGCAGGCACTTATCCGGGCAACAACTGGAGAAGAAGGCGATACATTGTATTGGGATGACAGAGGCGCATCCGGTTCGGTGACAGTTCTGTATATCGGCACCGACTCCCGTGGTCGTGAATACCGTGAATTTCGTCAGACCGTCAGTGCGCATGGTAGAACCGAAACAAGCTATGGCAGTGCCACGCTCAGGGCTGACGGCACCTGGAAAGTAGCAAAGCTGGACAACTGATTCAGTCAACGAATAAGCCCCCTGCTGAAACAGGGGGCTTTAAGTTGTCCACCTTCTATTATCTCATCTTTCCCAATCCCTATACCGGATAAAAACAGTCTATAATAGAACCCGAAAAGGAAGCGCATGCAAGGCATGTGCATTTCCCTTCAAGGAGGTTCGCGATGAAAAGGATAATTCCCTATTTGGTAATGATTCCGTTGATGATCATGGCCAGCCCTGCGATTGCGCATGAAGATGCTCCATCAGCCATGAATACCATGGCTGGCATTGTCATGAACCTGAATCACTACCCTTCCGACAGCGAGAAACAGACGCTACAACAGATCATCGGCGACACGCATGCAACAGCCGGAGAAAGAACTTTGGCTGGCGCCCTGCAACGCATGCAACATAAGGTTGGCGGTGATGATGCGGAGAAGCTGATGCGCCTGAAGAACAATCCTCAAGCTGAACCTGCAGAACGTGAACTGGCCGATATCCTGCTCGGCATCGCCCACCATCCGTCAGCAAGCGATCAGAAACGCCTGCAACAGCTGATGCATTAAGACTTCGTAAAGAGTAAGGATGATGCGGCTGCCAGAAAGATCACCCAAACAATGGCTGAAAATGTGCTGAATTCCGAGCAGCTCAACCAGAGGGATGGTGATTTACAAGCGTTTCAGGGCGAGAAATGCCAATCCCTTCGCATATTCGAGACTCTGCTGTTCGGATCCGAACCCATCAGGCTGAATGAATATGGTAGCTGTGGACTTGGGGCCACTGGACGTGAATACCACCAATTGAGCAACGCCTGTATGGGCTTCCCAGATTGCCCGGTCGCCAACGCCAGCAACCGCCTTGGATATATACGTGCCCACATCCTTGCCAAGCCCCTGCTTCATCATGGTGTCATAGCTTTGCACTTCGGCTTCCAGCCCTTCCGAATGTCGCACGAGCCGAACTAGAACCTGATAAGCAGCCAGACCGACCTTGTTTGTCGCTACACTGCCGTAGCGGCATGTTATTCCGTATTTCGATTCCCCAGGTTGCATGGCCTGCCCGGTTACCTGCTTGATGTCCTCCGGTGTTAATAGCTCACAAACCTTTACCTGTTGCTGATTCTTCTCGGTTTTGGGCGCGCTGTTGTTGTCACAGGTGGCGAGGAACAAGCCCGTTGCCACCATCGCTAATATACTGAATCTATTCATCATCATTCTCCTTGCTGCATGTCATAAATATATAGTCGATATTCGGGGGCAAGCGCAAATTCAATGCCCGGCAAAATATTTTATGTAGGTTGAGCCAGATGGAAACTCAATCACCCGATATGAATGAATCGGCACATGAGGTGCCATGGTTTCTGTATCTGATACGATGCAAGGATGGTGCCCTATACACCGGCATCACGACCGATGTGGAGCGTCGCTTTGCCGAGCATCAATCAGGCAAGGGGGCAAAATACCTGCGCGGGAAAGCACCGCTTACGCTGGTTTTTCAGCAAATCATCGGGTCACGCTCCGAAGCGCTCATGGTGGAAGCTTCCATCAAAAAATTATCCAAAGCTGATAAAGAGACCATGATTAAAACCGGCCGGGCACTCTCCCCCTAGTTTTCGGGTAGAGCCTTTATTGCCAGCTGATTTATTAGCCTTCGTAACACGATTATATCCGGCCCATCTCCACGATACCATCAACAAATTCCTTGATGATCTGCTGTGCGTCAGCATCAAGAGAGGTGAATTCAACACGGCACTCATGGCAGTTGTCTCCCACCTTCGCCACGCGCAGTACCTTGGCATAGATATCGGTCAAAGCTGGGGACATCAGCGAAATGGCCAGGCTAATCTTGATATCGTAGAAGGGTTCAAGCACCACCGGGCTGCGGATATACATACCACCATAGCTCAGGTCGACAATGTAGCCATGGTGCTCTTGCATTAATACCTGCTTGCCCTCCAGTATCTGAAACACCACGGGCATATCAACATTCACCCGCGGGCTGTTGCGGATTTCCCGTTGTGGTGCAAGCAGATCCTTGGGTCGACTGATCGACAGCAGTTCATACATGCGCACAGCATCCTTCTTGCCCTTGACCTGCACGTTGTTGATGTTGCCGATCTCGATAAAATCACGAGCAAGCTGATAGGTGTTTTCACTGAGAAGAATTTGCCCGCGCAAGGTGTGAGCCTCGACCCGGGATGCAAGATTCACCTGGTTTCCGATCACGGTATACTCACTGTGCAGGGCCGATCCAAGATACCCGGCGACAACCTGGCCGGTATTGATGCCGATACCCATATACAGCGGCTCAAAACCGAAAGCGCGATTTTTCTCGTTGATATCGTTCATGGCTATCTGCATCTCGATCGCACAGGCAAGTGCCGCCTCGACATCATTTTCATGCTCGGCAGGCGCGCCGAACAAGGCCATGATGGCATCGCCCATAAATTTATCGATCGTGCCGCCATGCCGGATAATAATCTCGCTCATACAGCCGAAATAACGGTTCAGAACCTCAATCATTTCAAGCGCCGTGTATTTTTCCGCCACTGAAGTAAAACCTCGCAGGTCGGAGAGCAGGATCGTGACTTGCCGACTATCGGTACCTTGCTTGTTGATCAACGCGTCGTCGATGGCATTGCCGATTTGCTGCCGCAGCGCAGTTGGGTCACTCGCCTTCCGGCTCGACTCGAACAACTCCATAAGGCGCTCGGTGAGATGGGCTTTGTTGATCTTTTCCATGACACTAAGGAGCTTATAGGAGCTTCCCGTGGCTGTTAACCATAACTTTGCCTGAAGAACATCCCGAACCGTCCTGTTCATTGCGAAACCAGGCAAACGACTACAGCATTGCCCAGCCTGAAAACAAGCGCGGGGGGAATACGGATGCAGAATGTAAACAAGCAGTGGCAACAGCAGGTCATCAGCTGGGAATATTCAGCAGCAGCCATGCCCGATTTAAACGAGGTGCCGATCCAGCCCTTCCCTGCCTCGCTGCATGAGCAGGGCGAAACGCGTGTGATTGCACTGGACCTCTCGAAAGAGCTTGAGACGCCCTACCTAGCGACCTCCCCCAACCTACTCGCAAATTACATCCGCATCTGCGCCGGCGAAAAGATTGCCACATCCGTTGCAGCCACGTCGGAGGTCTATTTTGTGCTGCGGGGTGCAGGCCGCACCGAAACCGCCGATGGAACCATTATCTGGCAACAGGGCGATGCATTTACTCTGCCCTGCAATCAGGGCGTCACCCACTTTGCCGATGAAGACAGCGCCCTCTACTGGAGCCATGATGCGCCCCTGCTGCAATATATGGGGGTTACGCCCAGCAAACCCATGTTCAAACCCGCTTTCTACAGCAAGGCCTACATGTGTGACGAGGTTGAAAAACTTCGTGAGACTGCACTAATGGAAAAGCGTAATCGCATCGGCATCATTCTTGGCAACACGGCCAGTGCCAAGACCAAAACCATGACCCATACGATGTGGTCGTTGTTCAACCTGCTGCCGAAAGGCGAGGTACAGAAGCCCCATCGCCATCAATCCGTAGCGCTTGATCTGGCTGTCTATTCAGGGCCGGATACCTACACCCTGATCGGTAAGAAGGTGGATGCAGAGGGGAATATCATAAATCCGGTTAAAGCAATGTGGACCACAAACACCGTGTTTGTCACCCCACCGGGATGGTGGCATTCGCACCATAATGAATCGGATCAGGATGCCTTTGTCTTTCCGGTGCAGGATGCCGGACTGCATACCTATATGCGAACCTTGGATATTCAGTTTATCCGCTAAAGTGAAATCGTGATTGCCTGAGCGGCAGACACCCCTTTCTGCCGCGCCTCTTCAACGCTTGATCCGCGCGCCAGCGCAACGGCCATGCGGCGCTTGCCGTGTACTTCCGGCTTGCCGAACAGTCGAACCTGCGTATCAGGGGCCACCAGTGCCCGCTCAAGGCCTCCGAAAGCAACACGCGTGGAGTCGCCCTCAACCACGATCGGGCAGGAGGCTGCCGGGCCATGCTGGTGAATATTGGGAATTGGCAGGCCCAGGATCGCACGCACATGCAGCGCGAATTCGGAGATATCCTGTGAGATAAGGGTCACCAACCCCGTGTCGTGCGGCCTTGGCGAGACCTCGCTGAAGATGGCCTGATCCCCCTTGATGAACAACTCCACCCCGAACAGCCCGAAGCCGCCCAGTGCATCCGTGACTTTGCCTGCAATATCCTGGGCCGCCTGCAATGCTTTGTCTGACATGGCCTGCGGCTGCCATGATTCGCGATAATCGCCGTCGATCTGCAGATGGCCGATGGGAAGGCAGAAAGATGTTCCATCCCTGTGGCGAATGGTAAGCAGCGTGATTTCATAATCAAAATCGATAAAACCCTCGACAATCACCTTGCCCTTGCCGGCCCTACCGCCTTCCTGTGCATAATCCCAGGCTTTCTGAATATCTGTGGAAGCACGAATCACCGATTGCCCTTTGCCCGATGAACTCATGATTGGCTTCACCACACAGGGCCTGCCGATGGAAGCGATAGCTGCGGCAAACTCATCGAATGTGGAAGCAAAGCGATATGGCGATGTTGGCAGCCCCAGCTCTTCGGCGGCAAGGCGGCGGATACCTTCGCGGTTCATCGTTAATTGCGTGGCACGCGCCGTCGGGATCACATGGAACCCCTCCCCCTCGAGCTCTGCCAGCGTATCGGTGGCAATGGCTTCGACTTCGGGCACGATCAGGTTCGGCTTCTCCGACTTAATCAGGCTGTGCAAAGCCTTGCCGTCCAGCATATTAATCACATGCGCGTGGTGGGCCACCTGCATGGCAGGCGCATTCGCATAGCTGTCTACAGCAATCACCTCAACGCCCAGCCGTTGCAGCTCAATGGCTACCTCTTTGCCAAGCTCGCCAGAGCCCAGCAACATCACACGCGTTGCCGTTGGAGATAGGGGTGTACCGATGTGAACCTGTGCCATGCTTTGCCCTCCGGAAAGTTTTCGCTGGAAGGACTTTATCGCTTTTCCGGCAGGAATCCACTTGCAGGAATTCCGGCTATTCATATCGTACCCCTGTGGCTATGAAACGGTTGATTTAGGGGCAAATGAAAATGCCTGCACATCTTCAAATGACAGATGATCTCCCTCATCCTCTCCATAATGAGCTGTCCGGATCACGCCATACTCATCCACAAGAAAATCGGCAGGCATCGTGGTGAGGCTTCCCCTTATTTTAAATGGAAGATATCCCTTCATCATGCCCTTGAGCAGTGTCGGCATTCTGAAAATCATGCCCTTGAGCATGCCGGTCAGCGAATGTTCAATACCGTACTGGCGGTAATAGTGCTTTTCCGGATCAGCCAGAATCGGAAACGGTGCCGCATGCCCCTCGGCATGTTCCTGCAGATTATCCAGCGGCGAATCAAAGATTGCGACAATCGTAAAGCCATCGCCGAACTGATCGAAACGGGAAACCAGTTCATGGATTCTCAGATTGCAGAAGGGGCAGGATGCAAACCTGAAGAATGACAGCATAAACCGCTGCCCCTTCAGGGAATCCAGGTTGAATGGTTTCCCGTCGATCGAGGGAAGTGAAAGCGACGCAACCGCATCGCCTGCAAAAAGTTTCATTTATGGAAGACCTCCGGAATATATGTCCGTTGGTCCGGGTTATCAGAAATTACTTACACATCAATAACAGATGATATTGCCACAGCAGCTCAGGTGCCGATAATATCAGTAACTGCGCTCGCGCATCAACCAAAGCGCCACGCCCAACAGGCTTAAGCCGAACATGGACAAAGCCATATACGGCAGCGCCACCGCCACCAGCGGCACCAGCGCACCCACCACAAGCGCGGTGAAAGCCATCTGTACAAAACTCTGCATCGCTGAAGCCATGCCACGGTTGCGGGGAAAACAGTCCAACCCCATCAGATTGATCACAGGCATGCTCACTGCCATACCAAGAACATAAAGCCCCAATGGAGCAACCACTGTCAGCGGCGTTGGTGGCAACAGCAGGCTCTGCAGAATATTCATCAGCGAGGCCAGCAACATCAGGCCAAGGCCAAGCCATACGGTTTGCTCGGGCGTCAGTCTTCCGGCCGTCCAACCCGCGACCTGCGAACCGAGCATAATCGCCGCCACGCTGGGCACGAACATGATCCAGAAATCATTCACGCCGAGCCCCAGAAAATCGTAGATCACGCTCGGTGCTCCGGCCACATAGATAAAAAAACCGCTGAACGTCATGGCAAAGCAGAAAACCAGCGTCAGAAAATGCCTGTTTTGCAGCGCCAATCCGTAGGCCCTGGCTATGGCAACAGGGTGAACGCTGTGACGTTTATCCTCGGCCAGCGTCTCGTTTGTGCCTTGCCAGACCATCAGCAGCAGAGCCGCTGCAACAAGTGCCAGAAACAGAAACACCGAATGCCAGCCCAGCATATCGTGCAGCCAGCCGCCGATAATCGGCGCGATTGCAGGCGCAACCGCGAACAGCAACATCACGCGCGCCATCACCCGTTGCGCCTCCGGACCATGATAAACATCACGCACCATCGCCCGCCCGATCACCATGCCAGCACTTGCCGATAGCCCCTGACCGATGCGCAGCAGAATCAACTGATCGATATTCACCGCCAGCGCACAGCCGGTGGAGGCAACGACATAAATGCCAAGTGCCACCATGATCACACGGCGACGGCCGAAGCCGTCGGAAAGCGGCCCGTAGATCAGGGTGGCAATGGCCGAGGCCAGCAGGTACAGGCTCAGCGTGAGCTGCATCTGCGCATGGCTGGCAGACAGATCGCTACCGATATCGGGAAATGAAGGCAGATAGGTGTCGATGGTAAAAGGTGCCAGTGTTGCCAGCGCCGCCACCACAAGCGACAGAGGCAAGGCGCCTGTTTGTTGCATCCGTTGCTTCATACCTTACTTCATACCTTGCTTACTTCTGTGCAACCATGTTCGTTGATATCCCTGTCACGCTTATCCAAGTTGAATGCGGATTTTCTCGTTACCAAACTCGATAACGTCGCCTGAAAGAATCTTTTTCCGCTTCTGTGTTTCAACATGCCCGTTGACCAGAACCAGCCCTTCAGCGATCACGTGTTTGGCCTCTCCGCCACTGGAAACCATGTTTTCGAACTTCAGCAGCTTATGTAGTTCAATCGGCTCTTTTGAAATCTCAACGTCTCTCATTTTTCATTACCTCATTTCAATTTTCGAGCCCTTCCCGCAAGCCAGCAGTTCATTCAGAAGGCGAAAAAAGCTACATCAATTTTTCTCTGCAAACAGGAGAAAACCGTATCGTCTGCGAGCTTGCACCTGAACCTGCATAAGATACAATGCTGCAGCAAATTTCGGGGGCTAAACGGGACACACAATATCCGCAGCACCCGCAGCGGCTTCATCCTGCATTCACGGTGTTTCAAAAGGATGATCCAAAAAATTATTTGGGCTTATGAGACAAGTTAAGCGCATGCAAAGGCACTATCATGAATTCACCAGCAAGTAATTCAGATCAGCAACTCTGGCTCAACTTCAAGGGCCGCGAATGGCAAACTCGCATCGATGTACGCGGCTTTATTCAGCAAAATTATTCACCCTATACAGGCGATGACAGCTTCCTTGCTCTCGCCACAGAGCGCACCAGGCAACTGTGGGTAGAGATTTCGGCACTGATCGAGCAGGAGCGGATCAAGGGCGTGCTCGATGTATCCAGCGATATCGGTTCCTCCATTACCGCCCATAAACCCGGCTACATCAATGAGAAGCTTGAACGGATTGTAGGCCTGCAGACCGATGCGCCGCTGAAGCGCGCCATCGTCCCGAATGGTGGCCTGCGCATGGTGGAGGGCGGACTTCAGGCCTATGGCTATGAACTCAATCCGTCCGTGAAAGAGGCATATAGCTTGTACCGGAAAGACCACAACCAGGGCGTCTTCGATGTATACAGCCCTGATATCCTCGCCTGCCGTCGCTCCGGTATTATCACAGGCCTCCCCGATGCCTATGGCCGCGGCCGCATTGTGGGTGATTATCGCCGTGTCGCGCTTTACGGTGTCGATTTCCTGGTTGCCGACAAGAAACGTGAGAAGGCTGAACTTGATAATGTGGCTTTCAGCGAAGAGGTGCTGCGCACCCGCGAGGAACTTTCTGAACAGATCCGGGCGCTGGAAGAACTCCGGCAGATGGCATCCGGCTACGGCTTCGATATCACCCGGCCTGCGGCTAGTGCACAGGAAGCCGTGCAATGGCTTTACTTCGGCTATCTGGCCGCAATCAAGGAACAGAATGGTGCTGCGATGTCGATCGGTCGAATATCAACGTTCCTGGATATCTATATCGAGCGCGACATTCTATCAGGCTTGCTGGATGAATCCTCGGCACAGGAACTGATCGATGATCTGGTCATCAAACTTCGTATCGTTCGTTTCCTGCGCACACCCGAATACGATCAGTTGTTTTCCGGCGATCCCGCCTGGGTCACCGAAGCCATCGGCGGCATGGGCGAAGACGGCCGCACCCTGGTAACCAAGAGCAGCTTTAGATTTCTGCATTCCCTGTACAACCTCGGTCCGGCCCCTGAGCCGAACCTGACCGTCCTGTGGTCAAAAGCGATGCCCAAGGGCTTCAAGGATTTCTGTTCAAAGGCTTCCATTGAAACCAGTGCCATCCAGTACGAGTCGGATGACCTGATGCGCGAGCACTGGGGCGACGATTACGCCATCGCCTGCTGCGTTTCAGCCATGCGCATCGGCAAGCAGATGCAGTTCTTCGGCGCTCGCTGCAATCTGGCAAAAACCATGCTCTATGCAATCAATGGCGGCGTTGATGAGAAGTCAGGCGTGAAGATTGCCGACGGCTTTGAACCCATTACCTCGGAATATCTCGATTACGATGAGGTCGTGCAGAAATTCGATCAGATGATGGACTGGCTTGCCACGACATACATCAAGGCACTCAACGCCATCCACTTTATGCATGACAAATACCATTACGAGCGCATCCAGATGGCCCTGCATGATCGCGATATCCTGCGCACCATGGCCTGCGGCATCGCCGGTCTATCCGTGACTGCGGACTCACTCTCGGCAATCAAGCACGCGAAAGTACGTGTGATCCGCAATGAAGCGGGCATCGCCACCGATTTCGATATCCAGGGCGATTATCCGGCTTATGGCAACAACGACAACCGCGTGGATGAGATCGCCATCTGGCTGGTCGAGACCTTCATGGAAAAGATACGCAAGCACAAAACCTATCGAAACAGCATCCCCACACAGTCGGTGCTGACCATCACCTCCAATGTGGTATACGGTAAGAAGACCGGCAACACGCCCGATGGCCGCCGTGCCGGCGAGCCTTTTGCGCCCGGTGCCAACGCCATGAACGGACGCGACAATAAGGGTTTTATCGCTTCAGGTGCTTCGGTTGCCAAGCTGCCCTACCGCGCGGCCCTCGACGGCATTTCATGGACGGCAACATGCACACCGGATGCCTTCGGGCACACCATGTCCGACCGCGTGAACAACCTGAGCAACTGCGTTGATGTGTTCTGTAATGCGAAAGGTTTTCATGTCAACGTGAACGTGCTAAACAAGGACACCCTTCTCGATGCCATGGAAAACCCGGAGAAATATCCTCAGCTCACACTCAGAGTCTCCGGATACGCGGTCAATTTCATCAAGCTGACGCGCGAGCAGCAACTTGATGTCATCAACCGGACCTTCCACCTGAGCTTCTGAAGCTGCATGGCGCTGTCTTGCCAGCATGGCAGGGCGGCGCCGAAACAGGATTATATGCATGATTGAGAACACCGCCGCTAAACCCCCGGGAATCATTGCTCCGGTCTGTGTCGACGAACAGGGCAGGCTTTCGGGGTTTGTGCACTCCTTTGAAATGGGAAGCGCCGTTGATGGCCCGGGCATGCGTCTTGTGGTGTTTGTGTCCGGTTGCCAGTTCCGCTGCCTGTATTGCCATAATCCGGATACCATCAAAATGCATAACGGCGCGTTGATGACGGTTGATCAGGTTATAGAAGAGATTGCCGAATATGCAGCATTTCTCCGCTTCGCCGGCGGCCTGACAATCTCCGGCGGAGAGCCGCTGATGCAGGCTCATTTCATCAAGGAAATATTTTATCTGTCCAAGCACGATTATCACCTGCACACCGCACTCGATACCCAGGGCTTTCTGGCCGCACACCTTGAAGATGAATGGTTTGATGACATCGATCTGGTGCTGCTCGATATCAAACACATGGATGCGGATAAATATCAGGCACTAACCGGGCAGCCTCTGCAGCCGACGCTGGATTTTGCCCGGCGTCTCTCCGCCACCGGTAAAAAGATATGGATTCGCTATGTGCTGGTGCCGGGCCACACCGATGCCTTCGAGGATGTGGAAAGGCTGGCTGACTTCGTTGCCACGCTGAATGGTGTGGAACGCGTGGAAGTGCTGCCATTCCACAAGATGGGCGAGCATAAATGGGAAGAGATGGGGCTTGAATACCAGCTAAAAGACGTGCAGCCGCCCTCTCCCGACCTTCTGCAGCGCGTCATCGATCAGTTCAGCCAACGCGGACTCTCCGCCTGCTAACGCATGGAATGCCAGCCAATCCATTCAATCCGTTCGGGTCATTGCCTCCGGATTATTCCAGATCCAGCAGTTCGAGGTAGCCCGTTTCCGGGGCCTCTTCTGAAACACCGGAGAGCAGAATCTCCTGCAACAGACTCATAACCAGCATCCGGTTATCAGCCGACTGACGAGCATCGATTGCAAATAAAGGGGTATCCCCCAGATTCAGTCGCCTAGCCAGTGTATCGAGGTCGAGGGCCGCATCCAGATCCTGTTTTGTGGCTCCTACCACGACCGGAAAATCGGGGAGATCTGCCCAAACCCTGATCATCTTTTCGGCCTCGGCCAATGCACGCTCCGAGGTGCTGTCGACAAGGAAGACCCCTCCCAGAGCCCCCTTCGACAGAATTTTCCACATGAAATTGAACCGGGCCTGTCCGGGAGTTCCAAACAGATGCACGTCAAGGTCGTCATCGACATGCATAATACCGAAATCCAGCCCCACTGTGGTCATCCCCTTATATTGTGCCAGTTCGCCGGTTGTCGGCACATCCCTGCCGGAGAACTGTTCATCGCTCACATGCTCGATCAATGTCGTTTTGCCCGACCCGAAAGGCCCCGTAACCAGAATTTTGGAAATCATCCGTCCAACCTCCCGCGCAGCCTCGCCATGATTCTGGAAACAACATTCACCTTGCCCATCTCCCGCGCAGCCAAATGGGCGCCGGAAACATCCGGACTGACGGCCGGCACCAGATCACCCAAGCAATAGGCACCGATGACGATGTTCACGCGTTTGCGCAATTCGGAAATATCGGTGGCTGCAGCAAAATAGTCTTCCAGATGCACGCCGGGGGTACCAAGCGAGATGTGGTACAGATTCTGGAAGTGCTTCTGATAATCCGCATCGGAGCGGAAGGTAGCCAGATAACGGGTCCTGACGTTCGGCAGGCACTCAAGCTTCCTGCGATAGGCTATCATCCGTTTAACCGGCATATCTATATTCGTGAGAACCTGGGAAAAAACGTGCCGCGCCGGCACGGCATTGGCTGATTGCCAGCTGAGCCGCGGGGATTGTTCCCAGCCCAAACGAAAAACTGGCTCCCGCAAAATGCGGGTAAGATCCTCCGCAGCACCGTCCGGCATCAGGCCACGCTCGAAAGTGATTACCTTATCCCAGCCCTCGCCCCCGAACCAGGCAGTTCCCGTTTGTTTTTTCAGGATCACCTTGCGCAACAGGGAAACGTGCTTGATGCCGTTCTCATCCTGACTGATCATGCAGTACGCTCAATCATGATAACAATCTCAAACCATACGCTCAGGCATGGACATATCAGGGGCAAAGCGGCGACAAAGCCGTATTGGCGCGACGAATCGAGGTCCACCCCATTCCGAGATTGGCAGAGCGGTCCGTGATCAGAACGAGCAGCGCATCGGGCTTGTCCTTGATGATGGTCATGAAGTGATACGTACCGTTGGTGGTCATCTGCACTTCCTTGATACTGTTAACCACTTCCTTACCGCGCTCAGCCGAAAGCAGCTTTTCAACCGTCCGGATCGTACGTCCGCGGAACATATCCACCGCCGATGCGGCCACCGCATCAACATAATCTTGAGAAAAATAGGGTACATCGTGATGTACACCCAGCATCAGGCCGGAACTGAGATCGACTACCGCACATGCCAGTGCACCGTCGACTTCGCCTACCAATTCTTTCAGTGCATTATTTAACGACATTATTTGACTCCTTGTGTCATACGCATATTTTCAATATCCAGCTTTACCTTGGCGATCAAGGCCTCGGGATCGCTCATGGACTCATGGCCGACAGCAACACCCAGCTCCTTGATCAGGGTATCTATTCGCTGCGCCGTCCGGCGTGCAGCCGTGAAAATCAAGCCGATATTCACATTGGGCCGACCGATCACGGTCAGAATCAATGATCCGGCATGCAGTACGACCAGCGTCGAGGACTCCGCTTCACTGATCAGCTTGTCCGCATACGCCTTGCCGGCCTGACCGGCCATTGCATCGGCCAGCGAAAGCATCGATGCGCTCATCGCCGCGATGGAGTCCGGTTCGATCCCGCGCGTCCTTAATGCCTGCGCAACAAGCAATCCGTCCTGCGTGGCTAGCACCGTGCCGGCAATCTGATTGGATTCATCAATAAACTCTTCCAGAGCTTCACAATAGGCATCCATATTGACATCACTTGCTTTGCTTTGAGACATTTTACCTCCTTTGATCGGCATTACAGATACCCGCCAACATCGCTACATATTCCATCCAGCACCTGCTTCGGCTTTGACGGCAGCTTTGACGTCCCTACTACCAGCACGAAATTTTCGTCACGCACCTCGAAGCTGCGCATCAACAGGGCATAAGCTCCCTGCTTGGGCATCAGCAGCATAAAACCCATGCCGTGCCCCAACTGGGCGGCTTTGGCGATCCGGTCGCCGCTCTTGAGAAAATCGGGCAGGCGTGCAGCCAGCTCCGGCAACTCTTCCGCCCCCGCTTCGCAAAGACTCAGACCTTCGCTGCCGGCGATTTCCATCCATAAAAAATCGTGCTCGACAAGCATCCCCTCCAGGCGTTTCTTCAATGACATGCATAGCCCCTCGATTTATCCCCTGATCTCATCATTTCCCTTCAATACTGCTCGAATCCCGCCCCCCGGATTCGCCATCGAACCGGGGCAAATCCCTGTAATTCGCCATGCCAAACTAGTTAGATAATGTGACAGCAAAGTGACCCGCATCATGATAACCATAATTATAAAGTGGAATTGGAGCAGCATTAAAACATTTGTCTAGCTGGCCAAAAGTACAGGTATTGGTTCGGGTCTGTCGTGGAAATACGGTAATTGACACGTCCGACTTCTGTCTGACCCATCGCACGACTAGGGTGCAGGCATGCAAATCACAAGTGACAGACGATCCTTCTACGAGAGCATCGGCGGCGAAACAACATTGCGCCAGCTGGTGCAGCATTTTTATCAGCACATGGACAACCTTGCCGAGGCAAAGCCGATCCGCGCCATGCATGCGCCGGATCTGGGCAGTGCGCAGGATAAGCTTTTCATGTTTCTCTCTGGCTGGATGGGCGGCCCACCGCTGTACATGGAGAAATACGGGCATCCGAGGCTGAGAATGCGGCACTTGCCGTTTGCCATTGATGAATCAGCCCGCGATCAGTGGATGCTGTGCATGAAGCTGGCGCTGGACGATGTGGTGAACGATCAGGCGCTACGCGATGAACTGCTATTCGCCTTTCATGAGATTGCCGACTTCATGCGCAATCAGCCCTGATAGATTGATTCAGACATTCGTCATTCAGTGATTTCGCTTGGGCAGCACCCAGTCCGCTCTCGGGTAGTGGCAGGTATAGCCGCCCGGATTCAGCAGGAGATAATCCTGATGTTCGGGTTCGGCTTCCCAGAAATCCCCCACGGGCTCCACTTCCGTCACCACCTTGCCCGGCCACAGGCCGCTGGCATCGACATCGGCGATGGTATCGAACGCCACCCGTTTCTGTTCCTCATCGGCATAGTAGATGGCCGAACGATAGGATGAACCGCGGTCGTTTCCTTGCCTGTTCGATGTCGTCGGATCATGAATCTGGAAAAAGAACTCCAGTAGCTTGCGATATGACAGAACTTCGGGATCGAAGATGATCTCGATACCCTCGGCGTGCGTGCCGTGGTTGCGGTAGGTGGCATATTTAACATCGCCGCCGGTATAACCGACCCGTGTGGAAATCACGCCCGGAAGCCTGCGGATCAGATCCTGCATGCCCCAGAAACATCCGCCTGCGAGAACTGCGCGTTCTTCTGTCATCTGCCTATCCTCCATACCTTGTATCATAGCGGTTTGGTCGCCCGCCTGCGCTATAGATTACGCCAAAGATGAAAAAGAAAAGCCCCCTGCCAATCATTAAAGGATCAGCAGAGGGCTTTGAGACATCGAAAGTCTGTTTGTTACTGGTTGCTTTCAAACTCCTGCATCCAGGCTACCAGCGCATCCACACCCGCTTCCGGCATCGCATTGTAGATGCTGGCGCGCATGCCGCCGACGGAGCGATGGCCCTTCAGGGTCACCAGACCGCGCTCGGAAGCGCCTTTGAGGAAAGCTGCATCCAGTTCCGGATCGGCCAGCGTGAATGGCACATTCATCCATGAGCGCGCGTTTTTGGCGACCGGGCTGCCGTAGAAATCGGAGGCATCGATGGCGGCATAGAGCTTGTCGGCCTTGCGCTTGTTGACCTTGCCCATGCCTTCCAACCCGCCCTGCTCCTTGAGCCACTCGAAGACCAGACCTGCCATATACCAGCTGTAGGTTGCCGGTGTGTTGTACATCGAGTCGTTTTCGGCATGGGTCGCGTAGTTAAACATGGTCGGGCAGATATCCGATGCCTTGCCCAGCAGATCATCACGGATAATCACAATGCACAGGCCGGCAGGGCCGATATTCTTCTGGGCACCCGCGTAGATCATGCCGAAGCGAGACACATCAATCGGGCGCGAAAGGATGGTGGAAGACAAGTCCGCGATCAGCGGCACATCGCCCGTCTCCGGAATATAATCGAACTCCACGCCGCCGATGGTTTCGTTCGGCGTGTAGTGAACATAGGCAGCATCGGGATTGAGTTTCAGCTCACCCTTAGTCGGCACGGTGGTAAAACCATTGCCGGAAGTATCGGCAGCGATATTCACAGTGATATAGCGCTTGGCCTCGGCAATCGCCTTCTTCGACCACATGCCGGTATTGATATAATCAGCGCTCTTTTTATCGCCCATCAGGTTCAGCGGAATCGCTGCGAACTGGGAAGAGGCGCCGCCTTGCAGGAAAAGAACCTTGTAGTTATCTGGGATCGACATCACGTCGCGCAGGTCTTGCTCAGCCTTGGCTGCGATAGACATATACTCTTTGCCGCGATGGCTCATCTCCATGACGGACATGCCGGAGCCGTTCCAATCCAGCATTTCGTGCAATGCACGCTCGATTACGGGGGTTGGCAGCATTGCCGGGCCTGCACTGAAATTAAACTTTCTAGTCATGGTTATATCCTTTTACTGGGTTTATCCGGGGATAGACGATCTCTCGTCGCGTCTGTTTCCAACGAAGCGGGGAAGATAGCCATTCAGTGACAATTCCTCAATGAGTGAAGCCCCCCCCGGCCATTGTTGCTATAAGAACTACTAACTTGCATCAAGCTCATCAAGGGCGCTGGCTTCACAACTCGGGCACACACTGTGAGAAAACTGTGCGTCGGAGCGCTCCGTGATGTATTTCTCAACACTCACCCACTGATCCTGGGTATCCTTGATCTTATGCCCGCACCATGAGCATATCGGAATAATGCCACTGATTGTCTTGATCGTTTGCAGCGCCCCATGCAGCTCATCATTGGCTTTTTTCAGTTCCGCATTGGAATTCTCCAGCGACTGCTCTAGCGCTTTACGCTCACTGATATCGAACATAAAACCGACCAACGCATCAACCTCACCATCTTCCTTGCGAATCACATGAACAACATCACGAATCCACACATATCCGCCATCTTTTGTCAGCGCACGATAATCCGCCTCGTGGTCAACGCCGTCCTTCGACTGCGAGATGCAAAAATTAACCACGTAGTCCCGGTCATCCGGATGCATTCTTGCGGCCCAGTCCTCAGCACTCACCCAACTCGATGGCGCCCAGCCCAGCAGCTCTTCAATCTGCGGGCCGATATAGGAGAAACTCATGCTGCCCCAATCAATCTTCCATGGAATCGCCTTGGTTGACTCCAGCAAGGTCTTATAGACAGCGCCATCGGCTTCCATTTCAGCGGCAGTATCGGTCATGTCTTTCTCCATACATGTTTCATTTCGCCCCGGTTACCTGCCCTTTTCCCGGGCTTGTCCGGGAACACATGCTTTGATTCCCGCCGGTTTCCTGAACGCGCGGAAAATGTAATCATTCAATGACGATTGCTCAATGAGCGAAAACTCATTTTTTCATAGGCTTGAGTTTTGAATTAGCAATTTATATGCGTCAATGAAGTGGATCAGATCGCCTTTTGTTTTGCGATCAATGATTTCGCCTTCCAGATTGATTTTCCCTTTAATTCCCTGAATCAACAACGTGGTATCATCAGTGAATGTGGCCATAACGGTTTTCATGAGTAGTTGTAACTCCTCATGGCCCATTTCTCCCTGTGCTGATGCGGTGAGAAGTCCAATAGGCTTGTCTGAAAAAACTGTGGTTGCGACACACCACTCAATCGCATTTTTCAATCCGCTGGGGATGCTGAACACATATTCTGGCGTGCAGATCATCACGCCATCGGCCCGGTCGATGGCATCCCTGAACTCCACGATGGCCTGAGGTGGATTGTCGAGCGACTGTTCCGGGTCAAAAGGAGGCAGCACTTTCAGATCGCGGAGAATCGTCACATTGCAATCGTCACGCATCATCCCGGCCACAGATTCCAGCAAGCGCTCATTCGATGAATTCCGGCTAGCACTTCCAACAATGGCAAAAATCTCTTTCTTCAAACCGTATCCCCGGAACTATCCGGCTTCTGCAACGACATCGCCAAGATGGATATAGGTCTCAATGCCTGCCTTGGTGTTCTTCAAGATATCACTGGAGGGCTTCCACTTGCCTTTTTCTCCACATACAACGACGGTGCTGCCGCCAAAAAGAAAGTAACCTTTTTCATCGCCCTTTCTGAAAGGTTTGGATTCATCAAAGGATTGCACGATTTTACCCACACAGGTGGCTCCAACTTCAATATAAGCCAGCTTGCCAAAGTGTTCGGTTTCCAGGATCGAGACACGCCTTTCGTTTTTGATAAAAATATCCTGCCTGTATTTCAGGGCCAGTGGATTGACTGAATGCAAAGCGCCGGGGACAGAAAAGGCCTTAAGGGTTTTGCCATCATCCGGATAGTGGTAACGATGATAATCAACAGGGCAAAGCCTCGCGATCATCAGCGGGCCTCCGATAAAGCCCTCTGCTAATCCACCATCACCGATAAGGTCAACAGCGCGCAACATCGATCCCTTTACCGGAATCGTGAGGTCATCGGTCATGCTTGCGTGGCCAAAGTATCGTGCTTCAGCAAAAGCCCCCATTTCATGATCCTTCGGGGTAAACGTTCTTTGCCCGTCCTGAAACTCCCGGATAAAGAACTCATTAAATGATTGATAGGATGTTTCAATAGGATTCTCTTTGAATGATCCTTTTTTATATTGATCAATTTGAATGTTAAATTTTTTGAGAAAGGGTGGAACTTTTTTTGCCGACTTCAAACTATCCTGTGATTTCCCGTATAACTGGCTGAACCATTTGCTGGCAATGATCGGGCCCAGGATCCGCCCGATGGGATTACCATAGGCAAACTTCACCATGCCATCGCCATAGACCTTTTCTATCTCGATTTTGTTTTCGTAACGGTTAAACACTTGAATTTCAAAGCCGTGACTCATTGCAGGGAACCCTTTGTCCTTTTCTACTTTGGCGATGGTATCATGTGAATCAAAGTGAGATAAGTATATGTATCTGACCAAGATATTCATAATTCCTCAATGAGCAAAAGGAAAAAGCCCCCTGCTTTCGCAGAGGGCTTTAATATGTTGCAGAAGCCTGTGAAATTACTTCAGCTGCTCCAAATCACGAACAGCACCACGATCTGCCGAGGTCGTCAGGGCTGCATAGGCCTGCAGAGCCTTGGAGACCACGCGGTCACGTTTGACCGGTTTCCAAGCGGCAGCACCCTTCGCCTCCATCGCTGCGCGACGTTTGACCATCACTTCATCAGAAACGGCTAAGTTAATGGAACGATTAGGAATATCTATTTCAATGGTGTCGCCATTTTCGATCAGGCCGATGGCGCCGCCTTCGGCTGCTTCCGGTGAGACATGGCCGATGGAGAGGCCCGAGGTGCCGCCGGAAAAGCGTCCGTCGGTGAGCAGCGCGCAGACCTTGCCCATGCCTTTGGATTTCAGATACGAGGTCGGATAGAGCATCTCCTGCATGCCGGGGCCACCCTTTGGGCCTTCATAGCGGATGATGACCACATCCCCTGCTTTCACCTTGTCATTGAGGATGCCGCTAACGGCATCATCCTGCGATTCAAATACCTTTGCGATACCGGTGAACTTCCAGATGGATTCATCCACGCCTGCGGTCTTCACGATGCAGCCACGCTCGGCGATATTGCCGAACAGAACCGCAAGGCCGCCCTCTTTCGAATAGGCATGGGCAAGGTCGCGGATACAGCCCGCTTCGCGGTCGTTATCCAGCGTTTTGTAGCGTTCGGCCTGAGAGAAGGCTTCCTGTGTCGGGATGCCGCCGGGAGCAGCGCGGTAGAGATGATGCGCATCCTCATTCTCCGGATTCATCACATCCCATGCATCAATCGCATTGCCCAGCGTGGTGGCATGTACGGTCGGCACATGGCGATGCAACAGCCCTGCCCTATCCAGCTCGGCGAGGATACCGATCACACCGCCGGCGCGATGCACATCTTCCATGTGATACTCCTGCACGGCAGGTGCAACCTTGCAAAGATTCGGTACACGGCGGCTCATGCGATCAATGTCAGCCATGGTGAAATTCACCTCGGCTTCCTGCGCACAGGCCAGCAGATGCAGCACGGTGTTGGTGGAGCCGCCCATGGCGATATCGAGTGCTATGGCATTCTCGAAGGCCTCAAAGGTGGCAACCGAGCGTGGCAGCACCGATGCATCATCCTTTCCATACCAGGCCTTGGCATTCTCCACGATCAGGCGACCGGCCTTGAGGAACAACTCGCGGCGGTCGGCATGCGTGGCCAGCAGCGAGCCATTGCCCGGCAGTGCCAGACCCAGCGCTTCGGCAAGGCAGTTCATCGAGTTGGCGGTGAACATGCCGGAACAGGAACCGCAGGTCGGGCAGGCCGAGCGTTCGACCGCTGCCACATCCTCGTCCGTCTCATCCGGGCTTGCCGCCATCACCATCGCATCAACGAGATCAAGATGCAGCTCGCGATTGTTGATGGTCACCTTGCCGGCCTCCATCGGGCCGCCGGAGACAAACACGGCCGGGATATTCAGGCGCAGGGCTGCCATCAGCATGCCGGGTGTGATCTTGTCGCAGTTGGAGATGCAGACCATCGCATCGGCAGTATGCGCATTGCACATGTATTCGACCGAATCGGCGATGATGTCGCGGGAAGGCAATGAATACAGCATGCCGCCATGACCCATGGCAATGCCATCATCCACGGCAATGGTGTTGAATTCCTTGGCCACGCCGCCGGCAGCCTCGATCTCGCGGGCCACCAGCTGCCCCATATCTTTCAGGTGCACATGGCCGGGCACGAACTGGGTGAACGAGTTGACCACGGCGATAATCGGTTTTTCAAAATCGCCATCCTTCATGCCGGTGGCGCGCCACAGCGAGCGGGCGCCGGCCATATTGCGGCCCTGGGTGGATGTGCGGGAACGATAAACAGGCATGTGAACCTCTCAAGCTTACAAATTCAATGAGCCGCTATCGTAGCGAAGGCGCAAGGCGCTTGCACGCCTTCAGCATGATTTGTTCAGGACTTTAATTCGTGATCGAGTTTCTCTCTCGCCTGATGATTCAACCCGATCAGCTTTTCCCAGATAACATGGGCCTGATCCTGCGCACCTTCCTTACCTTCATAGCGCGAGAGTTCCTGATCCAGATCATTGATTTGCCACACTCCGGTCGGCACCCCCTTCGGAAACTTGCTCGTGCTGCCGAATAGCACGCCTGCATCGATCGGCTTAAAATCCAACTCATGGCGCATCTGCTGCACGCTCTGCTGCAGGCTAGCCAGCGGGTTGCTGAATTTTTCGCTGCGGTTGTTTTCAATGCATGTCCATTCGTCGCCTGTCAGGCACAACACAACGCCTTTCTTCGACAACACATTCAGCGCAATGATCTTGCCGCGAAGGAGCAGCAGATAATCAACGAACATGAAGCCGTCGAGCCCGTCCGGCAGCACGGCATCCGCCTCAATCGCTTCGCAATGTCGGGCGAATATCTTTTTGATCCGGCGGGCATCGGATGTCTTTTTCAAATAACGGGAGATCAGGAAGGCCGCCAGCAGCACAACCAGGAATAGAGCCGCGACGGTGATCATACCTTCCGGTGTGCGCACAAACTGCATCAGTGCTGTGGAATCAGGCAATGGCAAGAGAAAGACCTCCGGGGTCGACTTGGGTCATGGGCTTTGCATTTCACCCATCGCCCGAATGTTAACCCTACAGGACATATGATTGACAGCGCCAGTCACCCCCCTGACACTTTGCCCATGGAAACAAACTCCCAGGCACGGACGCTGCTGGATCAGCTCTATGAAACCCCTGAACAGGATGTTCTCGAGCAGATACGCAGCCTTAAACAGGAACTTGGCGACCAGGTGCTCATTCTCGGCCACCATTATCAGCGCGAAGAGGTATTCTCCTTCGCCGATGCCAGCGGTGATTCGCTGAAGCTGGCCCAGACCGCGGCCAAAACAAAGGCGCCTTATATCATTTTCTGCGGTGTGCATTTCATGGCCGAGATGGCCGATGTCCTGACCGATGATAGCCAGTGCGTGGTCCTGCCCGATCCTGCCGCCGGTTGCTCAATGGCCGACATGGCCAATGACGAGCAGATCATCCGCTGCTGGCAGGAGCTCTCCGAAGTTATTTCACCGGATGAATGCGTCACCCCGGTCACGTATATCAATTCCACGGCGGCGCTAAAGGCATTCTGCGGCGAGCATGGCGGTATTGTCTGCACATCGGGCAATGCACGCAGGATACTTGAATGGTCGTGGGAAAACCGCGAGAAGATCCTTTTCTTCCCCGACCAGCATTTGGGTGAAAACACGGCATTGGCGATGGGTGTGCCGGAAGAAGACATGATCATCTGGGACCCTGCCTTAAAGCTCGGCGGCAATACGCCTGAAGCAATCAAGGCTGCGCGCCTGATCCTGTGGAAGGGATTCTGTTCGGTGCATCAGCTGTTCAAGCCTGAACACGCCGACACCATGCGTAAAAACCATCCCGGCATTGAAATCCTGGCGCATCCGGAATGCTCGCGCGAGGTATGCGAAACCTCCGATTTTGTCGGCTCCACCGAGGCCATTATTCGGCATGTAACAGAAGCAGAGACCGGGCAAACCTTCGCCATTGCCACCGAGCTGAATCTGGTGAATCGCCTGCGCCTGCAGCATCCCGACAAACCGATCTGGTTTTTATCACCCATGGTCTGCATGTGTTCCACGATGTTCCGTATTGATCCGCCGCACCTGTGCGCCGCCCTGCTGGCTATCCGCGATGGCAGCCCGGTGAATCAGATCACGGTGCCGCAGCAACAGAAACGCTGGGCCAGACTTTCTCTAGAAAGGATGCTGAATGCGAGTTAATCGTTCCATTACTTCACTGCTAACCATCGCCTTGCTTGCTTTCTTGCTGCCGGCATTCGCACAGGCCGCTGATGAGGCGCTGAGTGTCGAATCGGTTCGGCAATCCATTGAGGCATTCAGGAAGTCTTCGGATTATGAGTTCGCACCCGATACCGCATCCCGGGCCGAGGCCTATCTCGGTGCCGCCATGCTGGCGCAGGAGCAAGGCAACCCGGAAGATGTTGCCGCAGCCCTTGATCGGGCGGCGCAGACCCTCACTGAAGCCACGCAGGCATCGCATACCTTCCAGAAGCAATATCATGACCTGCTGAGCGCCCGTCAGAGCGCAAAGACTTCAGAGCTTGCACTGAGCAGTGACTCGTCTGCCGTTGATGAATCCGTGCCTGCACTTCTTTCGCAGGCCGACACGGCCCTTGCGACGGCTGTTGCCGCCATGGAAAAGGGAGAGCTCAACGAAACCCAGCAACAGGCGGCCAGTGCCGAAAAGCTATATCGCCAGTCGCTCGACATCATGATTCCCACGATGTCGGCAATGGCAATGAGGCTCATTTCCAAGGCCTCTTCTGCAGGTGCGAAGCGCTATGCTCCGCAAACCATGGTGGCAGCCAAGGACAAGGCGGGCACTCTGCGTGCCTACGCTGATGGCATTTCCACGACCGTCCCCGAGCGCCCCGCCGATGCCCTGCGCCTTGCCGACTATGCCCTGAACCTGACGCAGAGGATCAAGGAGTTACGCAGGGATAATTCCAGCCATGAACAGCTCCTGCTGCAGGCGCGTGATTTCCGCATGCAGCTAGCCACGAAATTGAATCTGGCTGTAGATGCATCCGATCCGGTGGCCGATGTTGCGGCGGCTGATCTTGTGCGGGCCATTGACGATCTGCAGGCAGACCTTGCACAGGAACGCCGGGAACACCGGGAAGATGTGCAGCGATTGAAGGCTGAATATGCGGCTGAACTGCAGGCAAAGCTTGTAGAACAGAAGAATGAAATTCTGCACACCAAGGATGAACAGCTCAGCAGCATGAAGGATGCCTTCCGCGCCAAACTGGAGCGGGAAACCTTTGAAAAAAACAGGCAGGCGAAAGTATCGAAGCTGTTCAAGGATGGTGAGGTATCGATTCTGGCCAATCTGGACGGCTCCCTGGTGATCCGCCTGACCGGTCTGCAGTTCGCCCCGAACAAGAGTAAAATCGATGCAAGCAATTATGATCTGCTGGCGCGATTGAAACAGGCCCTGGATATCTATGCCGACCGCAAGGTTCGTATTGAGGGGCACACGGATAATCAGGGCGACGTAAAACCCAATCAGGTGTTATCGCTCAAGCGTGCAGAAGCTGTCAGGGATTTTCTGATCGCTGCAAAAGTTGATGGCGCGCGACTGAAGGCGCTGGGCTATGGCGAGGTGAGGCCTATCGCGAGCAATGATTTCGCCAAGGGGCGGGCCATGAACCGCCGCATTGATGTGGCCATTGATGCGCCTGCCGAGCCTGAAAAATAATCCCGAAAAGGCCGACACATGACTGAGCTGACCAGCATTGACGATCTGCCGAAGAAAATAAGCCGTCATGCCCACAAGTTGCTAAAGGATTACGCAGGAGATTCGCCCTACAAACGGGCCCTGATCATCGAGGCATTGAAACTTGTTTCGGGCGATTATGAGACCAGCGATATCAAGATGCTGTCACGCGTTCTGGGTGAATTGCGCCACGGGCTGGACGTTTTTCAACCCTATCAGGCGTTTCGTAAGGTCAGTGTATTCGGCTCCGCCCGTACGGCTTCGACAAGCCCGAGTTATATCCAGGCGCGCGAGTGCGGTGCGGCGCTCAAGGATGCCGGCTTCATGGTCATCACGGGCGGCGGTGGCGGCATGATGCAGGCTGCCAACGAAGGTGCGACGGAAAAGAACTCCTTTGCCATCAATATCAACCTGCCCATGGAGCAGGAACCCAATCCCATCATGGATGGCTCGCCACGCCACTTCTACTGCCAGTATTTCTTTACCCGCAAGGTCTTTTTCCTCAAAGAAAGCGATGCCGTGATCCTGACCCCGGGCGGATTCGGCACCCTGGATGAAGGCTTCGAATGCCTCACCCTGCTGCAAACCGGCCGCAACCCGCCGATCCCGGTAATTCTGCTGGAGGCACCCGGTGAGGATTACTGGGGCCCATTCATGCACTCATGGATGCGTCGCCTGGTCAACGATCACCTGATCAGCCCCGACGATCATCATCTGCTTTACCATACCGACAGCGTTGCGGCAGCAGTCAGGTATATCGAGGATTATTACACCAATTACCATAGCTTCCGGTATGTCGGCGACAGCGTACTGCTGCGCATCAACAACCCCCTTTCGGCCGGAGCGATGGAACAGCTGAATGCCGAATTCAGCGATGTGCTCAGCAGCGGAAAGATCGATCAGGTATTCCAATGGCCGAAATCGGATGACGAATGTTTTGACCATCTGCCTCGCCTGCGGCTGCACCTGGACCGCAACCGCATGAATGCCCTGCCCCAGATTATCCGGCGCATGAATGCCCTGCATCAGCAGGACTCTTCCTCACGATTTAAGGGTTAAACAGCCTTACGGGAGCGGCTGCTCTGCTTCAGTCGGGGCCTCTTCTTCGCTCAACCCGGTTGGAGATCCGTCAACAAGCTGCTCGTCCGACTGCTCTTCAAGCTCTGTGCCGCTCCGTTTTTCGAGCTTGCGCAGGCGCTTCTCTTCGTTCTTTTTCTGCTTGGCGAGTTCTTTCTGACGTTTCTCGTATTTAAAATTAGGCCTGGCCAAAGCGGGCACCTCCAATCGGGATATGTGTCCGGGCCGAGGCAGGCGGAATCGCTGCAGTGCCGTGGTAAAGGACAGGGCGGCGAATACTGCCAATTTTTTATGCTGCCGTCGCGGAGTATGTGGTCGACAGCAAGATAAACCTGTTCTGCCCGAAATTGCCAACGCCCCATTGTTCCATCATGGTTGGCCCCAGGTCGCGTCCGTTCCGGAGAAATGGATTTTTAAGATGCTCTAAATTTCCCGATACTACCGACTCCGAACTGCGCCAGGCTGGCGAAAGGAATGCACGCGTGATCCCATTTAACCTGATAGAAACGGTCACCGAACATGGCGGAACGCTCCGGCTTTATCAACGTGGCGAAGAGTTTTCGATCCGCGTGGACAAACAGGGCGAACTGATGAACTCGCGCGCCCACAATTCGGAAGAGGTGCTGGCCGAACTGGCCTGCGCGCATCTTCCCGGAAACGAATCTCCTCACCTCCTTGTCGGGGGCCTTGGCATGGGTTTTACCCTGCGCGCCGCCCTCTCCCAGGTCGGAGTCGGGGCAAAGATCACCGTGTCAGAGCTGATGCCCACCGTGGTGCGCTGGAATCGCGAATATCTGGGAGCCCTGGCTGGATTCCCGCTCAAAGATCCCCGTGTGCAGGTGCTGGAGCAGGATGTCGGCAAGGTTATGCTCGCGCACAAAAGCACATTCGATGCGATCATGCTGGATGTGGACAATGGCCCGGATGCATTCACGCGCGAGGATAATGATGCGCTGTACGGCTATCGCGGCCTGACGAATGCCTACGATGCCCTCAGGCCCGGCGGTGTACTCACGGTCTGGTCGGCAGCTCCGGATACGGCGTTTACCCAGCGCATGATGAAGGTCGGCTTCGATGTGGAACAGCAACGGGTGCGGGCGCATGCAGCCCGGCGCGGCAACCGGCACACCATCTGGATCGGTGTCCGCCCGAAGGGTTAATGCAGCAAACGATTGCTTAGCGCTTGACCTCAGCCGGACGTAATTTCTTGGCCAGATTATCGAGCACGCCGTTGATAAAGCCGCGCGGCGGTTCGCCGGCATAGGCACGGGTCAATTCAAGCGCTTCATTGATAATCACGCGATACGGGATTTCAAGGCGGTTCTGCATCTCCCACAGGGCCATGCGCAGAACATTGTGTTCGATATGGGCAACAGAGCGAAGACTGCGGCCGCGCACGACGGTACAGAGCATTTCATCCAGTTCATCCACATGTTCGATGACGCCGTGCACCAGTTCACGAAAGTAATCGGCATCCTGATCGACGCGTTCTTCATGCAATAATCGGCTGGCCAGCAATTCGGGAATCATGCCGCCATCCTGTTTGGCGCTATGCCACGCATAGAGCGTTTCCAGCGCCGATTCCCTTGCCTGATGACGATTGGCCAATGTTAATCCTCCATCACGGCAAGCAATTCCAGCTGCCGCGCAACTTCCACTGCGGTCAGCGCCGCTTCCTCACCCTTGTGCCCGTGACTGCCGCCCACTCGTTCGCGAGCCTGCTCAACCGTATCCACAGTTAATACGCCATTGCCAACGCCCACATCGCCGCGCTGCGCAATCCGGCCAATGGCATCCATCGCACCCTGGCAGACGTAATCAAAATGCGCCGTGTCGCCGCGAATCACGCAACCAAGGCATACAATCGCATCAAAGCGGTGTGACTGAGCCATGCCAGCTGCAATGGTGCCGATCTCAAAGGCGCCCGGCACACGTACAATCGTCAGATCCTCATCCCTGCTGCCATGCTCCTTGAGCGCAGATAAGGCACCGACAAGCAGCGCTTCGGTAATATCAGCATTAAAACGGCTGACCACAATGCCGATTGATAAGCCGGCAGAACTTACATTGCCGGCCAGATGTGGTGCATCAAGACTCATGTTTCTTCCCGCCCATATCCAGAATATGGCCCATTTTTTCACGTTTCGTTGTCAGATAGGCGATGTTGTCCTCGTGCGGTCTGCTCTGCAGCTGCACGCGCTCGCTCACCTCCAGACCATAGCCATCCAGGGCAATAATCTTTTTCGGATTATTGGTCAGCAGCCGCAGCTTGCGCAGGCCGATATCGCGCAAAATCTGGGCGCCGATACCGTAATCGCGCAAATCCGCCTTGAAGCCCAGCTTCTCATTGGCCTCAACCGTATCGTGTCCGGTATCCTGCAACTGATAAGCACGCAGCTTGTTCAACAGACCGATGCCACGCCCTTCCTGACGCAGATAAAGCACCACACCCTCGCCTGCTTCGGCCACCTGGCGCATGGCGGCATGCAGCTGGGAGCCGCAATCGCAGCGTCGTGAGGTAAACACATCGCCGGTCAGGCATTCCGAGTGCACGCGCACAAGACAAGGTCGCTCAGGATCAGGATTACCCATGACCAGAGCCACATGTTCGGCCGCATCCACAAGGTTGCTGTAGCCCAGCATGCGGAATTCACCGAATTCTGTCGGCAGGCGTACTTCCACTTCCCGCTTGACCAGCGAGTCATGCTGCAGCCGGTGCCGAATCACATCAGCAATGCAGCCGATCTTCAGGTTGTGCTTTTTGGCGAATTTCTTTAATTCCGGCATGCGCGCCATGCTGCCGTCTTCGTTCATGATCTCGCAGATCACACCGGCGGGCTTGAGCCCTGCCATGCGCGCGAGATCAACACTCGCCTCGGTATGCCCCGCACGAACAAGCAGTCCGCCATCACGCGCCAGCAATGGAAATACATGGCCCGGCGAATGAATATCGGAATGCTTCACATCATGCTTGATAGCTGTGCGGATGGTGTGGGCACGATCAAAGGCGGAGATGCCCGTGGTTACGCCTTCGGCAGCCTCGATGGAAAGGGTGAAATTCGTTTTGAATTTATTATTGGTATTGGCCACCATCAATGGCAACTGCAAACGCTCTGTCTGTTGTTCTGTGAGCGCAAGACAGATCAAGCCTCGCCCATGTGTGGCCATGAAATTCACGGATTCAGGGGTCACCCATTCGGCCGCCATCACCAGGTCGCCCTCATTCTCACGATCCTCATCGTCGGCCAGAATAATCATCCGGCCTGCGCGCAGCTCATCAATCAGCTCTTCGCAACTAGCTAAACTCATTCATTCTCCATATCAGCAACGGACGGAACATACTGTAACAGCCGCTCTACATAGCGCCCCATCATGTCCGTTTCCAGATTTACATCAGAGCCTCTGGCAAGCGCCCCAAGATTTGTGTGCGACAAGGTATGGGGAATCAGGTTCACGGTAAAGCAATTCGCTTGCACATCATTCACCGTCAGACTGACGCCGTTGATGGTCACCGAACCTTTGACGACGATATAGCGGGCCAGCTTGCCCGGGACCTTGAATGTGATTTGCCGGTGTTCACCGATGGCTTTGATTTCCTCGACACTGGCCATGCCATCCACATGGCCACTCACAAGATGACCGCCGAGGGCATCGCCCATACGCAGGGCCGGCTCAAGGTTCACGGGCCAGCCCACCTGTGCCTTGCCAAGACGTGTCAGGCCTAGGGTTTCACGGGAGAGCGTTGCAGCAAAGACGTTTGACTCGGGAAAATCGGTAATGGTCAGGCAGCATCCGTCCACGGCAACGGAGTCGCCTGTCTGCCAGCCGGACATATCGAGCGAAGTGGAAAACTGCATGTGGGTCTGCTCGGATTCGGGCGCGATCACCCTGATTTTTCCGACATCCTGAATGATTCCTGTAAACACAGAACGAAACCTAGCGTTTTTTTGGCTTTCGTGCAGCGCCAAATACACATTCATTGGCAAAGAACCAAAGGTGCTCTGGGGAAACACGAATGGCCGAACCCGGCTACCTGCCCCGGCCTATTCGATCTCTTTATAACAAGTCCTGTTTCGTCCTTCTTCCTTGGCTCGATAGAGCGCCCGATCTGCCTCTGAAATCAATTCTATAATGGAATGATCCGGGGTCGGTGTCACCGAAGCTATGCCTATGCTCAGGGTAACATGGCCAGAAATGGCTGAATCGGGGTGAGAAATTTTCTTCCTGCTCAGCGTATTGTGGAGGATTTCCATCAAACCCACCCCTCCCTTCACATCGGTAAATGGCAGGATGTATGCAAACTCATCGCCGCCATATCTGGCAATGTAATCAACTGGGCGCTGCAGGATGCTTTGTAGAACTTTCGCTACAGCAATGAGACATTCGTCACCAGCCTGATGGCCCAGCTTATCGTTGTATTCCTTGAAATAATCAATGTCGCAAATAACCAGGCATAACGAAGATCGGGCTCTCAGGGCATGGTTCCATTCGTTTGATATGCATGCATCAAAGCTTCGCCGGTTTGCCACGCCCGTTAAGGCGTCGCTTACGACCATATCGTTTAGCCGATTCATCAGATCAAGTTCTTTACGTCGCAGCGAAATAAAATAATATAAAACCAAAAGAAACAGCGATATAGAAATGGTCAGGGTTGAATAGTTGATCAGCCTTTGCACATTACGTTTCTCTACAAGTGCTGCCAGCAACTCGTTTTCTACTGCATCCGCTTCGCCCAAAACAGCATGAAACAGCTGCTCGAATTTCCTGTCCACTTCACCGCCTTGCCGGGCAAGGCCAATATCTGCATATCGCCTGTCAAATGATTCTTCAAGCTGAGTGATTCCCTCCAGATTCCTTAAAACCTTGTCGCGCAACGCCTCGTTTTCAATGGGTATATACACCCCCTCGCTGTTTTTCCCTCCGGAAATCATCGCTCGTGCATACCACTTTGCCTGCTCGATATGTGTGTGCACAGCATCGATTGAGGATGCCTCTTCACCCGAAATGTGCTCTTCAAAATCAATGTTTGCCAAGGCTAATTCAAGCTTTACTTCCATGGCAGCATCCACCAGGGGGGCATGAACGTCCGCCACCTCGTGTGCAAATTTTATTGAATAGATGGAAGTGGAAACAATGACGATGCCTGTAATTGCAAAGATAAACGCAAAGGCATACTGGCGCACGGTTGTAACCATGCTAGCAAGTATAGCCAAAACAGGCGCGGATAACATGGTTACCCAGGTCGTTCCGGGCATTCACCATTTAAGGAAGGTATATTCAGCAGGTTTTAATCTCGCGCCAGGTATCGAACAGTGGAAAATAAAGTGCTGCCTTGATATTGCGACCCGGTTCCAGGCGGCGCAGCAACTGCACATAACCGAGCAACTGTGGGCGATGGCGCTGCTCTTCGCTGGCCAGAAACGACTCCATGTCGCCGCCCTCATGCGAGGCGGTTTTATAATCCACAATCCAGCGGATGTTATCCGAATCCACAAAGCTGCGATCAATAACCTTATGCAACACCCTGCCTTGATGAAATTCACTCAAGGCCCACTCACAATGGCCCCCGGCATGGTTGCCGGACAACAGCCATTGCCCCTTCTTGCTGGCCAATACCTGTTCAAGGCCTTCAACGCAGCGCGCACATGCAGCAGCAAGCACCTTCCCGGACAGGCCATCGGCCATGAGCATCCGGCGCATAAGCTTCGTCTCACTTTCGGTATCCTGCGCCGTCCAGCTCTCAATGCCTTTCCCCGCCACATGCTGCAGGGCGGCATGCACGGCATTGCCGACAGGAGCCGCTTCAGCACCTGCCCAGAAATATTCGCTTTCGGCTTCATCGGACTCGCCCGACAACCATTCGGGAATCGCATCGAGATCGAGAACGCGCCTCAGCTGGCGTCGTTCGTGGACATTTTCCAGCGCCTGCGCCTCCAGCGAATGCAGCGCAGCGCCGAAACAATCATCGGCAGTACCATCGGGCAACAGCAGGCTCAAAAGCGAACCCTTCACGGCCTCGCCGCTACCCACGGAGACATGCCCGAACATGTGCAGTGCCGTCTCGGCACGCGTACAGGCCACATAAAGAAGACGCGACAACTCATTGTTTTCACGAACCTTTTCGACATCCTGCACAAGGCTGAACACAGCATCTTCCCCGCGTTTGGGCGGACGCACTGCAATCAGAGATTGTACGCCGTTTTCCAGCGGTACATCCGTCATCGCCAGCAGCGGCGCATCACTTTTCGACTTTCCATGGCCAAGACCCGGCAGGATCACCACATCCCACTGCAGACCCTTGGCGCCATGCATGGTCAGCAACTCGACGCGCGCCGCCTCAGGCGATGCATCGGGCGCAGCGAACAGTTTCTGCAGCCTTTCGTCGAACAGCGCAAAATCGATCAAGCCGCCTTCCTCCAGTTCGTCCAGCAGATCGAGAAGCGCCGCAACGTTGAGGGACGCATCGTTTCCGATCAGACCCGGCAGCCGCAAACGATGCCACGCCGTTTCCAGAAGACTTCGCAGCGGCATGCGCCCGGCGACATTCAGGCACGGTGCGAGCGCCTGCCACAGATATTCGGCGCGACGACGCGCATCGTCATCCAGCCCTGCGAGCCTTTCGACATCACCAAGAATCTCCATCAGCGGCCGTTCGTCCCCTGCCAGCAACTGATACATGACTGTCGTCGTCAGGCCGCAACAGGGCGCACGCAACAGGGCAGCCCACGATTCCCGATCGGCCGGATGCAGCAACGCCCGCATCAGCGCACGAAGCAACCGGATTTCAGGGCGCTCGCTCAGCGGCAGAATATCTACCGCACGGAAAGCAATCCCCGCCTCGTCCAGCGCCTGCATGATGGCATGCAACTGCCTGCGGGTATGGCCAAGCACGGCGATTCGCTGCCCTGCTTTCTCCAGAGCCTGCCGGATGGTCGAGACAACGGCTGCTGCCTCCCCGACAACATCCTTCTGCGACTGCACATGGAGATGCACTTCGCCTGCATGCGTGAGTGCAGCATGCGCCCGGGCATGCTCAACAGCCCCCATCAAGGGATCGGCTTCGTTCGGGAAGATGCGGGAAAAGGCGCGATTCACCCAATCGACGATGACTGGCGACGAGCGGAAGTTTCGCGTCAGATTGAGCGGCTCGATCTGCGGCAAGCCGGCCCTGTTACTGACGGCGAGCAGGAACAGCCCCACCTCGGCCTTGCGGAAGCGATAGATCGACTGCATCGGGTCGCCGACCATGAACAGCGTGCGATGCGTGCCGTCTCCCGTCTGCCAGCCTTCGGTGAGATTGCGCAGCAGTCGCAACTGCAACAAAGACGTATCCTGAAATTCGTCGACAAGGATGTGGTGAATGCGATAATCCAGCCGCATCAACAGATCGGTCGGATTGCCCTGCTCATCCTCCAGCGCCCGCATCGCCCGCAAGGCGATCTCGATGAAATCCGCTTCGCCGCGCTGCTCGAACAGACGCTGCAGCTGCGCATCAGCCTTGAGCAACAACACCAGCTGCGCCGCCAACACCCGCCACTGGGCATCATTGATTCGAGCTTCGGCCGGCATCGACAACAGATCGGCAAGCGCTGCTTCCAGCCCGTCCACTTCGACCAGTTGCTCCAGCCATTGCTGGAAATGCTGTTTCTGCGCTGCGAATTCCTTATCCGCAGGAAAGCCTCGCCTGACGTTGATCCCCTTCGGTTTGCGCAATCCCTTATCCGTCATCAGCTCTCGCGCCAGAGCCTGCCAGAGCGGGATGTTGGAGAGTGCCTCTTCCGGCCAGGTCTGCAAGGCGGAGAGATCAGCCTCGCCACGGTTGCCTGCGGCAAAGGCGATCAGGGCCGGCAGTTCGGCTTTCGCTGCGGCAGGCATCAGGCGGGCGCACAGTGCCAGCTTCTGGGCCATAATCTCAGTCAGTCCTGATTCCAGCATATCCCGCAGTGCATCCGGATCGTCGGCATGGGGCCGGATATCGTGCAGCCACTGATCGCGTTTACCGAGCATGGCGGCCACCAGTTCGATCAATGCAGGCAAGTCGTGATCCTGATGCAGCAGCACAGCCGCGGCCTGCTCGCGATTACGTCGCTCCAGCTGCGCGAATGCCGCCTCGGCGGCTTCCCGGTAAAGCGGCATCACATGCATGGAGGGTGCTGGCATCTCGCCGAGCCCGGAGAGCAGCGGCAGTTGCCGCGCCAATGCATGGGTAAAGCTGTCGAGCGTCATCATGCGCAACCGCATCGGGTGCTCGGCCAGATGCCAGCCGCGCTCTTCTGAACGCCGGTTCGCTTCCTCGGCCAGGTGCCAGGTCTCCATCCTGTGCGAGGCTGCATCCGCAGGCTTTTCCGTCGTCAGCGCTTCCACCACGCGGCTGCGCATTTCTGCCGCCGCCTTGCGCGTGAAGGTGAGCGCCAGAATCTCTTCGGGCTCCTCGACCACGGCGAGCAATTTAAGGATGCGGCGGGTCAGAAGCTCCGTCTTGCCGGAACCGGCCGGCGCCTGCACGAGAAACGATCCGGCCGGATTGATGGCGGAACGGCGAACATCAGTACTCATGCCTGCTCCTCATCATCGTCACTGGCATCCTCGAATCCAATTTCACCGATCCGGCACACCGCCTCCAGCCCGCAATGCTCGCAGGCCGCACGATTGCGGGGAGCAACCTCGCTACGCCCACGGACGAACTCCCCGGCCAGCGCATCGATGCTTTCTTTCCAGGTATCCAGCAGTTGTGGCCAGTCGTCCGGCCGCTTGTTCTTGCCGTCACACGGCTCAACACCTTTGATGCCTGTATCCCCGCCGGATAAGCCTTCGAAACCGCATTCGCCGCTGCGCACACGGGCGAAACAGACCGCATCGTCAGCTCCCAGTCCCTCAGCCATACTGTACAGCGGCAGTTGTGGCTGCTCCATGCGCTTGCCGACCCATTTCCCAGCCGACTGTTTCTGTCCGCTCTTGTAATCGATGAGGATTTTTCGTCCATCTCCATCGCGGTCGATCCGGTCGGCCTTCAGCTTCACCGTGAATTGCATCCCTCCATCGCTGGGCAGCAGCAACTTGTAGGGCTTCTCGCAGCGTTCCACGGTAAACGCCGGACGATTCCGCTCCTCCCCGAGCCACTCTTGCAACACCGCGGCCATGCGCAGACGTTCGTAATGCCGGGTTGCCTCAGATACGGGCTTGCGCACCTTGCCCCAGGCATGATCGATCGCCGCCTCGACCAGCGCAGCGAGCGCCGCTTCGTCGATTGCCAGCAAAGCCTGCTGCGATTGCAGTTCCTCCCAGATGTACTGCAAGGCATGATGGATCAATGATCCTTTCTCGCGCGGCTCGATGCCGGGCCGGGTTTCGCCGAGAGGCGCCAACGCCAGCCTGTGCCTGGCGAAGGCCCGGAACGGGCAGGCCGACTGGTTGCGGATAATATCGCTGCCACCCCCCACCGCTTCGTCGGAATCGAGCGGCACTATCGGCGCATCGTCATAGTTCTCTGTGACAAGTGCTTCCGGCACTTCCAACATCGCTTCCCGAGACACGGCAGCCATCCCGGCCAACAGGGGTGAGACATTCAGCTCGCGCTCCTCGCGGCTGTGTGCGAAGCTGATATGCAATCGCGGCGCAGCCAGACGAAGCTGTTGCCAGAGGAATATTGATTCTTCAAACGCCAGTGCCGGCGTTGCGCAAGGCAGTGCATAACGCCGCTGCACGGCAAATGGCAGCAGGGGCGACGGCTGCGCGGGGAGCGGCAACGCATCCTCATCGAAACCGACTGCGAAAATGTGATCGAATCTCAATCCCGTGATCTGCTCCAGCGGCATGACCGATACCTGCGGATAACGCACCGGCTGGGCAAACAGCGCCTGCCGACATTCCGATGACAGTAACGAAAGGAAAGCACCCCACTCCAGTTTGCCGTGAATGGCATCCACCGCGACAAGCGAAGTGAGGCTCTCCCGGAAGGCGTTAAGCTGACGAATCTCGCTGCTGCTGCGTTCGGGTGCGGTGGCCTGAAGAAAACCAATATCCTGAAGCAGGGTGTGGACTGATTTCACCCACTCGTTTGCCGGTCGGGCGGCGGCATCCCAGTCGGACAGCAGGCCTATCACCCCGGCCAGTTTTGGCATTTCCTTCATTTCCGGCTGGTTCAGGAGGCTGCCAAAACCAATGTAGTAGCGATTCTCCTCGCGCAGCCGCGCATCGAATTTCGCCCGAAACATGCGCTCGGTGGCAAAGCCCTGGATGCCGGGCGAAAAAAGAAGCGGTGCAAGGTCGGTCAGCAGCGCCCCTTTGCGCCCGGCCAAGCCCAGCAAAGCAAGTAAATGGCAAACCATGGGCTGATCGGCCAACGGCATTCCCGGCATGTTCACAGCCTGCATGGATGGAAGACTCGCGTCCTTCTCCAGCAAGGCCGCATCGAAAGCCCGGCCCAGGGGCACGAGGTCTTTCACCTGCCTGCTGATTACGACCGCGATACGTGCGTGCTCATCTGTTGCAAGAACCGCAGCAACCTGCTCGGCCGCATGCATGTACTCCGACTCAGCATCGCTGCACGCGGTCAGTTCCGCTTCGGCTGGCACATTGGCCGATGCCACAATATGCAAACGAGCCCCCTGCCCGGCCATAGCCTCAATCAGAGCCTCCTGCATCGGTGTAAAACGGGGAAACCCATCCAGCAGAATGTGTCGTTTGCATGGGAGTGTCTGGGGACGGGAAAGCAGCTGCGCCGGCAGGTCAGCCAGTAGCGATCGCCCCTCCCTTTTCAAGGCCTGGCGCATTCCCTCATTCCAGCGTGCCAGTGCTTCGCATTCTTCACTCGCGCCAGCAAGACTCCCTTCATCGATTCGATACTCCTGCAGCAACCGATAGGCATGTGAGGCATGCCGGGCCAGACCGCGAGCAGATGCCGGACCACTGGAAGCCTTCATGTCGTCATCGATGACCCGCTCCCAGAGCTGCAACTCCTGCAATTTGCTCAACGGAACCGGGATATCCTCCTGAACACAAGCCAGATTCGACAGCCATTGTGTCCAGCACTCGACCGCTGGCGTCTCAGCAACACCATCCGGCAACATACTGATCAACCGCCGTTTCCAGTCTGCGGCCAGAGGAGAGGTGCCGCACAACAATACAGCGCCGGAGCCAAGCGCATCCGCCACGGCTGCCTCATCAAGCACCCCATCAGTGGCAACATCAATGGATTGGGACTTGATTTCGGGCTTCATTCGGATTTCAATAGGGGGTGAAAAAGCTGTTGCTGCAGAATGGAACGGATCAAGCAGGAGGCTGTATGAGCAAAGTAAGAATCACCTGTCCCAAGTGTAACGAAAAGTTCACTGCACTTGAATCTGACCTTTACGAATGCCCGAAATGTGGCACCAACGTGCGTCCGAAAAACAAGTCTGTCGACATGGATAAAACCCAGACCTTCAAAATCTGACCATCTGACTGCCATCTCATAGCACCCACATTGATTCTTTGAAAAGGCCGACACTACGGCTTGTCTGCCCACTTTCCCGGCACCACCTTGCCATCGCTGCCGATGTGGGCAGGCACATAATGGCGAGACTCACTGTCTGCCGCTTGCAGGTACATGAATGCAGATACAGCGCCCGCCAGACCAAGCAGCAATGCAAGCAAATAAAACCAGCGCGAGGCGCCCTTTTTTTCAGGAACAGGCGTGATATCGATAACTTCAGGATTCGAAGAGCGCTGACGGCGATGATATAACCAAAGGCGCAATAGCAGTAAGCCATTGCGCAGCATGAACAGAAGTAGTGCCGGACCGAAAAAAAATACGATCGCCACCAGAATATTGCGTATCATAACTTGATTAGCTCCTTCAGCTGATCGGCATAGGCGACAACATCCGGTTCGCCTCCCTTTCGCTGAGCCAGATAAACTGTCTCGGCCAGAATTTCCAGCAACTTGTGCAATGCATCATGACGATCCAATCCCTTAGCCATCATTAAATGTTCCAGCGCCCTTGCGGCCTCAGGCGGATGTTTGGTCGCCACCTGCTCTTCCAGAGCCAGATGCAAAGACAGGTGCAGATAGGGATTCATGCCATCATCCACCTCAAAATCCCGTTCAAGAAAATCTTCCATATCATTGAAATAATGGTGATATTCAGGATGCAGCAAAATCACGCGTGCGATCCTGACCTGCAGGGCATCCAGGGGAAGTTTTGCCTGTGCCTTTTGCCATGCGTCCCAGAACACCTGCCTGTGGGCGCGCAATTGTTCCCGAGATGGCTTGTTGTGATCGCTCACTGTTTCGTCTCCCCTATCATGATTCAAGCACCCGATGCTTCAATGCCGGCAGGGAAGTTCGGATTGAAACCAACTCCTGCATTGAAAGGTCGGCAGTTACCACACCTTCACCTTCTTCATGCATGCCCAAGATATCGCCCCATGGGTTGATCACCATCGAATGTCCCCAGGTTTGACGTCCGCCGGGATGTTTGCCCCACTGCGCGCTTGCTACAACATAGCACTGGTTTTCAATGGCGCGGGCGCTAAGCAGCGTCTGCCAGTGCGCCATGCCTGTCGGAACCGTGAATGCAGCAACAACGCTGAGTATCTGGCATCCGTGAGAAGAATAACGACGATATAATTCCGGGAAGCGCACGTCATAGCAGATGCTCAGGCCGATTTTCCACTCGTCCAGGCCAACCAGAACGGGCTCGCCGCCCGCTTCCACGAGTTCCGATTCCCGGTATTCCTGATTGCCAATATCAACATCAAAAAGATGCATCTTGTCGTAAATGCCCAGTCGGTTTCCGTTCTGGTCAAAAACGGCACAGGCATTGCGAAATTTCTCGTTGTTGCCTGAGCATAAAGCGACACTGCCACCAATGACTGCCATGCGATGATTGGCTGCCTGTGCAGACAGGAAATCCAGAACCATGGATTTGTCTTCCGGCTCTGCCGCAGCGCGCTTTCCAGCATCATCGGCCCCTATCATCGCGAAGTTCTCAGGCAGAACAGCCAAATCGCTACCTGCATCTGCCGCGATTTCCAACCAATGCGCGGCCTGTTTCAGGTTGGCTTCTTTATCCTGCCCTGAGTTCATCTGAATACAGCTCACCCGCATGATCTGTCTCCCTTTCGACAAAAGATGCTCTGGTTCATATCAGACAAAGCGACCTATCCCTCTAATAGCGCCCACATTGGCCGACTCACTCAAGACTGGCACCAGCTTCCCATCCAGCGCGCTCATCAGCGTCATCATGCCGGGGCCATGCCCGCCGAGCGGCGAATCGGAATGAATGACCATACCGATGGTCACAGCACCGCGACGGTAGGTGCGCCCATAGATATTGTCATGATCCAGTACTGCCACGAAATCGCCAAAACGCAGCTTCGCCATACCGTGCTCTTGCACGACAGCCGGATCATGGCAGAGAATATCATAATCGCCGGTTGTCACTGAAAGCGCTCCGATTCCTGAGCCCATAGCGAATCCCGGCACAATCACATGCACCGGCACCTCGATTTTTCCATCCTCACGTTCTTTCAGACCCATGGCATCAAGCACATCGGGATCCAGATTGTAGATATGCACATCAGGATGATCGACGAGCTTCAGTCCCTGGCCGTAGGCACGAACCAGAAACTTGTCGTCGCATGTCAGCTTTTCCAGCGTGGCATCGGGAAAATCGAGCATCAAATGTTCAACGCCTCCGTGATGCCCCAGCACCGTGCCCTTTTCACCCTTGGCTGCGCCGGATATGACACGCGCCTCGTTGCCGCAGCAGGAGAGAAACTGGTAGCCGGCGGAAGCCTTTCGATTCTTGTGGTCGAGCGTTGTGGACACACCCGGTTCGATATGCTCGCCGGCCCAGCCGAACACGGAATCGCCGATCTTCACGTTATAGGTAATGCCACCGGTGGATGGCCAGGCAAAAAGTTCGCCGGAAGCACCCACTTCGAATGGCGCCCACTGATTAGCCGGTGATACGGCCCCCTGCACTGCCGTCATGACAAGCTGCTCGCGATTGGTTTTCAAACTCACGTTGGTTCTCCTTGGTAATTCATCAGATATTGAAGCGCGCCAGTGCATTGCCTGTTGTCAGGCGGGCAAGCTCCGGCAGCGATATGCCACGCACATCTGCAATGCATTCGGCAACCTGCCGCACATAAGTCGGCTCATTTCGTTTGCCGCGATACGGCATCGGGGCAAGGTACGGTGCATCAGTTTCAATCAACAACTTATCACCCGGCACTTTCGCCGCCACCTCACGCAGTTCCTCATTGCGTTTGAAGGTGACATTGCCCGAGAAGGAAATCGACATGCCCATATCCAGCGCCCTGCTGGCGGCATCCCAGCCGGAGGAAAAACAATGCATGATACCGCCACATGTCTCGATGCCCTCCTCCGCAAGGATATTCAGTGTCGCCTCATCGGCATCGCGCATATGTACAATCACTGGCTTTTTTACCGCGATCGCTGCCCGGATATGGGTACGAAAGCGCTCTGCCTGCACTTCGGGCTCCACACGATGCCGGAAAAAATCCATGCCCGACTCGCCGATGGCCACGCATAGCGGATGCTCGGAGAGCCTGCAAAGCTCATCAACCCCCGGCTCATGCCCGGTTTCATGGTTGGGATGGATGCCAACCGAAAACCAGATGTTCTTCCGGCTTTCGGCAAGTCTGGCGAGTCTGTCGTGCTGTTCGAGTTCAACAGACACGGCCACGATACGCTCTACGCCCGCATCCTGCATGCGAGTGAACACTTCATCGCGATCATCATCGAAATGATGAAAATCGATATGACAGTGGGTATCGAACAGGCTGATTTCAGCCACGCATGATATCCTGCAGGTGTGACAGTTTCACGTATGCCAGATCCTTCAGCCCGTGCCGGTTATCAAACACGTGTACCGGCGGCAGCTCCGGTTCTCCAAGTTCGGAGACAACCAGGTCGGCGCCCGAAAAATCATGGTCGCGGGTGTAGTCGTTGATGGTTACAACACACTTCAAACCTGCAGCAGCAGCCGATTTCCAGCCGTTGCCAGAATCCTCCATGGCCAGTGTTTCATGCGAAGAAACGCCCAGCTGATCCATGGCATAGGTATAAATATCCGGGGCTGGCTTCTTGGCGGGCACAATATCGCCAGCAGCCAGCACAGCGAACCGGTCAAACCACTCCTTGCCCAGCGAATGCTCAATCAGCGCATCAAGTGCTGCCGGTGTCGTCGTCGTCGCAACGCCTAGGGTGATGCCTGCAGCATATGCCTCTTCCAGCAGTCGACGAACTCCCGGGCGGAGTGGAATGCGGCCGGATGCAATCAAATCCTGATAGTGCCGTGTTTTACTTGCGTGCAACTCGGCAATCGCTTCCGTCGACGGAGCTTCAATATCCCGTCGTTCATGGTCAAAGCGAATACGCTCCTTGCCACCGGTTACTGCTAGCAGTTCGCCATACGTGGGAACATCCCAACGACGCTCATGACCTGCTTCCTCAAACGCCATATTAAAGGCCACACGATGACCATCGCGCTCGGTATCGGCCAGGGTGCCGTCAACATCCCATAAAATACATTTCAATGCTGCCATGAAGCTGCTCCTTGGAAGAATTTGCCTGTGTCTCTAGGATTCGGGTATGAGTGAAGTCCTGACACCGGATCGTGTGCGTAAGCATGCGGTAGAAACCAGCGAACCTCAACTGCAACGTCCTCCGATGTTTCGCATTATCATGCTCAATGATGATTACACACCCATGGAATTCGTCGTCGATATACTGATCACGCTGTTTCACAAATCCCCTGATACTGCTGCCCAGCTGATGCTGCAGGTACACCAGAAAGGCAGCGCGGTCTGCGGCGTGTATCCGCGTGACATCGCTGAAACCAAGCTGGAACAGGTTGAAAACGCTAGCCGCGAACAGGGCCATCCGCTAAAATGTATCATTGAGAAAGATGCGGACGACTAAACTGATACGGGTCACTGAATGCGCCCAAATGAAACAGGCAGTATTTGATATGAATATTGCAAACTGCTCTGCATAGGATGATGACATGGGAATTTTGAGTGAAGAACTTGAACAGACACTGAACGATATCTTCCGCAACGCCCATGTGGGACGTAGCGAGTTTGTGACTGTGGAACACTTGCTTCTAGGCCTGCTGGACAATCCCACAGCCCATCATGTTCTCCTTGGCTGCAAGGCTGATATCGATACCTTGAGGCAGGACCTCAATGAGTTCATACGGGAAAATATCGCTGTACTGGCGGAGGAGTCGGGAGAAACCACAGCCAGTATCGGCCTGCAGCGGGTGATCCAGCGAGCAGTTATGCATGTCCAGGCTGCCGGCAAGCGTGAAGTCAATGGCGCACACGTCCTGACTGCCATCTTTTCCGAGAAGGATTCGCACGCGGTCTATTTCCTGAACCGTATGGGCATCAATCGTCTTGATGTGGTCAGCTTCATTGCGCACGGAGCACTCAGGGATGAAACCGCCGGTGTGGATGCAAATGTCGAAACCCCGGCAATTGAATCAGAGACACGACATGCTGGTTCCTCCCCCCTGGAGAGGTTCTGCATCAATTTGAGTGAGCGCGCCCGCGACGGGAAGATTGATCCGTTAATCGGGCGAAGTGATGAACTCAGCCGCTGCATCCATATCCTGAGCCGCAGACGCAAGAATAACCCCCTGCTTGTTGGCGAGGCCGGGGTTGGCAAAACAGCCATCGTTGAAGGGCTTGCCCTGAGAATCGAAGAGGGAGATGCCCCTGATGTGATCCGCGATGCAACCATCTACGCACTTGATATGGGCGCCCTGCTTGCCGGCACCAAATACCGCGGTGATTTCGAAGAGCGCCTGAAGGCGGTGTTGGCCGCATTGCACAACGAAGATCACGCCATCCTGTTTATCGATGAAATTCACACCATCATTGGCGCAGGCGCAGCCAGCGGCGGCACGATGGATGCCTCGAACCTGCTCAAGCCTGCACTTGCCAACGGTGAACTTCGCTGCATGGGTGCGACGACCTATCAGGAATTTCGCAATCTGTTTGAAAAGGATCGTGCCCTTTCCCGCCGATTCCAGAAGGTGGATGTCTGCGAGCCAAGCGTGGATGAAACCATTGATATTCTGAAGGGACTGAAATCCCGACTTGAAGAGCATCATGAGGTGCGCTACAGCATGGCAGCTATCGAAAACGCCGCAAAACTGTCAGCCCGTCATCTGGCTGACAGACACCTGCCCGATTCAGCCATTGATGTGCTTGATGAAGCAGGTGCCGCGATGCGCGTTCGCCCGCAGGACAAGCGCCGCAAGCAGATCACTGTGCATGATATTGAAACCATCATTGCCTCAATTGCACGAATTCCACCCCAACAGGTAAGCGCTTCCGACAAGCGTCGACTGATTCATCTTGATCGCGACCTCAAGCTGTCGGTGTTCGGACAGGACGAAGCAATAGACCAGCTTGCCACCAGCATCAAGCTCTCGCGTGCCGGCTTATCGCATCCGGAAAAACCTATTGGCAGCTTTCTGTTTACCGGTCCGACAGGTGTTGGTAAAACCGAGGTGGCGCGACAGCTTGCCCGCATCATGGGCGTGGAACTGATTCGCTTTGATATGTCGGAATATATGGAATCGCATACCGTATCGCGTCTGATCGGCGCGCCTCCGGGATATGTGGGCTTTGATCAGGGTGGCCTGCTTACTGAAGCGATCACGAAGAACCCGCATGCTGTTCTGTTGATGGATGAAATCGAAAAGGCTCATCCGGATCTTTTCAATCTGTTGCTGCAGGTGATGGATCACGGAACCCTGACCGACAACAACGGCCGCTCAGCCGATTTCCGCCATGTTGTGCTGATCATGACCAGCAATGCGGGGGCGTTTGAGATGCAACAAAACACCGTCGGTTTCAATCCACAACCGAGACACGGAGAGGATCAGGAAGCCATCAAGCGCATTTTCTCACCCGAGTTCCGCAACCGTCTGGATAACATTATTACATTTGCGGCACTGGATGCGGCCACCATTTTGAATGTCGTTGATAAATTCATCATTGAGCTTGAAGCACAATTGCAGGACAAGAAGGTTGAGATCGATATTTCTCATGAGGCCAGAGCATGGCTTGCCAGGCATGGATACGATGCCCTGATGGGAGCAAGACCGATGGGGCGCCTGATTCAGGAACACATCAAGAAACCACTCGCGAATGCAATCCTGTTTGGCGAATTGCAAAAAGGTGGCGTTGTCAGCGTTGATCTGGTGGATGATGCCCTGCACCTCACCTATCCCGAATTGATCTCTGCATGAAGGGCAGCAAAGCCCCAAAACAATACACTTCCGACTTCGTGCCTGCAGAAAATGACAGCATGCAGATTTGCATGACCCCGATCGGCATTGTGCGTAGTGGATATCAGGAACGATTTGCAGCGCCTCGCCAGCCTTCTCTTGATGATCCGCAGCCAGCAACCATTGAATTGAACAAGGGTTTTAATTTCGAGCAGGCGCTTGCCGATCTGGATGGATTTTCCCATATCTGGGTACTGTACTGGATGCATCTGAATCAGGGCTGGAACCCAACGGTCATGCCGCCGCGTGGGCCCAAACAGCGACGCGGATTGTTTTCCACGCGTGCTCCCCACCGCCCCAACAGCATAGGACTATCGGCTGTACGGCTCATTTCCATCAAGGGCCGCATCCTGCAAATTCAGGGGCATGACATGCTTGATGGGACACCTGTGCTCGATATCAAGCCGTATCTTCCCTATGCCGATGCCATACCCGAGGCCGATCCCGGCTGGACCCGGCTGATTGAACCGCTGGCAGCCGAAGCAGACACTCTCTGATCGTCCCAAAAAAACAAAATTTCAGCCCGTCGCCCATACGTAATATTCGGCTTATTTAGAGTCGGCACACGCTGCACTCGGCTCATGGCACATCAATAAACGGCCGATTGGTTCAAGTAGATGCAATTTTGATAAATCAAAGCTTGAACTCACTTTCGTCGTGAACGACAATCTGTCGATGCACTGTCCCGATTGTGGAACCTTCTTTCCTGAGAATCAGGCATTCTGCCTGTCATGCGGTCAGGTATTGAGCGATGGCAACAAACAGGCGCGCCTTGGGCCTTATCAGCTAATTGCCCGCATCGGCCAGGGTGGCATGGGCATGGTTTACAAAGCCAAGGACACCAATCTGGGCCGTGATGTCGCTGTCAAGGTTCTGCATCGGCATCTGCTGGGGGATGACAAGCAGATCCAGAGATTCAGACGTGAAGCCAGGATGCACAGCCAGCTTATGCACTCAAATATTGTCACGCTGCTTGATGTCTATGATGAAGATAAAACACTGGCATTGGTCATGGAGCTGATCCAGGGATGCACCCTGAAGGAATACCTCAAAAAGCGTGGCATTCCCTCCTGGGGGGAGATCGTATATATCTCCAATGCGATTTTATCGGCCTTGAAAATCGCCCATGATCAGCACGTTGTTCACCGCGACCTGAAGCTTTCTAACGTGTTCCTCGGCGATGATGGAACCATCAAGCTGATGGATTTCGGTCTGGCCAAGACATCCCAGCCCAATGAAGACATCACCGACAGCGGCGCGACCGTTGGCACCTACTATTATATGGCGCCCGAACAGATACTGGGCAGCCCTGTGGATGCCCGGACTGACCTGTATGCCTTTGGCATCATGCTCTATCGCATGTGCACGGGTGAGCTTCCCTTTATTTCGACAGGCGGCGGCGAGTTTGAAATCATGGAAAAGCAGGTGCGCCAAACACCTGTACGCCCTGAGACGCTGAATAAAAAGATCCCCAAGGCTCTGGATGCCCTGATCATGGAATTAATCGCCAAACTTCCTGATGAAAGGCCCGAAAGTTGCAGCGCGGTAATGCAACGACTGGCTTCCCTGAGTTCCCCGATAGCGCCCAAAATCAAGGGTATGAATTTTTCGGATTTGCACAGCGAGCTGCAGAAGTTCAAAGAGAAAACCAGCAGTAAAAACGACAATGATGCGACTGAAGTTTCCGTAGACATGGATACCAGCCAGGATGATTTTGCGTCAGATACCTTCCTCTGGGCCTTTCGGAATGCCTCACCCATGGCGCCTAAAACCCCGCCGCTTGATCTGCGTTCTCCTCCCCCGATAGACAGGCTACATTTGCAGCGGCTGAAAGACGGCATCAAAACAATACCCCAATTGCCGGAGAAATGGGCGCGAATTGAGCGCCTGTTGAATGATCCTGAATCAGCGCCCTCGGATCTGGCCAGCCAGATCGAAAACGATCCGGTACTCAGCGGCCATATTCTCCAGTTGGCCAACTCGCCAGCTTATGCCATGCGTGGCAATAAGGTTGAGAACGTGGCCATTGGCATTTCCCACCTGGGCATGGATAACATTCACGATTTTCTGATGCAGCGGTTGCTGCCCAAATTCTCCAGCCTGCACCCCGATCAGGACGGCATTATTTCGATCAAGGACGAGATGCGGATTGTTATCTGCCACAGCATGGCGACAGCGCTTATTTTCAGGCAACTATCGGATTATGGTCAGATTGTATCCCACAAAGCGGCCAGTCTGTTCGGTATGATGCATGACATCGGCAAACTGGTCATCCTGCATCTGGAAGAAGGTGAAAGCCTGCAGCAACTGCGCATTGCCATTGCCAACGGCACGCCTGCCCTGCAGGCCGAATGGGAAACGCTCGGGTATACGCATATTGATGCCGGCATGATGCTGGCCCTGCACTGGCGTTTACCTCGACTGGTGCACCGCTTTATCTACTTCCACCATCATCCTGCCTGGCATACCCCTGATGTATGGCCAGTGGATATGCAGCCAGCCATCATGCTCAATCATATGGCTCACATCACACTGCAATCGTTTGATCATATTGAAGGAATGGATGGTGGCATCTGGTCGCCTGACGTGCGCAGTCATCTGGCAAACACCGAAAGCATGCTGCGTCAGCCGCTTAAACTTCCGCTCAAGGATGTATCCCACTACCATCAGATTCGACAGAATGTGGAAAAGCTTGCTTCAACCTTCAGCGTCCTCTATCCACCTGAAGAGCTTGAAAACGATTAAACCCCAAGATGGTTACCACATCTGTGGCAGGCTCCTCTTAAAAGCTGAACCTGTTTTCTTTAAATAACTTCAAACACGCATCAACCACATCGGCATCATAAACCGTGCCATGCCCCTGCCTGATCTCATCCAGTGCCGCCTCAATGCCCAATGCCGGACGGAAGGGTCGATGGCTGGTCATGGCCTCCACAACATCGGCTACAGCCACGATGCGGGCTTCCAAGCATATCTGTCCGCCCTTCAATCCCTGCGGATAGCCTGATCCGTCAATCCGCTCATGATGTTGCAAAGCAATCTCGGCGATCGGCCATGGGGACTCAATATCCTTGAGTATGTCATAGCCCACCTGGGTGTGAGTCTCGACAAACTGGAATTCGATATCTGACAACTTCGACGGCTTCGCAAGCAAATCGGCCGGCAAATGGATCTTGCCAATATCGTGAATGGCTGCACCCATGCGGACCCCTTGCACGCGATCAACATCAAGCCCCATCTCCTCGGCAATAGCGCTGGCAAGATCGGCCACCTTTACCTGATGGCCTGCAGTATATGGATCCCTCGCTTCAACCGACTTGGAGAACGCAGCAAGCGTGGTTTTAAGCGATGTGAGCATGTGATCAGCCCGCTCTGCCAAAGCCTGCCTGGCCTTGACCTGCTCGGTGATGTCAAGGATCGCCCCCCTCATGAACAGGAGATTGCCCTTCGCATCAAATTCCAGCTCGCCCATCCCGTGCAGCCAGCGTTCAGCACCGTCGCTGAGCCGAATAATGCGATACTCCTTGTCGAAGGGTTGTTTGTCGGCAAGAACATGGGTTTTAAAATGATCGTCCATCATCGCACGATCCTCCGGATGAATCAGGCGCAACCATCCATCTACAGAATGATCATAGGATTGGTCTATACCGAATATTCCATCCAGAATCTTCGAGCTTTTCCACATATAGGTTTGGCCGTCGAGAACATAACTACCGAGTCCTGCAATGGATTCAGCCTGTTTGAGGACGCTTTCACTGTTGCGCAATTCCTCTGTCATCCCCCTGGCCAATCGGAAGGCGCGTGCCCGACCACTCATGAGCTGCCAGATCAGCAATGACAACAGCAAGCTGATCAGGCTTCCCGATATCAGCCTGACATAGGCTCCCCCTCTGTTGAGCATTCTGTCAAAAGCGGGCAAAGATATAATTTGTATGGTCCAGACATGCCCGGCAACTTCGATACGCTCAATTCTCTGATATATGCCCAGAGACTGTTCACTCAGGTTATTATCACTCGAATACATCAATGATTTCTTTGCCATGTTTTTTCCGTCAAATATCCTGAGTGCGACTTCTGTCTCCTGATGCCCGAGGATACCCGCCATCAGGTCATTCATTCGAAATGGCGCATAGACCCAGCCGATGATATTGGCGCGCCGCTGGGCAAGCGTCTGACGTGGGCTCCCGTTGCGATATATCGGCAAATAAATCAGAAAACCTGCCTGTATCCTCTGATCGATCTCCTGAACCAGCGTGACCTTGCCTGACATGGCAGATTCATTGATATCGCGCGCCCTGTCCATGGCCGCACGACGAACAGACTCTGAGTACATATCAAAACCGAAGGCTTGCTGATTGCGTTTATCGAACGGCTCCAGATAAATAATGGAGGTATAGAGGCTACGCCTTCCCTGCGGATGCGGGGTATAGTTGGGTAAGCCCTCCTTGCGGATGGACTCAATGTGCTGCGCCATGCCTGATGGCGGCACAATGATCGAATACCCTACCCCCTGGATTCCCGGATAGTGCCGACCAAGCGACAAGGCATCCACATAGTGCTTGAATTCGGCCCGGCTGACTTCCTCGGAGGCCCGAAATAATCCTCTTGTTCCATGCAGAACCTCATCGTAAGCAGAAAGCCTTCGGATCACACTGTCTCTAATTTCCTTTGACTCGAATGAAAATAATTCCTTCTGGAGACGGCTCTCGCTTTCCAGTGCCATCTGCTCTAAGTCGTAGGTTAAAATCAGGCCGAAGGTCAGAACCAACGCCGCTGCTAACCAAGCTGATTTTAAATTGCTCTTTGCCATCAACACCCAACCTTCCGCATCACCCGTTATGGAACGATTTATAGTCAATCCATAAGCATAAAGTATAGCAAAGAAATATTATATCTACCGAGCCTCTGCTGTGAACGGGATTAGGCATGCCGAGGAGATGTATGGCAAGGGTATTCCGGATCAAGGCCCTTTATTGTTGCAGATGCCCCTTCCAGTTCCAATCTGAGTTACCGGCACGCGCAAGGTCTTCGGGTGTATCAATGTCAAAACTGGTTGTGAGCAGGTGACAGGACAGCCCCAGCCGCTCGCAATTAGCCAGGGTCTGCTCAAGCACCAAGCCGGATGACCATTCCACAGCATCAAACACCGGCCAGTCTCCGCTCAGAGCAATCAGGTCATAGCCGCCGTCCTCAACAGGCCCGATCACGACATCATGCGAATTCAGATGCCTGGCAGCCTCTTGCAATCGTGCATCGTCCATATGTGGAGAATCGGTACCGAGAAACAGAACAGGACGGGTACATGCGGCAACTTCCAACTTCAACAGTCGCGCCATACGCTGGCCCAGACTGCCCTCCCCCTGCACCAAAACCGGCAGGCCAAATTGAGCAAAAAATGGATGCTCGGGATCATCAGCGGCAATGCTGACATGGTCGAACAGGCGTTGCGCACGCCGGATGACGGTCGAAGCCATCGCCATGTGAATGCGAGCAGCATCGTCGGCTGAAAAGGCCGTCATCAGCCGCGTTTTCACACAGCCCGAAACAGGCGCCTTGCACATGATAACAATGGCCGGCACAGCCATTCAGCGCACCGGCCGATACATGGTGGCCAGCCTTTCGACCGGAACGCCCAGCCTGTAGAGCAGCCTAAGCTTCCACATAAGCAGGATGGTCCGGATCAGCCCGTGCTTTTCCCAACGGCGACTTGAATTAACAAGCTTCTGTGTCAGGCAGATGATTTTCCCCTCACGCTTCAACCGTCTGGAGAACTCGATATCCTCCATCAGAGGCTGATCGGGAAATCCGCCCATACGCTCGAACACATCTCGGTGCACAAAGATACCCTGATCGCCGGTGCTGATTCGGCTCAATCGGGAACGCAGATTGATCATTGTCTCGATCACACGAAACATCGGATGCTTACCGGTCAGGCGGACATCAAATCTTCCACCCACTATTCCAGGCTTCTGCATGGCAGCTTTTACATGCAATAAATCACTTGAAGTAATCAATGTATCTATATGTAAAAAAACAATAACTTCACTTTTTGTGGCTGCTACACCGGCGTTCATTTGGTGTGCCCGGCCAGGCTTGCCGGACACATACCTTATCCCCGCCTGTTGCAGGATATGCAGCGTTCCATCGTGCGAGCCGCCATCAACAACAACAAGCTCATCAGCTTCTAGGCAGAGGAGCCCGGGCAGCCGGGCAGCAAGCTCGCCGGCTTCATCAAGCACAGGCACCACAACAGCAATGGCCAATGCCTCAGGCAAGCTTCAGTGCCACCCAGCCGCTGCCGGCCTCCCTGAAATTGGTGACCTGCCCCTTCCAGACTCGCCCGGCCAGGGCAATGAGGGATTCGCCGTGCATATAGAGCCGAATATCAAGCTTCATGGTCTGCCCCGCGATATCCACCTCACTCGGCGGAACAATCCTCTGGGCAATGGTTTCAGGCCGATCAAGAGCGGCAAAGCGTACGCGGCTCATTGAACGACCAAGCACCACGCCCTTGCCGCCATGGCGGGCAGTCGGCTTGAAAACCCAATCCCTCCTCTCCTGCCAGGCGCTCTCCTCATCCATATCCGCCAGTTGTCGCGTTTCGGGAGTAACCTCCCGAATCATCCGCACTGTATCCGCATCGACGCATGCCTCGAGCAACCCTTGCCTCCACCAGTCCACCATGCGCGACTTATCGCCGACCAAGGCATAGCTACGCGGATGCGGGTTAATCACAACCTGCCCGAGTTCATAGGCCGCTCTAATATCTGCAAGCGCCGGACTCTCAAGATAGAAATCCGTATGCCTGTTATAAATGGCATCTATCCGCTCATCGCCGCAATAAAGGCCATCCGGACGCAAGTACATGTCTTCCGGACTGGCAAGAAACACCCCTCGCCCCTCCCGACTAAGGAGATTGGCATATGCACACATTTCCGGATACATATACTGGTGCTCAATATCCTCATCCATAATGGCAATAGTTTTCCAAGCCGCGGGAAACATACTTTCAATCCTTTGCGGCAAAGTATGCTGCAACTCGGATATGGCCGGCTGCGGCATCCATACCCCATTCCCGATATACAGGCCGCCGGCATTGTTGTTGATTTCAATCAACTTTGGCCCGGCAGGCGTAAGGTGAAAATCAAAGCCCATCAGAACACTCGGCCATTTGGTGGGAATGCGTGCAGATACAGGCAGAATATCTGCCAGTTTTTCCAGATAGACCTGATTGTCCTTGAGCCGGTATATTGCACGGGAAAATGACAGCATCTGCTCAAAATCCGACATGGGAATAGCGACCGGTTCAGCGCTGGCCAGCGAAGTATTGCAAATAGAACTCGGTGAATTTCCCTTCATGGTGCCAAGGCTATCTCACCGGGCCTGTGTCTGTCACAATTCGGGCATGATGGAACAATCTCCTGCAAGCGAAATCCAGTTACCAGCCCTGAGCACCGAAGCATTGGTGAATCTGATTAAATCATGGAACCAGCCCGCCTATCGGGCGCAACAGATACTCGACTGGCGCAACAAGGGTGAAACAGACCCTGATGCCATGGGAAATATTCCGAATGCGCTGAAAGACCTCCTGAAAGCAAATGTGGTATGCCAGCCATTGCGCCTTGTCCGCCGTGAGGTTTCGAATGACGGAACCCGCAAGTATGTGTTTGCACTGAAAAGGCATCGTTTTGAAGGAAAAATGGTGGAATCAGTTTTTATTCCAGAAGAACGTCGCGGAACGGTATGTATTTCATCCCAGATCGGCTGTGTGCTGGATTGCCCCTTCTGCCATACAGGCACGCAGGCATTTGAGGCCAATCTGAGCGCCGGTGAAATCATTGCCCAGATTCTGGCCATCAAATCCGATCTTCAATCAGACCCTCTTCCGGAAGGCCTGCATGGACAGGTAACACACATCGTTTACATGGGCATGGGCGAACCGCTGGCCAACGAAAGCGCCCTGCACGAAAGCCTTTCAGCACTGATGTCAGAGGATGGACTGAATATTTCCAGACGCCGAATCACGGTTTCAACCTCGGGCCTGGTTCCCCAGATCAAGCGTTTGGGCGAATTGCACCCAGTAAACCTTGCCATCTCGCTGCACGCTGCAAGCGATATGCTACGCGACATTCTCGTGCCGATTAATCGCAAATATCCGTTGGCCCAATTGCGCCAGTGTCTTGATGCCTATCCTCTCGCCACACAGCGCCATTTAACACTGGAGTATGTGCTACTTGCAGGCGTCAATGACCGGGAAGAAGATCTGCAGGCACTGGCAAGCTTCGTCAACCCGGAGCGCGAGCGCGTCAATCTGATCCAGTTTAACCCCTACCCGGGCAGCCCCTACCGGGGATCGTCAAAGGAACACATGAGAAAATTTGGCCAAAGCTTGATTTTGAAAGACATTCGTGCAACGGTAAGGCGCTCGCGCGGACAGGATATCATGGCTGCCTGCGGGCAGTTAAAAGCAGAAACACAGACATAAGGATGGGGGATACGTGGGGCAACCAACGCAACATCGCACTGGCATCATCGGCGGCAGCGGATTGTATGATATTGCAGGTATCGAAGTCATCGACAGGCTGAAGATCGAAACCCCATTTGGAACACCTTCCGACGATCTGGTGCTGGCCCGCTTTCATGATCAGGAAATTGTCTTTCTGCCTCGGCACGGAAGCGGCCATGCCATACCGCCCCACAAAATAAATTATCGGGCCAATATCTATGCCATGAAACTTGCCAGGGTCGGGCGCATTATCTCCATCTCTGCTGTCGGCTCACTGAGAGAGAACATTTATCCTGGGGATTTTGTGCTTGTGGATCAGTTTGTTGACCGCACGCATGGAAGAGCCAGTACGTTTTTCGACGGCCCCGTTGTTGCCCATATCTCCATGGCAGATCCCGTATGCGAACATTTACGCGCTTCGCTGCTAAAGGCCTGTCAGACATCCGGAATTGCGTGCCACGACAAAGGAACCTACATGGTCATGCAGGGACCGCAGTTTTCCAGCCGTGCCGAATCAGAGCTCTACCGTAGCTGGGGCATGGATGTAATCGGCATGACCAACCTGCCCGAAGCCAAGCTGGCCCGCGAAGCAGAAATTTGCTATGCCACGGTAGCCATGAGTACGGATTATGATTGCTGGCACACAGAAGAGGATGATGTTTCTGTGGCATCCATCATTGAGGTCATGCAGGCCAATGTCACCAAGGCACAGGCCATGCTGGAGGCATTTTTTTCCAGTGGCAGGCAGCCTGAAGCTGGATGCGACTGCCAACAGGCATTGAGTCATGGTATCTTTGCTGATTTAAATGCACAAACTGATGAGGCCCTGCGCCCCATCCATGCCCTTGTGGAGCGTTTTTTATGAGAAAGTCCATCCTTCTGATCTGCCTCTGCCTTGCACTTGCCTCCTGTGGCAGCAGCAAGCATATGGAAGAAAAAAACCAGAAATTAAGCAAGCTACATTACCAGATGGGCATTGATGCCCTGAACAAGAACCTGCTACCCAAGGCATTTCAGGAGCTTCTTAAAGCAGATGAGCTCAAACCTAATCAGGCCGATGTTGAAGATGCACTGGCATATGCCTGGCGACTGCGCGGGAATCTGGAAAAATCAGAAAAATATTACAAAAAATCCCTAGCGCATTCGCCGCAAACATCCACACAAAACAACTATGGAAGCCTGTTAATCCAGATGAAGCGCTATAAAGATGCTGAAACCGTACTGCGCAAGGCTCTACAGGACCCCGGTTACTTAAATCAGAACTTGATATTCCTTAACCTCGGAGATGCATTGCTTGAACAAGGCAACTTCGAAGATGCCATCAAAGCTTACCGGCAAGCCAGACGTTTCCAGCCCGAAGATCTTCTGCCGCAGATCAAAGAGGCCAATGCCTATATCCGCTTTGACCGCTTGAATTATGCACGGGCCATGTATGAAACCCTCTTACGCTCGAATAAGGACAACAGGTTTATTGCAGAGGGCCTGCTGGGCGTACTGAAAAAGCAAAATGATCGGCAGGCAGCGCGCGATATGCTCAAAACTTATCGCCAGCACGCGCGGACCGAACTTGACAAGGCATGGGCTCTCGATGAAATCGAAAAACTCCGTTGACCCTCGCATAAGTCGATGAATGATCTGCCCGAGAAAAGCCTGCCTCAAGCCGGCAAACAGGATGAACACATCCTGCACGGTGAAGATACAGGTGCGGCCAGCCAAATAGAGGATAGCACATCGTTGCTCCTCAATATTGGCGAGCAATTGCGTCAGGCCCGGGAAGCGCAGGGCAAAAAACTCAGTGACATGGTGCGTGAGCTCAAGCTGCGCAAGGTGTATCTTGAAGCTATGGAGAACGGAGACTGGGATGTTCTTCCCGACGAAGTCTATGCCATCGGTTTTTTGCGCCAATATGCGGCCTACCTGAAGCTCGACCTGGATGATGATGTCAACAAGATCAGGAACCGGCAATATGAGCTGACCCGGCCGCTCACCTTTCCCGACCCGCCTGTTGCACCGTCCCGTCGCTGGGCGTGGATTGCAGCAGCAGCTTTCCTGATTCTCTTTCTTGTATTTAATGTCCTGAATAACGATACGGAAGATAACGGGCCTTCTACCGCTCCTGTCTCTGTAGTTTCTCCCCCTTCCGAACCTGCCCCCCCCAATGTGGGTGGAGAGGCAAATACTCCTGAAGTGAATGATTCCGACTTAACAGGAACAAATACCCCCGCCGAGATACCGGCAAATGCAACTACAACACCAGCAGATGAGCCAAAAAGCAGTATAGATGTCGTCACAGCGGCAAATAATGAGGCTGTGCAGACTACAGCAACCATGCATAGTTTCCGCTTTGAGGCCGTTAACGATGCTGTCTGGTTGCAGGTTTATCTGCCGGATGCCAGCGGAAACGCAATGGGTGAATTGAGGCAAGAGGTTCTGCTGAATCCCGGCTACCATTTCACCCTGAACGAGCCTTACAACAGCCTGTGGCTAACAACTGGAAATGCAGGGGCATTACAGATACTTATTGATGAAAAACTGGTCAATGAAGCTGGCTCCCTAGGTGACATCGGGACCGTGTTGCGCAATTACCAGCTCAACGTAAAATGAATAACCGAGGCTTGTTTTTCACGCGCCTCTGCTGCATATTGCCTTGCCTTAGTGAATTCCAAGAGGGGAAATCATCATGACTGCCACAAACTTTCAATCTGCTCGCAGAAACATGGTCGAATATCAGATTCGGTGCTGCAAGGTTCTAGACCCCGCCATTCTTGATTTGATCGAATCCATGCCCCGGGAAGATTTTGTGCCCGAGCATGTGCGCAGCCTTGCCTATATGGAAGGCCACATTCCCCTTCCCTGCAACCAGGAAATGCTCAGCCCTCTTCAGGAGGCGTGTATCCTGCAAAAGCTGCAGTTAAATGGCAGTGAACGGGTTCTTGAAATCGGCACCGGAACAGGTTTCCTGACAGCCATGCTGGCTATGCTGGCCGATGAGGTAGCCAGCCTTGAAATTCACGAAGAGCTGGCCAGTCAGGCTGCTGCCAATATTGCCAATCATGGTATCAGCAATGCCACCGTAATTTCCGTCAATGCCATGGACGCTGATGCCGTTCAGGCAAGAAAAGAGCTCAAACAGCCGTTTGACGTGATTGTGCTTGGTGCAGCCATCAAGAAAATTCCCGAGCATATTCTTTCCATGCTCAAGGACGGAGGGCAGATCATTGCCTTTGTCGGTGAAAATCCTGTCCTGTCACTCGTGCATCAACGCAAGGCAGGCAAGACATGGCAGGCAACCAGCATCTTCGAAACCCTGCTGCAAAACATGGAAGGGATACCGGAAAAGCGCGAGTTCGTTTTTTAAGTTCAGCCATCAGAAATCATTTCGCCCCCTCTGGTGATATTTTTACCACCCTTTCAGGGTATCGGATCAAGACATTCATCGTTAACATTCGGCCATGCCATTGTTTGATAATGAAATGACCCGGATCGACAACAAGCAGCGCCGCAGGCTGCTACATTATATGGGGCTCTCCACACTGGCTTTGATGCTGCCGATGCCGATTGCTGCATTGGCCAGATCTGTGGAAATTCCCGTGACAGACAAAGGCCTATTGATCTCTAAACTGGCCGATCAAACCGGCATTCCTCGGGCAGAAATCGAATCCATCCTCGCAGATGCACAGTTCATTCCGAGCATTATTGACCGGATAACCGCACCCTATGAATCAAGGCCCTATGCTGAATATCGCCCGCTGTTTGTCACGCCCGGCATGGATAAAGCAGGCAGAGAATACCTGGCTGAACAAAGGACTGTTTTTTCCGACATTGAGAAAAAATATCAGGTTGAAGCCGAAGTGGTCGCGGCCATACTTGGCCTTGAAACCCGGTTTGGCCGAAACAAGGGTAATGACCGAATTCTTGATTCCCTGTATACGCTGGCATCTGGTTATCCCCGTCGGTCCGATTTCTTCCTGCGGGAACTGGGTGAATTTCTGCTGCTCAGCAAGGAAGAAAAACTCGACCCTGAAAAAGTGCAGGGCTCGTATGCCGGTGCATTTGGCGCAACCCAGTTTATTCCATCCTCCTTCCGGGCCTACGCCGTGGATGAAGACGGAGATGGCAAACGGGATGTCTGGAATTCCGTTCCGGATATTATCGGTAGTGTCGCCAATTACTTCCATCATCATGGTTGGGAGCACGGGCGCCCGGTTGCATTCTGGCTACATGGTCAGAAAAAAGCCTACAACGGAAAAATCCGGGCACGAGCCGAGGCTGGCTTCAATACATGGACTCCGCTGGCCGACCTTCGTCACAAACTTCCAAAACTCCCTGCCATCTGGCAGGACGATGATAAGGTGGCTCTGATTGAGATGCAGACCGAACACGGCCTTCGCATCGCCCTGATCCACTATAACTTCTACGTCATCACCAGATGGAACAGGTCCTATAACTATGCCATGGCGACAACCGAGGTTGCATCCATGTTCGGGTGTAAAACATGCCACGTCGTTTAATTCACATCACGGTAATTGCTGTACTTGCCCTTTCCATGTCGGCTTGTGTAAAGCATCGCAACGCCCCTAAGTCGTATTCGCATACAGCCCCGGTCGATTCATCCCGCTCGGCATCGAATCTGCCGGATGGAAGTGGTGGCGTCCGCAAGACCGGCAAGCCGTATCGTATCGCCGGAAAATGGTATTATCCGATGCAAACTGTCGGCGCTTATGACGAAACAGGCACCGCATCATGGTACGGCAGGGATTTCCATGGCAAGAAAACTGCCAATGGCGAGCGATATGACATGCATGCCCTTTCCGCCGCCCATAAAACCCTGCCCATGCCAACGTTGGTGCGGGTCACCAATCTGGAAAATGGCCGTTCGGTTGTGGTGAGGGTGAATGACAGGGGGCCTTTCGTAAAAAACCGCATTATTGATCTTTCCTATGCTGCAGCCAGGCAACTTGGCTACGATAATAAGGGAACCGCACATGTGCGTGTGCAAACCCTGGACCAACCGGCTCCGACAATGGCTGCTAGAGAGTTGCCTGCAGCACGCAGCGTGATAACCAGTCCCGCAGCACTTCCCCCCATCGTTCCTGCCACATGGACGAATAGCAACTCGACGCCATCCGGTACCATCTATGTACAACTCGGTGCATTCAGCTCCGAAGGCAATGCTGTGCAATTGCGCAATGCAGTCAGCGGCATGTTTTCAAATGTGCTGATTCAACCGCGCCATATTGCCTCCCAGACACTCTACCGGGTTCGCATCGGGCCTTTCGATGATATGCGAAAAATCGAAAGTACCGTGCAGACCCTGCAGCAGAACGGTTATGACGATGCTGTGGTGATCATCGAATAACCCATGTCACACACCTCTTCAGCGCCCCGCATATCAGCCTTCGGATCCTCCCGCATCGAATCATCAGATCCGGTGTATCAGGATGTTTTCCAGCTTTCCAAAGCGATTGCCGAACATGGCTGGGATGGCATGACCGGCGGCCATCAGGGCATGATGGCTGCTTTTTCAGAAGGCATTCATGCCGGCGGCGGACATATCCGCGGCATCACGCTTGAACGCTTCCCTACCCCGCCCCAAAACACCCTCAGTGAAGAAATCAGGGCACGTGATTTTTTTGATCGCATGCGCAACATGATCGAGGAAGCCGACGCATGGCTGGTACTTCCGGGCGGACTCGGAACCCTGGCCGAGCTGGCCATGACTTGGGATCTGCTGGCCATTCGGGTACTCGAGCCAAGGCCGCTTATTATTTATGGAAAGATGTGGGAACCGGTCATCGGCATCCTGCGCGAGCAACTTGTACTTTCCATGGATCAGGCCTTTTCTTCCATTGATTACTGCCCCTGCCATGCCGACGTGTTGCAGGCACTGAAAAAACAAGATTGAGTTCATTATTTCAGGATCTTCGTGCCATCGTAGATGTCGGCACGGCTGGCCAGCGGCTTGATCAGGGCCTGAGCCTTCTCTTGCCGGTTTCCCGGCGACGCGCAAGGCGCGCCATCGATGAGGGCGGCGTATATGTGAATGGCAAGCGCTGCAGGACTGCCGGGCGCACGCCGAAACTTCACGAAAAGTTGCGCCTCGTGATGCTCGAAAACGAAACGCTCATTCCATTTCATGAAAGACAGTTTATCTGGCAGACCTCATCCCTGTACCTTATCAATAAACTCAGCGGCCAATATGCACAGGAAGCGCTTCACCGCAGCCGCGGCACGTTGCCCGATGAGTTAGCCCGTCATCTGAACATGACACCCCGGCAAGCCCAACACCTGCGGCCGGTGCACCGTCTGGACCGGGGCACATCCGGACTCATGCTGTTTTGTTCCGACCCATCACTGATGCAACAATTGCAGCAGCACTGGCATGCTTCTACTGAAAAGGAATACCTTGCCGTGGTCGAACCGGCCCCGGAGTGGGAACATCAACGCATCCTGCTGGCCATTGACAAACAACGGACTGAAAAAGGCTACTACCGGGTTTCAGAACACGGCCGCCCCTGTGACAGCGAAGCCAGAGTCATAGAGCGCAGCGGGAATCGTGCCCTTGTTTCGCTGCTCGCGCATACCGGCAGAACCCATCAATTGCGCATCCACCTTTCATCATTAGGATGCCCCATTCTCGGCGACGGCCGGTATGGCGGAAAATCATATTCACGACTGATGTTGCATGCCTTCCGGCTGCATATTTCGCCACCCGCACTGCCCGAGCCCCAAGCATGGCTTTGCCCGCCTGAGGAGGACTGGATATGGTAATCAATCATAAATTTGTAAATGGAATGCTGGTGACAGGTGTTATCACCCTGCTGGGAATATTAGCCCTGCCTGTTCAGGCATCTGCTGCGACCTGGCCTTCGGCGCCAGGTATTGATGCAAAATCATGGGCCATGATCGATGCACGGTCCGGTCAGGTCATCGCAGAAGACAATGCCAATGTCGAACTTTCCCCTGCCAGCCTGACCAAAATGATGACCCTGTATCTCGCCTTTGAGGACATCAAGCTCGGACGCCTGGATTTGAACGAGCACGTCGATGTCAGCAAAGCAGCATGGAAGATCGGTGGCAGCACCATGTTTCTTGATCCGCGCATGCATCCGACGGTCGAAGCGCTGCTGCACGGCATTGCCACCTACTCTGGCAATGATGCATGCATTGCACTGGCCGAGCACATGGCGGGGTCTGAATCCGCCTTTGCCGAACGCATGAACAGGAAGGCATCGGAATTGGGACTGACCCACACCCATTTCATGAATGCCACCGGATTCCCCGAGAAGGGCCATCACAGCTCTGCCATGGACATGGCCCGCCTCGGTGCAGCACTTTGGCGTGCTTACCCGAAAATGTATGAAATCTTCTCGGAAAAATCCTATACCTATCAGGGGCGCTCGCAGCCGAACCGGAACCGTCTGTTGTGGAGCTTTCCGCTTGCCGATGGTATCAAGACAGGCCATACCGAAGAGGCCGGATACTGTCTGGTCGGTTCTGCGGAAAAGGGTTCGACGCGTTTTGTGACCGCCGTTTTCGGCACCGCATCGGACCGGGAGCGGGCAAAGCAGTCCGAAATCCTGATGCAGTTCGGTTTTCGGAATTTTGTTACGATGCGGCCTGCCGAACGCGAGATCCGCAGGCAGGTGAGGGTCTATGAGGGGGCCGAAGACCATGTCTGGCTTACCCCGGCATCACCGGTATGGGTCACAGTTCCGTATGGCAGTGAATCATCTTTATCATTTCGTTTGCGATATAAGGCGCCCTTGAAAGCCCCACTATCCGCAGCACAGCAGCTAGGCAGCATTGAGGCTGTTCTGGGCGGTAAATCAGGGCAGAAAAGCGTGCTCAAATCGGTTCCCATGATATCAGTCAGTGGCGTTGCGAAAGCATCATGGCCGGGCATTCAGTGGGACAGGCTTCAGCTATGGTGGGATGGTTCATCAGCTGATGCCAACGAACCCATTTCCGATCAGTAATTGAGCAAGGGTCAGGATCTCGTCGCATGGGTCAATGGCCGGTTCATGCCGCTGGCCAAGGCATGCGTAAATATCGAAGACCGCGGCTTCCAGTTTGCAGACGGTGTTTACGAAGTCATCGCTTGCTTTGCGGGCGCCTTTCTTGACCTTGATGAACACCTTGAACGGCTGGCCAATTCCTGTCGTGCTATCGAACTCGAAATGCCGGTCTCGCAACCCGAGCTTGCATCGCTCATCCGTGAAACCTATCTGCGCAATCCATTCGATCACGCCATGCTGTATGTACAAATCACACGCGGCGTCTCACCTCGCTCTCATCAGATCGCCATGGGCATTTCACCAACCCTTGTCATCACGGCCCGGCAGTTGCCGCTTGCGTCCGAGGAAAAGATATCCGCAGGCGCAAAAGCAATCACCCTTACCGACTTCCGCTGGAAGCGTTGCGACATCAAATCAATCTCACTGCTGGCCAGCGTCATGGGAAGACAGGAAGCTGATCGCCAGCATGTTGATGAAGCCTTCTGGCTGGATGATGCGGGTTATGTGCTTGAAGGCTGCTCGACCAATTGTTTTGCAGTGATCAACCAACGTCTGGTGACTCACCCGCTGGATCATCGGGTACTGGAAGGCATCACACGGAAGATCGCCCTCAGACTGACAAAAGAGCATGGCCTGGCTGTCGATGAACGGCCCTGGAAACTTGGTGAGCCGGGTCTCTCCGAGGTATTCATGACCAGCACCACCAATGCAGCCATACCGGTCTGCTATATTGACGCAGAGGCTATCGGAGATGGTCGACCCGGGCCGCTCAGCCTCCGTGTGCGCGAATGGTTACTGGAACATTTCAGGGAGCTCCGCTCATGAATACCGACAAAAGAGGGATCAAGGCTGTACTACTCGACATGGATGGAACCATCGTCGATGCGTTTCCTCCGATCATACGGGCCCTGAACATCACCTTCCAGGAATTCGGTCTTCCACAGATGACACCTGAGCAGGTCAAACGCCATACCGGCCGTGGCGACTGCAGCATGATCGAGCTTTTTGGGGAGCGCCGGGCTGAAGCTTCGATCCGCTTTCTCGAAATCCACGATGAGGATTATCTGCAACAGATCAAACCTATAGCCGGCGCGAAAGACCTGCTCGACTGGCTGGCCATGGAGCATATTCCGTGCGCCATTGTCACCAGCAAAAGCCAGTCGCGCGCAGAAGCGCAACTGGAGGTTCTGGGCTGGAGCCCCCTCATATCGCTGGTTGTCGGCAAGATCGATGGCAGGCCTGAGAAGCCCGATCCGGCATCGCTCATTCTCGCCTGCGAAACATTTGATGTTTCTCCTGCACATGCCGTCATGGTCGGCGATGGCGTAGCAGACATGAAAGCTGCCACACGCGCCGGCAGCCGTGGCCTGGGTCTGTGCGATGCATTTTCAGCATCGGAATTGAGTGAGGCCGGTGCCATCTCCTGTTTTGATACGCTCTCCGAGGTGTATGCGTGGATCAGGGAAAACCGATGAATGATAAACTGATACGTTTTCTTCTTCCGGAAGTGCATGCACGCGGAGCCATCATCCGCGGCAGCCATATTGTTGCCGAAGCCAGCAGGATTCACGGCCTGACAGGACAGGTAGCGGAGCTTTTCGGGCAGGCCCTGCTCTCCTCCATTCTCCTGCTGAGCATCAACAAGGGCGGTATGCGGCAGGTGCTGCAACTCGATGCCATGCCCGAGTCTCTGGCTCCGGTTAAGCGAATCATGGCTGAAACGAGCCATGGAGCCGTGCGGGGTTACCTGAGCTGGCGCGAAGAAAAGATTTCCATGCAGGGAAAAAGCGAACACCACCTCTCTAGGTGGATGGGCAGCCCTGTTCGCCTCTCGACCGTGCGCGACCTTGGCGTGGGGCAGCCATATATTTCAACCATTGAGCATGATTCGGAATTCCTGGCTGATCATCTTGTGCATTACCTGAACCAGTCCGTGCAGACGCGCGCCGATGTTGTGATCTGTGGCGATCTGGCCCTGATGATCGAGGCTATGCCGGATTGTGATGAAGAGCAGTGGTTTGAAGCCGTCAAATGCCTCGCCTCGATTCCGAATGCCGAACTGGAAACCGCTGATCCTGCTCAAGTCCTTTCCCGTTTTTCCGGACTTGGCTGCCATCAGGCAGGCACCGATGTATACGCCTATCAATGCAGTTGCTCGCTGGATAAGATGCGGGACGCTGTTCAGTCCATTCCCGACGAGCAATTGCTGGAACTGGCGGATGAACACGGGAGGATTCGCGTATCCTGCCAGTACTGCGACAAATACTATGAGGTGGATATACCGCCGGAACATGGTTAACCATCGTGGCTGAAATTGATTATTCCATTGTACGGCGACCCAAGCGCAAAACGCTTTGCATCAGTATCCACGCTGATAATTCGATTGAGGTCCTCGCACCTGCGCATATGTCGGCATCAAGAATCGCAACCTTCGTGCAAAGCAAGTCGCGCTGGATTGAGAAAAAGAGGCATTTTAACAGCCATGTCCGCCTGCCCTATCGGGAGAAATTATTTGTAAACGGTGAAACATTACCATTCCTGGGAATGGACCATGTGCTGAAACTTGAATCAGACGTACATGCCGGCGTCGAGATCGTTCACGGGAAAATTCTTGTCCGGCATCGTCATATCGATAACAAGGCCAAAACTGCCGCACTGATTGAATCATGGTACAGAGAGCAGGCGTTGCAGACTCTTGTCGGTCTTTGTACGGACCATGCCTCCCGCATCGGCGTGAAGGACTACGCCATCGGCATCAAGAACTACCGTTCACGATGGGGAAGCTGCCATCATGATGGTCGCATCTATTTCAACTGGCGAATCATCATGGCCCCTAAACAGGTTGTCGCCTATATCGTCGTGCATGAGATGTGTCATCTGGTTCACCACAATCATTCAAGATCATTCTGGCAGCTTGTGGAACAAACCATGCCTGATTACCGCGAAGCCGAGACATGGCTGAAGATCAACGGACTATCTCTGGCCCTCTGACCCGGAACCCGGCGTTTACTGTTGCTGTCTCTTCAAGGAGGCAAAGAAAAAACCATCGGAGTTCCGGCTCGGAAACAGGCGTTTAGCCCCTCCCGCGGAAATATCCGCGCAGACAGATGAAAGGAGGTCGATGACTTTCTCGTTTTCGGCTGGCTGAATCGAACAGACCGCATAGACCATTCCGGCCCCGGGCTTTAACACCCTGATAGATTCCGTGCAAAGTGCTTGTTGCTGCATGCCAAGGCGATGAAGGCTGGCTGCATCATGCAGGAATTTGGCATCCGGATGCCGCCGCAGGATACCCGAAGCCGAACAGGGCGCATCAAGGAGTACTGAATCGATCGTTGCATCAGCAAATGGAAGCCGCCCGGCATCGGCTTGAATGACGGAAACATTTCGACAACCCAGTCGATCCAGATTTTCCATCAGACGTGGAATGCGCTTGCCATTCAATTCAACAGCCACAATCCGGGCATGCGGAAATCGATGTGACAACAAGGCCGTTTTACCACCGGGTGCAGCGCACAGGTCAAGAACAAGCGCCCCCTCCGGAACATCCGGCATGGCCATGACCGCTGCCTGTGCAGCCTGATCCATCACCGTAAACTCTCCTTCGGAAAACTCAGGAAGTGCAGCGACATCGGTCGAGGAGGGTAATACAACAGCATAGGGTGAGAGCTCACCTGCCTCGGCCTGAATGCCGCTGGCGCGAACCCTGTCCATCCATGTATCGCGGTTACACATCACCGCCACACTCAACACAGGCACCCGCTGCAGGGCCTCGGCAAAGCTCAATACAACGTCCGCACCAAAGGCATCCCGCCACAGGGTGTACATCCATTTGGGCAATTCAGCCAATTGATGCGGTTTTAATTTTGCCGGTGCCTCATGCTGAGCAACTTTTCGCAACACCGCGTTAACGTAGCCGGTGGATTTGGGTTGCAAGGCCTTGATGGCTGCTACTGTCTCCGCAACTGCGGCATGCACGGGCACACGCATATGGCGTAATTGATAGGTGCCCAGCAGCAGGGCAAGTTGCGTCAACTCATCGGGCTTGGCGCGGCAGAAGCGCGACATATCAGCTTCAAGGGAATACCAGCGTCGCAGTACGCCATAGACCATTTCATGCAATAGCGGCCGACTGGATGACTCCACCCTGCATTCATCCAGGGCAAGGCCTGCTTTGATCGAATCTGAAATAATGCGGTGTAAAACTTGGAGCGCTTTCTGGCGTATATTCATTCGGCCAGACTACACGATGATACATAAACCCAGCCAGCCCGAAGGGTACTCAGCCGAGCATGTCCCCCTGTTTCAATGTGGAGCCGCGGAGAAAGTCGATGGCTTCCATCGGTTTCTTTCCTTCCGGCTGCAGCTCGGTGATGCGGTAAAGCGATCCGTCGCCGCAGACAACATCGAGGGCCTCTGCGACCGCCGCAACATTCCCTGCTTGACCCTTTCCCTGCTCGGCCAACGGCCTGCCGGCTATAACCTTCAACCATTTGTCAGCGTGCTGGGTACGTGCCCCGGGTCGTGGTGAAAAACATCGGACAAGTCGATCAATGGCCGGAGCAGGCTGTTGCCAGTCGATGATGCGCTCCTCATTACGGATTTTTTTTGCATATGTCACACCCTCACCCGGCTGCGGCACAGCCTTGCAGGTTCCGGCAACAATGCCCGGTAAGGTTTCAAGCAGCAGCCCGGCACCCAAAGGTGCCAGGGAAAACCAGAGATCCGAACCAAGGGTTGTGCCGGTGATGGGCAACTCACGACTTGCATAAATGGGCCCTGTGTCCAGCCCCTCTTCCATATGCATGATGCACACACCCGTGCGCTCATCGCCGGCAAGCATGGCCCGTTCGATGGGTGCAGCCCCTCGCCATCGCGGCAATAACGATGCATGCACATTGATTGGAGCAACCTTCGGCGTATCCAGCCAGGCCCTTGGCAGCAGCATGCCAAAGGCGACAACCAGCAGCACATCAGGCAGCTTGTCCTGCAGCCAGTCGAGGGCCTGCTGATTAACCTGACCCTGTTCAACGAGACGCTCGGGCGTAATCACGTCGATTCTGGCATCCATGGCAGCCTGCTTCACCGGCGAAGGGGTCAGCTTCATGCCACGTCCCGAGCGGCTGTCCGGTTGGGAAACAACACCTGCGACTTCGATGCCGTCATGTTGCAAAAGTGCCTGCAGACAAGGCACGGAAAAGCCCGGTGTGCCTGCAAAAACAACGCGTATCACTTGAATCGCTTCTTCAGTTTCTTGGTAATGATGCCGCGCTTAAGAGGGCTCAGATAATCGATAAACAGCTTGCCTTCAAGATGGTCGAACTCGTGCTGCAGTGCCACAGCCTGAAACCCCTCGAAATCAGCCTCATGCTTCACGCCTTCAAGATCATACCAGCGCAGTCGCACGGCCGCAGGGCGTTCAACATCACCATAAAATTCGGGTACGGAAAGACAGCCCTCCTCCCAAACAGCGGTTTCCTCGCTTTTCCAGAGAAATTCCGGATTGATCCATACCTTCAGATCATGCACCCCGCCCGGTTCATCGGCGCGATGGCGAACCTCTTCGTCCCGCCAGACGGTATCAGTCACGGCAATACGCAGCGAAACTCCCACCTGGGGTGCTGCCAGCCCGACACCGGGCGCATCGTACATGGTATCGGCCATATCCTGCACAAGTGCCCGTACTTCATCGGACAAGGGGAATGACACAGGTTCCCCTAGCCGACGCAGTCGTTCGTCCGGGTGGATCAGTATTTCACGAACAGCCATTAGAACGTTCCGCCATCCCAGCCCCACATGTTGCGATCAGGGCCTGAGAACTGGATATACATACGTCCCCCTTCAATACCCAGCTCCTGCTCAACCATCTTGCACAACGTGGCCGACAATTCGGCCGTGGCATGGCCCGGCATACCGAGGCTTTTCAACTCAATATAAGCCAGCGGCTCATCGCTGCCGGCAAACAACATCGGCCGCCCATGGCTCAGGTTCACCATCACATAGCTTTCCGGCTTGGCCAGTGCTCTGGCGGTCGTTTCGGAGCAAAGCTTCAGGAATGAAGCCTCATCCTCAACAGTGACATTGGTATGCAGGTGTAAATAAGGCATCAGTCTTTCTCCTTCTCCTCACGCATGGCCTTTGCCTCCAGGTTGCGGCGCGCCTGTTCTTCGCGCTCCAGGTTTTTACCAATGCGCATACGTTTGGTGGCGTAGAATGCCGCCCACCATAAAAACGCTCCGAACAACAACAGCGCCAGTCCCAGGGTCCAATCCATCAGTTTGCCTCCACAGTGGCAGCCGCTTCAACCGCCTGTTCCGCCTGCTGCTGTTGCGCACACAAGGCCTTGCGTCGCTCCAGTCCGCGATTAATCAGGTTCACTCCCGCAAGGATGAAGCCCAGGGCAATGAATGCGCCCGGCGGCAGGATAAACATCAGCACGTCCGGATAGGAAGCCCCGAACACCGAAAACCCGAACAGCTCACCCTGTCCGAGGACTTCCCGAACTGCACCCAGCAGCATCAGCGCAAACGTAAAACCAGCCCCGACGCCTAACGCATCAGTGACGGAATCGGAGACGGAGTTTTTGCTGGCAAAGGCTTCGGCCCGCCCAAGTATGGCGCAGTTCACCACAATCAATGGAATAAACAGGCCAAGAACGAGATACATCTCATGCATCCAGGCATTCATGCCCATATCCACAACTGTCACGAAGGCTGCGATAATCGTGATGTAGGCCGGTATCCGAACATTCTTCGGAATCACGCCGCGCACCAGCGATACCACCAGATTCGATCCCAGCAATACCAGAACTGTGGCCGCACCCATCCAGAAACCATTCTCGGCTGACGTGGTGACACCCAGAAGAGGACACATGCCGAGTAGCTGGACAAAAATGGTATTGTTGTGCCAGAAACCATCCATGAATACTTCAGAACGATTCATTATTGCCCTCCATCCGGCCTGAGTTCACTGGCATCGGCTTTCCTGATCGCTTCCAGAATAACCTGACTGTGGGCATGATAAAAATCCAGCCCGTGTCTGACGGCTTTCACGACAGCACGCGGAGTAATCGTCGCGCCGGTAAACTGGTCAAAATCTCCGCCATCTTTTTTAACAGCCCACTGCGTATCCGTCAGCGACCTGCCGACAAAACTGGCGAGCCACGCAACATTCTTCACGATGCCATCGCCGAGCCCCGGCGTTTCCCGATGATCGGTCACTCGGATGGCCTGGATGCTCCCGTCCGGATGCAGGCCGAGCAGAATGCGAATGCGGCCTGAATAGCCATCCGGGGCAACAACCTCCCAGGCAATGCCGGTCAACCTTCCCTTCTCATCCTTGCCCGGATAAATGTGCACGGCTTCTTCGCCATCACTGACGATTTCCACCTCATCACTTTGCGGATCATTGGCATAAACAGGCAGAACCTGCTCAAGGGCGCGATGCAATGCTTCCTTTTGCGCCATGGCAATGGGCTCTCGCGTAAACATATCTGTGATGCCCAGCAAGGCTGCGGCTATCACCGCAACCAGGAACAGGGCCATAACCATCTGCAGTTGGTCTTTTTCAAATTTCATGAGTGATCGCCGCCATGCCCGTAGACGCGGGGCCTGAAGTAATGGTCAATCAGGGGTACGGCACAGTTCATCAGCACCACGGCAAACATCGCGCCTTCCGGGTAACCGCCGAATGTGCGAATGGCCCAGGTCAGCACACCGCAGCCGATGCCAAACACAATCTGGCCGGTCGGCGTAACCGGGGATGAAACAGGATCCGTAGCCATGAAAAAGGCGCACAGGATCAGACCGCCGGCAAACAGGTGGAACATCGGCGGCGCAAAATGCTCCGGCGAAACGGCGCTGAATATTCCGGCCAGCAGCAGCATTGTGCCAATGTAGGCAAACGGGATGTGCCAGGTGATGGTATGACGCGCCAGCAGATAAATACCGCCAATCAACAGGGCCAGAGCACTTGTTTCACCAATACTGCCTGCTTCCCTGCCGAGAAATGCATCCAGGTAGCTGTAATGATAGGCCTCAAGCGCTTGGGCCACACCGATGCCCTGCGTCCATTCGGTTTTCACATGGCCCAGCGGACTGGCCATGGTGATGGCATCTAGCCCGAGTTTGAGTGCGTCGGGTCCGAAAAGGAAAAAATCCAGAGCGACTGAAAAATCATACATATTCAGCGCCGATGGGCCGACATGCATCGGCACCAGCCATGAGGTCATAGCCAGCGGGAATGAAATCAGCAAAATCACCCGTGCAGACAGGGCCGGGTTAAACAGGTTATATCCCAGTCCGCCATATACCTGCTTGCCTAACACAATGGCGAACACGCTTCCAAGCACGGCCATCCACCAGGGCGTGCCGGCCGGCAGGGTCAGGGCGAGAAACAATCCGGTCAAGGCAGCCGAGTTATCCAGCAGGGTGGAAAGCGAACGCCGCATCATAAGCAGGCAAACCGCTTCGGTCAGCAGGCAGGCCAGCATACATCCGGAAATCAGGAATACGGCCAGCCAGCCAAACAGGTAGACGCTGACCATGGCTGCGGGAAACAGGGCAATAATCACGGTCAGCATGGTCATGCGGATCGAATCGCCGCCATGCGCGTGGGGTGAACTGATTACAAGGCCCATCAGGACTCCTCTGCCTTTTCGTTCGTGACACCGCTGCCTGCAGCAGCACTATCTGCTGCCGGAGCCATTTCCTGACGCACGCGTGAGCGTCTTGCAGCCTTGGCTTCCTGCTCTCTTGCGATGCGTGCATCGCGTGCTTCCGAACGCTGGCGTGAAGCCTCGGCAAAGGCCTGCGCACGCCTCAACTGGGCGATCTGACCCTTGCCGTAGCGGAAATACTGCACGAGCGGAATGTTCGACGGGCAAACATAGCTGCAGGCACCGCATTCGATACAATCAAACAACGCGTAGGCCTCTGCTTTTTCAAATTGGTCGCTGCGACACTGATCGGCCAGCAGGTTCGGCACCAGACCTGCCGGGCATGCCTGCCCACAATGGCCGCAACGGATACAAGGTTGCTCCTCGGCATGGGCATCCATCACGGTCTCCTGACGCATGACCAGCAGGCCGATCGAGGATTTGACGACCGGCACATCGGGATTGCGTAAACGCTCACCCATCATCGGGCCGCCAAGCAGTATCTCCACCCCGTCATAATCTTCCAGCCCGCGCTGCGCAAATACAAACCTGAGCGGCACACCCAGTCGCACCCGCATGTTGGCCGGCCTCGGCATGGCATCGCCGCTCACGGTCACCAGACGCTCGGTCAATGGCTTTCCGAGCAGAATCGCATCGCGAATCGAGCGGGTGGTGCCTACATTCTGGCATAAAACGCCGACATGCATCGGCAGCTTTCCTGCCGGTACTTCCTTGCCTGTCAGTGAATAAACGAGCTGTTTCTCGCTGCCCTGCGGATATCGCGTCGGCAGCACTGCAATCCTGACGTCGGCCAGTTCGGAGTTTTCAGCCAGCGCCTGCTGCATCGCTTGGGCTGCATCGCGCTTGTTATCTTCAATCGCAATAATGCCCGATTCGGCCCCGACCATGCGCATGATGATGGCCATGCCTTGCAGGATTTCCTCGGCTTCTTCCAGCATCATCTGATGATCATTGGTGAGGTAAGGCTCGCACTCGATACCGTTCAGGATCAGCGTCTGGATCGGATAATGCTTGTCATGGACAAGCTTGATAAAGGTCGGAAAAACCGCGCCGCCGAGTCCCGCGATACCACACACGCGCACCCGCTCGCGCAAAATGGCAGGCTCAAGCTCGCGCCAGTTCTTCAACGGCTCCAGCGTATTGTCCTCTTCATCCAGGCCATCGGCTTCAATGAAAATACACGGCATGGCCATACCGGACGGATGCACCACGGGATGATCCTCGATTTTCACCACAGTTCCTGATGTCGGCGCATGCACCGGTACGGAAACATACCCCTCTGCCCTGGCGATTTTCTGGCCGCGCAGAACCCTGTCGCCGACTTCAACCAGCGGGATACATGCCTCGCCGATATGTTGCTTGAGAGGCAGGATGTACAACGGTGCCAACGGGCATTCCTCGATAGGCATCGAGGCAGTCAGCTTGTTGTCATGCGGATGCACGCCACCCTGAAAATCGTGTGCGAGCATGCCCAGTTTCTGGGCCAGTGTTCTAAGCATGGCCGGCATGATGCCCCCTGCGTTCATGGCCAATGGCAGCCCGCTTGGTATCGGGCAATGGCCACGACCAGTGCTCCAGTAGTTCAGGTTTCATCAGCATATCGATGCAATCCACCGGACACGGCTCCACACACAGGGTGCAGCCGGTGCACTGATCGGCAATTACGGTGTGATATTGCTTCGGCGCCCCCACGATGGCGTCCACCGGGCATGCCTTGATACACAACGTGCAGCCGATGCACTCATCCTCGCGCACGAATGCCAGCATCGGTGCTGCCGCCTCTTCCTCAACCGCCTTGGGCTCTACACCCATCAAGTCGGCAATCTGCAGCATCACCCGTTCACCACCCGGGACACAGTGATTCACTTCCGCCTCGCCGCTGGCAACGGCATTGGCGTAGGGCTTGCAACCGGGGTAGCCGCACTGGCCGCACTGGGTTTGCGGAAGCAGGTCATCAACCTTGTCGACCATCGGGTCGCCCTCAATGTGAAACAGCTTCTGGGCCACAGCCAGCACAAGGCCTGCAATCAATGCAAACGCGCCCAAGCTCAGCAATGCAGCCAGTAAATGAGACATCAGATTCCTTTTACAGCTTGACCAGGCCGGAAAAGCCCATGAACGCCAGCGACATCATGCCCGCCGTAATCAACGCCAACGGCGAGCCCTTGAACAGAGCCGGCACCGGAGCCACTTCAATGCGCTCGCGCAGGCCGGCAAACAGAATCAGCACCAGCGCAAAGCCGACTGCCGCGCCAAAGCCGTAAAGTGCGGAGGTCAGGAAGGTCTGATCCTGCTGTACATTCAGGATCGCCACGCCGAGCACTGCGCAGTTGGTTGTAATCAGGGGCAGGAAAATACCCAGAGCCTGATACAGAACCGGGCTCGTCTTGTGGATCATCAATTCGATGAACTGCACCAGCGAGGCGATAATCAGAATGAAGAAAATGGTTTGCAGGTAGAGCAGATCCAGCGGAATCAGCACATATTTCTGCACCAGCCAGGACGCCGTCGAGGCCAGCGTCATCACAAACATCACGGCAAATGACATGCCGATCGATGTCTCGACCTTGCTCGACGTGCCCAGAAACGGGCAAATACCGAGAAATTTGGTCAACACATAGTTGTTGACCAGAACCGCGGATAGCAGAATTAGCGCCACTTCACTCATGGCGGCGGATTATATGGATTTACGGCAGCCCCGTACACCTGTGAAAGCCACACTTTGAGCAACGGGTTTATGACGATTGCAAACGAATCGCTGCAGGCATTGAATACTTGACACTTTTACTCGGGATTAACACGATGCCGAACCTGACCGGAGGCAACCATGGCGACTGAAAAAGACATTCTCAAGGCACTATCCACGATCATTGACCCCGATTTCAAGAAGGACATCGTGTCGCTCGGCTTCGTCAAGGGCATCACGATTGACTGCGGCCGTGTCAGCTTCACGATTGAGCTCACCACCCCTGCCTGCCCGGTCAAGGAAGAGTTTCGCCGTCTGGCAGAAGAAGCCGTTTCCTTCATCGAAGGTGTTTCCGCCGTGTCCGTGAACATCACTTCCCGTGTAACAGCTGCAAAAGGGACCAAACAGGTGCCCGGTGTCGCCAACATCATCGCCGTCACTTCCGGCAAGGGCGGTGTCGGCAAATCCACCACGGCCGTGAATCTGGCCGTCGCCCTGGCCCAAACCGGCGCCCGTGTCGGCCTGCTCGATGCAGATATCTACGGCCCCTCGATTCCGCGCATGATGAATCTCACCGGAGAGCAGCCGAAGTTTGAGGAAAAAGCCATTTATCCACTGGAAAACTACGGCGTTCGCACGATGTCCATCGGCTATATGGTGGCCGAAGATCAGGCCATGATCTGGCGCGGCCCGATGGTTTCGGGTGCTGTCATGCAGCTGTTGAACGAGGTCATCTGGGGCGAACTCGATTACCTGGTCGTCGATATGCCGCCGGGCACAGGCGATATCCACCTGACGCTGGCACAGCAGGTGCCGATCACCGCATCCATCGTCGTCACCACACCGCAAGACATTGCGCTGCTTGATGCACGCAAGGGCATTGCCATGTTCAACAAGGTCAATGTGCCGACGTTGGGCATTGTGGAAAATATGAGCGTGTTCATCTGCCCGCATTGTGGCGAAGCCTCGCATGTGTTTGCCGAAGGCGGTGCCGACAAACTGGCAGCCGAACAGCATGTGGACGTACTTGGCCATATCCCGCTGGATATCCAGATCCGCTTTGATTCCGACAACGGTACCCCGATTGTCGCCGCCCACCCAGATTCGCAACAGGCATCTGCCTATCGCGATCTGGCCGGAGAAGTGGCGCGCCGGATCAGCATCGTCAACCGCCGCAAGATCGATATTCCGGTGATGATCCAGAACGGCTGAGATATCCCCTTACTCCTGAAAGGTAAAACTTGGCTGGTGCCGGAGTTTTAATCTATGCTGGGATATGTGTAAATATGTCCGGATTCATGAAGATACTACAAGAAATGAATTCCTGATATTGCCATCGTCAGGCAAAACGAAAATTTTCCATGATTAAAACGAATATTATTGAACCTGGATCCATTATTGAGTTCCTGGTGGAAGGCAATAGTAATCTTCATGACGTGCTGGATATTATAAGCAGCCAATACCGCAACATCTCAACAGGAATATTGTGGAACTTTGTCGAGGGCAGCAATTCAAACCTTAGTGCTGATGAAATGATTCGCATCGTGAACATGGTCAAAAAGCACGCCATACACAAAAGAACTGCATATATAGGCTCGGTGGACCTGGAGTATGGCATCTTACGAATGTATGAAGCGTATGCCGAAACATCAGTTGTCTTGCCAGAGATGAAGGTCTTCAGGGATCGGGATGAAGCACTTCAATGGATTAAAGACGCCTGATCAGCAACTGCGCCACCCTCCCGATGACGTGAATCACAGCCGGAGGTAGAATAACCATTGTATTCTTCGCACCTGGACAGAACATCAGTGCAAGGAGTGCATCATGACCGAAACATCACTGTTGGCTTATGTGAAAAATATCGACTGGAGCGCCGGACTTCATTGGTACACACAACATCTGGATGCAGGATATCTACTCCTCGCCTGGGGGCAGGGAAAAGCATTTACACAGGATGACTGGCTCAGTTTCGCGGTGCTGTGGGGACACGTATTTATCCTGTTTGCACTTGTGTATCGGTTGGTCAAAGCCCGTCGGGAAACACAGTTTTTCGCCTGGATCTCAAGCCGGCGCTCACAAATGAACAACCGTACTCAAACAGAGAGCCTGACCAAGCTTGAGCCGAAGTTCACGGGCCTGTTAAAGAAGGCATACAATCTGCATCGGCTTGCCATGTATGAACCCGCCCTGAAAAATTATAAGCAGGCCCTTCAATCGTCCCCCAATGATCTCAATACCTATCTGGCAGGCATCAGAATTGTCTCAGAAATGGATGTGCCCAATAAAGCATTTGTCCAATTCCTTATGGATGGTATTTCGCAGCTGCGCGAGAAACATCCCAGGGTCTGGAGCGAGGTTGCCAGATATGGCCGGGAAAGGGCTCCAGGCCTGGATCAGTGGCAGCCTGCGTCATAAGAAATGAAATCATCAATCGAAAAAGAAAAGGGGCTCCGTTAGCCCTCCTTTAACCGATGCACGCCTGATTCAAGTTTGAAACGTCCGGCACCGGATGCCGAAAAACGGACTTTCACCTGCACTGTCTCATCGCTTGCAGTTTTGGAAATGACTTCACCATGTTCATAACAAAAGGCCATCGCTTTGCCATCGGAGAGATCAAAGGTCAGGGTCAGCTCATGCATGCCCTGCCCGGCCCATTCGCCGAGCATGGCCAATAGTTCGTCCAGCCCCTTCCCGGTGGTTGCGGAGATCACCATGCGGCTGCCGGGGATGGTCTCCGCATGATGCGATTGCAGGCCCGGGACGAGATCGGCCTTGTTCAATAGCTCCAGCATCGGCGGCGCCAGATCACCGACCAGCCCCAGCTGTTCCAGCGTCTGCAGCACCACCTTGCCCTGCTCGGCAAACATCGGATCGGCCGCATCGCGCACATGCAGGATCAGATCGGCCTCTACCACCTCTTCCAGTGTGGCCTTGAAAGCATCCACCAGCTCATGCGGCAACTCCTGCAAAAAGCCCACGGTATCGGAGAGCATCAGGTTGCGGCCATTGGGCAGGTTCAGCAGCCGCAATGTCGGATCAAGTGTTGCAAACAGCTGATCAGCAGCAAACACCTCGGATTCGGTCAGCCGATTGAACAGCGTCGATTTGCCTGCATTGGTATAGCCGACAAGGGCCACGGTCGGAATGGCCTTGCGTTTGCGGCCGGAGCGCTGCGTGGCACGCATGCGGCTGACTTTATCGAGATCCTTTTCCAGCGCCATGATGCGCACGCGAATCATGCGCCTGTCCAGCTCGAGCTGGCGTTCGCCCGGGCCACCCATGAAGCCAAAACCGCCGCGCTGCCGCTCAAGATGGGTCCAGCTGCGCACAAGGCGGCCGAGCTGGTAATTCAGGCTGGCCAGCTCCACCTGCAACACGCCTTCGCGCGTACGGGCACGTGATGCGAAAATCTCAAGAATCAGGCCGGTGCGATCCACCACCTTGGCATCCCATGCCTTCTCCAGATTGCGCTGCTGCACGGGCGTCAACGGATGATCGACAAACACCACATCCGCCTCGTGTTTTTCAACCTGCAGCCGCACATCCTCCATCTGGCCTGAGCCGAGCAGGGTTGCAGCAATAGACCTGCGCACCTGAATGCGAATGGACTCAAGCAGCTCGCACTGGCTCGCCGAAACCAGCCGGTCAAATTCTTCGGCCCGGGATTCCCATGCATAGGCCCCCAGCCGGAGCTTTGTCAGCTCCGGATGCACACTGATCACATTGTCTATCGGCTTGGCTGTTTCGAAGCCTTCACTCATGCTGTTTCCTCAATCAAGCTCCTGAATTAACCGGGGCATCAGATTATCCGCATCGCCACACACGGCATCGGCCGTCTGATGCGCAAACCATGTCACCTGCCGCTTGGCATATCTTCTTGTTGCTGTAATGCCTTGCTGGATAGCATCTTCAAGCCCCACCTGCTGTTGCAGATAATCGAGCAACTGCCGATAGCCGACAGCACGCATGGCCGGATGGGTATCCGGCAGGCCCATGGCATTAAGCCAGCGCGCTTCATCAAGCCATCCTGCATCCAGCATCTTGCGAAAACGCTCTGCCAGCCGCTTGCGCAACACTTCCCGCTCCACTTGCAATACAAAAACCGGGCAATCGATCAGCGGCGCATTCTTCTCCCCTTCTGCCTGCCATGTGCTGAGCGGCTTGCCACTACTCTCGTACACGCAAAGCGCGCGCATGATGCGCTGGGTGTCATTCACCTTTAACCGGGTTGCAATGGGTGCATCACACGCCCCAAGCAACCGGTGCAGGTAGGGTGTTCCATGTTCATTCTGCAACCGCTCGAATCGGGCGCGGACCTCGGGCTTGTCGGCTGGAATATCGGCAAAGCCATCCAGCAGCGCACGCAGATACAGACCTGTACCGCCGACAATCAGCGGCTTGCGGCCCTGCCGGTTTTCCTTTGCAATCGCCTCACGGGCGGCATCTGCCCAGCGGGCGGCCGAGAATTGATCCGGTAACTCGCAGCAATCCACCAGATAATGAGGCACCTTCTGTCGCTCTTCGCTGGTCGGTTTGGCTGTACCGATATCGAGGCCCTTGTACACCTGCATCGAATCGCAGCAGACAATACTGCATGGCTTTACGGCAGCAACGGTCATGGCGAGCTTTGATTTTCCGGTTCCGGTAGCGCCCATCAGGGCCACCGCCTGCAACTTGTCGGTCAATCAGTACCCCGCGGCTGGCTTTGTTGGGCCATCTCAAGCATGTGCGCCATATCCTTCACCTCCGCATCAATATCTTGATCGACCATGATCTGGGTATCTTCCCGGACGAAATAACGGATCGCCAGCATCCAGAACGGGCTCAGCATCAAGCTCAAGGCAATCACGGCAATCGCCATCTGGTGGCCCGCTGCATTGAGCAGGCCGATAGAAACACCGAGCGAGGCCAACAGGAATGAGAGCTCGCCAATCTGGCTCAGAAGCCCGCCTGTCAGCAACGACATGGTCCATGTTTCGCCCAAAGTACGCAGCACCAGCGTGTTGATGCCTGAGTTGAGAAAAAACACGGCAAATGTAACAAGGGCAACGGAGCCGAGATTGCCGAGAATGAACGGGATATCCACCAGCATGCCGACGGACATGAAAAAGATCGCCACAAACACCACATACAGCGAGCGCAGGTGCTCCTCCACCCATTCGGCCTGATCGGAGGCATTCAGGATCATGCCGGCGAGGAATGCGCCGAACGGAGCCGACAGCCCGATCCATGAGGTCAAGGCAGCAGACGAAAAACACAGCAACAGGCCCATCATGATTTTTCGATCCAATGTCAGCTTCAGTGATTCAGGGATGTGCCAGCCGGGCTTGCGCATCAGCCAGAATGCCAGCGTCACAAGCAGGATGCCGCCGATCACCTGCACGGAAACCTCGCGCAAGGAGACCTCGGCCTCGCCCATCATACCGAGAATGATCATGATGGGCACAATCGCCATGTCCTGCATCAGCAGCACACCGAGCGCATTCTGGCCAAAACTGCTGTTAAGCTCGCCGGAATCCTTGAGCATCGTGAGCACCACAGCGGTCGAACTCATGCTGATGATAAAGCCGAACAGCAGGCCTGCCTGCCATGGCCAGCCGAACATCCACGAAACGAGCGAACAAATACCCACACTCAAAGCCATCTGGGCAATCGTGCCGAGCACAGCGATGCGCCAGCCAGCAATCAGGCGCGGCAATGACACCTCCATGCCGATAAAAAACAACAACATGATCACGCCGATTTCGCCGATATGACGTAGCAGTTCCTGATCCTCGATCAGGGCCAGCCCGGACGGTCCGGCCACAAGGCCGGTCACGATATATGCAACAGCTGCCGGTACGCCAAAATAGCGCAGGACATAGGCCAGCAGCATTGCGCAGCCAACCACGCCGACGATGGCAAACAAAACCGCATTCATATCCATGCGAGAATCTTAGCCCAAGTTCGTATAATAATCATACTTTACTGTAATATTCCGGTGTAACTTATTGTTTCTATGTATTATTCTTTTCTTCCAAAAAGGCGCTCGAGATCATTCAGAGCCAGTCGCACATAGGTTGGCCGGCCGTGATTACATTGCGCGATATTCGGTGTTCTTTCCATCTCACGCAGCAAGGCTTCCTGCTCCTCCGGCGACATCAGCCGACCTGCCTTGATTGAGCCCTTGCAGGCACGATTACCCAGCCAGCGCTCAAGTACGCGTGACATGCCCATGACCGAACCTTCTGCATCCTTGCCGCCTCCCTCGCTATCCAGACCGGTCAGCATGCAGGCATGCACAAGTTCCTCAACAAGCGCCACCGGAGGCTCACCGCCGAGCAATGCAGGCACGGCATTGATCTGCACGGGATCAGCCAACGTCAACGCAACCCCGAAACGAGCAAGTGCCGCTGCATGTTCATGCAGCCATGCGAGTACATGTTCCTGCCCCTGCTCTGCCAACGGCCATGGTGCCGGAGTCAGAAGCGCCTGGCTGGCCAGTTTTCCGCCTGCCAGCTGGCGCTTCAGCTTTTCATAGGTAATGCGCTCATGGGCGGCATGCTGATCGACGAGAACCACGCCCTCGCCGGTCTGCGTCAGGATAAAGCAGCGATGAATCTGGGCCAGGGCATGACCAAGCTGCAGGGGCGCATGCATATCGTAGCCAGCCCCCTCTTCATGAACCGAATGCGGTGCGGAGAAGAGATGCCGCTGGATATCCTGCACAGGCCCGGATCGATAAGCCGGGGACTGATATGACCCGGCAGATGAACTCCCCCGCCAGCCATAACCATCCCCTGCTGGCGTGTTTCCTGCCACAGAACCCTGCATGGCCCTCAGGGCCTGTTCTGCGGGCATGGAAGATACCGAATGGCCCATATGCTCGATAGCAGCCCGTACGCACGCCACAACCGCCGCACGAACCGTCTGTGGTGATGTGAAACGTACCTCGCGCTTGGCCGGATGCACGTTCACATCCACTTCGGCCGGATCCATGTCTATATGCATCACGGCCACGGGATAGCGATCATGGAACATCACATCGCGATATCCGGCCCTCAGCGCCGAAATCAGATGTTTGTCACGAATGACGCGTCCGTTGAGTAAAAAGAACATGCGACTTGCATCGCGATGATGAAACGTCGGCAAGCCCAGAAAGGCAGAGAGCTGGATGCCTTCATGCGCAAGCGTTTGCTCAACACTGTTAGCAGCGAATTCATTCCCCATGATGGCCATGGCCCGATCGGGGGCACTCTGAACAGGCAGATCAAAACGTTTGCGGCCATCAAGCATCAGACACATGGCGACAGAAGCATGGGCAAGCGCCAGGCCGCGCATGACCTCGACAATCGCCGCTTCTTCGGTTTTATCCGTGCGCATGAAGCGCAGGCGCGCAGGGGTATTAAGAAACAGATCCAGAATCTCGATGCGCGTTCCTTTGCGTGGTGCTGCCGGACGTATTTCGGCCGGATCGCCACCATTCACGCGCACCTCAATCCCTTCACTGCTACCCGGCAGTGCCGTCTGCATGCGGAAGCGAGATACCGACGCGATCGATGGCAGTGCTTCGCCGCGAAATCCGTGTGAGGCAATGCGGTGCAGGTCTTCCGACGAACTGATTTTGCTGGTGGCATGGCGTTTCATAGCAAGGGCCGCATCGGCATCCGACATGCCGCAGCCATCATCCTCAATCTCGATGCGTTTCTTGCCCGCCTTTTCGATGCGGACCGTAATTCTGGAAGAGCCGGCATCCATGCTGTTTTCCACCAGTTCCTTGACCACAGAAGCAGGCCGCTCCACCACTTCACCGGCCGCAATCTGGTTGGCCACCTGTGGCGGCAGGATATGAATCAGGGAGTCAGTCAACGGTGGGGTCAGCTGATCTGTCTTGGAACAGGCAGGCTCAGGCCGGTGGAATTACGCATCAAGAGTTGTTTGATCGGGCCGCTGTTTCCCACCAACCGCATCCCCAATCCACGAATTTTTTGCAGGCCGGGAAGATCATGTGTAAACAGCTGATGAAATCCTTCCATCGAACCCGTCACGCTCATGACATCGGGCAGGCGAAGCTTCATGTAGCGGTTAAGCACAGGCAATCCCCCCCAATCCTCATCAAAACGTTTGGCATCGGCGATTTCCTGGGCCAGCACCATGGCATCGCGCAAGCCCAGATTCACACCGAGACCTGCCAGCGGATGGATGGTATGGGCCGCATCACCGATCAGGGCCAGTCGCGGCCGTACAAGGTGTTTTGCCAGTTGCCCCTTCAGTGGAAATGCAGCGCGCTGGCCGGCATCCTCAATACGCCCGAGCACCGGACCGAAGGTAGCATTCAGGGCTTCAAGGAATGACTTGTCATCCATTGCCATCAGGCGATCCGCCTCTGTTTCCTCTGCACTCCAGACAATCGAGCAGAGGTTGCCGGTCATCGGCAGCATGGCCAGTGGGCCGGTTGGCAGAAAACGCTGATAGGCAATGCCGTCATGGGGCCTTTGCGGCTTTACGGTCGCCACAATGCCTTTCTGATGGTAATCCCGCTGGTGACAGGCTATGCCTGCCTGTTCACGTAACCACGAGCGGCCGCCATCTGCCCCCACAATCAGCGGCGCTTTGAGTTTGCGGCCGTCGGCCAGTACAAGCCGCACATGTTCATCCGTCCACTCGATTTGACTGACTTCCGCCGGACAGCAGATTTCCACATTCGGTGCATCCAGCAGTGTCTTGTGCATGGCTTTCTGGGTCTGGGAATTTTCAATCAGGAAGCCAAGTGCATCCTTGTCGATTTCCGCAGCATCAAAGCGGATGCCGCCGGTTTCCTGATTATCCCATATGCGCATGGACCGGATCGGCTGTGCCACGCGCTCCAGATGTTGCCAGACTCCAAGCCCCTGCAGAATCTCGACATTGCCTCGCACAATCGCAGAAACTCTGCAATCGCGACCCAATGACTCCCGTACCGGCGCCTCACCGCGCTCAATCAGCACAACATGCAGACCGGTATCTTTCAATGCACAGGCCATCCCTAGGCCAACCATACCGCCGCCGAGAATCATGACATCCGTCTGTTCGTATCCAGTACTCATGCCCTGACCTCCACTTCCTGATGCGCATCGACTTCTACCCGGTCAACTTCATTCGAAGCTTCCCTGGCCTGGCTCAAACCGGCTGCATGCGATAGCAGCAGATCCTTCAGGGCCGGCCACGAATCCATCACATCCAGACCCCTGCCGCGCAGCCATTTCATGCCCGGCAGACTGCTGCCAAAGCTGTTCACCATTGATTCGGTAAAACCGGCCACCGCCAGCGTATCCACCCGGCGCTGCTCGGCATAAGCCTGCAGGATGATGGACTGGCCGGGATCGCGATGGCCGAGTTCCGAATCAAGCTCCTGCACCAGCACTTCCACATCGCGCAGGCCCAGATTCATGCCCTGCCCGGCCACAGGATGGACGGTATGGGCTGCATTGCCGACCAGAGCCAGTCGTGGCCGGGTAAAGCAGCTGGCAACGGTTAATTCCAGCGGGAATGCCGCTCGCGGCGAGGTCTCGATGATAGACCCTGTCTGGCGCAACAGTTCATCACCTGCCGCACGCTGCAGCGCATCTAGAAAGCTATCGTCGCTCATGCCCAGCAGCTGGTTCGCCTCACCCGGGCTGACTGCCCATACGATGGAATAACGGCCATCGGCCAGCGGCAGAAACGCCAGTGGACCTGCTGAACGAAAACATTCAAACGCCGTTTGCGCTTGCTCCCGTTCACATCGAACCGATGCAACAATGCCGAATCGGTTGTAGTCCCAACCCCGGGTCTGGATACCCGCCATGGAGCGAATCTGGCTGTTGGTTCCGTCGGCGCCGACAAGCAATGACGCCCGGATCGTTTTCCTCTTACCCTCAAGCAGCAGATCGACATCCACGCGCGCATCTTCGAAATGCAAGGCCTGAACGGCTGCGTGGAAATACAACTGCACCCCTGAATTTTCCAGTTTTTGATAAATTGGTTTCAGCAAAGGACCCATTTCGATCACGTAACCCAGCGCATCGAGACGCCGGGAAGCACCGGCGGCATCCATATCCACGCGCCCCCGATTGCCGGGCTCCGCCACAACGATATGGTTGATATTAGCGACTCCGGCTTCTGCGATCTCCTGCCAGACGCCGACACGATCAAGATGCATGCTGGAACCGGCATTCAGGGCAATCACGCGCTCCGGGCTGGTGGATGAAAAATCAGGCTGGCGTAATTCAACGAGCGCCACACGGTAGGCAAGGCGATCAAGCTCCAGAGCCAGCGTTGCCCCGACTGCGCCGCCACCAACAATCACTACATCAACATCTGTTTTCAACCCTTTTGCCATACCTGCCCCACCCCCTTGACGTTAAACCACTATCCTTGTCGCTTCAGGCAGGATTGCAAGCCTGTGCTTGACAGCAACCATGTGCACGACAATGCTTCGCGCCGTCTTTTCCACGCCTTCTTATAACATGCCGGGATGGTGAAATTGGTAGACACGCCAGACTCAAAATCTGGTTTCCGCAAGGAAGTGCCGGTTCGACTCCGGCTCCCGGTACCATCTTTATTTTCAATAAGTTACATCGTTTTTAATCTTGGATGAAACGCCCTTTTGGATTTTATATAGCATTAATTGGTGCAAATATGGTACACTCAGGTTCAAATCAGAGGTGACTATATGGCGACAATCGAGAATCGCGGAGACTTGCAATGGCGAGCATTGATTCGCCGAAAAGGATATCCAGCCCAATCTCAAACATTCACCACCCGCGCTGGAGCCGAAGCTTGGGCACGCAAGATCGAGCGAGAAATGGAAACGGGCAAGTGGCGAGATTCAACCGAGGCGGATTCAACCACCATCGGCGAAGCACTGGATAGATACATTCGAGAAATCGCCATCAGAAAGAAAGGCAAAGGCCCAGCGAACAACAAGAGTCAGGCCAATGTCATCAAGCAGCACCCAATCGCTAAAATCAGCATGTCGAGGCTTCGGACTGGCGATGTGGCGGCATATCGAGAGAAACGTCTAGCAGAAGTCTCTGCAAATACTGTTCGCCTGGATATGGCGCTGCTCTCTCACCTATTCACTGTTGCTGTTGCCGAATGGGGTATGGAGTCAATCGGTAATCCAATCAAGCTATCCAAAAAACCCAATATCAACGGAACAGCGCGAAGTCGTCGTTTATTAGTAGGTGAAGAGAATCGATTACTACAGGCGTGTAAAGCGGATGACTGGTGGTTAACTCCAGTGGTTCAACTAGCAATTGAAACTGGCATGAGACGGTCAGAAATCGCCTATCTAGAGAGCCAATATGTGGATACTCGCAGATGCGTGCTGCATCTTCCAGAAACCAAAATCGGCGACGCCCGTGATGTTCCACTGTCATCAATAGCAGTGAAAGTCCTAGAATCAATCCCCCGCCGTCTGGACGGAAAAGTATTCGGAATCAGGGCAGAGGCAATCACAACGAAGTTTACCAAAGCATGTGCTGAGGCGGTTGATGCGCAGGGCAAGAAACAACCAATTCAAAACCTGCGTTTTCACGACCTACGGCATGAGGCCACATCAAGATTTTTCGAGAAAGGATTAAACCCCATGCAGGTCGCATCAATCACAGGGCACAAGACTCTGCAAACGCTAAAGCGTTACACCCATCTCAAGGCTGAAGATTTAGCCAAGATGCTAGGTTAATTGAGCATGTTGGTTGCGTGTTATGGAGCAACCTTTCCACCCATTATGGTTGAAGTGAATCGCTACTGATATTCTAGACGCATCGGAGTGTATCGAATGCCTGTTGTTGGCCGAACCTTGACGGCCGCATAACGGCCAGAAACGGACGGTCAGTAGATGTGAAATAATTTTGTATTGTGTCCTCGGAATTCCCCGATAAAGGATCGATACTTTGCCGTTTAGAGGATACTGAAATAGAGTGTGCTTTCTGCAAACATTATGATGTAAAAAAAGGAAGGGTAGTTAATGACTCAATATTACGATCCGTTATATGGGGTCATTAACGTTGACCGTATTATTTTTGAAATAGCATCAGAAACCCCTGAGCTGCAGCGCTTGCGGCACATAGGAATGATGAATTTTAAGTCGTTAAACATGTTGCCCCTCACAACAATAAGCCGGCTTGAGCATTCAATTGGCTGTGCATATCTCACACAAGAATTCTTGAAGAATAATAGCGTGGCAAATTTTAGTACTCCCGATCTGCTTGTGGCTGCGTTATATCATGATGTTAACTGCGGCTCATTTGGGCACTCAATAGAATGGGCAATAAACAGATACACCTCATTTGAGCATGAGGAAGATGCCAATTGGGCAACTGAAAAGAACCACCTAAAAGAGCTTGATAAAAAGCCTACTTTCTTAGAGCAGGGTGGCCTTCATGTTCAAGGGTTTATTAAGCGATACAACCTGAAAATGGATCAGATATCTTCTGCAATTCGGGGGGAAGGTTGTTTTGTGTTGAATAATTCAGGCATTGACCTGGATAATATTGATAATGTTTTTAGAATGGCTAATTGCCTCGGTCTACTTGAGGACAGGAGTATCCCTCTCAAGCTGGTTAGGTCTTTAAGGATTGTCGAAGGAACCAATAATTTTGTTACCACCAAAGACGGATATCAGCTAATTCTTGAATGGTTCCGACTTCGTTCGGAAGTCTATAGGCTGTTTATATATTCGAAAGAATATATGTCATTTGAGTTCTTATTGTTTGAATTGGTTAGAGCACTTACTGAAGTCGCGATTAGTAAAGAGTCAATTAAAGAGATCTTTAACTGTACTGATGAGTGGTTACTTTGGACTCATACCAATCATGAAGATAAGAAAATATCAAAGCTTGCCAAGCGCTTGCTTTTACATCGTCTTCCTGTTTGCTACAGCATTTTTCGAACAGAAGACTTTTCTTTGAAGGCAAGCCTCGAGAACGATGCTTACCGAGATGATTTGGCCCGCGAGATAAATTCTCGGCATGCGGTAAAAGACCTTAATGTGTCGATTCATTTGACCACAGACGATAAAAAAACGAACAGAAAAATCGATTTCGTTGTTAATGACGAGCAGGGGGGGAAACCCGCTTCAATCGGGGAAGATGCCAGATATGTTTTGTTGTCAGTGCTTGGGGAAAAACAGCTTGATAGCAATGACGTGCGAAAGTTGAATAGCTCAATACTGGATATTTTAAGCTCTGCAGGTTTTTCCTTAGCTGAATTCTCAAGTGAATTGACCGAGCCTTCGCAGCAGAAGTTATTCCAGTAATAATGAAGCAGTCAAAGACGGCCTATTCATACTCCTCACGTTTAGAACTGCTGGATTGGGATTTCAAGAAAGAAAGTGCAAGGTCTTTCCTGCATGATATTTGCTGGTATCCATGCCGTTTCATTCCTGTCATTCCTGCCCAGCTTATAGACACTCTTAGCTCTCCGGGAGATACGGTATTAGATCCTTTCTGTGGTGTTGGGACGACACTTATCGAATCCTTGCGGCTAAATAGAAATGCGATTTGTTCGGACCTAAATCCAATTGCCGTATTTATTTCTAAGACTAAAGCGAGGGTGTTTTCCGGACAAGATATTGATTTATCAAAGATGAAAACCGTTTTGGGTGCGATTACCGAATGTGTAGATAAGAGCGAGATTCCCCTTTTATCAAGTAGTCATGGCGAGAGCCGCCTTGGGAAAATTGAACTGGAAGAAATACCAAATTATGAAGAGCTGAGTCAATGGTTTCATGAGGATACTCTCAAGATACTTGGCGGGATCAAAAAAGAAATTGATTCAATAGAGCATGAGTTAACCAGCGATGTGTTAAAGGTGATATTTCTTGGCATTTTGATGGGGTCGACTGGCCACACGGGGGGGAAGCCTTACACATATTACGCTGACAATGTTAAACCAAAGGATGGCTTAGCATTTAAAAATTCTTTCAAATTGTATTCGAAGAAACTGATGCAGTTTATTTCGGAATATGAGGAAGAAGGCCCACTATCGAATAATTCGCGGACATGGGCCGTACGGAAGTTGGATGTAAGGGAATTGGCTACAGAAATCACCAATCCAGTGGATTTAATAGTGACATCCCCTCCGTATTTAGATGTTGCAGATTACACCAAAGGGTTTCGCCTTGCCCATCTGTGGTTCGGAGATGATGAGGACGAGATAAAACAAAGCACGATGCAGGAAATTGGGGCCCGCTGGAAACGTAAAAAGAAAGGTTCTCACGCCCAATACTTAGACGACATGACCCGAAGTCTTTGTGCAATGAATGCCGTTCTAAAGCCAGGTGGACATATGGCATTGGTCATAGGTGAATCAAGAAAATACCTTGATACGGTAATTTCCGAGTTGGAAGAATATTTAGTTGATGTGGCTGGGCTCAAGGTTGTGCTTTCGAAAGTTCGAGAAATTAGCAACAAATCTTTCAAGCATCCATCGGGTGGCGTGGACATGGAAAAAATCATAGTGCTGAAAAAATAGTGGGAGATTTATATGCCTGATAACCATTTTTTAATTGCTATGCCTAATGCAATTGTTCCATATGGCTACGAGATGATTCCAATTCTCGCTTATCCGAATGGCTTCTCATTCCGATTCCGCTTTGAAGAAGCATATGTTGCGGAGGGTGTGCGACCATTAATTAATAACCTTGAAGATCAAAAAGGCTATATAGTATTAAGAGATAAGGTGACTGCGAAGCTATACCCAATTAGGTTTTTCAAAATAACTAAAGCCAGTAAAGTTGGCGATATATATCATTTCGTATTTACACTTGGTGACCTTCTAAAGCTTGATTCGAATGAAAGTGTACGCAGAGAACAAATAGAAAAGTTCAACAAAGATATAAAGAAGTTTCACAAATTCAGTGTGGACGATATTCCCGGAAATAATCTCAAGCCTCTGGTTTTCTTTAGTAACTATGACCCTAAACTTACTAATCAAAGTTTTCAGTCAACTGATACTCTTGAAAGAGAACTTGAGCAATGGGGTAATGTCATAGCTGGGATAAGTGAGATTAACTTCTTTAGGAATGTTCAGTTTCTTAGGATAAGAAAAGTAATCGCCATCGATAGCAATGGAACCTCATACTTTAAAGATGGCGTATTGAACCTTAAGGCTGGCTCAGATTACGAAATGGATATCGTACAACGAATTATTAATCCGACAGGGGAGGACATTTCTTCAGGTGATGTAAAGTTGGATTCCGACAATAATGTTCTTTCCATGCTTAGAGGTTCCCTGAAGGCTGTAGGCCGCTATGACATATTGAAGTTTAGATTCCATGTCAGAAGCCAGAGCTCAAAGAAGAAATCCTTCCTTGATATATTGCATATTCCAAAGTCAGGAGAGAACCGCATTGAGCCTCGCTTGGGAATGCAATTACAAATATTGTCAAATAATCGATTCCCATGGGCGAAGTTTATTTTGAGCGTTGTACTAGTTTTCGCATTTCTAATCCCAAGTATTCTTTCGTGGGTTCCATTCCTCTCTGAGGAGCAAACTAATGATATAGCTGTTGCTTCTTTCGCAATTTCTACAGTTTTCCTGATTATTGATCTCAAGAATTATTTAAAATGACACTTGTAGTTGGAGTTAACTCTGGGAAGACGGCGAATGGAAAGCCTCTCAAGGATGGGGGATGCGCAATAGTTAGAGATGGAAAAGTGTTGGCAGCCATCTCCGAAGAGCGGGTCACCAGAAAAAAGCGAGCTGGTGGGTTTAACTGTTCAATGCAATACCTGATGTCCAATTTTGGTCTTGCTAACAGGGACGTTGATTTATTTGTAACTTCTACATGCTGTGAGCCTGGGAATGTCCCTCAAGATGTTTCTTCCGGCAATGGAAATCGGTGGGTTACATGCGACCACCATGAGTCCCATGCAATTCAGGCTTTTTACCTTTCGCCATTTGATAGTGCGGTAGTAATCGTACTGGATTCGGGAGGTAATATATTGACCACACAAGCTAACGATAATTGGTGGGAGGTTCCGAGGGAGCAGCAGTCCTATTATTCAGCGTCTCGAAGTAAAGGATTGAAGTTAATCAAGAGAGACTTCGACAAACCGTTCGATTGTGGAGTTGGAGAAGTATACCGCGCCTTTACACACTTCTTGGGCTGGAGATCATCCCGATTTGCCGGTAACACAATGGCGCTAGCTGCTTGTGGAGATCCTTCAATTTTCAAGATGCATAATATATTCGATTTTTCAAAAGGGACGCTGACATCTGGGTTACAAAACGACCCTAATAATCCGATTGAAATGGTGCATGGTTTTCTTGCTGGTCTTGGCATATCGATTCAGCCAAGGTGGCCTGGCAATCCCATAAATTCGGAACATGCAAATTTGGCCGCATGGCTTCAGTTTGAAGTTGAGGAGGCGCTACTTAAACAGGTTAACAATCTAGTTGATGAAACCGGGATACAAAACGTGTGTTTGTCGGGTGGGGTTGCATATAACTGTAAGTCTTTACATAGACTCCAAAATGAAAGTAGAGCAGAAAATATATTTGTGAGTCCCGCTTCTGGCGATCATGGGCAATGCCTTGGCAATGCGATATATGGTTATTTATCTCTTGGGTATGAAATGTGTCGTGAGCCCCATGTCCCTGTCTACTTGGGGCCAAATATCGGTGTGACCAAATCAAAAATTCAAGGTCTTATTGATAGGCTCTCTCTTGATTTGGTTGTTAGCGAACATGCCCCTAAAATAGTTGATGTTGCAGCCACATTGTTGTCTAAAGGTTGTATCATTGGATGGTATCAAGGAAGAAGTGAATTTGGTCCACGAGCCCTTGGGAATAGAAGTATTTTGGCATCACCGTCAATTCGAGAAGTAAAAAACATTCTAAATTCCATCAAAGAAAGAGAATCGTTTATGCCCTTTGCGCCAGCGGTTTTGGCGAGTAAATATGAGGAGTTTTTTTTTGATGGAGGGACTCCATATATGTCCATTGCAGTGAAATCAAAGAGGGACGAAAGGGAATGGTTTTTATCCGCAATTCACAAAGATGGTTCTGCTCGAGTTCAGGTCGTTATGAAGCATATCAACGAGAAATTCTATAATTTAATTAAAAGATTTGATGAAATAAGCTGCATTCCAATGCTTCTCAATACATCCTTAAATGGAAAGGGAGAGCCAATCGTGGAAAGCATCGAAGATGCTTTACTATGTTTCTCAAGAATGAAGTTGGATTACCTTGTCGCTGGAGATCTCTTGGTATCACGGCGAATTCCCAATTCGTATGGCATAATCAGAACCGCATTTGTGAATAAGTCAAAAATGACTAATGTTATTGTATCCGATTTACATGGGACTCTAGGGGCTGCTTTTCCTAATGTGCCTCAATATTCTCGGGATCGATTTTTGTTGTTCAAGCCGTATATCGATCTTGTGAGGGAAGGTAAAAAAACGACCACCATCAGGTATCGTAAGGACGGTATCGATTACCCATCAAAGGCGATTCTATCGCTATTCCCTACCTTGAACTTTTCTCATGAGCATGGAAAAAAAATCGGAGAGCTGAAAATTGATGGATTTAAATTGAAGAAATATTCTGAACTTACATATGAAGACGCTGTAAATGATGGGTTCGATAATTTGGAAATGTTGCAGAAGACTTTATTTTCTATTTACGGCGACCTCAAAAGTGAAGAGTTAGTAAGCATATATTCAATAAGTCCAATATGGGATTAATTAGCGGGGAATTCGGGGCTCAGGACTGGAATTCTGGGGACGCCTTTTTAAACAGTAGTTCTTCTCCATTTTTCCAATGTGCCTGAATCTCGCCCAGCCATGATTTCGGGGACACAATATTGAATTACTATATACCGTTGAATGACTGAAATTGGCCGACTGCTGCCGATCACGACAGGCGACTCACGGCCAGAATTGGACATTCGTTTAACGTTGCAATCACGCGCTTGCCGTGTGCATTGCCTTGTTGTGAACTATTCTATCGTCCCATTAATCTGTTTTCGCATTGAATCCATTAGGCTCTCCAGCGCCGCAAGCAATCTCAAGCGATTTTCCTCGTTTTCATTTATCAGCTGAGATATATTCTCGGTTACACCTTCTATGTATTTATCGCCTGTTGTTTTTCTTAAGCTTATCAATGTTTTCTTTCCAATTTCATATCTGGCAAAAACATTCATCGAATCCACTAGCTCTTCATAATGCCCTGGCTCGACCAGTAGCGCACTTTTCTCTAGAGTATTAATCAGATATCTCAGGTCGCTGGAAAATTTTTCAAGAGCGCTTTCCTCAGCATGATCCCATAGCTCGTTCATGCCACGCTTGAGCTCCACCATTTTCACCCACAATTCATTGTAGCGTTCAAATTGCTTCTCCGAGTATGGGCCGATCCTTACCTTATATTTCTCGAATTCGAGGGTTGCCTGATTCTTTAACTCAAGAAGCTCTTTATCAGTTTTTTTCTTCAATTCATCCTTATGGCTTTCTAATTTAAGGCTGTACTCATGCTTAATAGCGTTTGCTAGACGTTCTTTTATCAAATGTCTTGCAAGCCAGGCCACAGCAGCGAGCAACACCGCTGAGCCCAAAGAGGAAATTCCTATATTGATTAGATCCATGTGTCTCCCTTCAGGCTACTGAATTTAATATAGTTATCGTTATCTATTTTAACGGTGGGCGTGGCTTCCTTCTCCCAGCAATCATTAGCGTGACTATAGGACAGGATGCATCAGGCGCAAACTCATGGTGGACTCCCCTTGATTTGTTAGACTCATATGAATGTCCGCTATTGGCAGCCGAACTCGGACCGTCGCCATAACCTTCTTCCAGCTAAATTGTGCAGCTCTAAGGTGTCTGTGGCGATTCAGTATCACCAATACAGTTCAAACAAATATTGCACATAAGCTGAGCCTCTACGAATGTTGGGCGATGATGTCATGAGTTTGGGCAGGCTCAAAAGCAACATCCCAACACCAGGTGCCAAATCCACCCTTCTGATTCACAGCCCGCACCCACTCATCAAGTGCAGCCCGCTTTGCACGGTTCTGTTCCGAATCAACACCTTTGATTTCAAGCACCATGGTTTTCCCATTTGCCAGCCGAATTAAAAAGTCCGGAATAAATCGGCGGCGTGCTCCTTGCCACATGTAGAATATCTGGAAGCCAAGTCGGTCATTCTTTGCATATGCAGTCACGTCCTCGCTCTTTTCCAACACGTTGGCTGCATATACTTCCCATGAGCTATCTGCTAACAAATGGCTGATCTGCGATTTGCGCGCAGGCAGACATTTCTTGGTGGTATACCAAGTTCGCATCTGACGCGTTGAGCCAATTGGAGCATCCTCATCAAACACCAGCTCCAGATGCTCTACATTCTGCTCCCGAATCTTCTCTAGAAGCCGCTGTACAATCACATCCATATTCAGTGAATAAAGAATGCGCTTTCGCAGAGGGTCCTGATGAAACCGCGAAGGAATTTCGATTCGGTCAGACTCCAGATATTGCTCGACCAAACGGACCAGCTGAAACAACAAATGCTCGCGATTGCCGGAGAACTGATGCTGCATTTCATCAAATGCCTTAGCAGCAGCCCGAAACAAGATTCTCTGTAACCGGAATCCATCAGGGATTTTTTCAAGATTGATTTCAATAGCCTGAGAGAAAAATGCAGCTCCGCCCAAAGCAGGGGCAATATCAGCGCTCACGGTCGTTTGCGCAGGATCGAGTTTCAATATATCGACTTGGGAGAAATCGACCTGCAACTCGGGCCGAACGACTGTGTCCACACGCAAGACATTTGGCCAACGAATCTCATATGGCTGCATCTCATCCAGCGACTCGATTTGCGTACTAGCCTTCGGAGGTGGCGGAGCATCCCCACCCTCTCCGACATTTTGATAGATAGATAGCGGAACTCCGAAGATGTTCACGTACTCAGGCAGGAACAGTCCATTCTCATCTGTCTCGTAGGATACGCGTCGCAATCCGCGCCCAATAACCTGCTCACACAAAAGCTGACTGGTGAATGCCCGCAGACCCATGATGTGGGTGACATTCTTGGCATCCCAGCCTTCCGATAGCATGGCAACAGAAATCACACTTTGCAGGTCCTGCCCGGCAGCCCCTCGCTTACCTACATGATCCACAATCTCGCGAAGAAGCTCCTCCTTCTTAAGTCCAAGCAAACGCTGCTTTTGCGTCTCAGGAATCGAGGCTTCTTCCACGATTGCCTGCAATTGTTTCTCATAGTCCTTATTGGCCGTAGCAGTTTCACCCACCTCAGCCTTGTCGAGCACCTTGGAGTCCACTCGCAAGGTCTTGGCCGGGGCCTGCATCTCCGGCCAATGCGCATCACCACTGCGCAGATAATGTTCAATGCGCGCGGCAGTCTCAGTCCGGTTGCAAACTGTCAGCATCACAGGTGGAGAAACATGCCCTTCTTTCTGCCACGCCAGCATGGTTTCGCGCCAATCTGCGCCTAACAGGGTGTATGCATCTTTTACCAGTTTGGGCAAAGGATCATGCGGCTCAGCTTGCTTGCGATTCAAATCATCACGCACACTGTCATCGGCATAGATGTGATACAGCTTGGAGCGATAGGTTTTTGTATCAGGCAACGCATCATCGCGAATGACCACGCGGGGCGTTTTCACCAACCCACCCTCAATCGCATCGTTCAACCCGAAATCCGATATAATCCAGTCAAACAGGCCCTTCTCTGTACTCGCCTTACCAGTCGGGGCGAACGGTGTGGCCGACAAATCAAAGGCCCGCAGTATCCGCCGCGTGCCGTGAATGCGATCCAGCCCTTCAATCCATCGCGTTGCTTCATCAAGGTCTAGCCCCTGCTCAGCTGCAACCGTTTTACTGATCTTCAGCTCAGGCCTTACCCGGTAGGCATGATGCGCTTCATCATTGATCACGATGATATCACGGTACTGAGCCAGCTTGCCTAGCACCCTACGGGTATAGGCCTCATCACTTTCCTGACCTTTTTTAACAATTGAGCGAACCTGCTCCTTGAGTGGCATCAACGTGTGCCAGTTTTCGATCAGGATTTCTGCTTGATTGATTTTCTGCCGCATAGCATCGGAAGGACAGACACCAAATGCATCGTACATATTGTCCGGATTACCGGGCAGCAAAACCTGCAAGCGTTCCTTCACCGTGATTCCTGGTGCGACGATCATCACCGCGCGAGAGAAATCCTTGTTTCGCTTCGGATACGTCAGCGCATTCAGCACCTGCCACGTAATAATCATAGCCATCACAGTGGTCTTGCCGCTGCCGGTCGCCATCTTGCTGCAAAGTCGTTCCCATGCTCCACCATCTCCGGGAACATGAATGCCCTGCTTGAACTCCTGGGTTGCTTCAAGCTTCCAGATCAGCGTTTCGATGGCTTCGAGCTGACAGAAATAGAAGGGATAATCACGAGCGTTTCGGTCATGCCAGTGTTCCAGCAATCGCCGAGTCACACTTGTGACGCCCGGATAGTCAGCTTCACGCCACTGGTCCACCCGCTCGCGAATGGCATTAACCAGGTTCAATGATTCCGTCCGCCGGGTGTTATTGCGAGGGTCGAATATTTCATAGCCAGCAGGCCTGCGCCCCTCGGCCAACTGCAAATCTCCCCCAAGCTTTTCCTGCCAATGGAGAGATGGCCTGTCGTAAGGCGTATTGATAATCAACGATTTAGGCGAAGTCACGCACACTCCAATATGTTAGTACACTCAACACTTGGGCTAGAAAACATACCTATTATTGATGCAACCCTTGGCACATCGGATTGATGCACCAAAGGCCTCATACTGTGAGGCCGAGTTTCACAATTGCTCATGCCGCTCTCTTCAAAAGCTTTCTGCGGAAATCATCCTCAGCGTTTAGTGAAGAAATCATTTCTCCACCTACATTTGAAAGGCGCGCCAAATCAGCCCGTGGAATTTCCTGCTGATCCTCGAAAATCAACAATGAGTCAAACGTTACACCATGCTGGTTCAAGTACTGCAAGAAAATGGTCGTAAGCCTTGCTTTATCCCTGTTGGGGATACCATACAGATAAAGGGGTGCTCCATTTGTCTCAACGTAAAAATCAACCGGATAGTTATCGCCGCTTGGCAACCCAGGCACGACATAATTTCGCTTCACCCTTTCTTCCGGCACAAGTGAAGTAATCTGTTCTTTCAAGTCATCGTAAAAGGTAGATGCAACATGGGAACGATTCAGGAAGGTCAAATCATAAACGCGAGTAATCGCCTGTCCCAGCCGAAATACTGCTTCGGCCATATCAGCCAATGGAGATTCCACGAAGAACTCACCCGAGTCCGCACTGAAGCCTACCTGTTCCTGAGCCACGACCTGCCCCATCAGAAGCTGTCGGGTTCCCTCAAAAAACTTGTCGATATCATTTTCATAACTCAGGTGCATCAAAGTATGCCCGCCATCGCTGACGCGCACACCTCCTGTCCTCGTCTCTGAAAGGTAGATCGGATAGTGATCACCGTCTGGATACTGAAACGGCGTCTTCAACATAATCTTATTATTCGGGCGGTTAATCACCGATACATTGGCGCAGAGTTGGGCGCAAAGCATCTTTTCATCAATTGTCAGCATTGTTCCCTCCTCTCGCCTGAAACAGGTTAGGTTGATCCGGCTCGAAATCTTGAAATCCAGTAATGTTGCAGTCTAGCATGATGCAATGAGTCGCACCCCGAATGCTATCGTAACGATTTGTTTCGTCAGCATGTCTTTCCGGCTTTCTCCCGGCCCTGATTTCTTGAGCAGTCGCCTTGTGAATATGACAGCAGTAATCAATTTCATCGTGCGCATGGCTGCTCCCATTATAACGGCAAAGCGTCAGTGTTGTGCCATCCGGCTTGATGACCCGCAATCCACATGAAAAGTCAGTTTCATCATTCAAATTCTGCCTTTGGTAAATCTCGAACTGGTACTTGTCGCTAATCACCTTGAGATTGCGCTGCCGGTGACCCGGCTTATCCACCCAACGCGCGCCCGGATTGGTAACTCGCTTGGCCATGGCGCGGAGAGCATCCATATCATCATCCGAAAGGTCGTCAAAATTCATCTAGCCCTCCAGCCCCACAATCTTTAGAGACTCGATACCTCGGTCATCCACGATTTTCACAGCCACCTTGCGATTATCGCCCGCCTCAAAAGGCAAGGAGACAGTGCCATGGAATTTATCCAGCTGACTTTCATCCAATTCAGCGCGAATGGTCTTTTTAAGCTTGTTCCAACCATCTGTCTTGCCAGCCATCGGAAAAAGCACCTGCCTTGGAAAAAGAGAGCGTTCATCGTAGTCGGTATCGAGCAACCAAACGGCAATCTTGCCCTTGCCTCCTGATTCGAGTTCACCAGACTTGGTGTTGAAGTAGTCGAACCCATGCACCTCAACTTGATACTTCCCATCCTTAAGTTTGTGCACTTCCACATCCGGCTGTCCCATCAACCAGAAACTCTGGTTACTGGAGCGGGCCTTCTTCAAATCCTCTGTAAGCAGATCAGTATTCATCTGTGCCTTCAGCAGTGTTACGCCCGGCCAGTTGGTTTCGTCGATATCCTTGGCAGCCTCCGGATCAAAGGTAAAGGCACAGAAGACAATCATCTTTGCCTTTGGCCGCAGGTTCTCCGCTTCGTTCAAAGCAAGCTGCACCTGCCTCTGCTCCAGCGCCGCATACTCAGGCCCAAAAGAGACAACCACTCGCTCGCCCGATTCGGCCAGCGTGCCAGATGCATGCAGGTATTGCGTGCCGGGGATGGTTTCCATTTCAGCGAATTTAAGAATATCGCCGCCCTTGCCCCGAATGCCGGTTTTCAGCAACTCATCGCGCCACGAATGCTGGCGCATTGATTCTCCCGAGCGGGCGATGGTGATGTCCGCTTCAACCGGCTGCTGCGTTTCGTCAAGCGCTAGCACAGTAGGGAATGGCACAGCCTCCACCGAGAATGGCCCGGTGATGCGCAGCTTTTTTTTATCCACTTCCGGCTGATCATAGAGCGTTTCCTGATCGGCATGGTTGCCGATAGAGAAATCCATCTGTTTCTGCATCGCCTGCCTCGCAGCATGAAAAGTATCGAACCGCTTGCGCGCCGCTTCCGGCCAGTCAGCAGGAAAATTGAACGGTACTTCCCACTCCTGCATGTTTTGCCCTATAGCTTGTTTCAGCTCCGCCAATGTCTGCTCAATGGCCGGATACATCCGCTCCCATATCTCATCAATTTCTGGATTGTTGGCAATCGATTTGAGCATAACATGAGGTACGGTCCTATAGACAAACCCACTGCGTAGACCTTCATGTGGATAACGCAGTGCAAAATAGTCGTAGTTTGAAGTCAACAACCGCTGCTTGGCGAGAGTTACCGCAACGCGCGATGTATCGCATGTGATCCATCTACGCCCCCAATTCTCAGCCACAAACGCAGTGGTTCCTGAGCCACAGGTAGGATCCAAAACAAGGTCGCCTGGATCCGTTGTCATAAGCATACAACGCTGAATAGCTGATAATGCAGTTTGTACAGCATATATCTTTGTTCCACCAAACTGATTCTGTCCAAGAGTATCAGTCCACATGTTGGATAAGGGAAAAACTGGGAAGTCTTCAAACTTCCGAATATATGCTAGAAGGTTTTTTGTCGATGCAATGCGCCCTGCTTTCAAGAGACGGGCCATTCTAGGCTCGTCTGTCTTCCAATACCCTGGTTCAGGGCGAAAATCCTTGCCCTTGAACGGAACAGAGTATCGCGAACCAGGACTTTGAGACGTTATATTGTCGGTCGCAATCAGCGCGTGCCCTTCTGGAAGGACCAGCTCTCCTTCAGAATTTTCATGCTTTGATGCTGGTGAAATTACACCGGATGTATCTAGCACTTTCGTATACCCGGTCGCACCTTCAGCACCTCGCTGTTTAAAGGCATACAGAGCCCGGTATTTCAGCTTACTTTTGTCTTTTGAGTACCAAAGAATTAAATCATATACGCTTGATAAAGATGTGCTTGTAGATGATGTCGTCTTTGCAAAAGCAATAATTGAAACAAAGTTCTCTCTACCAAATATTTCGTCGAGTATCTCATGAACATGATGAGTGTTTTCATCAGAAATTTGCACAAAAACGCTGCCTGATTCATGCAGTAACTCTCGCGCTAGAAGCAGTCGATCGCGCAAATAGGTGAGATAGGAATGTATGCCAAGCTCCCAGGTATCGCGGAAGGCCTTGATCATCTCCGGTTCAGAGGTGAGATCATCATCCTTGCGGTCCTTCACATCACGCTTGTTAACGAAAGGCTGGAAGTTCGAGCCGTATTTAATGCCGTAAGGCGGATCGATGTAGATCATCTGCACCTGCCCGGCCATGCTTTCTTTCTTGAGCAGCGAATTCATCACCAGCAGTGAATCACCGGCAATCAATCTGTTCGACCAACCCTTTTCATGTTTATAAAAATCGATGGCGTCGCGCAGCGGCAGGTTCTCAAAAGGAGCAGCAAAAAGATCGGGCTGATGCGCCTTTTCCTGGCCCTTGCTCTTGCCCTCTTTCAGCTTCTTGCGCACCGCAGCAAGAATACTCATCGGATCGATACGCTCATGCACGTGAAGCGAAACAGTATCCACTTCAAAGCTGCCACCCTCGGCTTTGCCGGCCCAATTCAAATATGGTGACTGCATACGCTTGAGCTCTTCGAGTGCTGCGCGCATCTCGACTTCGTCGCCGCTGGCCAGCGCATCGTCAATCAGCTTTTCAATTGCTGCCCTGCTTGGGTCAAACTGTAATTCAGGATCAATATGAGGATCGTAAGCCCATTTTGTTTTCGGCTGTGCAGGGTCATTGCGCTCGTTGACCATGCCGACTTCAGGATTGTTTACGCGTGTATCGCCATGCCGGTAACTAATCACCTCTGCATCACCGGGCTTGGCTTTCGGAGAACGCTTGCTTGGCGAGCGCTTCGCAGACGATTTTTTCTCCTGATCAACAGGCTGCTGCGATATAAGCTCAAGCTTATCGTCTGACATTCCCAATCCCCCTACTTCCGGCAGAGACTATAGACGAAAACCACATAGAAACAAAAGTGACTGGTACAGAATATGTTTGTCGGTTTCATTGTTTTTTGTTTCCAAGGATGGATGGGCGGGCATGAAAATCAAACCAATCCCGCATGAGCGAAGGCAGGAGCCGGAGCGCAGAGCATAGCGGCGTCCGGCTGCCGAATGCCTGGAGGTAGACGCTGTATGTCCCGGATGGGCATACAGCCGCGCACGCCGAGCCAAGCGAGGGGGAAATGCCCTGCATGCGGGATTGCCTAAACAGATGAGCGCTTATCGGGAGTAAATATTTTCCTTAACTGACTCCAAAGCATTTTCAAGGGATTGAATGGCCAAATCCCAATACGAAACATCCTCAGTACGCCCTTCCACTTCTGCCTGTCTGCGGTTGCTCTTAGCCCAATCGATGCTTTTTGGTAATCGAATTATCCAATCTTCATTCGTAATCATTTTTCTATCTCCTGGTAAAATAGGTTATCCATGTCGATGCCTTCTTGTTTCCGTGGGTTGAGATTATCACTTGGGCAAATCTGCGACTTTTGAATGCCCGGTGAAATGCTCAATTGCTTCGGCTCTATTCGGCCAGTCTGTACAAGGAACTTTCGGACAAGATCCTGATTTACTTGATCCCAATCTTTTCGAAATTCGATGGGGACACGTTTTTTCAATTTTGTCTGGAACCATACTTGAGTCGTATCAATGACTGGCTTCCTATTGGCATGGACAATCAAAACTTGTTTGTCCTTCAATTGCCGTATTAACGGAGCCTCCATGGCGTTTTGCGGGGCTTGAGAGAATTGGGCTCGCATGTGCTCATCCATTGTGGAAAATGATTGGCGAACATCGTCTTTCATCCCCAGCCATTGAGAGACACGTTCCGCATCGCGCAATCCAGGCAGCACAGCAACCGTGCCAAAACTCGAAAGCACAAGTGCTCCACCATCTCGCCCATACACAAAATCAAGTTGTGGAGGATTCTGGATCGATGCAAAAATGCCTACTCCGGCAGAGCGGAGCAAATTTAAGCCCTGATCAATTCCCTCCAGACGCCCGACATTGGCAAACTCATCCAACAAACAAAAACAACTTGGTTCTCCCGCCTGGGTAGCTAGCACTGAAAGTAGTCTTCTCCAAAATACATTTTGGATAGCTGCAGACTGTCTGGATTCGTTGGCTGTGGAGCATAGAAAAACAACAGCCTTCTTTCTTCTAATTTCTCGCATATCCAACCGGGATCCATGCTGAAGAAACCCTGCAACTTGATCGCGGCACCATTGCCTCAGAGCGCCCTGAATTGTAAAAATCGCTGAGCCGGCAGTTTTATCTGACTTCGCGGCACCTGCCTGAAACATAGCGAAATCAAATCGAGCAGCTTTAGACTTAAGCCATGTGCCGCTGGCCTTGTCGGAATAGAGTGATTCAATCGCATGGGCAATGCTCAATCTTCGTTCACTGGCTTCCACCAGATATGAGGCAAGTAAACTTTCAGACATTTGCTGCCACTCTCCAGGCTCTTTGCCAGCGACATATGCAGCTGCGGATATAATTTGGCTAGCCAGATCCCGAACATCATCGCTGCATTCACATTCCTTGAGCGGGTCCCAGCCCACTCCAAATCCACCCAATGGCGATACAATTACTACCTCGTGCCCTCTTGATTGAAGCCATGATGAGGTTCGACAGTAAAGCTCAAATTTGGGGTCGCTAATTACAGCTGCGCAATTGTCGGGCAACGTTAGCAAGGTAGGAATGATCATTGCTGAGGATTTATAGGCACCGGAGGGGCCAATCACCAATGCATGTCTAAAAGATGCTTTTCGATTGAGCCTGATGTGTTTTGACAGCACAAAGCCATCACCTCTCGGAAAATCTCCAAGCCTGCCAAATATTTTCCTGTCGGTACTTGCTAACCAAGCTGCAAGTTTATGCCTTGCCAATGGATACAGAGCAAATTCAACCCAGAGCGCCATGATGATGGCAATCAGCAGTGGCGGAACCAAGTGTCTTATGAAACGCTCCTGTGTCATATGTTTAGGCTGAAAATTCCCCGATCCAATTGCCTGAACAGGGTCCTTTAGTATTGGCCAAATATTTTGAATACCCGCCCATGTTTTACATGGATGCATAGCTGCGTAGCGAGCCAACTTGAACCATTCCCATTGCGAATAAAGGCCCGAAATCTTTTGCCGATACGCTTGATTATCGGTGATACGATATTGCTGTATCCAATTGTCTCGTTGTGCATCCGCAACCCACCCTGCAGCTGAGAAATACAGTCCTGCGAATAACAAAAAAACCCAGCATCCATAGACTAACAATTTCAATAAACCATTAAGTAATTCACCCATGCTCACAGCCCTGATCTCTTGCGAATTCATCCCCGTGATTTACTCGCTCACGGCCATCCTGTTGGTGGTTTTCAACGTTCCTCTCCAACTCAATCTCTCGCCTTATTTGCTGGTTTAGTTCGCGCAAGTGATGATAGTCATTTCGGTCAAGAACCAACTTGTTTGGGCTGGTCATAACGAGGTGGGCATGCGAATGAGCTGTGTCTGTATGGATCGAGTACGAAGTTCGAATCTCTTTATCTGGGTTTCGGCTTTGAATTTCTTTAGCTGTGGCCTGAGCTAACTTGTGAAGCTCTGATTCTGCCATATGCCCCGCCGGACTGATAATGATTCGATGCTCGATGAATATGCCATTATCTCTATGCCTATTGAATGCCTGAGAAGCAGTCTGCTCACCCCCATCATGGTTAAATAGTCTACGATTCTCAGACGTACCGCTTTGTATCTGCTCCTGCCGCCCTCCCTCCAAATATATAAGGTGCGATTTCATTCGACCACCGGGATTTGGCTTGGCTTGTGATCCCTTGTGATAGCGAAAGCTTCCACGCACAAGGACGCCATTGGTCTTATTAAAAATAGAAAGGTGACCTTTTGGACTGACCGAGGAGTTGAAAGAAAAATTCAGCCTGAGGCTTCCCGCACTACCTTCATTTCTGTCACCCATGCCAGATGGAAAATCAAAAATAGACTTAGACATCAGCTTTTTTCAACTGCCTGATTTGTTGCATCGCCTGCTGACGGGCTGACCGATATCGGTTCGCTGCTTCTGCCGATGGGATCACTCCTGATCCAACCATCTGCATTAAGGTAAGGGCGCATGCAGTGTCTGAAGAATCCATCACCGCAACGACTAGCCCTCGAAGGGATTGCAGTTCTCTATGCAACTGCGCTTGAATTTGCAGACACGATTCTAAGCCTGCTAATTCTCCATCCAAGCCAAGATGCAATAATTCCGTAACTGCCTGTGTTCTGCTGATGCATGAGCGGGATGCGAACTCGTCCACTCGCCTTACAACATCCGAAGGAAGTCTGAGGTTTGCCCTCACTGAATCATTTTTTGGCATTGTCTTTCTCCTTATTCATTTGTTAAATATGTTGCATTGTTAGGGATGACTGATTGCCATTTAAGATGCATTGGTTGGCACCTAACATAGCGTTGCCATGCAACGTTTTGCACACCAGTGGGTGCCACAGAATGTGGCAACCCCGCGCAGGTGCTTTATCTTGCCCTTCCGTTTTTCTTATCATTTCCACATTCTTCACCATCTTAAAAACTCGTGTTCCCAAATTCCCGTTTCGCGTCGAAGGGGCAGATCGCACCTTCGGCACGACCTGCAAATACATCTGGGGGAAATCCCCCAGACCCCCGCCCTTCGGGCTGCTTGGCAGGAAAATAATTAGCGGTCGCATGTGCTTCTCCTTCAATGGCTCTCGAAAAGATCATGGTAAGAGAGAAGCTGAGCGGCCTTGGAAACGTCAAAGTTTCCTGCCATTGCCTTCACAACTAGGGGATTGATGGATGCCAGACGCCGCTCAATTTCACGAGGGTCCAACTCGTTGAGTATCTCTATGGCGCGCTCGCGCACCTGTGCATCTCTCTCTGCAGCATCGGCGGCTCGGGCAACTTCCTCTTGCCTCTTCCGGGCTTCATTTTCCTTCTGCCGCACAGCGGCCGCGGCCGAATCCTCAACCATGCGTGACCAGCCAGCGGACAGCGTTCCATCGACCGCACTTTGAAATGCCTTTCCACCCATCAAGAAAGCAACTCCATCGCTGACCTTTCCGAGTGATACACCAGCCGCAGCCTCTATCGCTAACAGGTCGCGTTGGTCGTCGTCGCCAATTGATGAGATACGCCGAAGGATCCGGTCCACATCACCTGCTTTCGCGACGGCGCGAAGCGCCAACATCCCTTTTGCCGAAAGCCCCTTCCCTCCCTCTGGGAGGGTGGGTTCTTTTTCTTGTGGGTTCTTTTTCTTATGGGTCCTTTGTAGCTTCGACTCAGCCGCATCCGGCCCCTCCGAATGCGGGTTATCCGAATGCGGCAAAATACCCCCGTCGGTGATGGGCTGTGGAGCATCGTAAGCATCCCATTCCCATCCAACAAATCGGCCTTTTTTACCACGAATTTGTGATCTCACAATGTAGCCTGCGGCCTCAAGTTCGGTAATTATTCGCTTGTTTTTCGCATATCCAGCAGGGCTCCGATTGCTCAATTCTGTAATGTATGTTTCCCAGTTTTCAGGGAGAGAGAGTATGTAAACTAGGAGTCCTCGTGCCTCCCAGCTTAAAGCGAAGTCCTGCGCCAATGCATTCGGAAGATTGAGAAAGTGTGTTGTCGGATGGGATCGGACGATGCTCATGCCGGCACCCCAGCCCGCTCAAGCTGTTCGCGCTTGGTTGGCCTGCCTCGACCGCGGCGGGGTGTGGGCGCAGGAATAGAGGCTGAGGTCTCAAACTTGCGGAGCCAGCCAACGACATCCTCGACAACGTAATAGTTGCTCTGGCGACCGGGAATGCGGACAGCAGGCGGGAGGGGCAACCCTTTATCGCGTCGATTATAAAACGTGAAGGATGACCAGCCCAAGAAAGCGCAAAGCTCGCGGGTATTTTTCAGAATGATTTTGTTTTCAGAATGATTTTCATGGCCTTTTTCAGACACAGGAATCCCCTAATGGTAGATTCCCATCTTGGACGGCCATGGGTCCCAAGCGTGGCATTGCTAGGGCTGAACCGTTCACATGCTCTCGCAGTGAACCTCGCCAGGATGTCCAATCCTTTGCGCCGCTGCCTTCTCACTAGCCGAGATCGCAATCGCTATTCCACCCCTCCCGGGAGAGGAGGTGGCGCACCCAAGCCGGCCTCGGCCGGTCCCAGCTAGCTGGTGGTGCTTTTTCTTCACTTTTCCCCATCAGGGAACGTGGCAAGGACCGTCAGCTCGCACTGGTTGCCTGTTGAAGCCCCGGATTTCCATCCGCCCCGGTTGTCTCCCCGGTCGCCGCACGTAGCGTGCGCATCGTCCAACAAAGCTCCTTCCCCAAAGGGAAGCGGCCACCAGTCTCTTTCCACTGCTAGTTCGACTGGCTTGATGTAACTGTACTTAAGTCACCACCATACGCAAGAAAAAATCACTGGTGCGAATTTGGTACAATTTTTGACTAAACCCCTTATAGTTTGGTGCAAATTTGGTGCACTGAAAAAAAATGCGAGCAAACGCGAGCAAACACCACAAAAGAACTTTTCTTTTATATTCAATTATTTATAGATTTTTTCGTTAGGGCAAAAGGGCCTAATTCAGACTCAAAATCTGGTTTCCGCAAGGAAGTGCCGGTTCGACTCCGGCTCCCGGTACCATTTACAAAAATCCTTCAACTCCGGGCGGCTACGTCCTACCCGCCACCATAGCTGTGGTTTTACAGCCCAGCCGGTCTTGACGGCCACCTTTACAAAACCCACAGCCGAAGTATGGTACTTTCGTCGAAAGCATATTTTAACTCAACGCATCAGGCTTTTGATATGGAAGGTACAAGGGTTATGACCACTGCTCCGCTTATGTCTGATTCTCTTAAACAACCACCCAACATTTTCCGGGCAAGCAGCGCGCTGGCCTTCGCATACTGGGTGTTCGAATCCTGCATGCACGCCTATGTCTGGCAAACCGGCCCCATCGGCACCACCCTGCTGGCGCAATCCGAAAAGGGCGAGCTCGAGATGCGGCTGGTCATAGTCATGCTGCTCATCGGATCGGGCTGGTATGTGCAGCACCTGATAGAGCGGCATATTGCATCGGCTAAAACCATCTCACGGCTGAACCGGCTGCTAAGCTTCACCAGCTTCATCAACCAGAACGTGACGCGCAGAATGGATCTTAGCTCTCTTTTTGATGATGTCTGTAAAGCAGCTGTGAACATAGGAGGATTCCACTTCGCCTGGATCGGCCAGTATGATGCCGGCAAGAAAACACTGGAGGCGGTCGCCACCGCCTCCTTCAACGAAACATGCCTGCAGGAAGTTGAGGCCGCTGGCCTGCGCAGGAATGCTGCACACTGCCCCATGGCGCTGGAAGCTGCGAGAGGACAGAAGCCTACCACCTGCCTGTCCCTGAGATCAGATGACTGCAAAGCCGCCTGGAGAAACACCATGCTGGAGCACGGATGCAATTCCGCAGCAGCTTTTCCTCTACACATTGAGGAGTTGAATGTCGGGGCTTTGGTCGTTTACTCAGGTGATGAAGGGTTCTTTCATGAGCAAGAGATCAATATTCTGGCAGAGGCGGCTGGAGACCTCTCCTACACCCTCACCAAGATCAAGGTGAACCAGGACAAAGAGAAGAATAATGAAACCCTGCGCCAGCGAGTGGATGAGCTGGAGCGCTTCCAGCAAGCATCGATCACGCGCGAGCTCAGAGTCAAGGAACTGAAAGACGAACTGGATCTACTTAAGAGCAAAAACGACAAGGAATAGAAATCTACCAACCATAAAACTGGGGCCACAGGAAAGCTCCCCGGACTGCCGATTCAGCCTTTGTCAGCAACGATCTCGTGATATCTGTCATGCCAGGGATCTTTCCCGGCTCCGATTCATTCATCAAAGGTGAATTTTTTGCTTTCAATCAGCTTCAGGCAGGCATCCACAACATCGGCATCAAAGCCAATGCCTCTGCCCTTCCTGACTTCATCCAGAGCAATTGAAATGCCCAGGCCGGCCCTGTAAGGGCGATGGCTGGACATAGCTTCCACCACATCCGCTACAGCAACAATTCTTGCTTCCAGAAGAATTTCATCTCCCTTCAGCCCCTGCGGGTATCCCGAGCCATCGAGCCTCTCATGATGCTGGTGCGCGATTTCGGCAATGGGCCATGGAAACTCGATATCCTTGAGTATGTTATAGCCTTCCTGGGCGTGAGCCTTTACAAGCTGATATTCTATCTCGGTGAGCCTCCCAGGTTTACTCAGGATTTCAGCCGGCAACTGAATCTTGCCGATATCATGGATCGAAGAGCCAAGTTCAATACCCCTGACACGGTCAGGGCTCAAGCCCATTTCCTCCCCTATGGCAGTGGCAAACGCGGATACCCGCTTCTGGTGACCTGCCGTGTACGGATCTCTGGCTTCAACCATTCGGGCAACGGATGCAATGGTTCCTTCCAATGCCCTTTGCAATTGCGAACTGCTCTTTTCAAGGGCAAGTGAAGCCGCTCTGGCTGCAGTAATATCTTCCATCAGGTGGATGGAAAATTGAATATTGCCGTGTTCATCAGGTACCGGGTACATATTGACGCTATAGATGGCTTCGCCTTCATCCAGCCTTATCTCACAGTTCGTCATCTTCCCCGTAACGCAACCCTTTAGGCAATATTCGGGTTGACTGGGCAATTTTGGAAAAATCTTCCAGTAAGGTCGCCCAACCACTTTGACAATATGCATGCCGGAGAGCTCCGCATATGCCTTATTGGCCCGAACAATGATGCCATCGGCATCGTGCAGGAATATCGGCTGGGTGACAGCATCGAACGTCGACTCCCATTCACGCTTGGCGTGCTCAATTTCCAGATTGGTCGTATTGATATCCTCAAGCATAAGCAGCATGGCCTGGCGGGTTTCCTCATCCCTGACCACCTTTTCCTTGAGCTGTTTCGTAACCTCGGCATTCAGCTTCACCTGCTTCTTGAGGTCACGATTGATGCGCTGCAGCATCTCCCGGCTTTGCAGCTTCTCGGATTCAAGCTCCCTGATACTGGTAATATCCTGCACCGTGCCCTGAGATAAAAGCGGTCGGCCATGCTCATCCCAAGTGGCTTCGCACATTTCACGCACATACTTGATACGCCCGTCCGGCATCCTCAGGCGATGTTCGATCTGGCAGGGCTTTCTGCTTTGTAGCGATGTCTTGTGTGCCTCATCCACTGCCTGCCTGTCTTCTGGATGAACGGCTTCCAGAAAAGCCTCGTAGGTAGCCTCGAACCTCTCCGGATCAATCTCGAAAATAAGATATACTTCATCCGACCAGACCATCTGATTGCTCGTCAGGTCAAGTTGCCAGCTTCCCAATTTGGCCATATGCTCAGTCAATCCCATCTGCTTCTGGCTACGGCTCAGGCGATCGGCCATATCGTCCAGTGCCCTAGATAGTTGGCCGATTTCATCTTCACTCTTGTTTCCAACTCTGAATTCAAAATTGCCGGCGCCAATCTGCTCGCTCGCCGCCTGCACCCTGAGCAACTGCCCTGTAATGGATCGGGATACAACCATGGCCAGGCCGATGCTCAGCAATGCTATTGCCAGGATAAAGACAAGACCCCAGACCTGGAAACGGTTGATGGTTGAAAACGCCTCGCCGGTATCTATCTTGACAACCATGCCCCATCCCAGCTCGGGAACGGGCGTCCAGGCAGCAAGCACTTCATGCCCCCGGTAATCAAGGGCAATGCCCTCACCGGCTTCGCCAAGCAAGGCTTGCTTCATCGGGCATGTAAGGGGCCCTTCTTGGGGAAGCTTCAGAAACCCGGAGTTACTTCGAACCGGACTGATGAACTGGATATCGCCATTGAGTGTTACGGCAAGCAGAACCTCGCCCGTTTTCCCCAGCTGAGGCAAATTCTGCAGATTCTCGTATATCTGCTGCATATCCACTTGCAGCAGGATAGCGCCGATCAAGCTGTCATTGGCATTGTTAACGGGGGCAGCAATCCAGAAATGGGGGTGATTTTCCTCAGCCGTAGAAGCAAATACCGGGGAGATATAAATACCCTTTGATGCTGCGGCAAAAACCTTGTCATGCGGCACCGGCAGAGGCTGACCCAGAGCCTGCCCTGCAAGGGAAATATCGGTGGCAAAGGCAAGCCGCCCGTGCCGATCGAGCAGCATCACATTGTCGTACTGATAAACGTCACGAATTCTATCGAGCTGGACTGATAAAGCTGCAGCAGCCTGACGGAAGGCAGGTGAATCCGGAGTATTAATGTGCTCTTGCAGGACAGGCAGATTTTGCCAGATATTGAAGGAATCCTGCATAACCTTGATATCCGCTTTGCGTTCATTCATCATGGATTGAATATAGTGCAAGGTCAGGTTAGAAAGAATTCGCTGATGGATCAGTTCCTCTTCTTTCAGAGAATCGCGCTGAACCTTGATTCCTGTCAATCCAAGCACAAGCAACGGCAAAAGAGCCAGTAGGACAAGCAGGGCGATGAGGCGAAATTTCAAAGTCATGGGGTTCCTTCCTCATCATCACTCTTTAGCGCCTCAATATGCTCTTTCAATTCCTTAATGCGGAACTCCCGCCGCACGGCTGCTTGGGAGAAGCGCTCGAGTTCATCCAGTCGTCTCTGCAAAGCCGCCTCGACCTGCTTGCGCTCGGTGATATCCCGCTCGATAGCGTAAAATAATCTCCCACCCATGCCTTCCATCACTCTGGCGGCCGTCTCGGCAAAGAATGTCGAACCATCCTTGCAGACATGCTCGACCTCAAAACGAACCAATCCTCCCTCTCGAATCTGCGCCATCCTGACACCTAGCTGCTCGGCAGATGTATGCGAATCAAGCATCGTGATCGGCTGGCCTATCATCTCTTCGCGGGTGTAGCCGTGTTTCTCAAAAGCGGCATCGTTGGCATCCACAATCACAGGTGGGCCCGAATCCTGAAGCTCCAACACCAGAGCATAGTCGGAAACGCTCTGGAAAAGTGAGCGAAATCGATGCTCATCCTCTATTAACTTGGCTTCGGCCTGCTTGCGTTCCGTGATGTCGTTGAATAGAACAGCAAACCTGCTCGGCTCAGGGCTGAAGGCCAAAACATCGTAGGTGCGATTCAGCTCTCTGGCATAATGCTCAATGGCTATCGACTCGCCGGTGAGCGCGACTTTCCCGTACTCTTCAATCCAGTAATCTTCGGTGCCGGGCAACACCTCACGCACGGTCTTTCCCAGCAACCCGTCCGCCGGAATGCCGGTGAGCTCTTCGAAGGCCGGATTGGCTTCGAGAAACCGATAATCCACCGGTTTGCCCTGAGCATCACAAATGATTTCATGCAGGGCAAACGCGGTCGTCATGTTTTCGAACAGGAGGCGATATTTCAACTCGCTCGCTTTCAGAGCCACATTATTCCGCTCGCGCTCACTGACATCGCGGATGATCATGCTGGCTCTTTCAATGCCGCTGGAATCCCTGTAAACAGCTGAATTCACTTCAGCCGGAAAAATCGTGCCGTCCTTTCTGAGTAAATTCAGCTGTCCCTCGAAATGGCCGGTTCTGTCGCGTTCAGCAAGAGCCGCCGGCAGGCGCGGGTCACTGGCATCCATCACTGCTTCCCTGCCAAGCTTCCGGAGTTCACTTTCACTGCGGCCAAACATCCGGCAGGCAGCGGGATTGGCCGAGAATATCTCACCTTTCGGAGCGATTGACAGGATTGCCTCGCCGCTATTCTCGAAAAGAAGTTGAAACTTCTCCTCGCTCTCATACAGGGCCGCTCTTGCCCGCTTACGGTCGGTCTGGTCCTGGATGGTTCCGAAGAAGTGCGCCGGTTTGCCCTGAATGTCGAATTCGACAGTTTGCGTAACCCAGACCCAGCGCTCATCACCATCGGGCCAAAGCAGGCAAAACTCATAGGGATCAACCGACTCCCCGGGCTTCAGGTTGGCCATGGTCAGCATCACTTCATCGTGAAACTGTTGGTAATCTTCGCGCAACCACGGCCTGAATAGATCATAGGTAACGCCTTCGCTTAGCGGTGTGCGCCCGAAGATTCGCCACACCTCGTCCGACCATTCGATGACACCGTCGGCCACCTCATACGACCAGTTGCCAACATGTGCAATCTGCTCGGCCCTAGCAAGGCGCGACTGACTCTGCTGCAGAGCCTCCTCGTACAGCTTGCGTTCGGTAATATCCTCGACCACACCATCGTACACCAGCAATCCGTCTTTTCTCTGGTGGGGTCTGGACCTCAAATGAATCCACCGCATCTTCCCCTTGGGAGGTAAAATCCGCATCTCATAGGAGAATGGTGCTCTGGCTTCCCATGCCGCCCGATCCGCCTTCTGGAAAGCAGCGATATCGTCCGGATGTATATATTGGAACACACTCGCCGAATCCGTTTTGGCTTCGGCAACGGTAGTGCCCCACAAATCCTCAATGCGTTCACTGATGTAGAGAATATGCGGGGTTCCATCCTCATCGCGTCGATAGCGGTAAACAATAACGGGCAACGAATTGGTAATGCTCAACAGTTCGTTGCGTGTTTCAGCCAGCATCTCCTCGGACTTATTGTGTGCCTCTTTTTGGCGTAAAAAAATGATCCCCACGGATATGTCGCCGGCAAGCTGGGCAAGAATCTTCCACTTATCCGGTTCGAAAGCGGCCATCGACCGGGCATACAGGCACACGACCCCCACAATTTTTTTATCAATTGTCAGAGGCAGAAAAATGGAGGAGGTGAAACCTTTCCCGATTGCCTCATCCAGCCACGGGGTGCAATCGGGCTCAAGACTGATATCTTTTATAACCCTTATCCTGCCGCTTTGGATCACCTCAACCGCAATACAAGGCTTCTTGTTCTCCTTCTCCATCAGGCAATGCCAGTCGACAGCAGCAGCGCCTTCGATACCGGCTTGCGCAACAAGGTTCATTCCCTTCCCTTCAGCGTTGGCGTAGCCGATCCATGCCATCTCATATCGGCTGTTTTGAACGATTATATCACTGACAGCCTTCAGCCATTCGGCCTCATTGTTGCACTGAAGTATGGCTATCCCGCATTTGTTCATCGATTTCAGGATCGCATTGGCATCGAAAAGGGATGCTTCAACCTTCTTGATTTTCTCTATTGAGCCTTCATACAGCGCCCGCACCCGCTTCGCCTGCTGCAGGGACTCCTTCAGCCTCGCGATTTCCATCTGCAGCGATTCGACATCGGCCTGAGCGGCTTGCAGCAATTTGTCAGTCATAATCGTGAGGCACGTCCGGGTAAATCAGATCGGTGCCGCATTTCAGATTGGCCAACCAGCTCAGGGCCACCTCTGCGTCTTTCGATCCGATAAGGTTACCGTGCTGGGGAAGAATGGCTTTGATGTCGAGGCCATCCAGCCGGTTCACGAAGCCACGCGCGGCGACATTGGATGCCATATATTCGAGGTGAAAAAGATTCATGTTATCGGTGAGTAGATCAAAATCCTCAGACCACAGTTTCTCGCCCACGCCAAGGGAAGCAAACACATCACCGGAGAACAGGAAGCCTGCCTTTACATCAAATGTGGTAAATGCGCCGGGGAAATGCAGAAATGGTGCGGAAATGAAATACAGGACTGCACCGGAAGGAAGCGTGAGCGAAGAATTTTCCTCAACGTCCACATAGGCATAATCGGAACGGCCATAATACGGCAGCAGCACCTGCGTGCGTGGCGTGGTAAACACCTGCATGGCGGGACTGACTTCAAGCCAGTCAGTCATCGAAGCCGCCACATCCGGATCCTGATGGCAGACGATGATGCCGGTCACCGATTCGGGAGGAAGTATCTGACCCACTCGGTTCTTGATCTGATCAAAACAGGCACGATTGCCGGGATCAACGAGCAGGCAAACATCCCCATCCCGGATTAAATAGACATTGGTACGAAAAGCACTCTCCTCGTTGTTTCCCAGCCAATAGACTGCATGCCCATCGGCTTCATACAAAACAGTGGGCTGATCCAGGGCAGCAGAAATATCAATTTGGCTGCTTGATTGCTTTTTCATACCGCATTCTCCCTAGCCTGCTATAAGTACCTGACTTTAAATGTGGTTATATAGGAAACAATCCGATTTTACCACCATTTTATCAGGGATGTGTTTACAGCTTATAATCTGAAGAAATGATGGTCGAACAGAAGTCGAGGCACTTTATTTAGCGCCTGCCGTCGGGTTCTTTTTCTGCCCTCAATACCGCAAGCTCATCCATCAATTCTTTCATGCGGAATTCCCGATCAACAACTGCCTGCTGAAAACGCTCCAGCTCATCCAGCCGCATGGCGAGCGCATGCTGCGCCTGCTTGCGCTCGCTGATATCAAGGAAAGTCACCACCGAGCCTGTCAGTTTATCGTGTTCAAATACAGGATAGGACCAGAATTCAACGAGAAACCCTGTACCATCCTTGCGCCACATCATCTCGTCCACCCCATGCCTGCCCTGGCCTTGCTGAAGCACGTCGGCAATGGGGCACTCTTCAATGGGATACGGCGAACCATCAGGATGGGAATGGTGAAACAGCGCATGGGTATTTTTACCCAGGACTTCACTAATATCGTTATAACCCAGCATCTTCAGGCAGGCGGGATTGGCGAAAGTGCAATTTTCCTGCGCATCAATTCCGTAGATAGCCTCCGCTGTCGAGTCCAGCAACAATCTGAATTTTGCTTCGCCCTTCCTGATTTCCGCATCCTTTTTTTTCTGCCAGCGACCGGTAACGAAAATAATGCCAAGGCCCGCCAGCCACAAAGCGCCATGGCCATATGAGAGCCCTATCATCTCTTCAGTCACCACAGCCTTACGAACCTTGGCGGGAATCGAAACACTGATGCCACCGCGAATATCCCCAAGCTTGTATCCCTGCGCGGAATGGCATTTCAGGCACGGCTTCTCAGCCACCAACTTGTGCATGTAGCGAAAATATTCCCTGCCATCCGCCATCTTCTCTAGTGAGAAAACCTCGGATACACCCTGATTAAATTTCCTGAGAGCTTCTGTTTCCCATGCATCCGCCTTATTTGCCGGTCTTATCGGTTTCAGGCTTGTGATATGGCCCCGTGTTCCCCCCGCCTGTTTTGCCATCATTTCATGGACTTCACGGGTCATATAAGCCGGGTTGATCAGGGTAAGTCTCATGCCGGAGGTGGTCGTCACATCCCGATTCGGGATATGTTCCATATACGGATTTGGCTGTGTTGTTTTGGTGATTGGAACATAGGCACCACCATGCCCGGCATTCCAGCGACGAAAAACAAGATCACGTTCAAATGTGGCTTTGGCCTGAATCAACGCCTCGTCAACTGCATACGTTTTAACGAGATTCATGTTCCAGGCCAGCGACCCTCCAGCCACAATCGACCAGCCCAACGCCAGCAGCCAGAACATCCGGCTCACGCTTCCCATTGCGAATATTGAAGACTTATTCTTCACGTCTAGTTTCAACAGGGGTGAACATCTCGATCCAACTCCTTGCCTGAATTCTTATTAGCATAGCAGATAAAATCATCGAGCGAATATCCGCTGCTGGCTAGGCGATTCCATTTGAAGATTTCGGTTTTGCTTGCTAATCGCTAGGGTGCGCTATCCATAAATGGCCAAAAGAGGATAACTGCCCCGATGACGACACAAACGAAGAATTCCATGACAACGCTGAGCAAGCTGTTAGGCGAGCGCATCCTGATTCTGGATGGTGCCATGGGTACGATGATCCAACGCCATAAGCTGGAAGAAGCCGATTATCGTGGTGAACGCTTTGCCGACTGGCCTTCGGAACTCAAGGGCAACAACGATCTCCTCAGCCTGACACAGCCTGCAATTATTCAGGGCATCCATGAAGCTTATCTCGAAGCCGGGGCCGATATCCTTGAAACCAACACCTTTAACTCCAATGCGCCCTCGATGGCCGATTATCACATGGAAGAACTTGTCTATGAGCTGAATGTGGCCGGTGCAACCCTCGCTCGCAAAGCTGCGGATGCCGCAAGTTCGGCCGACAAGCCTCGCTTTGTGGCCGGTGTACTCGGCCCGACCTCGCGTACCTGCTCGATTTCGCCGGATGTGAACGATCCCGGTTTCCGCAATATCCATTTCGATGAACTGGTCGCCACCTACCAGGAGGCAACGCGCGGCCTTGTGGACGGCGGTGCCGATATCATCCTGATTGAAACGGTGTTCGACACACTCAATGCCAAGGCGGCCGTGTTTGCCGTCCAGAAGTATTTCGAGGAAACCGGGCATGCATTGCCCATCATAATTTCCGGCACCATCACCGATGCATCCGGTCGCACACTATCCGGCCAGACAGCCACGGCATTCTACAATTCGCTGGCCCATGCCAGGCCGATTTCCATTGGGCTGAACTGTGCCCTCGGCGCCAGCGAATTACGTCAGTATGTCGAGGAATTATCCGGCACGGTGTCATGTGCCATCAACGCCCATCCGAATGCCGGACTTCCAAATGCCTTCGGCAGCTACGACGAAACACCCGAGGACATGGCAGCCGAGATCAAAGAGTGGGCTGAATCAGGCTTTCTCAATATCATCGGCGGCTGTTGCGGCACCGGGCCCGAGCATATCCGCGCCATGGCCAAAGCTGTGGCGGGCATTCCTCCACGCCCTGCCCCTGATCAACCGGTCAAATGCAGGCTTTCCGGCCTTGAGCCGCTGCATATCGATCAGGATTCCCTGTTCGTCAATGTCGGCGAACGTGCCAATGTAACCGGGTCAGCGGTATTCAAACGGCTGGTGATGGCAGGCGATTACAATACGGCCCTGAATATCTGCCGTGAGCAAGTGGAAAACGGTGCCCAGATCATCGACATCAATATGGATGAGGCGATGCTGGATGGCGAGAAGGCCATGGTCACATTTCTCAATCTGATTGCCAGCGAGCCTGATATCTCTCGCGTGCCGGCCATGCTCGATTCCTCCAAATGGGGCATTATCGAAGCGGGGCTAAAATGTATCCAGGGCAAGGGGGTCGTCAATTCGATCTCCCTGAAAGAAGGCGAGGAAGCCTTCATCCACCATGCCCGCCTGATCCGGCGTTATGGCGCAGCAGCCGTGGTCATGGCCTTCGATGAGCAGGGGCAGGCCGACACCTATGAGCGCAAGACAGAGATTTGCGCCCGATCCTACAAAATCCTGACCGAGCGATGCGATTTTCCGCCTGAAGACATCATTTTCGATCCCAACATCTTTGCCATCGCCACCGGCATTGAAGAACACAACAACTATGCTGTGGACTTCATCAACGCCACAGGCTGGATCAAGGACAACCTTCCCTATGCCATGGTTTCCGGCGGCGTATCGAACGTGTCTTTCTCTTTCCGCGGCAACAATCCGGTACGTGAAGCCATTCATTCGGTATTCCTCTACCATGCCATCAAGAAAGGCATGGATATGGGTATTGTGAATGCCGGGCAGCTGGCCGTGTACGACGATCTCCCCGAAGAACTGCGCGAGTGCGTTGAGGATGTTGTACTCAACCGCCGCGATGACGCGACCGAACGCCTGCTTGATATTGCCGAAAGTTATCGCGGCGATGGCATTGAGGTGAAAAAGGCCGATGACGAATGGCGCAAGCTGCCTGTGGGCAAGCGTCTGGAACACGCACTGGTCAAGGGCATTGATACCTTTGTCGACGAGGATACCGAAGAGGCGCGGCTGCAATACGCCACGCCGATCGAGGTGATTGAAGGCCCGCTGATGGACGGGATGAATGTGGTCGGCGATCTGTTCGGCGATGGCAAGATGTTCCTGCCGCAGGTGGTCAAATCAGCCCGTGTGATGAAAAAAGCCGTGGCGTGGCTGATGCCCTATATCGAAGCAGGCAAGGCGGCCGGCAGCAATTCATCCAACGGCAAGGTGCTGATGGCAACGGTCAAGGGCGACGTGCATGATATCGGCAAGAACATCGTCGGCGTGGTGTTGCAGTGTAACAACTTCGAGGTAATTGATCTCGGCGTGATGGTGCCTGCGACAAAGATCCTTGAAGAAGCAAGGAAACATGATGTGGATATCATCGGTCTCTCCGGCCTGATCACCCCTTCACTTGATGAAATGGTACACATTGCCAAGGAGATGAAACGCCTCGGTTTCAACAAACCGATCATGCTTGGTGGTGCCACCACATCCAAGGCGCATACGGCCGTCAAGGTAGAGCCCGAATACGATGAGCCGGTAATCTGGGTAAAAGATGCATCACGCGCTGTGGGTGTAGCACAGAACCTGATTTCCGAACTCAACCGCGCAAGCTTTGTGCAAGGCATCCGCGAAGAATACAAGGGAGTGCGCGACCGCTATCTCGGCCGCCAGCAGCAGACAGACTGGTTGTCACTGGCCGATGCGCGTAGCAATCGCACGCCGTTGAACAAGGCAAGCATCGCAGCCACACCGGCGCACTCCGGCACGACTGTACTGGATAACATCTCGCTGGCCGAGATTCGCAAGTTTATCGACTGGACACCGTTCTTCTCCGCCTGGGAGTTGAATGGCGCATACCCGCGCATCCTGAACGATCCGCACAAGGGCAAGGAGGCCCAGAAGCTCTTTGACGATGCCCAGACCTGGCTGGATCGGATCATCAAAGAGAACTGGTTCACCGCACGCGCCGTATTCGGCCTGTTTGCTGCTGAATCAACCGACGATGACAGTATCAGGGTCTTTGCCGACGAGGCACATGAACAGGAACTGGGCACCTTCCATTTCCTGCGCCAGCAACAGGATAAAAAGGATAGCCGTGCCAATCTGTGCCTGTCCGACTTTGTAGCTGCGGATGCCCCCGACCACGTCGGCGCTTTTGCTGTCGGCATTTTCGGCGCAGAAGAGCACGCCAAAGCATTTGAAGCCGAACACGATGATTACGCGGCTATCATGATCAAGGTGCTGGCCGACCGTCTGGCCGAAGCGTTGGCTGAAATGCTGCACCGGGATGTCCGCAAAACCTTCTGGGGATATGCAGCCGATGAAACGCTATCCAATGAGGAGATCATCCGGGAAAAATATCAGGGCATCCGTCCGGCTGCCGGCTATCCTGCCTGCCCGGAGCACAGCGAGAAGGATACCCTTTGGCAGCTTCTTGACGTGGAAAACAACATCGGCATGACACTGACAGAATCCTTCGCCATGCTGCCCACGGCCGCCGTTTCGGGCCTGTATTTCGCCAACCCCGAGGCGCAATATTTCACGGTCGGCAAGATCAACCGCGACCAGGTAAAAGATTATGCCGCCCGCAAGGGCTGGAGCATCGAGAAAGCCGAACGCTGGCTGGCCCCCAATCTCGGATATTAAACGGATGACATCGGTTCGCATCTCCGAGCTGATGAACCAAAGCGGTGTCGGCTTCGGCACCAGTGGAGCCCGCGGACTGGCCACGGACATGACAGACAGGGTCTGCTATGCCTACACACTGGCCTTTCTGAAATTTCTTGATGAGTCAGGTAATCTTCCGGCCAGAAAGGCAGTGGCCATGGCCGGTGACTTCCGCCCGAGCACGCCACGTATCATGGCTGCCGTTGCTACAGCCATTCACGATGCGGGTTTTGACGTGATCAACTGCGGCTTTATCCCCACCCCGGCTATAGCCCTTTATGGCATCAGCCGAGGCATACCAGCCATCATGGTGACCGGCAGTCATATCCCTGATAATCGCAACGGAATCAAGTTCTATAAAGCCGAAGGTGAGATCCTAAAACATGATGAGCGGGCCATGACCGCGAGATCGGTTGAGCTTCCCGACAACACTTTTGACACTTTGGGCATGCTCATCAAACCCCTTGCCCTGCCACCGATCGATGATGAGGCACGCCTTCAATATATTGATCGTTACATCAGTTTCCTGGCACCGAATTGTCTCAAGGGCAGGCATATCGGTGTGTATGAACACTCCAGTGTCGCACGCGACATGCTTGGCGATATCCTTTCAGGCCTTGGCGCCGAGGTGGCACGACTCGGTCGCTCGGAGCAATTTATTCCTGTGGACACCGAAGCCATCCGGTCGGAAGACGTGGCACTGGCAAAACAATGGATATCTGAAGCGAGAGCCAATGACAAATCGCTGGACTGCATCGTGTCGGCGGATGGCGATGGCGACCGCCCTCTAATCAGCGATGAATCCGGCAACTGGCTGCGCGGTGATATCGCCGGCATCCTGTGTGCACGTTTCCTTCATGCCGGGCATGTCTCAACCCCTGTCAGCTGCAACAGCGCAGTGGAAAAGTCCCGCTGGTTCAGTCACGTGGAACGTACCCGCATCGGCTCGCCGTTTGTCATCGAGGCGATGCAGAAGGCAGCCCGGGCCGGTGCGCAGAATATTGTCGGCTACGAAGCCAATGGCGGCTTTCTGACCCAAAGCGACATCGAACTGGATGGGCGCACACTCGCTGCGTTGCCTACACGTGATGCTGTGCTTGTACCGCTGGCCATCCTGCAGCTGGCGGATGCCATGAATACGCCAATTTCAGCGCTGCTTGCTACCCTGCCAATACGCTTCACGGCCAGTGACCGCCTCAAGAATTTTTCCACCGCAGTGTCGCAATTTCATCTGGCAAAACTGGGCAATGGGAACGAAACAGCCAGAATCCGGGCTGCTGAAGCGCTGCTCGGCGAATTTTTCGGCAAGGTAAAGCACGTTGACACCACAGATGGCATTCGCATCAGCTTTGCCTCCGATGAGGTGGTACATTTTCGCCCGTCGGGCAATGCCCCCGAGCTGCGCTGCTACACCGAAGCTGCCACTGAGGCACGGGCTATGGAGATAAACAGAGAGTGCATGACCCTGCTGGAGAGCTGGCGAACCTGACCACCTGAGACAACCTGCCCTGAGGTCAGGTCAGGTCAGGTCATGTCAGGTGGTCAGCTCCCCTGCTTCAGACGATCAGCCCAACAATCAACAGGGCAACGATGTTCACAATCTTGATCATAGGGTTCACAGCAGGCCCGGCCGTATCCTTGTAGGGGTCGCCAACTGTATCACCGGTTACTGATGCCTTGTGGGCCTCGGAACCCTTGCCACCGTTGTGGCCATCTTCAATATACTTCTTTGCATTATCCCATGCGCCGCCACCAACCGTCATGGAAATAGCTACAAAGATGCCTGTGATGATGCTGCCGACGAGCATACCCCCGAGCGCCTTGGGGCCAAACATGAAGCCCACAATAATAGGTACTGCAACGGGAATAAGTGATGGTATCACCATCTCCTTGAGCGCTGATTTGGTCAGGATATCCACCGCCTGTGAATAATCAGGGGTAGCCGTCCTTTCCATAATGCCGGGAATTTCCCTGAACTGCCGGCGCACTTCGTGCACGATGCTCTGGGCAGCATTACCGACCGCCTCGATGGCAAATGCACTGAATAAATAGGGAAGCAGCCCGCCAATGAACAGGCCGATAATGATCTGGTGATCGGACAGATCGAATCTTACCTCGCCGATATAACGCGACAGTTCATGCGCATAATCCTGAAAGAGAACAAGTGCTGCCAAGCCCGCCGAACCGATGGCATAGCCCTTGGTCACCGCCTTGGTGGTATTGCCCACCGCATCAAGCGGATCGGTGACGGCACGAACCTCGTCCGGCAAATCCGCCATTTCGGCGATACCGCCTGCGTTGTCGGTAATCGGCCCGTAGGCATCCAGCGCTACAATCATCCCGGCCATCGAAAGCATGGAGGTCGCGGCAATGGCAATGCCGTAGAGACCCGCCAGGGCAAATGCCGCATAGATGCTGAGACAGACAGCTATCACCGGAAGCGCTGTCGATTTCATCGACAGGCCTAGTCCGGCAATGACATTGGTTGCATGCCCCGTTTCAGATGCCTTGGCAATATTGTGTACCGGAGAGAACAGGCGGCTGGTGTAGTACTCGGTAATAACAACAAGTGCGGCGGTCAGGGCAAGGCCGACCAGCGTTGTGCCGTACAGGGCCATCACCGAATACGAGCCGTTACTACCCATCAGCCACATGGTGATGGGCAGGAACAGGATCGCGGAGATAAGCCCGGATACAATCAATCCGCGGTACAGAGCCTTCATCACCTTCTGATCCGGCCCTATCTTTACAAAGCGGATACCGACAATCGTCGATATGATGGAGGCACCACCCAACAGCAGCGGATAAACCATCGAATTGGCGAACTCCGAGAACGTCAGGGCCGCCAGCAGCATCGTGGCAATCATGGTAACGGCGTAGGTCTCGAACAGATCGGCTGCCATACCCGCACAGTCGCCGACATTATCGCCGACATTATCGGCAATCACCGCCGGGTTGCGTGGATCATCTTCCGGAATTCCCGCTTCCACCTTGCCGACCAGATCAGCACCCACATCCGCGCCCTTGGTGAAAATACCACCCCCGACGCGGGCAAAGATGGAGATCAATGACGCACCGAAGGCAACGCCCAGCAGCGGTTGCAGCAAATGAGACGGTTCTCCCTGGCCGAACATCAGCAAAGTGGAAAAGAACAAAACCACGCCAAGCAGGCCGAGCCCCACCACCATCAGTCCGGTGACAGCACCACCACGGAAGGCGACCTGTAGCGCGGCATTGCGTCCACCACTGGCGGCAGCTGCCGTCCGCACATTCGCCTTGACCGAGATATTCATGCCGATAAACCCTGCTGCTCCTGAAAGAACCGCACCAAGCACAAAACCTGCCGCCGTGCCAAATCCGATAAAATAGAGCAGCAGAAGCGTGAAAATCACGCCAACGATGAAAATGGTCTTGTACTGCCTTTTTAAATAGGCGCGCGCCCCCACCTCGATGGTGCTGGCGATTTCCTGCATGCGCTCGTTTCCTGCATCCTTCCCGGTAACCCATCCGATCGACTGACGGGCATAAAATATGGCCCCGGCACCGCAAGCAACGCTAAGGGCCAAAGCCAATACTGAAACATTGTTCATGATTGTTTATCTCCTTGAATGGGCTAACAGGATACATCGGTTGATGCGCGGACATAACCACTAATTTTACTCGGAATTCACCATCAAAATCATTGATGGCAGGCCTTTTCCGGAAGGGCTACCAAGCCCCCTCCGGATAAACCAAGCTGATGTATACAACGATGGATACTACTTGCCGAGCAAGCCTTTCAGAGCACCGCCCATATCGGCAGGTGATCCACCGGTTGTACCACCAATTTTATCCATTGCCCCTTTTTTGAAGGCATCCGCCGACTTGCCTAGGTATTGATTGACGCCAATCTTGGCGACGGACCCTTTCACATTCTTCAGCATCGCATTGGAAAGAATCTGAGCTACTTCCATAGCTGTGGCGCCCCCGCTCTTTTTGCCGATATCGGTAAGCCGGATAGCCGGCAGCGTCACGGTCTGCTCCTTGCCGCCAAGAGCCGCAATCAACACCTTCGCCTTGCCCCCTTCGACGACAAGCTTGCGGATAATCATTTTCACCGCTTCGCCGCTCTCTTCTTTCTCCTCAGCAGTGCTGCCCTGCTTGCCGGAGAGGCCCAGATTCTTTTTCAGAGCATCAATATTGGATAGACCAGCCGAATTAATCTCGTAAAATACCGCCGGATCCCGAATGACCAGTTCATCAATCACCACAGGATTCTCGGTAACGGTTGATGTATCAATCTTGGTACTGATCAACCCGAGCTGAAAGATATTGGGATCGGTAAAGCCCTTGGCATTACCAACATTCAGGCCTGCAATAGCACCCTCGCCGGATTTGAGGGTAATCTTTACAGAATCAACACTAACCGTGGTTTTTGTGGCCTGTGAGCCATAGGTTTGTATGGCATCCTTGACGATGCTGTCCAGTGATGAAAACACATAAATCAGACCGCCAACGATAACAACAAGTACCGCTGCAACACCTATCAATACCTTTTTCATGGTGAACCTCCTGAAATCGAAATACTCCGAATCAGTATAGCACATATTATTGCCGCAATAATTCAGGCCATGGCTAATACAGCGTCGCTTGAGCAGGCAGAGATCGCACAATATGCGCCTCACCTGCCGCCAGCGCCTGCATGCGCGCTGCAACCGCCTCCGCATCAAAATACTTCTGTGCCATCTCGGCATAGACGTGGGCATGCCTGGCCTCGCAGACCCACAGGGATTTGTAGAATTGTCTGATTTCATCATCCTCGCTCGCCTCACTGACCATGCGGAAGCGCTCACCCCCGCGCGATTCAACAAGGGAGCAAATCAGAAGCTGATCGAGAAAATGTTCATCCCGTCCATGCCGCTGCAGTTTTAAAAGAGCCTTGATATAGGGATCAGATACATCAGGAATCAGATCGATACCCCTTGCCTGCATCAGGCGATAGCATTCGCGGAAATGCTCCAGCTCCTCAATGGCAAGATCGATCAATGTCGGAATAATTTCATGGCGGTCATGAAAGCGGACAACCAGACTCATGGCTGTCGAACTGGCCTTGCGCTCGCAATTGGCATGATTGGCAAGAAAGTGCCCGAAATCAGCCATCACCGCCTCGATCCAGCCTTGCGGCGTTGCGACCTGAAGATTCACCGATTTTTTTGCCATAACATGCTCCCCTTATGCGCCATCTGAACCGTTATCTTCAGCTGCATCCCATGCAGCCCGTGATCGACGCACAGCCCAACAAAAATTTAGCACTGGCTATTGTCATCCCCTGCTTGCAGGAACCTGATACACTCAGCCTTGTCGAACATCTGCAGGCCTGCACCCTGCCCGACGCGGCGGTTGAAATCCTTATCGTGGTCAATCAACCGGCTGACGCACACGAAAGCGTGCGTGAGGCCAATGCTGAAACGCTTGCCCAGCTCAGGCAATGGCCGGCAGCCACACCGAAATTCCAGGTGCATGCCATCAAGGCATTTGATCTGCCCGTTAAAGATGCCGGCGTAGGCATGGCGCGCAAGATCGGCATGGACGAAGCCGCGCGTCGCTTCACAGCCATCGGCAAGCCCGATGGTATCATCGTCTCGCTTGATGCCGATTGCCGTGTCTCTGAGAATTATCTAAACGGTATCATCAAGGCCTTCGAAAAGCATCCAGCTATGCATGCGGCAACATTTTCCTATGCACACCGTCTGCAGGATATTACCGATGCACGGCACCTCAAGGCCATCACCTGCTACGAATTATTCCTGCGCTATATTGAACTCGGCTGGCGTTATGCCGGGCTTCCCTATGCATTCACCTCGATAGGCTCCTGCTTCGCAACACGGGCTAATGCCTATGCCCGCCATCACGGCATGAATCAGCGCAAAGCCGGTGAGGATTTCTATTTCCTGCACAAACTGGCCAGAGAGCGACCGCTCAGCCGGATTCGCGAGGTCTATGTATATCCATCCGCCCGCATGTCGTCTCGCACACCGTTCGGCACCGGCCAGGCCGTCAGCGATTTTTATCATGGCGAAAAGCCGGATTGGCAGGTCGTGGCACCTAAGTTTTTCGAGGAACTTCGCTGCATGCAGCAGGCATTACCTGCGCTATTTGAAACGGCCACCGACGTATGGTTGCGTCGCCTGCCTGAACGTCTCGCCCGATTTCTGGAGGAATCAGGCATTGAAAAGGCAACCAGAAGCATGCGTAGCCATGCGGCCAGTCCGGCCACCTTTTGCAGCCGATATTTTGTCTGGTTCGATGGCCTGAAGGCATGGCGCTACGTCAACAGGGATGATTCAACCATGCCGATTGAGAAAGCCGCTGCCGCACTTATGGAAAAAGTTGGAGCTGTACCCGCCGGAAGCACGGCTTCTACTCTGCTTGAACAATTCCGGCAGATGGCTGTAAATCAAGACTAAGCCGCGCTGATTGAAAATAAAAAAGCACCTACGTTTCCGTAAGTGCTTTTTTTACATGGTGCGCCCACTTGGACTCGAACCAAGGGCCCACGGATTAAAAGTCCGCTACTCTACCAACTGAGCTATAGGCGCAATTTGAGGAGGCCGAAGTGTGCAAGTTTAGGGCATCGTGTCAAACCCTTTTCTCCCTCGACTCATCGGGTATTCGTGACTTCCCGCTTTCCCCCGAAGGCATGCCGATTTAGCATCCCCACATGCCGTATCAGCCTGTTCCAGATTATCACATGCACACGCCCCGCTGCAATCATGCGATTGGTGCCGTTAGCGACTACGCCCAGGCAGCTGTGCAGCTGGGGCTGAAGGAAATCGGCATGTCCGATCATTCACCCATGCCCGGTGGCTTCGATAAAGACTGGCGCATGGCCGGAGATGAGTTACCTGACTATCTGAAGGAAGTCCGGGCTGCACGGGAGCAATTTGCCGGTCAGCTTACCATTCGACTGGGGCTTGAGGCCGATTTTCACCCCGGCAGCGAGGCCTATGTACAGGATATGATCAACGCGTCCGACTGGGATTATGTGATCGGATCCGTGCACTACATCGGTGACTGGGGCTTCGATAATCCGGATACCCTTGCCATCTGGGATACATGGAATATTGAGGATGCCTACTGCGCCTATTTTGAACTGGTTGCACGCTCTGCCGCATCCGGCATGTTTGATATCATCGGCCACCCAGATCTGATCAAGAAATTCGGCCACAGACCTCCTGCTGGAAGCTCACGTGTTGAACAGGCGGAACTTGCCATGCTGGAAGCAGTAAAAGCCTCGGGAGCGGCGCTGGAAATCAGCTCTGCGGGCCTGCGCAAACCTGTTGCCGAAGTATATCCGCACGGACGGATCATCGCCAAAGCGGCTGAAATGAACATCCCCTTTGCCTTCGGCTCGGATGCCCATGCCCCCGGTGAAATCGGACACGGCATGGATACCTGCCTTGCCATGCTACGAGCCTGCGGTGTAGGAGAAGTTGCGAGCTTTGAAAAGCGACAGCGCAGGATGTTGCCAATCAAGGAGCTCGCGCATGACTAACCCACCCCCCCATGCCAGCGACCCATCTGAAAAGGTGGTGCTGATTACCGGCGCTTCCGGTGGTTTCGGCATTGAGTTCGCCAGGCAGATGGAACCTCTGGGTTATCGCTTCATCCTGCATGGCCGCGATGCGCCCCGCCTGCAACTGACGCTCGACGCCCTGAAAAATCCTGACATGCATCGCATCGTTGTGGCTGACCTGAATGCCAAGGATGGCTTGAAAACACTGCTTGCCGAAGTAGCTGACGAGGATCTGATCGGCCTGGTGAACAATGCGGGATTCGGCATCTGGGGTGAATTCGATATGACGGGCATTGTGCCTCAGATCGATATCATCAAGACCGATCTGAAAGCACCCGTGGCGCTGACACATGCCCTGCTTCCAAAGCTTCTGGGCAATCGCGGGTTCATCATCAATGTTTCATCCTTGGCCGGTGAATCGCCCCTGCCATACATGAGCATCTATGCGGCAGCCAAGGCAGGACTTACTTACTGGAGCGAAGCACTGCGCACCGAATTGCAGGGTAAGGTTCGCGTGGTCACGTCCGCCCCCGGCCCTTCCCCGACCGGATTCCGGGATGTCAGCGGCATGCCACACCGAACCGGAAACTTCTTCCGCACGCCGAGCGAAGTGGTCGTTCGGGCTTCCCTGAAAACCCTGCAAAAAGGAGGCGGATATTGCGTCCCCGGCTGGCGGCACAAGCTTTTGTATCTGTTGCAGCGCATTACGCCGAGATCTCTGGCCCTCAAGCTGATGGCTGATAACCTGCGGCCCTGACACGTCCTCAAAGCACGTTACAAGTTCTGCCCTATATCCTGCACAGTTGCCGGCGCAAGCAGGATGCTTCCGCAACGAGCTGCCGGAGCGCGGTCGCAGGCCGCAAGACACTCATGCGCCACGGGCTTCAGCCCCTGCAATCTTAATTTCCGGCATAAATCATCCGAACCATGCATACGGCACACTGGCCCGTTGCATATCAGCAAAGCTGCTTGTTCGGGGCGGGCTGTAAGAAATGCATCCGGACATGCGTCCGCAACCCCTGCAACCATCGCTTTCTCCACCCCCAGATGCAGCGCAATGGCAGCCATTGCACCCTGTGGCACCCAGCCAAATCTGGCCTGCACGTCCTGCAGGCAGGCAAGCACATATGAACCCGACCGCGGATAAGGAAGCTGCTGCACAAATGCATCAATAAGGCTGCTTTCCGGAGTTTGCATGTGCCGCAGAATAGCGGATTTTCCGGCATGTTGCGAAGGGTGGAGAATTGCTTCGTCTTTCGTTAGATTGCGCTCCCTTTTTATGTCGGGGGAAGCAGTCAGGTTTTGTCGATATTGGGCACGGCCTTGTTGATGTAAGCCCAAACGCTGAGTGCTTGGACCGACAGTTTGAATATTTTGTGAGGTATAAGAATGAGCCAGTTGCGCCTTCCCCTGAAGCAGGGTCTGTATGACCCCCGCAATGAACACGATGCCTGCGGCGTCGGTTTTGTGGCACACATCAAAAACCAGAAGAGCCACGACATTGTCGAAAAGGGTCTGGAAATCCTGCAACGCCTTACCCACCGCGGCGCAACCGGCGCCGATCCCCGTGAAGGCGATGGCGCAGGCATCCTGCTGCAGATCCCACATGCTTTTTTCAAAGCGGTCACCTCTGATCTTAATTTCGAATTGCCTGCAGAGGGTGAATATGGTGTGGGCATGGTGTTTTTCCCCAAGGACAAAGCGCACCGCAAGGCATGTCAGGATGTAATCGAACAATCCATCGTCGAAATGGGTCAGGTGTTTCTCGGGTGGCGTGATGTCCCGGTTGATGCCGTAAGAGCCGATCTTCCGGACAGTGTCACAGCCTGTGAACCCGTCATCCGGCAGGTGTTTATCGGTCGCGGCAAAGCCATTACTGATCAGAACGAATTCGAGCGTAAGCTTTTCGTTGTACGAAAAGTTATCAACACCCAGGTCACAAAACTGAATTTTGAGGATCCTGCCAAGTTTTATATCACCTCAATGTCGAGTAGAACACTGGTTTACAAGGGCATGTTCCTTTCTCATCAGGTTGCTGCCTATTATGAGGATCTGCATGACGCCCGCGTCACATCCGCTTTGGCCCTGGTGCATCAGCGTTTTTCGACCAACACCTTCCCTTCATGGGAGCTCTCTCACCCATTCCGTATGGTTGCCCATAACGGCGAAATCAACACTGTGCGCGGCAACATGAACTGGATGAATGCACGCCGTCATTCGATGGTTTCGACCCTGCTTGGCGATGACCTGAAACGTTTGTGGCCCATCAGCAATGAAGGCCAGTCCGACACCGCATGTTTTGACAACGCGCTCGAACTGTTGGTTGCCGGTGGCTATCCGCTGGCACATGCGGCTATGATGATGATTCCTGAAGCCTGGGCCGGCAACCAGTTAATGGATGCCAAGCGCAAGGCATTTTACGAACATCACGCTGCGCTGATGGAACCTTGGGATGGCCCTGCAGCAGTTGCCTTTACCGATGGCCGCCAGATCGGCGCCACCCTTGATCGCAATGGCCTGCGCCCTGCCCGTTACCTGGTCACCGATGATGATCTTGTCGTCATGGCCTCTGAAATGGGCGTTCTGAACATTCCTGAGCACAAGATCGTCAAGAAATGGCGGCTGCAGCCGGGCAAGATGTTCCTGATTGACTTGGAGCAGGGCCGTATCATTGATGATGCAGAACTGAAAAATGAACTGGCCAATGCCAAGCCCTATCAGGAATGGCTGGCCAAAACCCAGATCAAGCTGGAAACGCTGCCTGAAGAGGTTGCACCTCAGGCGCCTGACCGCGAAACCATGCGCAACAGGCAGCAGGCTTTCGGCTATACACAGGAAGACCTGAAGTTCCTGATGACCCCAATGGCCGTTTCCGGCCAGGAAGGCACGGGCTCCATGGGCAACGATTCACCACTGGCGGTGCTCTCCAACCGGCCGAAGCCTCTGTATAACTATTTCCGCCAGCTATTTGCGCAGGTAACCAATCCACCGATCGATCCGATCCGTGAGGAAATGGTCATGAGCCTGACATCCATTATCGGCCCGCGTCCGAATCTGCTGGGCCTTGATGATGTCGAGCCGCAACTGCGCCTTGAGGTCAGCCAGCCCATCCTCAGCAATGGGGATCTCGAAAAGATTCGTCATATCGACCAGTACACCGAGGGGCGTTTCCGCACGATTTCCCTGTCTTCGTGCTACCCGGCAGCCGACGGTGCCGTTGGCATGGAAGCGGCTCTTGATGATCTCTGCAAACAGGCCGAGAAGGCCGTGCTTGAGCATTACAACATTATCATCCTGTCTGATCGGGCCATCAGCGAGACCCATATCGCCATTCCCGCCCTGCTGGCCACAAGTGCAGTCCATCATCATCTGATCCGTCAGGGCCTGCGCACTGAGACAGGCCTTGTGGTTGAAACAGGCTCGGCGCGCGAGGTGCATCATTTCGCCTGTCTGGCCGGATTCGGTGCAGAGGCAATCAATCCGTATCTAGCCTTTGAAACGCTGATGGATATGAAGCGCAGCGGCATGTTGCCGGACGATCTGAGCACAGAAGATCTTGAAAAGCGTTATATCAAGGCTGTGGACAAGGGATTGTTCAAGGTCATGTCGAAGATGGGTATTTCCACTTATCAATCCTACTGTGGCTCGCAGATATTCGAGGCCGTTGGCTTATCATCAGATCTGGTGAACAAATACTTCACCGGCACGCCGACCCAGATTGAAGGCTCCGGTATGAACGAGATTGCTGCGGAAGCAGCGCAACGCCACATGGATGCCTATCGCGGCATGATGATTTACAAGAACGCGCTGGATGTCGGTGGCGAATATGCATGGCGTGTGCGCGGCGACGAACATACCCTGACTCCGGAAGCGATTGCCAAACTTCAGCATGCAGTGCGTACAAGCAACTATGGCATGTACAAAGATTTTGCCCGGGAGATCGATGACCAGCAGGGCAAGCTGAAAACCCTGCGCGGGCTGTTTCAGTTCAAGGCCGACAAATCGATTCCGCTCGAAGAGGTCGAACCTGCCACGTCCATCGTCAAACGCTTCGCCACAGGTGCGATGTCTTTCGGCTCGATTTCTCATGAGGCGCACTCGACGCTGGCTATTGCCATGAATCGCCTGGGCGGCAAGTCCAATACCGGCGAAGGCGGTGAAGAGCCCGAACGTTTCGAGAAGCTGGCCAATGGCGATTCGATGCGCTCGGCCATCAAACAGGTTGCATCCGGTCGCTTCGGCGTTACCACAGAATACCTGAGCAATGCGGATCAGATCCAGATCAAGATGGCGCAGGGAGCCAAGCCCGGTGAAGGCGGCCAGTTGCCCGGTCACAAGGTGGACCAGCGGATTGCCCGCGTACGTCATTCCACGCCAGGTGTAGGATTGATCTCACCGCCTCCGCACCATGATATTTATTCAATTGAAGATCTTGCCCAGCTGATCTTTGATCTGAAAAACGTTAATCCGAAAGCCGATATCAGCGTCAAACTGGTATCTGAAGTCGGCGTCGGTACCGTGGCTGCAGGCGTGGTTAAGGCGCATGCCGATCACGTTGTGATCGCCGGTCATGACGGCGGCACAGGTGCCAGCCCGCTAACCTCGATCAAGCACGCCGGTACCTCATGGGAACTGGGACTGGCGGAAACGCAGCAAACGCTGGTGCTTAACCGTCTGCGCGGGCGCACCGTCGTACAAACCGATGGCCAGATTCGTACCGGCCGCGACGTGGTCATTGCAGCCCTGCTTGGCGCCGATGAAGTGGCATTCGGCACCATCGCGCTGATTGCGGAAGGTTGCATCATGATGCGCAAGTGCCATTTGAACACGTGCCCTGTCGGCGTTGCCACGCAGGATGCGGAACTGCGCAAGAAGTTTGTCGGCAAGCCTGAAGATGTGGTCAACTATTTCATGTATGTGGCTGAGCATGCACGTGAAATCATGGCCGAGCTTGGATTCCGCACGTTTGACGAAATGATCGGCCGTGTTGAGATGCTCAACACCAACGAAGCCATCAGGCACTGGAAGTCACAAGGCCTGGATCTGTCGCCGATTTTCCATCAGGTCGATCCTCAGGGTACCGCGATCCGGCATTGCGAATCGCAGAATCACGGGCTGGATAAATTAATTGACCACAAGCTCATAGCTGAGGCAAAGCCTGCGCTTGATGAACGCAAACCGGTTATCATTGAGACCAAGATCTGCAACGTTGACCGCAGCTTCGGCACCATGCTTTCCGGTGAAGTCGCTCAACGTTTCGGCAATGAAGGTCTGCCGGATGATACGATAGTTATCAGAGCGAAGGGTACGGCCGGTCAATCGCTCGGTGCCTGGCTTGCACGCGGCATCACCATCGAACTTGCTGGGGAAGGCAATGATTACGTTGGCAAGGGTTTGTCCGGCGGTCGCATTGCCATCTTCCCGCCTGAAGATTCAAAGCTGATTGCAGAGGAGAACAGTATTGTCGGTAATACTGTTCTGTTCGGTGCCATTGACGGCGAATGCTATTTCCGCGGTGTGGCCGGCGAACGTTTTGCCGTTCGCAACTCCGGCGCCGTCGCCGTTGTAGAGGGCGTAGGCGATCATGGTTGCGAATATATGACTGGCGGAACGATTGTTGTCCTGGGCAGCACGGGTCGCAACTTTGCAGCCGGCATGTCCGGTGGCATTGCCTATGTGCTGGATCAGGATGAATCGTTTGAGAACTGCTGCAATATGGCTCAGGTTTCACTGCAGCCTGTTGCTTCCGAATCGGAGGCGCTGGAAGAACTTGATCATCAGGGCTCCGATCTGGAAACGCATGGCAGGGTCAATATCAAGCACGGCCTGAGCCAGAATGACCAGAAGATTCTGCGCACCCTGATTCAGCGTCATGTGCACTATACCAATTCCGACGTCGGCAAAAATATTCTCGATAACTGGGAATCTTTCCTGCCTAAATTTGTCAAAGTCATGCCGGTCGAATATCAGCGCGCATTGACCGAGATGGAAGCTGAGAAGAATGCTGTCGCAAAGGAGCAGGCAAATGGGTAAGGCAACCGGATTTAAGGAATTCTCACGCGAGAACCTGAGTTATGCGCCGGTGGCTGAGCGCATTATGCACTACAATGAATTTTCCAGCCTGCCCAAGGACATGGCCACGCAGGGTGCGCGTTGCATGGATTGCGGTATTCCGTTCTGCCATAACGGCTGCCCGATCAACAATATCATTCCCGACTGGAATGATGCGGTGTACCGGGGACAATGGCGTGAAGCACTCAGTATCCTGCACTCGACCAACAATTTCCCCGAATTTACCGGACGCATATGCCCTGCCCCTTGCGAGGAAGCATGTACGGTCAATCTCATAGGGGATGCTGTCTCGATCAAAAACATTGAGCTGTCGATCGTTGAAAAGGGCTGGGAAGAAGGCTGGATCACCCCGCAGATCGCAGCCAGAAAAACCGGCAAACGCGTTGCCGTCGTCGGTTCAGGCCCTGCCGGAATGGCTTGCGCCCAACAGCTTGCCCGTGCCGGTCACGATGTCGTGTTGTTTGAAAAAAACGACCGTATAGGTGGCCTGATGCGTTATGGCATTCCTAACTTCAAATTCGACAAGAAGGTGATTGACCGGCGCATGGCACAGATGCGCGCCGAAGGTGTTGAATTCCGCGTCAATGCGCATATCGGCGTGAATATCCCTGCCAAATCCTTGCTTGATGAATTCGATGCAGTAGTGCTCAGTGGCGGATCTGAAGAACCGCGTGATCTTCCCATACCGGGTCGCGAACTGAAGGGCATTCACTTTGCCATGGAATTCCTGACCAAGAACACCAAACGGGTTCTGGGTGATGATATTCCCGAGGATCAATTCGTATCCGCAGCCGGCAAGCATGTAGTTGTGATTGGCGGCGGCGATACCGGCTCCGACTGTATCGGCACATCAAACCGTCACGGGGCTGAATCAGTGACGCAGATCGAAATTCTGCCCAAGCCTGAAGAAATGCCTAACAAGCTGATCACCTGGCCGTTCTGGCCCATGAAATTGCGCACTTCCACTTCTCAGGAAGAAGGCTGCAACAGGGACTGGGAAGTCTCTACCAAACGCTTCATCGGCGATGAACATGGCCATGTCAAGGCCATCGAGTGCGTTCGGGTTCAATGGAAACAGGAAGATGGCCAGTGGAAGATGCAGGAAATTGAAGGCAGTGCATTTGAACTGCAGGCTGATCTGGTCACGCTGGCGATGGGCTTCACCCATCCCGTGCATACAGGCATGCTTGAAGAGCTCGGTATTGAAAAAGACGGTCGTGGAAATGTTGCGGCCAACACCGACAACTACAGCACCAGCCTCGATAAGGTATTTTCAGCCGGTGACATGCGTCGTGGTCAATCGCTCGTTGTCTGGGCGATCAGGGAGGGTCGCCAGTGCGCCAGTGCTGTCGATGAGTTCCTGATGGGTTCAACCACCCTGCCCCGCTAGGTACAAGCAATAACTGACAAGGGCCGCAGTTATGCTGTGGCCCTTTTTTCTTGCCGGTCATGCAGTCAAACATATTCCCCCTGCCGAACTTTTCCTTCAGCCTTGCCTGCATGACGCGCGACATCCTTTATCAATCGGACCAATCAGCCATCCATAGCGACGGCTTTGTATTTGATGATCATGTAGCGCGTGTATTCGCAGACATGATCCGTCGCTCGGTACCAGGTTACGGCCAGACCCTGCAGATGGTTGAATTGCTGGCTCATCAATATGCCCAGCCGGACAGCCGCATGTATGATCTGGGCTGTTCGCTCGGAGCAGCAACCATGGCCCTTGTAAGGGGCGCCGCTGGCCAGAACTGCCGCATCATGGGGGTGGATAATTCACCTGCCATGGTAGAGCGATGCAGTGAATTGCTGAAGGGCGAGCCTGTGGAAATCATCTGTCAGGATATCATTGCATGCGATATCCGGAATGCATCCGTCATCGTCCTCAATTTTGTGCTGCAATTCATCCCGAAATCGAAGCGGTTGGAGCTTCTCCAGCATATCCGACAGGGTCTGAGGCCGGGTGGCGTGTTGATTCTTTCCGAGAAAATCGCCTTTGCGGATGGCGAAGAAAATCGGCATCAGATTGAATTGCATGAGGCCTTTAAGCGCGCCAACGGCTATTCGGAGCTGGAGATCAGCCGCAAACGCACGGCGCTCGAAGACATCCTGATTCCGGAAACGCTTGATGATCACCATCAGCGCCTGCAGCAGGCGGGCTTTACCGCATCGCACACTTGGTTTCAGTGCTTCAACTTCGCTTCCATGATTGCTTACGCCTGATGCCGCAAAGCCAGCGAAACGCATTTGAAGCATGGCTGACCGGCTGGGTGCCGCAGAAACACATCCAATTGATCCTTGATGCCGTACAAAAGGCTTCCACGCAACTAAGCCGGCATGGCGACTATCCCCGCTGGAGCAAGGCTCTCGCCGACATGCCGAAGGTGGTCCCCTCTTCTGTCGATCTGGCCGCAGACAGCATGCGTATCGGAATGCAGGAAGATATGACAGAAGTCGAAAGCAGGTTACTGGAGCAAGCCCTAAGGGAGCTCCACCCGTGGCGCAAAGGCCCGTTTGATTTCTTCGGTATCCATATCGATACTGAATGGCGCTCTGACTTGAAATGGAATCGGTTGAAAGATGCGATTGCCCCGTTGGATGGGCGCAATATTCTCGATGTCGGCTGCGGATCCGGTTATCACTGCTGGCGCATGCTGGCCGATGGCGCCGCCAAAGTGGTTGGCATTGATCCCACGCACCTGTTCGCCATGCAGTTTCAAGCCTGCAAACAATATATCCAAGATGACAGGATTCAATACTGGCCGTTGGGCATCGACGATATTCCCGCTGATATGGCCTGCTTCGACAGCGTTTTCTCGATGGGAATTCTTTATCACCGTCGCTCACCCATTGACCATCTGCTGCAACTAAAATCCTTGCTCAGATCCGGGGGCGAATTGATTCTCGAGACGCTGGTGATTGATGGAGATGATAAAGCCTGCCTGATTCCGCAGGGACGCTACGCCAAGATGCGCAACGTCTGGTTCATCCCGTCTGTGCCGATGCTGGAAAACTGGCTTCGCCGATCAGGCTTTAAGAATGTGCGCACCATTGACGTGAGTACCACAACCGTGAATGAACAACGCAGCACCGACTGGATGCGCTTTGAATCGCTGCCCGACTATCTGGACAATAATAATCCCCGCTTAACCGTTGAAGGGCACCCTGCCCCCACTCGGGCCATAATCACCGCCAACTTCTGATAACCGGTTTATACAACAAAACCGCTCAGTGAATGTTTTTCCTGCTATGCAGTTCTTGCTCAACTGCAAAACATTCAGACCTTTGGCATGGAAGTCCGCGCATCAGGATTCGCCTTGCCTGCATTGAGCACCACCTTTTCAAAGGCTCACTATATTCGCTTATATTCTATTTCTTCTTTTTCCCGTCTTTTTTTGCTTTTTCAGCAGCTTTTTCAGCTGCTTTTTTTGCTTTTTCAGCCGCTTTTTTTGCTGCTTCAGCAGCTTTTTCAGCTGCCTTTTTTGCTTTTTCAGCCGCTTTCGGATCAACCGCTGGTGGTGGTGTAGTTGCCGGTGGTGTAGTTGCCGGTGGTGTAGTTGCCGGTGGTGTAGTTGCCGGTGGTGTAGTTGCCGGTGGTGTGGTTACCGGTGGTGTAGTTGCCGGTGGTGTAGTTGCCGGTGGTGTAGTTGCCGGTGGTGTAGTTGCCGGTGGTGTGGTTACCGGTGGTGTGGTTGCCGGTGGTGTGGTTGCCGGCGTAAGTGGCGGCAAACCGTAGCTTGGCAGCGTATACAGGCGGCCAGGGTGAGACTTGGCGTAGAGAAAAACCTCGCTGCCATTGTTTTCGTAATACCAGTCGACTGCCTCGTTGGCACCGGTGCTTGGCCCTGCGGCAACACCGGTAAATGGGTCATTGGGGATTGCCCCCAGATAACCTTCGACAACCAGGTCAGCCAGCATCCCTGATGCGGGGCTGTAGTCTTTATCAAGCATAAAGGCTTTGAGATTATTGAGCAGGGTTATTTCGGCTGATAACAACCTGGCCCTTTTTACAAAGATTGAATAAGCCGGGATAGCGGTGGCAGCCAGAATCCCAACGATTGAAACCGTAACCATTAACTCGATGAGGGTAAACCCATCACCGCTCTTGCGCTTGATCCATGGCCCCGTATTCATGGCTGGCCCCCTTTCTGATAGATGAGGCGGGCAGGTTTGCCGGGCATGGCAACGATGCCGGCCACTCCATGCACCTCGGGCGTAGGGCAATTGACAGTAATATTGCCGGCAGCATCGCTTTTAACAATGTACGGCGCATGACTTACAGGGTCTTTCGTCTCAACCTTGGGCTCAAGCATTCGTGAGAGCTCATCAAGCGATGCCGGGGGATGCCCGATCAGCTTCCGATAAGTCGCCGCTTCCGCTGCTAATATTTCCATATTAGCCCTGCATTTGGCCAGCCCTGCCAGCTGCGGGCTCACAGGAGGGCTGGAAACCTTAACCGGCTCAACTTCTATCTGATCATTAACAAGGATGTAAGCGTTTACAGCAATACCAGTGATTGCAATTGCACCAAACAGTGTAAGGAGAAAACTTTTCTTTTTTACAAAGGCAAGGCCGCCCAGCCTGCGCTGCTCTTCATCCTCAATAGTTTCCTCGACACCGGCACAGTGAATGCAAAGGGTTTTTTTTCCTGACTCCCGACCTATGCAATCCTCACAGAATGGTTTTTTACAACGGCTGCAGTAGAAAACCGCGGGAACACCGGCATCCATCGAGCACTCAGCACTCAGTTGCGGCCTTTCTCTCTTTTTTATTACAGCCTCAGTTTCACCACTCACAAACATCTCCTCTGCAGAGCCCCGGAACAAGTGCTTATGGCATTCCGAATTTCAATCCACCCCACACCCGAACCAAGCTTCTGTTTCAAACCTAATATCGTGTCATTGGCATTACCGTATCCACAAAAAGGAGTATAGGCCATAGTGGACACATTATACCAACTTGGAGCAAAGCACATGTTTGGCTATAGTGTTGCAATAAGCTATGCATCCGAGGAGATCCTATTGTCGGCCAAGCCAGAACAGAATCAATGTGAATTCGAAGTCTCAGTCGGTTTGTTAGATGGAACCGAGGAACATGGTCACCTGATTCGTTTTTCCCCCATGATGAGGCGGCTGGCTCTGGAGTTGGATCTCGGACGCATGGTGTATTTTGATGTCCCCGAAATCGCCTATATCGCTTTTCATCGCCCCAAGGGTGAAGCACCTTCCTTGCCGGAGCTGGAGAACCTGAAGGAAAAAATCATCCATACGGTAACCGGGAATCATTTTCATGTGCAAACGATTAAAAGCATGGCGGATTCAGAGGGCTTCTTCGCCTTTTCCGATAACAAGGATTTACCGTTTGAACGATTCTTCTTTTACAACCATGGTGTTCGAAGTCAGGAACTTCCTGAGCCTTTCGGGCAAATCTTGATCGCAGAGAAAGGCGTATCCGAAACCGAGGTGGAGGAGGCCCTGGAGCAGCAGAAAAGGCTGCATGAACAGCATGTGGGGGAGATTCTGGTCGGGCAGAAAAAAGTGAAGCCCGGCGACGTAGAATCAGCGCTTGCCAAACAGGGAAAAAAACCTAAACGTATCGGTGAAATTCTTATTGAAGCAGGATTAATCCAGGAAGATGATCTGCAACATGCTCTGGTTGAACAATCAAAGAACAGGTCGCTGAAAATCGGGCAGGTCATGATCAAGATGGGGCTTGTAACAGAAGATGAACTCCTCTCCGCCCTAGCCAAAAAGTTCAACCTGCCGTTTGTTGATCTCGACGGCTATATTGTTAACCCCGAGGCTATTGAAGAGATCGATATTGATCTCCTGTTACGCTATCAGGTTGTGCCCATCGCTTCCGACGATCAAACGTTAACTCTTGCAAGTTCGGATCCAATCGACTTCGAGGCTTTTGATACCATCCGCTTCCAGACCACCAAACATCTTGCAGAGGTTCTGGCGGCCCCAAGTCAGATTATGAAAATCATCGATCAGAAAGCTTCTGCGCAGTCCGGTGAAAATGACACCCTCTGGATTGAGCGCGTAGCGGGCGAAAAGGTCGAAGAGATTACCGATGAAGCTGTTGAGGTCAAGGCTGCGGAAGCCCAGCCGATCGTCCGTCTGGTCAACAAGGTGCTTATCAACGCCATGCAAAAAGGGGCATCGGATATCCACATTTTACCTCAGGCAAAAGCCTTGCTGTTACTCTTCAGGATCAACGGCGACCTGCGGCTGGAGATGGAGCTGGAGAAGTGGGTTCAGCGCCGCATGATTTCTCGTATCAAGCTGTTATCAGGGATGAACATCGCGGATCATCGGGTAACCCAGGACGGGCGCATGATGATACGTTATGAGGACAGCGTTGTTGAATTCCGCGTTTCGTGTATTCCAAATGCATATGGTGAATCGATCGTGATGCGAATTCTGGGCAAGGAGATGGCCGCCGATCTGGAATCTCTCGGGGTTACTGAAAAAGATCGCAAATCTCTGGCGTCGATGGTTCGCAAGCCTTTCGGCCTGATTCTTGCCACTGGCCCGACCGGCTCTGGTAAGTCAACGACCCTGTTTGCCTTGATGCAGAGCATTATTGATCTGCCATTACATATTATCACGATCGAAGATCCGGTGGAGTCGGAGATCAAGGGTGCGAACCAGATTCAGGTCAATGCAAAGGTAGGGCTCACCTTTGCGAGTGTGTTGCGCAACGTGTTGCGTCACGATCCGGATGTTATCATGGTAGGAGAGATGCGTGATGAAGAAACGGCATCGATTGGTATTGAAGCCGCGTTAACCGGCCACCTGATGCTCTCCACTCTCCATACCAACAGTGCTGTTGACACCATTATTCGCCTGCAGGATCTGGGAATTCCCGATTACCTGCTTGCTCCGGCCTTGCGCGGCATTATCAGCCAGAATCTTCTGAAACGCTTGTGTAAGCAATGCCGTCAGCCGCTCGTCCCCGAGCAGGATGAGGTTTATACATTGCTGCAGGATATGGGACTTGAACGACCCAAGACTCTCTATCAGGCAGGGCAATGCGAGAAATGCAACCAGACCGGCTTCAGTGGTCGCGTGATGGCCTATGAGTTCCTAGAAGTCACCGAAAACGTTCGCCAGGCCATCCATGACGGAAAGATAGGGCATGAATTGCAAAAGGTTGCCGAAGCCGAGGGCATGATCCCCAAGGCACAGCACGCGCTTGGCCTGGCCGAAAGTGGCGTTATCAGCCGAGATGATCTGGTCAAATTGCTGATCTAGCGATTTATAACTCACTCCTACAAAAAAATAGCCGGGCAATGCCCGGCTATTTTGTCTTATATATCTATCTAACCTTCACTCAGGAGGCTTTTTTGGCCTCCGGAAATGGAACGCTCCAGATATGAAATCCACTATTGCTTCCCTTCACCTGATGCTGCTCGGCCTCTTCCTTGCTCACCTTGCGATCTGAATGGAAGTACACTCGACCATCAGCACCAACATTGGCGCCACCATCGCGGGCTTCATCCTTGGTCAGTTGAGCAATGTTTCGGCCCTGGATATCAACAGCCCAGATATCCCAGTTACCCTCTCTTGGATGACGCATATCCGCCTCGCTGCGATTGGAGGTAAACACAATCCATTTGCCATTCGGACTCCAGGCCGGCTGCACATCCATGCTGCGCTCATCGGTCAACTGTATCAGGTCCGATCCGTCCACGCGCATCATAAACAGGTGCATGCTGCGTCCAGCCTGCATGGAAAACACCACCCTCGTACCATCCGGTGAAACAGCCGGATTGACCCCTGCAGTCAGGTCTCTTTCCACGCCATCGGAAGTGATATGCACAATATGTGGCTGAGCCTTCGGGAACTCCCAGTTCATGAAGGTTTCATGTTTTTTGACAGATCCACTCTGCTTGTGTGAATCAGTTGAAAACAGACGCACGGCAAGCATGCTCCCGTCAGCCAGCGCCACGGGTTGCAACAAACGCCCGTCAAGGCGGTGAATTCGATGCAACACCCCGTTGCCGTTCACGACCTTATCCCAGAGGCCTATGCCACCTGCGCGTGAGGAAAGAAAGGTCACCCGATCATTCCCATACCACGCAATTGAATCAAGCGCATCATTGTCATCACTGACCACATTTACCGGATCACCATTTTCCAGCACACGCCTTGTTACAACCTGTTGGCGTTGTTTGCCTGAAACCACCAGCAGCGCCTTACCATTGGGCGAAACCTTCGGATACATTTCGTTTTCTCCCGGCTCCAGGGTAAGCAGCCGTGCATCATCAGTGGGCGGCACCGTTTTGGCTGCAGAGCCGGACTTGGAAGAATGTGCTTCCAGCCAGTCCAGAAACCCTGCTGCCTGGGCTGCGGGGCTCGCCAGCATTAACATGCAACTTAAGAGTACAATTTCTTTCATCAATATCTCCGTTTGATAGATTTTGAAATACGTGGATCAGTTCAGTTTCAGCTGCCAGATATTCCAGCCCGACACCGTTTTTTCCTGTGGCTTTTTCGGATCACGGTTGGAGTGAAAAACCACGGTGTTTTTATCCAGCCAGGCCGGGCCACCATCGGTGGCTTGGGCGGCATTGGTCAGGCGCTCAACACGGTTGTTTTTCAGGTCCATCATATAAATGGATGTCTTCTGCACGTCTCCCTCGCTATCACGATTGGAGACAAACACCAATTTGCTGCCATCAGCATTCCAGGCGGGTTCAAATTCGCCATATGGGCTGTTAGTCAGCTGGATGAGTTCTCCGCCCTGAACGTCCTGAACCCAGATATCATAGTTGCCATTGGTCTCACGAACGAATGCTATGCGCCGACCATCCGGTGAAAGTGCTCCGTCAAAAGCATTGTTGATCATCACGAGCTGGCTCGACTTGCGGTCAAATGTGAACAATACCGGAGGATTGAATTTATTGGTGTTTCCGGCCTTGGTCGCAGCATACCCAAGCTTGACCCGGTAGTTATCGTGATCGTAAACGCGCCACTGCTGGCCCAACAATTCCGTATCGGCCACATGACTGAATTCGTTCAGCAACTGGTTATATCGGTTAGCTTCAAAGGTGGAATCAAAGCACCAGACACGGCCATCTCGGGATGCATTCAGATGAAGCGGAGCCAGTCCGCCCCGGTATGTTGCCATATTGGCAATCGCCACATGACCATCGCCCTGCCCCTGCCACATCCAGGCGGAAATCGGGCCTACCCTGTCGCTAACATATCCGATGGCGCCATCGGATGTAGCAACGCCGAAGCGGATAGCCTCATTGAGAACCAGGGGTGTGATATTGCGTTCGCCTGCTGACAGAGAATACTTGGAAACCCGGGCAACGTTATAATTAGCAACGCCTGTACGCGTGCTGTAAACCAGAAAATCGCCCGCCACAGAGGGATACATCGTATCAACCTTCGTATCGGCAATCAGTGGTGAAACCGGATATGGCGCCTCAGCCGCGACAGGTTGCTTGCCCCAAGCGGCAGCAAAGGCATTGCCGGTAAATACCGGACTTGAAATCAGAACTGCTGCAGAAAGCGCAAGCTGCAATTTTTTCTTCATCTGAACATCTCCTTGGAAACGTATAATATTCACCCATGGGCGAATTGCGGCGAAACATGCGAGACACATGATACTGCAAATGTGATCTGGCTCACAAGTGAATGTCTTTTAATTCAGCCTTTAGCCGGATGCAATCGGACAGGCAATAAAGGCTGCCTCGGGGTCAAATAAGTGGATGAATTTTGTTATGGAAACATATATCCTGCGCCACCTTAATTTTTTATAAACATGCAAGGAGTCGCCAAATGGCCCTGAACGTCTATTACGACAAAGATGCTGATCAATCGATCATCAAATCAAAGAAAGTTGCCATCATCGGCTACGGCTCGCAGGGACACGCCCACGCCACCAATCTGAAAGATTCAGGTGTCGATGTGACTGTCGGCCTGCGTGCAGGTTCCGGCTCGATTGCCAAAGCAGAGGCTCATGGCCTGAAGGTTAGCAGCGTTGCTGATGCCGTTGCCGGTGCCGATGTTGTCATGGTACTGACCCCGGATGAGTTCCAGTCGGTTCTCTATCGCGATGAGCTTGAGCCGAACCTGAAAAAAGGTGCTACTCTTGCATTCGCTCACGGTTTCGCCATCCACTATAACCAGATCGTCCCTCGTGCCGACCTGAATGTTGTCATGATCGCGCCGAAGGCTCCGGGGCATACCGTTCGCTCTGAATTCGAGCGTGGCGGCGGTATTCCAGACCTGATCGCGATTCATCAGGATGCAACGGGTGACGCCAAGGCACTTTGCCTGTCTTACGCGTCTGCCATCGGTGGTGGCCGCACCGGTATCATCGAGACCACCTTCAAGGATGAGACCGAGACCGACCTGTTCGGTGAGCAGGCTGTTCTGTGTGGTGGCGCGGTTGAGCTGGTGAAAGCCGGCTTCGAAACCCTGACCGAGGCTGGGTATGCGCCTGAAATGGCCTATTTCGAATGCCTGCACGAGCTAAAACTGATCGTGGACCTGATGTATGAGGGTGGCATCGCCAACATGAACTATTCCATCTCCAACAATGCGGAGTATGGCGAGTATGTGACTGGCCCACGTGTGATCAATGATGAATCACGCAAGGCGATGAAAGAGTGCTTGCACAACATCCAGACCGGCGAATATGCCAAGCAGTTCATTCTGGAAGGTGCAACCAACTACGCATCCATGACCGCTGCACGTCGCAACAATGCTGCTCATCCGATCGAAGTGACCGGTGAAAAACTTCGTGCGATGATGCCCTGGATCAAGAAGATCGTGGATAAGTCCAAGAACTGATCCACAGATCGAACAGACCATGAGGGAGGTGATATTCACCTCCCTCTTTTTTTGCCCTTTGGACCCTGATTAATATCCATACAACGGCACTGCACCTTGCAAAGCATAATTCTGTTAGGATAGGCGCGTGAACCAACAAGCATCCAAGCCTCCGCTCCACGCCATGCCATCGGCTCGCAGCATCAAATCCTGGCCTCCCTTCCGAGTCGGGGAAAAGCCTGCGCCCGAGTTACCCATGTCCCGTGCCGAGATGGATGCACTGGGCTGGGATACCTGCGATATCATCATTGTGACAGGCGATGCCTATATCGATCATGCAAGCTTCGGCATGGCCGTGATCGGTCGCGTGCTTGAGGCGCAGGGATTCCGTGTCGGCATCATTGCCCAACCCGACTGGAAATCGGCAGATGCATTCAGGACATTGGGCAGGCCAAATCTGTTCTACGGAGTCACGGCCGGCAATATGGATTCGATGGTCAACCACTACACCTCCGAGCGCCGTATACGTTCCGATGATGCCTATACACCGGATGGCGTAGCAGGCAAGCGACCGGATCGTGCTGTCACTGTCTATGCCCAGCGCTGCCGAGAAGCTTTCAAGGGCGTGCCGGTGATCATAGGCAGCATTGAAGCGAGTTTAAGGCGTATAGCCCACTACGATTACTGGTCCGACATGGTGCGCCGTTCCGTGCTGCCCGATTCCAAGGCAAACATGCTTGTGTTCGGAAATGCAGAGCGCCAGATCATCGAAATCGCCCACCGGCTTGCAGCAGGTGAATCCATCAGGGAAATGACTGACATCCGCGGCACAGCATTCATGCGCTCCGCAACGCCCTCGGGTTTCATCGAAATCGATTCCACCGAAATGGATACGCCAGGCAGGCTGATCGAGCACCCGGATCCGTATGCCATGAAAGATAGTGCCAGCCCCAGCTGTGCCCAACCAGTGGAAGAACAACCTGTGTGCGTCATCTCCCGCCGTCTGGACAAGGAGAATACCGTTATCCGCCTCCCCTCCTTTGAGAAGGTTAAGGATGATCCTGTTTTGTATGCTCATGCCTCACGCCTGATGCATCTGGAAACCAATCCTGGGAATGCACGCGCACTGGTGCAAAGACATGGAAACCGGGACGTCTGGCTCAATCCTCCGGCCATTCCCTTGAGTACGGCCGAGATGGATTTCGTGTTCGGCCTCACCTACTCACGCCTGCCCCACTCATCCTACGGCAAGGCCCGAATTCCTGCTTACGACATGATCCGCTTTTCAGTCAATATCATGCGTGGCTGCTTTGGCGGCTGCACGTTCTGTTCCATTACCGAGCATGAAGGCCGCATCATTCAGAATCGCTCGGAAGATTCGATTATCCACGAAATCGAACAGATCAGGGATAAAACGCCCGGCTTTACCGGCACCATTTCAGATCTGGGCGGCCCGACCGCCAACATGTACCGGCTGGCCTGCAAATCCAAGGAAATCGAGGCAGCCTGTCGTCGGCCATCCTGCGTTTACCCGGATGTCTGCAGTAATCTCGATACCGACCACACGCCGCTCATTCACCTGTACCGAAGGGCGCGCCGCATCAGGGGTATCAAGAAAATCCTGATTGCTTCCGGCCTGCGTTACGATCTGGCCGTGAGATCGCCCGAATACATTGAAGAGCTAGTCACGCATCATGTCGGCGGTTACCTGAAAATTGCGCCGGAGCATACCGAGGAAGGTCCGCTATCCAAAATGATGAAACCTGGCGTCGGCAGCTTCAACCGCTTCAAGGAATTGTTTGAGTTTTATTCAAACAAGGCAGGTAAAAAACAGTATCTGATCCCCTACTTCATAGCAGCCCATCCCGGCACCACCGATGAGGACATGCTTAATCTGGCACTGTGGCTGAAAGCGAACAACTTCCGCCCCGATCAGGTGCAGGCATTCCTGCCTTCACCCATGGCGACCGCTTCGGCCATGTATCATTCCGACCGCAATCCACTGCGCAAGATCACCCGGCTCTCGGAATCCGTTTATACACCGAAACGCAAAAAACAACGCGACCTGCACAAGGCGCTGCTGCGCTATCACGATCCGGAAAACTGGCCGTTGATCCGCGATGCGCTGAAGAAAATGGGACGAACCGACCTGATCGGTACTGATCAGCAGCATCTGGTACCGCCTGCTGGCCACGGCCCGCGTCAGGCAAGCCCCGAACGGAAATTCCAGCGCAGTAGTATGTCTAAACACGGCCGACCGAAACCGGGGCGAGGCAAGAATCGACGCTAGGTCGTCAGCCGTTTCTCGATAAGCACACCGGTTGCGGCCAATAGAGCAAATGTGCCACCGACTAGAAAAGTCGCGAAGGCGCCCAGCGTATCCCACAATATCCCTGCGATGAGACTGGCCAGCACCAGCGCAACCCCTGCCACCAGATTGAAGATGCCGAAGCCCGTGCCGCGCATACGGGTTGGTACAGTATCGGCAACGAGCGCCGACAACAGCCCCTGCGTCAGCCCCATATGCAAGCCCCACAGTGCAGCACCGGCCAGAACAAGCAGGGAATCCGTAGCCAGCGCCAATAGCAGATCAGCCAGCGCCAGCACAACCATGCCTGCAACCAGCAACAGGCGACGATCAATACGGTCCGCTGCACGGCCGGCCGGATAGGATGCCGCCGCAAAAGCCGCGCTCATCACCACCATGACCAGCGGCACGGCGGCAAGCGACATCCCTGCATCGCTTGCCCGTAGTACAAGGAATGCCTCGGAGAATCTTGCCAGCGTGAAAACGAAACCCAGTAGCACGACCTGCCAGAAGGCCCACGGCAGCCTGCGTGCCTGCCGCCATTGCAAGGGTTTGCTGGTCGCTGCCGATGCTGCTGCCCGGGTCGGTTCACGCACGACAGTGGCCAGAACCAATACGGCGATTCCAGCCGGAACAACGCCAATCCAGAGTACAGCGGTGATGTCGCCGGCGAACATCGCCATACCGGCAAGCGCCAGCAGCGGCCCGATCACTGCACCGGCCGAATCCATTGCTTGCCTGAGGCCGTAAGCTGCCCCCCGTTGTTCCCTGGGCGTCAGATCAGCGACCAACGCATCGCGCGGCGCACCACGTATGCCCTTGCCGACCCGATCCGCAAAACGTGCTGCGAATACCGTGGCAATGGATCCGGCGAGTGGAAACATCGGCTTGGTCAGCGCCGAAAGGCCATACCCGACAAGCAGCAACAGCTTCCGTTTCCCCAGCCAGTCGCTGAGTGCGCCTGAGAAAACCTTGGCGATTGAGGCGGTCGCCTCGGCGATGCCCTCAATGATACCTATCGTTGTCATGCTCGCGCCCAGCACGGTGGCCATGAACAAAGGCAACAGACTGTGAATCAATTCCGACGAAACATCCATGAACAGCGACACGAAACCGAGTGCCCAGATACCGGGCGGAAGATTGCCTCTGGCTTTAGGGAGATGATTAGGATTCATTTGCCAGTGTTTGACTGCAGAAGCAGAAGTCAGTGTGTTTCATGCAGACAGAACAACGGATCTGCGCCTGCATGGACCGCATCCTCAGTTAAGCGACCCGGGAAGAGCCAGCGTAAAAGTCGGGACCGGCGCATCAAACTCATTACCGTCCTCATCCAGCATCCGATAACTTCCCTGCATGCAACCTACCGGCGTTTCAAGTACACAGAAGCTGTTGTACCGGTACGTGGCCCCCGGCTCAAGCACGGGCTGTTCCCCGACAACACCCTCGCCGCGGACCTCTTCAATCTTTCCATCGGCATCGGAAATAACCCAATGGCGACTGATCAGCTGGGCCGCGCAATTCCCCCTGTTATGGATGCTGATATCATAAATGAATACAAACCGATTCTGCTCGGGCTCCGAATGCTCTGCAGCATAGGAATTTTCCACTTCAATCATGATGGGGCAAGAGTCGGTCACAGAGTTCCTCCAGAAATAGTGCGCTCACTATAGCGAAAAAACAGCAGGCCTAAAGCCCCGGCCATCGATATCCCTGATGATCCGGGACATCTATCGCCATGGATGAAAAGTGGTTATTTGGATTTATCCTTGATACGGCGAGGTGGTTTTCTGCCAGCATCACTGCCCGGGCGGGCACCTCCTGCCTTTTTTCCCGGACCCGAACGATCACCACCGAATTTTCTGCCGGCACCAGCTCCCAGGCGACCACCAGGAGCCCTGCGGCCTGGTTGTCTGTCATTTCGATCCGATCCGGAAAATTTCTTTCCCCTTGGTGCACCGGACGATCCGCCTCCCAGCATGGTCGCATTCATCCGCTGCCCGCATACCCGCACATCCTGCATGGCAGAGAAAATGGCCTTCGGCATACCTTCGGGCAAATCGACCGTACTATAATCATCCATGATTTCAATGTGACCGATAAACTCCGACTCGAGCCCGATCTCATTTGCAATCGCGCCGACAATATTGCCTGCTTTGACGCCATGAGCTTCTCCGACCTCCAGTCGGTAGCGCTGCATGCCGCTCTTGGGCTTGGGCCCGGACGAGCGTGCCGTACGAGGACCACCCTCATCATCAAACTGATCGCGGGAAATATTACGCGTGCTCCTGCGCTTGTCTTCGGGTGCATCGAAGCGGGGATTGCGCCCGGATCGCTCACTTACAACCGGCATCGGCTGGTCTTTCATCAGCAAAGGCTTTTCACCCTGCACCATTTTCGCCAGCGCCGCTGCTATCTCAATAGCAGGAATATTATTTTCTTCGCTGTACTGCGTGATCATGTCGCTGAACAGCTCGAGTCCATCATCATGCTCCAGCGTATCCGTAATACGCTGCTTGAATTCGTTGATACGCCGGTCATTGATGGCTTCGGCGGTCGGCATTTCGAATGGCTCAATGCGCTTCTTTGTCGCTTTCTCAATAGCATACAGCATGTTCTTCTCGCGCGGGGCAACAAACAGAATGGCATCGCCCTCCCGCCCGGCACGACCCGTGCGCCCGATACGATGCACATAGGACTCGGTATCATGTGGAATATCGTAATTAATTACATGGGATATGCGTTCCACATCCAGCCCGCGTGCCGCCACATCGGTGGCAATCACAATGTCGATCTGCCCTTTTTTCAAGCGATTCACGATTGCTTCGCGTTGCTTCTGGGCGACATCACCATTGAGCGCAACCGCGGCCAGTCCGCGTGCCTGAAGCTTTTCAGCCAGATCTTCAGTAGCTACTTTGGTGCGCACAAAAATAATCATGCCCTCAAAGGGTTCCAATTCGAGGATGCGGGTCAATGCATCGAGTTTATGACGACCACTGACCATCCAGTAACGCTGGCGAATCAGTGCTGCTGTGGATTCTTTCATCTGCACAGTAATTTGCTTGGGATGATTCAAATGTTTCTCGGCAATCTTGCGGATCGCAGACGGCATCGTGGCTGAAAACAGTGCAATCTGGCGATTTTTGGGCGTCTGTTCGAGAACCCACTGCACATCGTCAATAAAGCCCATGCGCAACATTTCATCCGCCTCATCAAGTACCAGCGCTCGCAGTCCTTCCAGTTTCAATGTGCCGCGGCGCATATGATCCATGACTCGACCGGGTGTACCGACAACGACATGCACGCCGCGCTTCAATTGACGCAACTGGGTGTCATAGCTCTGGCCGCCATAAATAGGAACAACGTGGAAACCACGCATATTGTGCGCATACTTCTGGAATGCCTCCGCCACCTGAATGGCCAGTTCGCGGGTCGGTGCCAACACCAGTACCTGTGGCGTCTGCTGCTTCAAATCGATTCGGGATAACAAGGGCAAGGCAAACGCGGCGGTTTTACCGGTGCCTGTCTGGGCCTGACCAACCACATCATGCCCTTCCAGCAATAGTGGAATCGTTTGCGCCTGAATCGGGGAGGGTGTTTCATAACCTACGTCCGTGACGGCTTTGAGCAGCTCGGGAATAAGATTCAGATCAGCGAATGTGAGCTGCTGGGGTTCGTTTGTTGACATGATTTACACCTTCCGGGATTGTGGCACGAAGCTGAAGCAGGATATCAATTTCAGACACTAAATAGCCGCCACAAAACCAACAGGCATGATGACGGACCGCGAAGAGTGCCTATAACTACATGAATATGCCATGAAATATATACGGTCTTTATAAATTGCTATCCCCGAACACCACCTATCCATTATGCTGCCGCGCATGACCAATAATAATATTCTCAAAAAGATATCCATCGCCAACAACCTGAAACATTTTGAAATCAAGGAAATATTCGAGCTTGGCGGTTTCGAATTCAGCAGCAGCCAGATCAAGGCTTTCATGGCCGGGTCCAAAAACAAGAATTACGAAAAGCTCTCCGATGAGCACTTTGAAGGGTTTCTGAACGGCTTTATCATCTACTCCCGCGGCACGGTGGATGAACCCACATTGCTGCCGCGCATCATTGAAAACTTCGTCATTGGCCTGATCGAATCAGGCAACACCGCCGCAATCGACGAAATCCGCTGCCTGATCGAAGATGTGGAAGATGCGTCTTCAGAAGCACCTTAAGGCGTTACAAATCAGACTGTAATTTCTCGCTGAAGAAGCAAAAGGTACTCCGCTGCTTCTTGGCGAAATACATGGCTGCATCCGCATTGCTGATCAATGTTTCAGAGTCCTTTCCATGGGTAGGGTAAATGGCGATGCCGATGCTGATGCTGACCGTAGGAGTCGCCTTACCCAACACAAAGGGCTCTGCCAACGCTCTTAAAATGTTTTTGGCAACAAATTCCACATGTTCAGGTGTCCCTGTCTCCGTAAGAATCACGGTGAACTCATCCCCTCCCATACGGGCTACCGTATCCAATTGACGCACGCAGCCAAGCAAGCGGACCGCCGCCTCCCTAAGCATCACATCACCCATGTGGTGGCCATAGATATCATTAATCTCCTTGAAGCAATCAAGATCAAGATACATGAGGGCGAAATTTCGTTCATGGCGCTGCCCCAGCGCTATCGCCTGTTGCATGCGATCATAAAATAATGCCCGGTTAGCCAGTCCAGTCAGGGCGTCATTATAGGCCATCCTCTCAAGGTTCTCGTCAGCCCTCTTGCGGCCAATGACTACGCCAAGCGTGTCAGCCAAAGTCTTAAGGCTTTCCCTGTCTCTATTCCTAGCTACATAACCAGCCGCAACATAGATATTGAGTACGCCAAGCAACTTCCCTTCCAGCATAATCGGTACGCAGTAGTGACCATGAGGCTGAATGCCATCATAGGTGATTTCATGCTGTTCATTCAGCCGGTTGGTAAAAACAATTTCACGGCTTGCTGCGGCCTTGCCGCAGAGGCAGCGGCCAAACGGTAACCGGCCGCAGGATTTCTGCAGTGAATCAGGCAGATTTCGCTGGACCGCCATCTCCAGTGTTTGCTCATCCTTGGCGGCGAGGAAAATTGCCCCCTGCTTCAATAATTCAAAGCCGGGAATGGAGAGGATCGCATCAAGTGATGCGCTCATCACCTCCCTCAACGACAAAGGAGTCAAGGAAAGGCTTAGAATCGTATCCAGGGCATGCTGAATTTTCAGCCTTCTTTCAGTCCGGCCCAGGATAAAATAAAAGAGAATAAGAATGACCACACTCAATGCTATGGAAACAGCTAAAAAACGAAGCCATTCCGATCTTGTATTGCCCATAAATTCTGTCGTATCTCGTAGCATAATTACTCTCGCAACCGGGCGGTCGCCTGCATCCTGCATAGTGAAGCCACTAACCCAGTATTCCTGTCCTTGCAGTTCAACATCTTTACCGATCGCGATCCCCGAGGATTTATTAATGGCATTGATCATGCTGCTGAGTAGCCCGACAGGAATCTCCGGGATACTTTGGGAAACCAGCACAGAATCAGGCAGCAAATCCCAGTCGAATGGACGGCCAAGCATCCGCATGCCATCTTCCCATGCACGCTTCGAAAGGTAGCGCTTGTCGATGAGCATAAAGAGCTCGACCTGAAACATGGTGCTTGTTTCCTTAATGATACCGTCAATCTCCTGACCCAGCTCAATATAACCGAGTAGTTTCCCGCTCTCGAAAACAGGAAGGACACTGCGCAGCGTGAAGGTGCCGAGCGGCCCCAATTCTATCCCCGAAAACAATTCGCCGCTCTTTTCCGCGCCAAGTGCTGTGAAACGATTGATCGTATCGCCGTATCTTTCCGGCTTATGCACACGCAGAAGATTGATCCGGTGCGCGTCATGAAAATAGAAGTGCGTGATGTTGTTTTCGCGATGGAGACGTTCATATATCGGCGTTGCCAGAGCCAGCAGGTTCTGGCGATTGCTGTCTCGCAGTGCGGCAATAAGCTGTTTGTCTTGAACAAGGAAATGCAGGCTTGCTGCCATCACCTCGGCCTTGTCATTCAAAGCCGAATGTAGATGTTTTTGCATAGCCGCCGATTCCAGTCTCAGGACATCGTCCTTCTGATGTTCTTCCACATACTTAACGAAAACAGTGCCAGCCATAAAAACAGCCAGTCCGGACGCGATCAGCGGCAGGAGGATGCTTTTTCTCAGACTCAACGGTTGCATGCGACTTTGACCATCTCCCCTTTTTGCGATTGTTGATATAGGAACCAGTGTATCACATGTAGGTGATTCTGCTCAGGCCTACAATGCATTAGCTCGACCCAACGCAAAACCGTCTCTCACCGGCATGCCAGATACAACTATAAATCCGCCTGTAGGTTGTCAGTGAAGAAACAAAAGGTATTTCGCTGTCTCTTGGCAAAATACATGGAGGTGTCTGCATGCTTGATCAGGGTTTCGCTATCCCGTCCATCCGCCGGATAGATGGCAATGCCGATGCTGCAGCCAATATTGTATGGCTTCCCGACCAAGTCGAACGGTGTCGAAATCGCCTTCAGAATCTTGTTGGCGACAAGCTCCACATTTTCAGGAACTTTCGTTTCGGTCAAGATAATGGTGAACTCATCTCCGCCCATGCGGGCAACCGTATCCATTCTGCGTACGCAGCCGAGCAAGCGATTCGCCACCTCCTTGAGCAGCACATCACCCATATCGTGGCCAAGGGTATCGTTAATCTCCTTGAAATGGTCAAGATCGAGGAACAGAATTGCAAACTTCTGCTTGTGGCGCTGCGTCATCGCCAACGCCTGCTCCATCCGATCATAGAACAGGGTACGGTTGGGCAGGCCGGTCAGAATGTCGTTATGCGCCAGTTGTTGAAGTGCTTCCTCGTCCTGCTTGCGTTCGATGACAACGGCCAGGGTATCTGCAACGGTCTTGAGCGCGGCACTCTCGTTTTCGTCTGCAACATGGCCCGCGGCAACATAGATATTGAGTACGCCCAGCAATCGTCCCGCCAGCATAATGGGAATGCAGTAATGGCCGTGCGGTTCAATGCCCTCATATCTAATCTCATGCTCCTCAGTCAGATGATTCACATAAACAATTTCGCGCGTGGCTGCCGCCCTGCCGCACAGGCACTTGCCGTAGGGCAGCAAAGCACAGGACTCCTGCAGGGCTCCGGACAGATTGCGATGCACCACCAACTCCAGTGTTTGCTCCTCCTTCACGGCAAGAAATACGGCCCCCTTGTTAAGCAACGCAAAGGCCGGAATGGACAGGATGGCATCAAGGGATTTTCCCAAAACCTCCTTCAAGGTCAGGGGTGGCAATGAGATATTCAGCATCGTATCGAGCACGCGTTGAATATTCAGCGCCTGCTCGATTGCCCGCTGCGCCTTCTTACGTTCGGTTATATCGCGCAACACGGCGATGGCATTCCACTTGTCGGCAATACGTGTGGATGAAAGCGCAATCTCAATGGGGAACTCCTTACCATCCTTGCGAATCGCAGCCAGCTCCAGCGTTTTCCCCAAGGCCTCACCCTGACCTGTTTTCTGAAATAAGGGGAATACCTTGAGATGGGCTTCGCGAAAGCGCTCAGGCACAATCAGCTCGTGCAGATTCTTACCCAGCACCTCAGCCTCTGAATAGCCCAGTATCGTTTCCGCCGCATGGTTCCAGAAGGAGATGTTGCCATCATTATCCATACTGATAATTGCATCCTGCGCCGATGCGCTGATCTTCTCGAAACGCTCCTCACTTTCATGGAGGGCCTCTTCAGTACGACCCAGGATGGCATAAAAAAGAATGAGAATACCGAGACCCATAGCTGCAGAAATCAACGTAAAATTTAACAACTCCCTGCGGGCATTGTCGATAAAATCTGTCATATCGCGCAGCATGAAAAGCGTGGCGACCGGGCGGTCGCCGGCATCCGGCATGGGGATAATGCCCGCCCAATAAAGATGGCCTTGAAAATCAATGTCCTGACCGATTCGAATAACAGCAAGCGCCTCGGTATCCAACATCTTGTCCAGTGCCCTTACAGGCGCCTCCGGCAGGCTCTGTGAGACCAATACAGAAGATGAAAGCATATTCCAGTCGTAGGGATGATCCAGCATACGCATGCCACCCTCCCATGCTTTCCGCTCAAGATACTCTTTATTGATGAGCATGAAGAGATCAACCTTGAACATGGTACGTGCTTCCTGAATCAAGCCATCAATCTCCTGACCAAGTTCAAGGTAGCCTAGCAACTTGTCTCCTTCGAAGATCGGGAGCACGGTACGCAACGTGAAGGTACCCAATGGTCCCAGCTCTATCCCCGAGAACAACTTCCCACTCTTTTCTGCTCCAAGCGCGGTAAAACGATTGATCGTGTCGCCATATTTTTCAGGTTTATGTACACGCAGAAGATTGATGCGGTGTGCATCGTGAAAATATAAATGGGTAACATTGTGTTCCCGGTTCAGCCGTTGGTATACAGGAGCGGCAAGCGCCAGCAGCAACTGTCGATCGCCCGCCTTCAGGACGGCAATCAATTTAGGATCCTGTGAGATAAAATGAAGACTGGCTGCCATCACCTCGGCCTTGGTGTCCAGCAACGACTTGATATGGCTCTGCATGGCTTTAGCCTGCTGCAGAATAGCATCTTTCTTCTGATGCTCTTCCAGATGACTAACGAAATAGCCGCCGATCAAAAACACAGTCAACCCAACCGCGATCAGAGGCAGGATGATACGTTTTTTCAGACTGAACGAGCGCACGCGAATTCGACCAACCTCCCTAAAACGTGTTACCCAGTGTAGGCGACCCTACCTGTGCTTACAAATTATATGGTAAAATGTTCGTGACTGCGTCACCGATTACGGCTTGGTTCATAGAAAATTTTGTATCTGGCGAACACCAATGCAGACGCCGCCGTTTTATTCGAAACTAATCCTCGTGGGTAAAGCTCTGGATGATATAGCCACCGGATTTCTCGTCCTTCTCAAGGGTCAGTAGCCCTCGCTTTTCAGCCTCTTCCAACAATTGGCCGAAACTGCTGAAACCGTGATAGCCCTCGGAGAATCCGGGCTTGCGACGTTTTAAGGTCTGTTTGACCATGGAGCCCCACACCTTGTCCTCATCGCCTCTTTCCTTGAACAGATCCTCCACCGTTTCCAGCACCAGATCGATGCCCTCCTGCCGCAGAGCTGTCTCATCAACCGCAGCAGCATCTCCGCCAGCAGCAGTGGCCTTCGCCTTAGCCTTGCCAGAAGAGCGACGCCGGCGCGATTTGACCTGCTTCTCAGAATCCCGCACCAGATCATCATAATAAATGAACTCGTCGCAATTGGATGTAAGCAGATCGGAGGTGGATTGCTTGACGCCAACACCGATGACCAGCTTGTTATTCTCTCTGAGTTTAGACACCAGCGGAGAAAAATCCGAATCACCGGAGATAATCACGAAGGTATCAACGTGCGATTTTGTATAACAAAGGTCGAGGGCATCGACGACCATACGAATATCGGCCGAATTCTTGCCGCTCTGCCGAACATGCGGGATTTCTATCAGTTCAAATGCCGCTTCATGCATCGGAGCCTTGAAGTCCTTGTAGCGCGCCCAGTCGCAATAGGCTTTTTTGACGACGATATTGCCCTTGAGCAAGAGGCGCTCAAGTACCCGCTGGATATCGAACGCATCCAGCTTCACATCGCGCACACCGAGGGCGACATTCTCGAAGTCACAAAACAGCGCCATGCTGTGTGTATCATTTCTATCGCTCATCAGCTTCTCCTGCATACTGCAAATGAATCAATCAACTTTCATTCAACCATGATAGCGGACGGATTCTTCGCGAACCGCTCTGAAAAATTCAATCGCATGCTCAGGAGGTACATCCGGGGTGATGCCATGTCCGAGATTGAACACATGGCCATTGCCATGGCCGAATCTTGCCAGGATGTCCTTCACCTCGTCCCTGATGCGCTCTGGCTTCGCATACAGCATGGTGGGATCCATATTGCCCTGCAGTGCTACTCGATCACCAACGCGTGCTTTGGCCACATCGATATCAATCGACCAGTCCAGGCCAAGTACATCACAGCCTGTATCAGCCATCGCTTCCAGCCAGCCCATACCGCCTTTGGAATAAAGGATGACCGGCACACGACGCCCATCATTTTCACGCGTCAACTGCTGCACGATGCGCCGCATATATTGCAGCGAAAATTCGTTGTAATCGCGGGTGGTCAGAATACCCCCCCACGTATCGAAGATCTGCACGGCCTGAGCACCACTGGCAATCTGGCCATTAAGATAAGCCGCAACAGAATCCGCCAGCTTCTCAAGCAGCAGATGCATCGTTTCCGGTTCGTTGAACATCATCGCTTTAACTTTCGAGAAGTTCTTGGAGCCGCCGCCCTCAACCATATACGTGGCAAGTGTCCAAGGTGAACCGGCAAAGCCAATCAGAGGTACGCGACCCTTCAAGTCCCTGCGAATGGTGCTTACTGCATCCATCACATAACCAAGCCCAATGGTCGGGTCATTCAGCACAGGAAGTTTTTCGACGTCGGCACGACACGTAATCGGATCAGGGAACTTCGGTCCTTCGCCGACACCGAATGTCAGCTCCATGCCCATTGCTTCAGGCACGACCAGGATATCGGAGAAGAGAATCGCCGCATCGGCTCCCAGAATATCAATCGGCTGCAGCGTTACTTCGCTGCATAACTCAGGGGAGCGGCACAGATTCAGAAAGCCGCCGGCCTTGGCTCGGGTTGCCCGATATTCGGCTAGATAACGCCCTGCCTGACGCATCATCCACACCGGCGTACGCTCGACATCCTGACGCAGACATGCGCGCAGAAACAGATCATTCTTTAATTCAGTCATCATTCAACACCTTTCATCACAATGCACACGAAAAGCAGGCAGAAATAACACAGGTCAAATCCCGCACCTGCCGCCCTCCCTGTGGTGAATATTTAATATTTAATCCCAGATATACCCTTCGGTTGGCGACGAGGCGCTGGCAAAGGCCCGCTTCGGCATACGCCCGGCGAGATAAGCCTGTCTTCCGGCCCGCACAGCATCCCGCATGGCTCGTGCCATCATGCACTCGTCCTGAGCCTCTGCAATGGCTGTGTTGATCAGGCATGCATCCGCGCCGAGTTCCATGGCCTTGGCTGCATCCGAGGCAGTACCAATCCCCGCATCAACCACGATGGGAACCTTGGCCCTCTGTTTGATTACACGGATATTGAACGGATTGGCCAGCCCGCGACCTGAACCTATCGGATTGCCCAGCGGCATTACGGCCACACAACCAACTTCCTCCAGCCTGAGCGCAACAATCGGGTCATCCGATGTGTACACCATGACCTGAAATCCATCAGCCACCAGAATCTCCGCCGCCTTGATGGTTTCCACGACATTCGGGTACAGGGTTTCTGTATCGCCCAGCACCTCGAGCTTGACCAGATCCCAGCCGCCCGCCTCTCGTGCAAGCCGCAGCGTGCGCACGGCATCCTCGGCATTAAAACATCCGGCTGTGTTAGGAAGGATGGTGTACTTCTTGGGATCAATAAAATCGAGCAGATTTTCCTTACCGGGGTCAGTAATATTCACGCGCCGTACCGCCACGGTAATCATCTCTGCCTCAGCAGCCTCGGTTGCGGCTTTCGTCGTCGCAAAATCCTTGTACTTACCCGAACCGGCAATCAGCCGCGATGTAAACGTGTAAGTCCCAACCTTGAAAGTATCAGGCATTTCCCCTCCGCCAAATGATTCGATTCGATTCAAACAACCTGCTTTTCATTCCTGTACTGCAGCTTTTTTCCTGTTCAGCCCCATGCAAGCATCAACCGCCGCCAATCATATGCACAACCTCAATACGGTCACCTTCGTTTAACATCGTTGTCGCATACTGGCTTTTGGGAACAACCTCAAGGTTACGTTCAATGGCTATGGTACGGCCCGACAACGTCAGCTCCTGTATCAACTCTGTCAGGCTCCGGGCATAGACCTGACGCAATTCACCATTGATGTGGATGCTCACGGTGGCAGACATACAACCTCTCATAAAAAATAACCCAAAATGGCTAAAACAACCTGATATATTGCTCAATTCTGTTCATTTTCGAGCAATGTCGCATCAACATGCGTTGACCGGGCCGATGCGCATACGTAGCGTGAGCCACATGCTAACAGCAACATCTCCGGCACCCAATAGGCAGGCAAGGATAACCTCCGGATCAAGCCTCAGGCCGACCCCGAAGCCGGCAAATTGGCGCGGTGTTTCGGCGTGTATGAAAGATGCACGACTGGCCTTTGAATTACAGGCTTACAATGATGCCGAGGACCTGTTGCTTGAAGTACTCGAATTTGCGCCCCATGAAACCCGGGCGTGGAAGCTCCTGGCCCGCACCCAGAAAGAGCTGGGGAAGACGAATCAGGCTATCGCCAGCGCCACCCGGGCGCTTGAGCTGCAGCATTCCTCCAGAAAACCAGCCGATATACCTGCCTCGGCAACCCTGGCTAGATTGCTCTGGGAACAGGGAGAAGTGCAGGCAGCCCGCGCCATGCTTGGCGTGCTTCTTATGCGCCAGCCCGACAACGCAGAACTGACAGGGCTAAAACACCAATGGGAAGCGGAGGCATCCGCGTGAAAAAATTAAATGTCCTCGTTTTACATGGACCCAATTTAAACCTTCTCGGTACGCGTGAGCCTGGCCATTATGGCACAACCACACTGGCAGATATCAACCAGCAGCTTATCAACCTGGGCGACCAGCTGGGGCTTGAGATATCAATCTTCCAGAGCAATCATGAAGGGGAACTCGTCGATCATATTCAACAGGCCCCAGGCACCATTGATGGCATCGTTATTAACCCGGCTGCTTACACCCATACCAGTATTGCCATTCGCGATGCATTGCTCGCTGCACACATCCCTTTCGTTGAAGTGCACCTGTCCAATATCCACAAGCGCGAGGAATTCCGCCATCGCTCCATGCTGGTCGATGCGGCTTGCGGTGTGGTGGCAGGATTTGGCGCGAAGTCCTATCTCCTCGCTCTGCGAGGCCTGAACGAAACGTTACGTAATTTATCATCATAATAGAGGAGAACATTGTGGATATTTCCCAAATTCGAAAACTAATAAAGCTGGTTCAAGCATCCGATTTGACTGAAATTGAGGTTACAGAGGGCGATCAGACAGTCCGGATATCTCGTCAGTCAAACTACTCGCCTGCACCAGCAGCCCAGCAGACCTATGTTATGCCGGCACCTGCTGCAGCCCAGGCTCCTGCAGCAGCGGCACCTGTTTCTGCACCAGCAGCCTCAAATGAGCCGAAGATAGAACATCTGGTAAAATCGCCCATGGTTGGAACCTTTTACCGCGCTCCTAGTCCAGATGCCGATGTTTTCGTCAATGAAGGCCAGAAAGTTAAAAAAGGCGATGCGCTTTGCATCATCGAGGCCATGAAAATGATGAATGAGATCGAAGCCGAATATGACGGTGTTGTTGATTCCATTCTGATTGAAAATGGAACGCCAGTTGAATACGGCCAACCAATGTTCGTGATTACACCATTGGCATAACCGGGGGCTACATGTTTCACAAAATTCTCATCGCCAACCGCGGCGAAATAGCTGTACGAATCATTCGTGCATGCAAGGAACTCGGCATTCACTCTGTAGCTGTCTATTCAGAGGGAGACAAGGACTCAATGCATGCCCGCCTAGCTGATGAATCTGTTTGCATCGGGCCGGCGGCTGGAAAGCTCTCCTATCTCAACATAGCCTCAATCATGGCGGCTGCTGAACTGACCGATGCCGAAGCGATTCATCCGGGCTATGGCTTCCTTGCTGAAAATGCAGAGTTTGCAGACATCGTCATTGAATCCGGGTTGACCTGGATTGGGCCAAGTCCGTCATCCATGCGCATCATGGGCGACAAGGTATCTGCCAAGAAGAAGATGGCAGAGGCAGGTGTCCCGCTGGTGCCCGGCTCTGATGGTGCAGTAACGGACGTGGAACAAGCCAAGGAGATTTCCAGAAAGGCAGGGTTTCCTGTAATTTTCAAGGCTTCTGCTGGCGGCGGCGGTCGCGGCATGAAGGTTGTGCACTCGGAAGCCACTGTAGCCAATGCGTTTTCAATGTGCCGGAACGAAGCCGGCGCTGCGTTCGGCGATGACACAGTATTCATTGAAAAATTTCTTGAAGAGCCACGGCATATCGAAGTGCAGGTTCTTGGCGATACCCATGGCAATATCGTTCACCTGTTTGAACGCGAATGCTCCATGCAACGCAACAATCAGAAGGTTCTGGAAGAAGCTCCCAGCCCCTTCGTTGATGAAGAAACCCGAAAGGCATTATGTGCCGCAGGCGTCGCTGCTGCCAAGGCCGTTGATTATGTGGGAGCCGGCACGATCGAGTTCCTGATGAATCCGGATAAGTCCTTTTATTTCATTGAAATGAACACGCGCATTCAAGTAGAACATCCAGTTACGGAATGGATAACCGGCGTTGATCTGATTGAATGGCAGATCAGGGTTGCTTGTGGGGAGAAGCTGGCATTCTCGCAACAGGATATCAAAATGAAAGGCCATGCCATTGAGTGCCGAATCAATGCTGAAGACCCGTTCAAGTTCACCCCGCAACCGGGCACCATCGAACTTTATCATGCACCTGGCGGTCGCAGCGTTCGCGTGGATTCATTCATCTATACGGGATACAAGATTCCTCCGTATTATGACTCAATGATTGGCAAGATCATTACCCACGCCAGAGACAGGCAGAAGTGTATTCGCCGGATGCAACGCGCCATTGAGGAGTTGGTGATTCTGGGCGTCATCACAAATCAGGAACTGCACAAACGCCTCTTGGCTAACCCGGCATTTCAGAGTGGCGATTTCAACATCCACTTTCTGGAACGCTGGCTCAGTCAGATGAAACTGTAAGGTGTACCGCACTGGAAATAAAAAAGGCCGGAATTAATCCGGCCTTTTTTATTATAAAGCCTGAACACTCAGACGCCTGAATACTGCGCATGCACCTCTTTCGCATGCATGTTGGGAAGCTTGTTCAGGGCAGAAATCAGCGCCTTCGCTGATGCCACCACGATATCGGTATCTGAACCCTGTCCGTTCACAATCCGATCACCATCCTGCAAACGGACATTCACTTCGCCCTGTGCATCTGTGCCTGCAGTAATGGCATTTACTGCATACAGCAAGAGTCTTCCGTTCGGTTCCACCAGTGACTTGATCGCCTTGAATGCTGCATCAACAGGTCCGTCTCCTTCAGCGGTAGCCCTGTGAAGCCGCCCTTCGATCTCCAGTTCGACTGCCGCTACAGGCGTATCACCCGTACCGGATGCAGCATGCAGGCTGACAAGCTTGACGCGCTCGGAATCAACTTCGGAATCGCCTGCCAGGATGGATATCAAATCCTCGTCAAAGATATCCTTTTTCTTGTCAGCCAGAACCTTGAAACGGTCAAATGCAGCATTCAGCTTGTCGGCGTCCAGCTCGACACCCAACTCGGCATATCTTGCCTTCAACGCCGCACGGCCTGAATGCTTGCCCAGCACCATCCGATTCGTATTCCAGCCCACCGATTCCGGCGTCATGATTTCATAGGTCTTCTTATGCTTGAGTACGCCATCCTGATGAATCCCGGATTCGTGCGCAAAGGCATTGGCACCGACAATGGCCTTGTTCGGCTGAACTGGCATGCCGGTAATCTGCGATACCAGCTTTGAGGTCGGCACGATTTTCGTGGTATCGATGCCAACATCAATCGCATAACGATCCGCACGCGTTTTCATGATCATAACGATCTCTTCCAGAGCGGCATTGCCGGCCCGTTCACCCAAGCCGTTGATTGTGCACTCGACCTGACGCGCACCGTTTTCGACAGCCGCGAGGGAATTCGCCACCGCCAGGCCCAGATCATTATGACAATGCACCGAAAAGATTGCCTTGTCCGAGTTTGGCACCCGCTCCAGCAGCGTTCGGATTCGCCAGCCGAATTCATCCGGAGTCATATAACCGACCGTGTCCGGGATATTGATCACTCGAGCACCGGCATGAATGACTTTCTCTACGATTTGGCACAGGAAGTCGATCTCGGAGCGCCCGGCATCCTCAGCCGAAAACTCGACTTCGGGGGCCAAATTACGCGCCTGCTTTACTGATGCCACAGCGCGTTCAATTACCTGGTCAGGAGTCATCCGCAGCTTGGCTTCCATGTGAATCGGACTGGTAGCAATGAAGGTATGAATACGGGCCCGATCACCAGCCGGGCGCACTGCCTCGCCGGCACGTTCGATATCGCGCTCCGCAGCCCTGGCTAATCCGGCAATTATAGGGCCCCTTACCTCACTGGCGATTCGATGCACAGCCTCGAAGTCCCCTGGAGAGGCAATCGGAAATCCGGCTTCGATGATATCCACACCCAGTGCGGCAAGCGAATGAGCTACGCGCATTTTCTCCTCGATATTCATGGAGCAGCCGGGCGATTGCTCGCCATCGCGCAGGGTGGTATCAAAAATATAAAGGCGGTCAGACATCGTCATCTCCTATTCATCACTCAACAGCCAAAAAATGCTGCAACAACAAAAAAGGCCGCGGAAAACCGCGGCCTGTACATCAGCAACTGAATTTCTTCAGCAGACGCACAGGCCCCTTCGAAGCAGAAGCAGCTCCGTAGCAGAAGTAAGTGCATCGTTGAACATCATGTCGCAAATTAGACCATCGCATTGCGCAATCGTCAATCAAGTATGAATCCCAGGGCAGTCCTTAATCGGATTGGGCGGCGGAATCCTCTGTTTCTGCCTGCTTACGTTTTCTAAGCCGACGGCGGGCAAGACGGTACTTTTGCAGGCGTCGATGCTGCCACAGACTCAGCATCGGTCCGTGCATGCAATAGGCAAGGATAAAGGAAAAGGGCACCCGATATGGATACGCCATGACCAAGCCGCCAACGACAATCATACCGACGATAAATGTCGAATTCCGGCGCCTGCGCAAATCAACATCCTTACCCGAAACAAAGCGGACATTGCTGACCATCAGCCAGGCCAGAAGCAGCGAGGCAGCAAGCCACAGCCATGCATTTGGCTCTATATTCAGATCGCCGTGAAACAATACGCCCGTTGCGATCAGAAGTGCGGAGCCAGGTGTAGGAAGCCCCTGAAAATAACGTTTATCCTGGCTATCCAGTTGCACGTTAAAGCGGGCAAGCCGCAAGGCCGCGCAGGCGGCCAGAAAGAAGGCCCCCAGCCAGGCCAGCTTGTGCAAATCGCTCGGCAGGTGTACCAGCGCCCATAAATAGACCAGAACTGCCGGTGCAATCCCGAAAGAAAGCATGTCACAGAGCGAATCATACTCGGCACCAAAGGCCGTCTCTGCATGCAACAGACGAGCCACACGCCCATCCAGCATATCAAATACTGCTGCCGCAAGGATGGCCCAGGCCGCAAGCTCATATCGCCCCTGCACGGCTGCAATCAGTGAATAGAACCCGGCAAACAAACCCATGCTGGTAAACAGACTTGGCAGCACATACACGCCGCGGCGGGTGACAGTTTCCTTAATATTCGTCATCTTCATCCTCAAGTGCACGTTCTGCCAGTACCGTAAGACCGGCACTGACGCGATCGCCGACTTTCACATTCAGGACATAATCAGCAGGCATCTCACAATTCACGCGCGAGCCGAAACGGATCATGCCGATGCGCTGACCGCATGTAACATGCTCTCCCACCGGAACATAGGCAACGATGCGGCGCGCAACAAGGCCGGCAATCTGTGTAAACACCACGTTGCTTCCGTCATCACAGGTCATTCCAAAGCGGTTGCGCTCATTTTCCTCGCTGGCAGACGGATAGCTGGCATTTACAAAGCGGCCGCGCGGGTGACCCGATAAAGGTAATGGATTTGTCATGGGCCAATCCTAACTGTAATGACGGTCTTACCCAAGCAGATGCTTTCATCCTTACGGGATGACAATCGCGAATCATCGTCTACACTTGCTCACATGTCCCTGGATAATGACTCACTGATGTTGACATACAAGGATCTGCACAAGGTCTTCCCCGATGATATTCATATTTCCAGATCTCTGATCCACATGCTGCAAAGCCGGAAGGAGGTCGTTCCGGCACGTGACCTTGCCCTGACCATGGCCCGCCGCATGCTGGCTTCAGGCCGGGGGACATATGCCTTGGGCTTTCTTGCCATCTGCGAACAGCTGGAGCATCCGGAAAAGGAAGAGGTGGCTGCACTGGCAAACATGGCGCGTATTACCGGCAGCGGCCCGGTCGAGGTCGACAGTGAAAAAAGCCGCAGCTTTGCCCTGATCAATGACCTTTCTGATGGCGAGTCCATGGATTTTTTACAGCAAGGGCGCTTGTTTCAGGCCAAGGCAGGCGAGGATATTGTCCGCCAGGGAGATATCAGCCGCACCTTTTATCTGATCCTGGATGGATCGGTTCAGGTTCACATCATGATGAACAATAACCATGATGAAATGCTGTCCACACTCAAGGAAGGCCACTTTTTTGGCGAATTTGCCTGTGTGTACAACCTGCCGCGTTCGGCCATGGTAACAGCCAAGGAAGACACCCTGTTGCTCGAGTTTTCCGATCTGACCATTTCCCAGCTCATACAGCGTTTTCCGATTGCCGGCGAATATCTGATGCGCACTGTCCAGGCGCGCATGATCCACGCCATGACGCACAGTCATCCTGCCTTCGCCGAGCTCCCTGAAGCTGACCGTCGCTGGGTTGCAGAGGAATCACGGGTGCGAGAATTCATTAACGATCAGCTTATTCTGGATGACAAACACCAACCGAACTCCTGTTACATTATCCTGTTCGGCGAAGCAATTGCCAAACGTACCCAGCATAAAAAAACCATCACCTGCTCTCTGGCTACTGGCGATATGTTCGGCGATGTCAGCAGATATATTCAATTGCCTCCGCATACCGAAGTGCGCGCGAAGAATCATACCCTGATATGTTGCATGCCCGGGCAGATTTTTCAGTCGTTCATGAATGCCTACGCGTCATTCGAGCAATGGGTCGAGCCGCACGGAGAAACCCATCATAAAAAGCTGAATATCCCCCTCGAAGAATGGGACATGTCATAAACTAATAACCCTCAGGTATATCAGATGATCCCGATTCGTTTCTGTTCGTGAAAAGCCCTTATTCGAGAAAATGAAGAAAGGGGCTGAGGGATACATAAAGAATAAACAGGATAAAAAGGACAAACACTGCAACCTGCACAGGATTTTCCCTTATTCTGTCCGAAAGTGTTTTGTGCTGGCCGGCGGCATAAAGAGCCTCATGTTCAGCCCTTGCCTGCTTAAACCTTTGTTCCTGATACGCATCAATCAATGCTCTGGCCTGTTCCTGCCTTACTTCATCATGCAGCCAGATGGCAGGAGTTGAGATACCCCAGCCGCTGGCCTGGGTTTCATAAAAATCGATCTCATGTTCGTTCAACAGCTGGCGAATATCTTCCGCTTCATCCTCCGGCACGTGACTCAAAGAAAATAAACGTATCCGCATACAGCCACCCCATTTGACAAAACATAGTGCGAATCATGCCTTGCAGCGGCCATTGTGCTAGCCTTTCGGGCACCCGGAACGCCGACATCCATGTCGGACAGGCACGACGGATATCTGTAGGAGAAAGTATGAACAACCAGAATGGCGAAACATCCCCGCTTAGCTTCCCATGCCAGTTTCCCATCAAGGTCATGGGAATCCATAGCAACACCTTCGAGAACGAAATTGTCATAATTGCCCGCCGGCTCATCCCCGACCTTGGCGAAGGCGCGGTTCGCAGCCGACCCAGCAGTAGCGGCAAATACCTTTCGGTCACTCTTACCTTCACGGCAGTAAGTCGCGAACAACTCGATAGCCTCTACCTTTCCTTCAAGGACCATCCCGGAGTAAAAATGGTATTGTAGGACGGACCTATGGAAAAGCTGTATCAATTTGTTCATGATACAGGCATACGCGAGGATACAACATGGCTGAAGCAGAATTTCTGATCCCGAAAAAAGACCGGCCCGTCTGGCCGCTCAATACCGATGTCCTGCCCGTTGACCCGGCCAGGATGGTCGATATCCCGCTTCTGGGATGGGTTGCAGCCGGCCAACCGGTCGACATGTTTGAACATCATGAGACGATTTCTGTTCCTGCCAACATGGTTCGCAAAGACAGTTATGCGCTCAGGGTTCGCGGCGACTCGATGATTGACGACAACATTCAGGATGGCGATGTGATAATCGTCGAAAAACGTGCAAGTGCCGAAAACGGCCAGTCTGTTGTGGCCATGATCAATGGCGAAACTGTGACGCTGAAGAAGTTTTATATCGAAAAAGACGGCATCCGCCTTCAGCCTGCAAATCCGTTCCTTCAACCTATCTATCTGAAAAATGAAGATATTCAGATTCTCGGCATCGTCATGGGTGTGATTCGCACACTTTAAGGGTTAAATCAACACACCTGTTTTTCTGATCCCTGTACCCTCTGCATTGTCACAGTCTGGTATTCAGACAATTCCCAACCGCTTGCGCATGGCCGCCATATGGTCTTCGGCTTCCTGCTTCGCCTCTTCAGAATCCACTTCCTTGTCCACCCATCGCATCACCGATTGATCGGCTTCGTGCAAAAAGGGTGAAGGTGATGTTTTCTCCTTTTGCCCGAACCGACTTCGCACACGGGCATAACTCAGGATCAACTGGAAGCGGGCGCGTGTCATGGCCACATACATCAGGCGGCGTTCCTCCTCCAGACGTTTTTCCTGCAATGCATTCTGGTGCGGAAAAATGCCATCCTCCATACCAATTACATACACATGATCAAACTCCAGTCCCTTGGCAGCATGTACCGTCATCAGGCGCACCTGGGCGGAAGGATCATCATCCTCTTTTTCGGACAACAGGAAAATATGCTGAAGAAAATCGGCAAGATTGCCGCCATTTTCCGCATGGTTGAGCCACCAGCGGCGTAATTCCATGATATTGCCCATGCGCCGCTCAGCCACTTCAGGACTCTCCGCTTCGCCGCGTATGGCAGCCTCAAGCCTGGTGAAGTCCAGAACCGCATCAAAGGCATCATCGGGTTCATTATGCTGGAACTGGAATTCAAGGGCCGTGATCAACTCCCCGAACTCGCGCAGACTGTCGCCCCGGCGGTGCTCCAGCCCATCATGCTGACAGGCGCTCAGCAACGAACACCGCTGCGACATGGCGAAATCACCCAGCTCACCCAGCGCCTTGTCACCGATGCCACGCCGCGGCCGGGCAATGGCGCGCATAAAGGCCATGTCATCGTCCGGATTCGCAATAATCCGAAGATAGGCCAGCAAATCCTGAATTTCCGCCCGGTCAAAAAACGACAATCCGCCACTGACATGATAGGGAATGGCGGCTTCACGAAGTGCAAGTTCCACGGCCCTTGATTGATAGGAAGCGCGATACAAGACGCAGAAACCATCCCAATGCACATCGGTTGTGGCATGGCGTGCGCGAATGTCGCCGGCCACGCGCCGCGCCTCTTCTTCCGGATTCGGCGACTCCCAGACCCGGACAGGACTCCCCTGCCCCAGATTCGAACGCAGGGTTTTGCCAAGCCGTTCTGAATTGTTGGAGATCAGTGCATTGGAGGCCTGCAGGATGGATGCTGTCGAACGATAGTTCTCTTCCAGTCGAATCACTGTCAGCGTGGGAAAATCCCGCTGCAACTGGAACAGGTTTTTCACCTCCGCCCCTCGCCAGCCGTATATCGATTGATCGTCATCCCCCACTACGGTCAGGTTGCCATGATCGGGCACCAGCAGCCTAATCCATTCATATTGAACCCGTGAAGAATCCTGGTACTCATCCACCAGAAAATATCTGGCCCGCTCCTGCCATAATGCGCGGACTTCCGGGTGCTCTGAAAGCAACCGGATCGGAAGCACCATCAGGTCATCGAAATCCACCGCATTCATACGCTGCAGCAACTCATCGTATCGCTGTCGAATTGCGGCAAGCTGATTCTCGCCATCTTCGAGCAATCCGTTCTTGAGCAGCGATATCCTCGCAATAATGCGATCCACCTGATCGGCATCGGCAGGCAGCTTCATATCACTGAGCACAGACTTCATGGCAGACTTCTGTTCAAGCCCCGCAAATACAGACACGTGCGAGCGTCTGCCCAGCAAATCCGCATGCTCACGCACCATGGCCAAACCCAACGCATGGAAGGTGCAAATGCGCAGGCTATCGGCTTTTTCACCCAGTCTTGCACTCAGGCGCTCACGCATTTCCCGTGCAGCCTTGTTGGTGAAGGTTACAGCGGTGATCGCATCCTCGGGCACATCGCGTTCGACCAGAGCTGCAATACGTTCTGTAATCACCCGGGTTTTACCGGAGCCCGCACCCGCCAGCACCAGCAGCGGGCCACCGCGATGGAATACAGCGCGATATTGTTCTTCATTGAGTTGCGAAGTTGATGAATTGACTGTCATGGTGGACACGCAGACTAGGTCTGCGCTTTCGTATCGCAAGCAGAGCTACTAGTCTTGTCAGGAAAATGGCCCTGTTATTAAAAAGAGGCAAGCCTAATGCGTAATTTCCCTTCCCACGCCTTCCGCGAATACGATATTCGCGGCATCGCCGATATTGATATCACCGAGGACTTTGCCTATCGCCTTGGCAAGGCCTTCGCATCCATGCTTCCCCCAGATGACAAACGCCCGCTGAGCGTCGGGCGTGATGTGCGCCTCTCAGGCCTCAGGCTGCAACAGGCTGCCATGCGGGGCATCCGGGATACCGGCAGAAACATCATCGATATCGGCATCACACCCACACCCCTGGCCTATTTCTCGGTTTTCACGCTGGACACAGCCGGAAGCCTGCAGATAACCGCCAGCCATAATCCTGCAGAATACAACGGTTTCAAGATGATGATCGACCGCAATAGCCTGCACGGCAACGATATCCAGCAATTGATGGGAAATATGCAAAGGAATATCCCTGATGCTTCCAGGCAAGGCACGATACAAACCCACGACATTGCTGAAGAATATATCGCCTTTGTTGTTGGCGACTGCAAGCTGAAAAAGCCACTGAAGGTTGTAATCGATGCCGGCAATGGTCCCTCGGGCATCATCGCCGCACCCCTGTACCGCCATCTGGGCTGTGAGGTCATCGAATTATATTGTGAACCCGATGGCAGCTTTCCAAACCATCATCCCGACCCGACCATCGCGGAAAACATGCATGATCTTGCTGAAACGGTTGTCGCAGAACATGCCGATCTTGGCATTGCTTTCGACGGCGATGGCGACCGTATCGGTGTTGTCGATGAATATGGCCACATCATCTGGGGCGACATGCTGCTGCTACTGCTGTCCCGGCATTTGTTGCGCCAGCATCCCGGGGCCACGATCATTTCCGAGGTAAAGGCTTCGCAGCAGATGTACGATGGTATTCGTCAGGCGGGCGGAAACCCGGTGATGTGGCGAACCGGACACTCCCCCATCAAGGCCAAGATGAAGGAAACCGGAGCCTTGCTCGCCGGTGAAATGTCCGGCCACATGTTCTTCGCCGATCGCTTCTTCGGCTTTGACGATGGCGCTTATGCAGGCGCTCGAGTCATGCAGGTGCTATCCGATGCGCAGACACCGCTATCTACCCTGCTGAATGACATTGAACCGTCGCACACCACTCCCGAAATCCGTGTTCCCTGCACGGATGCAGGTAAATTTTCGCTCGTTGAAAAGGCCAAGGAGCATTTTTCTGCGCTTGGTTATGACATCATTGATATTGACGGCATGCGCATCTCTTTTCCGGATGGCTTTGCGCTGCTGCGTGCTTCAAATACACAGCCCGGACTGGTCATGCGCTTTGAAGCGGGCAGTGAAAGTCGCCTGCAGGAGATGCGTGCCCTACTCGAGGGCTGGCTGGAACAACAGAAGAAATTGACCGGGTAATTTCATCGCCCGATAACAAGCCCTGAAAACCCGGGAATATCAGTCCACGGCTTCAGCATTCGGGCGCCAGAACCTCTGTATATCTTCATCCGGCGAGAATTCGGGAAGGTGTTCATGCCACTCGCGAATTATGGCTGCATCGGCAACCATATCCAGGAGCCGAAACCCGGCCTCGCCACTTTGCCGGGTGCCAACCGCATCACCTGCTCCCCGCAACTGCAGATCAGCCTCGGCCAACTCCAGGCCATCGTGGCTACGCTCCATATGCCGCAGCCTCTGCGTGGCAGTTTCGGAAATTCCGTCTCCGGCTACGAGGATGCAATAACCCTGTTCATCGGATCGCCCGACCCGCCCGCGCAACTGATGCAACTGTGCCAGTCCGTATAGCTCAGCCTGCTCAATCACAATCAGCCTGGCCGAGGTTACATTTACCCCTACTTCAACAACGGTGGTGGATACAAGGATCCGGCATTCTCCATACGTAAACGCATCAAGAACACCCTGTTTGTCGGATGCCTTCATGCGTCCGTGCAGGCCTTGTACGCCGGCATCAGGGAAATACGCAACCAGAAGTTCGGCCCGCTGATCCACTGAAATGCCGTCATCATCCTCATCAATGCGCGGCACAATCCAGTATATGCGTCCGCCATCGTCGAGAATCCTGCGCATGCCATCGGCCAGAGCCTTCATGCGAGAAGCAGCCAGAACTCTGGTTTCAACCGGTTTGCGACCAGGTGGCATACCATGCATCAGGCTCAAATCCATATCCCCATAAAGAGCCAGCGCAAGAGAACGGGGAATGGGCGTGGCTGTCATACCGAGCAGATGCACGCCGTCATCCCCTCGTCCCTTTTCGGTTAGCGCCCAACGTTGCCGGACACCAAAGCGGTGCTGTTCATCGACCAGTGCCAGCCCGAGACGATCAAACACCACGTCGTCGGAAAGCAGCGCATGGGTACCCACCAGCAGGCGCAACTCCCCGTCCTGCAGCTGGCCTAGCATTTGCCTGCGCTCGGCTGCTCGCGTGCTGCCCGTCAGCAGCCCGACACTTAGCCCCAGAGGAGAAAGCAGTGATGCAAGCGTTTGCTCATGCTGGTTTGCCAGCACCTCAGTCGGAGCCAGCAGGGCTGCCTGCAGCCCCTGGTCCGCCGCTTTGGCCATGCACAGGGCTGCTACCCATGTTTTGCCGGCTCCGACATCCCCCTGCAGCAAGCGATGCATACGGCGGCCGGATGCCAAATCAACTGATATGTCCTGCCAGGCTGCCTTTTGAGCATCCGTCAGAGGATAGGGCAGTGAATCCAGTAGTTTTTCACTTAATTCAACATTGTTGATGACCGGTGCAGGGCAGTCGGCACGCCTGCGTTTCTGCCGCATCAGGTGCAGATAAACGAGAATCTCCTCGCTCTTCAAACGGAATGACGCTTGCTGAATGGGTGTCATATCCGACGTCTGAGGTGCATGTATGCGCCTGAGTGCTTCGGCAAAGGATGGAATATCGCCAAACAGTTGCTGACTGCAGATCAGTTCATCGAGTGGGCTAACAGCCGACGCAGGGAGCAACCTCAATGCCTGCAGCATTGCATTAGTCACACGCTTGCCGCTCAGACCAGCCAGACTTCCATAAACCGGCCTGAACCCGGGAGTGAAATGCTCCGCTATCTGCCAGTCGGGATGCGCCATCTGCCAGTGCCCCTGCCAGTGTTCAGGCACGCCGCGGACCGAGATGCTGCGACCCTCGCTGAGGCGGGCATCGGTCATCATGTAACCGGAATGGAAGAAATGCAGCAGGATCTCTCCGCTCTGATCTGCCAACACGATTGATATCTGGCGCTTGCGCCCAAAACCACGTGCGGATTTTCTTACAATCGCGCCCTGAATCCTGGCTACCGTCCCCGCCTGAAGGGATGCAATCGGTGAAACAATCCGGTCATCGATATAATCCTTGGGCAGGTTCAGCAGAAGATCGCCCACCCGAGCAATACCGCGGGTGTGCAGTTTTTTTTCCACTGCGGCCCCAATGCCGCTGATTTGCGAAACAGGCAGCATCAGTACCGAATAAATGGGCGAACTCATGGCAGCATGTTGACCGATGCAAAGAGCCTGCTCAACCGGGATTTGTACCGCAGGGCACCTCCGGCATATTTTTTGCTTGTGCGGGGGAATGCATTCACCTAAAGTGCGCCCCGTTTTAGATGGAGGTTTCAGTCATGGCAAAGCGTTGCGAAGTATGTGGAAAAGGTCCGATGGTCGGCAATAATGTCAGCCATGCGCACAATACAACACGCCGTCGTTTCCTGCCGAACTTGCACAGTGTTCGCGCAATATTCGAAGGTGCTGCTCGTAAGATGAAGGTGTGCTCTAGCTGCCTGCGTTCCGGCAAGATCAAGAAAGCAGCCTAAATCCACACTCCCGTCCTGAGGACGGACAACCTATTCCTTATGCCCGTTTGCTAAAGCAGACGGGCATTTTTGTATGTCCGCTTCTGATTCGCGCCTGGCACATGAAACCATACTAGGCGACCACTCGTGCCAGCAGATCCATTTCAACCCTTGCTCCAAGTGGCAGTGCGGCAACAGCCACCGTTGCACGTGCAGGACGATGTTCACCCAGCCAGGCAGCATAAATTTCATTCACCTTGGGAAAATCCCCCATGTCGGTAAGAAAGATATTTACCTTCAGAACATCGTTCACCGAGCAACCGGCTTCATTTAGCACTGATGAAAGGTTTTTTGTTACCTGGGCAGTCTGGGATTCGACGTCATCGGCTACCATCTTTCCCGCTTGGGGATCAAGGCCAATCTGACCAGAAGCATAAAGAACGCCACCTGATACAACGGCCTGACTATAAGGA